>Ga0209491_10009090_pt1 | contig 12307 bp, 9 predicted proteins | sample BON02_FD_187213 | JGI IMG/M metagenome (GOLD analysis project Ga0209491, IMG submission 187213) | Freshwater microbial communities from Lake Bonney liftoff mats and glacier meltwater in Antarctica - BON-02 (SPAdes) (version 2) | ecosystem: Environmental > Aquatic > Freshwater > Ice > Glacier... | reverse complement strand
ATGAAGTGGCCTTCGTCGACTTCGCGCAACTGCGGCTCTTCGGCGGCGCAGAGATCTGTTGCGGCGGGGCAGCGCGTGCGAAAGCGGCAACCCGACGGCGGGTTCACCGGCGACGGCGGCTCGCCTTCCAATATCGCCCCCGTTACTTTCACAGTTGGGTCAGGGATAGGGACCGAACTGATTAGTGCGTGCGTGTAGTGGTGCAAAGGTTTTGAGTAGAGCTCGTCTGGGGGGGAGACTTCACAGATCTTGCCCAGGTACATCACGATTATGCGCGTACTGACGGCGCGTACGACGGCCAGATCGTGCGAGATGAATATCAGCGACAGGCCGTGGCTGTCTTTCATGTCTTGCAGCAGGTTCAAGATTTGGGCCTGGATGCTGACGTCGAGCGAAGAGACAGGTTCGTCGCAGACCAAGATCCGCGGCTCTAATGCCACCGCTCGGGCGATGTTGATGCGCTGGCATTGGCCGCCCGAAAATTCGGTTGGGCGGCGGTTGCTCACGACTTCGGGCTCGAGGCCAACAGAAATAAGCAACTCGACAACCTTGGCAGCACGCTCTTGCGCTGTGCCCTTCTTCCAGATCTTGAGTGGCTGCTCTACGATCTTCGAAACCTTCATGTGCGGGTCGAGCGAGCTGATCGAGTCTTGAAAGATCATCGTCATTTTTTGGCGCGCTTGTCGGAGTTCTTCCTTTGACAGTTCGGTCAGCGACTGTCCATCGAGCACGATCGAACCAGATTTGGTTTCGATTAGTTGCAAGATTCCCTTGCCCAGCGACGATTTACCGCAACCAGATTCGCCCACGATGGCCAGAGTTTCGCCGGCGAGCACATCGAGGCTTATCCCAGATACGGCCTGCACAACGGTGCCACCGGATTTGTATTCAACGACGAGGTCTTCAATTCGTAGAACTGCCTGTGAGGCGTCGCGAAGGTGTACTTTGCCTGTGCCGGCCATGGTTAGCGACCCCCGATTGGAAAGAAGCAACGGTACATGTGGCCGTTACCTGCGTCTTCTAGGGCTGGATGCTCGTCGCGGCACTTTTGCTGGGCGTATTGACAACGCGGCGCGAACGAGCAGCCAGGGCTGTGCTCTGTCGGATCTGGAGGTCGGCCTGGGATTACCGGCATTCGCTTCTCCGCCTGCCTGTCGAGACGGGGGATTGACTTCATCAGCGCCTCGGTGTACGGCATCTTGGTGTTGGCAAAAAGTTCGCGGGTTGGAGCGAACTCGACGACCTCGCCCGCGTACATGACCGCGATTTTATCGGTATGGCCCGCGACGACGCCGAGGTCGTGGGTCACGATCACCATTGCCATGTCGAGCTCTTTACGCAGGTCTTCGAGCAAGTCGAGCACTTGGGCCTGCACCGTGACGTCTAGGGCAGTCGTCGGCTCATCGGCGAACAGCACCTTGGGCTTGCATGCAACTGCCATCGCGATCATCACGCGCTGGCGCATGCCGCCCGACAACTGGTGCGGGTATTTACGAAGCGCTTCTTGGGGGTCTGGGAAGTGCACCAGTTTGAGCAACTCAAGACAGCGCTTGTTGGCATCTTCTTTTGACAATCCGAGTCGCTTGACTAGACCTTCGCGCATTTGCGATCCGATGCGACGCACCGGGTTCAGGGTGGTCATCGGGTCTTGGAAGATCATCGCAATGTTCGTGCCCCACAGTTCGCGCAATGATTTGAGGTCGAGCGTTAGCAACTCTTGGCCGTTATAAACGACGCTCCCAGTCTTGCGAACCTTGCGCCCGCGCAGCAGGCCCATTGTCGAACGTGACATCACTGTCTTCCCAGAGCCAGATTCACCGACGATGCCCACGCTCTCGCCGGCTTCAATGTCTAGCGATACGCCGCGCACGGCAGCCAACGGCCCGCGCGCCGTATCGAATTCAACCCTGAGATCGCGAATTGATAACAGGCTGGTCACAGTCGGGACTCTCTTCCGTCAATAATGTTGCGGATGTAGTCGGCGAAGTAGTTGAGCGAGAGTACTGTCATGGCGATGGCAGCGGCGGGAATGAGAGTCGTGTGGGGGTAAATCGTCAGCAGTTGGCGGTTCGTCGCCAGCATCGCGCCCCATGTCGACCCGTCAAGTACGCCGGCGCCCAAGATTGCTAGGCCGCCCTCGACGACGATCAACACACCGGCGGCCAAGAAACCAATCGACAAGAGCGTCGGCACCACGTTTGGCAAAATGTGGTTCCACATGATCTGCAGCGGCTTCATGCCCATTGCCTTCGCGGCCAAAACGAAGTCGCGGCCCGTCCACGAGAGCGCAGATGCTCTAGCGATGCGTCCCAGGATCGGTATCAATACGATCGCTAAGGTCAAAATCAATGTGCCGATTCGTTCCAATGCCGAGGTTTGGCCCATGCTGTCAGAGCTGGCAAAAATTGAGACCAAGGCGAGCGCGAGAATAATTGTTGGCACCGAGAGGGAGACGTTGAAGTACATCAAGATGACGCTGTCGAGCCAGCCACGACTGTAGGCAGCGAGAATACCTAGGAAACCGCCAATTAATATTCCAAGAATAGCGGCGGTGAATGAAATTGTAAGGGAGAGTCGCGTGCCGTTGATTACTGCAGATAACTGGTCGATGCCCGAAGTGTCGGTGCCCAAGAGGTGACCAGGCGAAAACAGTCCAACTCCAAGATTGTCGTAGTCGCCGACCTTCCAATTGGGTAATGGCAGGAAGCCGCCAACTGTCGACATCAACACGCACAGTCCCATCCAGCCAGACGCGAGGTAGAAGCCGATTGGCTTGCGTTTAACGGCCACGGTGCGCCCTTACCCGTGGATCGAGAACGCCGTACAAAATGTCGGCGCAGACATTGAACAAGATAAACGCTGCGGCGACTAGCGCCACAGTTGATTGCACCGCCAAGTATTGTCGCTGGGCGATAGATGCCTGCAAGAACATGCCAAGACCGTTGAGCGCAAATACCACTTCGATAATCACGGCCCCGCCGATGAGCGCGCCCATGTTCAGAGCCGCGGTGGTGAGCAGCGTGAGGCTTGATGGGCGAAACACGTGGCGCCACAAGATCCAACGGTTACTCAGGCCTTTAGACGAGGCCATCGCGACAAAGTCTTCCTTGAGGGTGGCGATCAGGTCGGCTCGCAGCAGCCTGGTGTATGCGGCAATCTGGCCGACCGAGAGGCTGAGCACTGGCAAGATCATCGACTTAACGTGCAACCAAGCGCCGTCGCGCCACGGATGGTATCCAACCGGGTTGAGCAACCCGAACTGCACCGCGAATACAAACACCAGTCCTAGACCTATGGCGAAATTGGGAATCGCCGAAAAACCGAACAGCAGGTTGCTGGTGATTCGGTCGACCCGACTTCCCTCGCGAAATGCGGTGATCATCGCGATTGGTATCGCGCACAATAGCGAAAAGACGACGGTGTAGAACATCAGCCAGAGGCTCACTGGCATGGCCTGCTTCCACATCGCCGTCACGCTTAGGGCCTTGCCGCCGTTGACGCTGTAGTAGTACCCGAAATCGCCGCGAAAAACCTTGGCCACCCAGTCGATGTAATAGGCGAACAGGTTCTTGTCGGTGCCATATTCACGCCGGAGCACTTTGAGTTCTTCTGGGGTTGCGTAAGGGAAGTAAGTCGACGCGGGGTCGCCGGGCAGCAAGCGCACAAGAACCGTGATGCCGAACGTTACCAATACGAGGATGATTACGACTTGGGCTAGACGCGTTGTGATGTTTTGAAATTTTTTCAACCCTCGCCCCCTCGTAATGTCTAGTGACAATCTAGGTGAAGACGACTGCCAGAGCCAATTCGTAGACGATCAATGTGAAAAAAGGCGGTGGCACTTTTGGTGCCACCGCCTTTTTACTTTTGGTCCGAAATTTACGGACCGCGTATTGCTCGTTACTTGGTTACGTACGCCGAGGCAACCTCAAAACCGCCGGTCGAGATAACTGGTCCAAAGCCACCGTTTGGCAGCGGCGTCTTGCCAATGCCCGTGACTTTTTTCGTCGTGATGACGAATCCACCCTCGTACCAACCCGGAGTCCAGAAGACGTTTGTCTGGAGAGTTGCCATCGCTGCCTGATAGGCAGCAGGACTGTTGGTAGCGCGAGCGGCCATGAAAGCCGCCGATAGTGGTGCGCCGATTGCCTTGGTGAACGGACTGGCCGAGAATCTTGACAATTCGAGATCGCCGTTTACGAACAGCAAACCAAAGTCAGCATATGCTCCGTTAAGAACACTGAAGAATGTCAGTTGCTGGCCTGTTGGCACAAAGGCGCGTTGAATGTATGCCGCTGATGTCACTGGCGCCATCAGTGTGCACTTCATGCCCGCGGCAATCATCATGTTGCAAACCAAAGTGCCCTGTTGCGCAGACTCGGTCGAGTCGGCAATTGGCATCGCGATTTCGATGTCTTTGCCCGTTGCAGCCTTGTATTCGGCAACTTTGGCCTTGGCCTTGGCGAGGTCGTAGTTCAGCACGCCACTTTTGGTGTACATCACGTTTGTCGGGTTAGCGAGCGCATTTGCCGGTGTCGCGTTGCCTGCGGTCTGCACCTTGACGTAGGTGGCGCGATCGAACGCATATGCAAACGCCTGGCGAGCAATCAAGTTGTTGAACGGAGCCAAGATCGTGTTGAAGTGAATCGTCCACGACTTATCGCGGGCGCCCTGAATGATCGTGACCTTGTTCTTCAATTTCTTCAAGTTGTTGATCTGCACGCCCGCAGCAGCGCCGAAAGTGGCGATGTCGGCCTGGCCTGTGCGCAACGCGTTAGCGCGCTGGGCACCGTCGAGAACCGCAAGCAAAACTACGTTGTCGGTCTTTGGCAGCTTCGAGCCATCTTTGGATTTGCGCCAATACTTCGGGTTGGCCTTGAGCAGAGTCTTGAATGGGTCGATGCCCTTCGAGAGCACCGTGTAAGGCCCGGTGCCGATGGCGACGGTTGTGCCACAGTTCTTGCTCGTCAACATCTCTTTCGCGCCGATTGTGCGGCGACCTTCGGCCCAGAAGTTGCCCATCATTCCTGGCTCTGGAGCGTCAAGCGTGATCTGGATCGTCAGCTTGTCAACGATTTTGATCTTCTGAGCGAACTGGGCCATGCTCTGGACGACTGTGTGGCCCTGAGCCGAGATGGCTGGTAAGGAACCTTTGACAGCCGGGTTGAGCCCGAGGTCTGTCAACCAGTTCAGAGACACTACTTCGGTCGTAAGTTCTTCGCCGTTAGAGAAGAAGATGTTTGGACGGAGTTTGACCGTCCAAGTTTTGTTGTCAGTAGTAGTGATTTTCTCTGCCAGGTAAGGGACCATCTGGCCCTTATCGTTCGGCTTGGTGAGTGTTTCCATCACGAGGTTCTTGGCGCTGATCTGGTCGATGCCTGGTGAGTCTTGGTTGCACCAGCCCGCGTCCTTCTCGGCGATCATGATCGTCAGGTTCTTCTTTTGCTCAGCATTGGGCACTTGTCGTGCGCCAGATGTTGGAACAGCAATTACCGAAACCGCGAGCGCGAGCCCGAGACCGATTGCCGCCATGCGGACACGCCTCTTCGATGATGCTTGAATCATTTTATATATTCCCCATTCCCCGTCGGGGAGCCTGATGGCTCCAACTGAGTGTAAACCCTATTCGCTAGTTATGGGTATTGTCAAGACAGCGCGGTAGTTCTTTGCCTGCCAGCAGAAACCCGTGATTTCGTCTTTTTCGCTATTTTTGCAGGGTTCGTAATTGATCGATCGGTATGTGGCAGCGGATGAAGTGGCCAGGCTCGACTTCTTTGAGATCGGGCTCGACGCTGGTGCAGAGGTGCTCGACGCCGCTACCGGCAATGCGCGGGCAGCGGGGGTTGAGCACGCAACCGGTTGGCGGGTTGGCGGGGCTCGGGATGTCGCCGCCCAAACGCACGCGCACGCGCTGGCTGCCGTCGATGGCGGGCACCGACGAGACGAGGGCCTCGGTATAGGGGTGGTGCGGGCCGTTGAAGACGGTCTCGCTTGAGCCGAGTTCCATAATTCGGCCGAGGTACAAAACGGCGATGCGGTCTGAGATGTAGCGCACCACGCCGAGGTCGTGCGAAATAAAGATGTAACTGGTGCCGTCTTGTTTTTGCAGGTCAACGAGCAAGTTGAGGATCGTCGCTTGCACCGAGACATCGAGCGCAGATGTTGGTTCGTCGCAGACCACGAGTTGCGGTGCGCCGGCAAATGCGCGCGAGATCGCGACGCGCTGCTTGAGTCCGCCAGAGAGCTGCGCAGGTCTGGCGCTGTGCAACGAGGCTTCGACGCGCATGCCGGCGAGTAGTTCGTGGGCGCGGTCGTCTGACTCGGCGTGCGACAGGCCGCGCAGGCGCTCGACTGCGCGCGAGACAATGCGCGTCACGCTGTGGCGACGGTTGAGAGCCTGATCGGGGTTTTGAAACACGATCTGCATCGCGCCGACGTCTTGCACGTCGCGCTTGCTAAGTGACGCGGCGATGTCTTTGCCTTCTAGAACTAATCGGCTGCCCGTCTCTGAGTTGGTGAGGCCGAGAATAAGTTTGGCAATGGTTGTCTTGCCCGAGCCAGACTCGCCGACAAGGCCGAGTGTTTCGCCCACGCCGACATGCAGCGTGACATCGTTGACGACGGTGACCGCATGACCGTCTTGCGTGAAGACCTTGCTGAGGTGATCAATGTTGAGCAAGTTGGCGGTGGTGTGCGGGCGCACGGCGCGGCCAGAACTCTGGGCAGTGAGGCCCTCAACGGCGCGCGGCATCGAGGGCGCCTGTTCGTGCTTGAAGCATCGGGCGACATGTTGGTCGCCGACCGTTACCATCTCTGGCTTTTGCGTGCGGCAGATGTCGTCGGCGAGCGAGCAGCGTGCGGCAAATACGCAGCCATCAAAATGCTCGCCGAGCGGCGGCGGGGTTCCGGGGATCGTTTCGAGGCGGTCGGTGTTTTTGTGCAGGCCGCCGCGAGGAATGCATCGCAGCAGACCGACCGTGTACGGGTGACTTGGCTCTGAGAGCAGGTTTGCAGTTGCGCCCTGCTCAACAAGCGCGCCAGCGTAAAGCACGCCGACTCTGTCGCACATGTGGCGAATCACGCCGAGGTTGTGGCTAATGAACAATACCGCCGTGCCCGTTTCGCGTCGCAGTTCGCGCACGAGATCGAGAACTTCGGCTTCTACTGTGGCGTCGAGACCAGTTGTCGGTTCGTCCATCACTAATAGGCGTGGGTTCGAGGCCAACGCCATAGCGATTACCACGCGTTGGGCCATGCCGCCCGAAAGTTGGTGTGGGTAGCGGCGCATAACACGCGCGACGTCGGCGATGCGGACTTGATTGAGGGCCTGCTCGGCGAGCATCATCGCGTCGTTACGGGACGAACCGGCGAGCCTAAATACCTCGGCGACCTGTGTGCCGATGCGAATCGTCGGGTTCAGCGCGGAAATTGGGTTTTGGTAGACCATCGAGATTGCCGACTTGCGCAGATCTGAAACCTGCGAGTCGCTCATGGCGACCATGTCGTTGCCCTCGAACAAGATTGAGCCGCCAGTGATCTTGCCGTTGCGTGGCAGGTAACGCATGGCGGCGAATGCCGCAGTCGACTTGCCACAACCAGATTCGCCGACGAGGCCGTAGCTTTCGCCCGTCGCAATTGTCAGTGAGATATCGCGCAGTACCTGGCGGTCGATGCCGCGCACGGTGTAGGCGACGTCGAGGTTGCGCAGTTCAAGCGCCGGAATCGGCGAATTTGTTTGCGTCATGCTCATAATTCGAACACTTCAAGAAGACCGTCTGAGATCAGGTTGACACTGACCGCGAGCGACGCGATGGCCAGCGCGGGGAATGCGGTTGGCCACCATTGGTTGTTGAAGATTGACGACCAGTTCTCTGAAATTTGGGTGCCCCAGTTTGGCGAGCCAAATTCGACGCCGGCGCCGAGAAACGAAAGCGTCGCGATCGCGAAGATGGCGTAGCCGAGTCGCACCGTGAATTCAACGATGATCGGCGGCAGAACGTTAGGCAAAATTTCGCGAAACAAAATGTGCGGGGTGCGTTCGGTGCGCAGGCGCGCCGCTGCCACGTACTCGAGTTCTGCTTCGCCCAAGACCGCGGCACGAACCGTACGGGCGATGTTTGGGGTAAACACGAAGGCGATGACGAACACGGTCATGGTGGGCGAGCGGCCATCGAGAGCGGCAATCGCTAGCAGCGCGATGATCAGCGCCGGAATTGCTGAGATGGCCTCGAGCAAGCGCATCAAGATGGTGTCAAACCAGCCCTTGAAGTAGCCAGAAACTAAACCGAGCGAGGTGCCGAGAACGGTGCCCAAAGCAGTGGCTATGAAAGACATCACGAGGATCAACCTGGTGCCGATGATTACTCGCGAGAAGACGTCTTGACCCGAGCTGTCGGTGCCAAAAAAGCGCGCCATGCTCGGGGGTGAGCTGACGAAGTCGTAGTCGGAGTCGTCGGCCCTGAACGGCGCTACTAGGTTGCCGAAAATTGCGAAGAACACCCAAATACTAAGAATGACCGAGCCGACGATGAATGCCTTATTTTTTTTAAGCAGACCCATTCGTTCTTTACGAATTTGCGCTCGCTCAAGATTGGCCTTGGTGGCGAGATCACTGTCTTTCGGGTTCATTCTGAGATCCTTTGGCGAATTCTTGGGTTGAGCACGGCAAACAAAATGTCAGCGGCGAGTTGGAAGGACACGATCACCAGGCTGGTGATGATCACGCCGGATTGCAAGACGTTGTAGTCGCGAGCACCGACTGCTGTCAGCAGGACTGTGCCGAAACCGGGGTAGTTGAACACGATCTCGACGGCAACGAGACCGCCGACGAGGTACGGGACTTGGCTGGCTATTACGGCAATGGTAGGGAGGAGTGCGTTGCGTAAGACGTGGCTGGTTACGGCCTTGCGCCGCGAGTGACCCTTGAGCACCGCGGTGCGCATGTAGTCAGAGTCGAGCGCCTCGATTACGCCCGCCCGGGTGATGCGCGCGATGTATCCGAACAGAACAAAGAGCAGCGCAATCGACGGAAGTATCAAGTAACCCATGTGCACCAAAATGCCGGCGGAGGGGTCGTCAGGAAAGGCGGTGACGGGAAAGATTTGGATGAATACCCCGAACACGAGGACCAAAATCACGGCCCACACGAACTCGGGGATCACCGCTGCAGACAATCCGCCGACGGTGATGATGCGGTCGATCTTCTTACCGCGATTCATTGCGGCCGCTATGCCGCCGACCACGCTGATCGGGATGATCATTACGAATGCCATGCCTGCCAATCGCGATGAGTAGCCGATCGCTGGCAAAATCATCTCCGAGACAGGGCGCGACGTCTGCATCGAGACGCCGAGGTCGCCGCGCAAAAGATCTTTGAGCCAGTTAAACAATTGCACTAGCAGCGGTCGATCAAGACCATAAGATTTGTTGAAATCGATTACGTCTTGCGGAGTTGCTTGGCGGCCGAGGCTGCGCCGCGCAACATCGCCAGGCAATATGTGTGTCATGAAGAACACGATGATCGCGACAAGCAGCACGGTGAGAACCGATAGGCCTAATCGCTTGAGCAGAAATGTTTTCATGAAAGATAAATCCTATAGGTAGTCACTAATTGCCAACTAATTGCCAACTAATTGCCAACTAATTGCCGCCGTAAAAAAAAGAGCCCGACACGCTTTCGCGTGTCGGGCTCTTTGTAACGTTTTTAAATTCGATTACGCCATCTTCGTTTTGTTGGCAATAATCTGGCCCATCGCGTTGACCTCAAAACCAGTTACACCCTTGCGGGCTACATAGATGAGGTTTGATGTGTACGCCAATATGTATGGCGTCATTTCGAGCGAACGCACTTGAATTTTCTTGCTGGCAATTTTTGCCTTAGCTGGGTTTGGTGCAGCAATATATTCGTCGATGGCGGCGTCTAGGACGTCGTCATTCAATTGGGCGGCGCTCCAGTCGCCTGTCGACTTCCACTCGCGCTGCAGGTATTGGTCAGGCACGCCACGACCGGCCCAGTCCACGATGCCCAGGTTAGAGGCCAACCACGAGCCGTTGTCGTAGGCGAATACTTTGCCCTTCACCGATGGGTACGGGTTGTAGGTGTAGTACACCGCACCACCGCCGTCGGAGCCGTCGATTACGAGGTTGACCTTGATGCCGATCTTGGCGAACGACGTCTTAATCATTTTCGCGTACTTGTTGATGTCGTCGCGAGCCCATGTTGACAAGTTGACTGAGAAACCCTTTGGCACTCCGGCTTCCTTCATCAGCTGCTTGGCCATGGCGATGTCTTGCTTGCGCTGGGGCACGGACTTGTCGGCTGACGCGTATGGGTCCATGACGCTGTCGTTTCCGACTACGCCGCCGATGCCCTTCATCACTCCCTTGACGTAACCAACGCGGTCGATCGTCAAAGCCGCGGCCATGCGAACGCGCTTATCCATGAATGGACCGAAGTTGCAACGCATGTGGACGTGGGCAAAACCCGCGCCCGCCTTGGTCGTTAACAGCGTGAACTTAGTCTTGTCGAGCGACAATGCGTCACTAGCCTCGAGCGCCGCGACTGCGTCAAGTTTGCCGGTTTTCAACTGCGGCAACGCCGTAGCTGCCGATGTGAACTGAGTCAGCTCCATCCTTTCGAAGTTTGGTTTGAAGCTGGCGTCCCAGTAGTGCGGGTTCCTTTCGAACACGGTCTTTTCAAATTCCTTATAGCTGACCATCTTCCACGGGCCTGCGGCGACCATGTCTTTTGTCCAGGCTACGCCGCCGTCGGCACCCTTCTTGATGATGCACATGCCGTACGAGACCGACGAGACGGTGAATGGGAAGTTGCCCGAAGACGCGAGCAAATCAAACTTCACAGTTTCGTTGTCGACCTTCTTGCAGCCGTTGACGTCCATGATGCCCTCGAAGATGCCCTTCGAACGCGATGTCTTCGCACTGAAAATTGAGGTGAAAGTGTAGACAATGTCGTCTGCTGTTAATGGAGTGCCGTCGTTGAACTTGACACCTTTGCGGATCTTGAACGTCCAGGTCTTGGCGTTGTTGGATGACTTCCAGCTAGTGGCGATTCGTGGTGCGAGCGTGCCATCTGGATTCAAGAACGTAAGCCATTCGCCGACGACGCTCAAAATAAAGAGGCTGCCGTCTGATGTCTCCCATGGTGCTGCTGGGTGAACTTGCTTACCAGTTGCAACCTTGAATGTCTTTACTGCTGCTGCGCTCGCTGATGTTGCGCCGACGATGCCCGCCGCTGGTAACGCGAGACCCGCGCCGACTGCTGCTGCGCCCTGGATGAAACCACGGCGCGATACGCCGCTGCTTGCAACTTCGCTTATTGATTCGTCAATGATTGACATTTATCCCCCTAGTAGTTTTTCGAGTGTCTTACTTTAGTGCGGCTAACCCTAGTCTGTGGATAACGATCTCTGGCAACTCTGGACGGGCCTAGCCCTTGAGCAGGGCGTCGGGCTTGACCCGCAGGGCACAGCTCAGACGCACGATGGTGTCAAGGGCGGGCGAGAAGTGTCCGTTTTCGATGCGGTTGATGGTTTTGCGGTCGACTCCGGCGACCTTAGCGAGTCTGGCCTGGCTGAAATCATTCTCTAGGCGCAGTTCGTACAACGTCTCGGCCAACTGGGCGCGCTTACGCGTGACTTGGCGAAGCATCTGGGTTTCGGTGGGGACGGCTTTGATGCAATAAACATATACCAAAATTCGAATCGGTGCGGACATGTGTCCGATATATGACCATTTCTTCAAGCGTAGGCTGGGGTCATGCGCATTGGGGTGTTGACTGGGGGCGGGGATTGCCCTGGGCTGAATGCGGTGATCAGGGCGATAGTGCGTAAGGGCGAGGCTCAGGGCGACCAGATTGTCGGGTTTTACGACGCCTGGGATGGGGTCATGGGGCAGCGCACAATTGCGCTCGATATGGCGGCAGTTCGCGGCATCTTGCCCAAGGGTGGCACGATCTTGGGGACGCGACGGGGTAGCCCGTTCGAGAGCACAGACGGCGTCGCCCGCACGCAGCGCGCGTTTGTTGAGCGGCGCCTAGATGCCTTGATCGTGATCGGCGGCAACGGCTCGCTTACCGTTGCTTCGATGCTGTACCAGCAGCACGGCTTGCCGATTATCGGCGTGCCCAAAACAATTGACAACGATGTCGTCGGCACCGACACTACTTTTGGTTTTCAGACTGCGGTGCAGATCGCCACCGACGCGATCGATAGGTTGCACACGACTGCCGAGAGTCACGACCGCGTGATGGTGGTCGAGGTGATGGGTCGCGACGCGGGATGGATCGCCC
>Ga0209491_10009086_pt1 | contig 12312 bp, 14 predicted proteins | sample BON02_FD_187213 | JGI IMG/M metagenome (GOLD analysis project Ga0209491, IMG submission 187213) | Freshwater microbial communities from Lake Bonney liftoff mats and glacier meltwater in Antarctica - BON-02 (SPAdes) (version 2) | ecosystem: Environmental > Aquatic > Freshwater > Ice > Glacier... | reverse complement strand
TAATACTTTTGGAAATCAAACCTTGGGACCAGCCTTAGGTAAGATTCAGCACGTAGTGCAATGATTCCTATTTTTGGACACGAATGCTGTTGAGGAAGGGTGATGCAATGAACAACATCATCGTGCCTTTGTATCATATGCGATGCCACCTAGCGGAAGTACGAATAGTTCACGAGGGTCAATTCGTAAGTAGAATATTCTAGACATGCTCGAGCCGTGTATTCATTCGGCCGTGCTTTTCCATTGTACTGAGAAAACACAAGAGTCGCTTCGTACCATCTTTACTACAACCGCGAAGTGTAGTAAAGATGATATGAAGCGTTAGACAATTCCTCTAAAACTGTTTGTTTCGGAATAAACAATTAATTCACAAAAACGGAGAGGGCATCCATGCTCGCCTATGTCCTCTTGCTCTGATACCCTGTATTTCGCTACACCAGATCGCCTTACCATAATTCTCGATATAAGCTTGTGGGAAAACCTAGCATGTACACACACGCACACACACAATCATGTAACACTCCACAACAAATAAACTGTACTACATGTCTCCATGTACGTGGACGCAGCAATGCATAGACATCTCATACACAAATATGTATACATGAGCAATTTCTTTTTTTATAGACATATATGTAGACATCCCATCCAAATGTTCTTCCTCCCCTATGGGTATATCTTTGCATATATGTATGTATATGTTTTTTTTGGTTGTTTTTTGGTCTTATTTTTTCAGTCACGCTCTCGGCCACAAACTCGGCCGTCGCCCGAGGCTCGCTGATGGGCACGGCTTCTTGTAACCAGTGGTAGCTCGCTTGAGCGTCGAAGCGCGCGCCTTGAATGCCGACGACCGCGTATCAAATGCTCGCACCAACACCACCACATCCGCAATGAGCACATCCCGATGTACCAATCAATTTTGCGATTGATCATAATCCTTCCATTCCACCCAGAGCTCCTGTTGTCCCTCAGGCTTGTGAACTCTGGCATTAGAAATGCGTTTGACCTCATATCGTGTCACTGGCACCAGCCTGTCCCACGAGAGGTGTGGGGCGTTCGTAGGCTGCCCCAAAACACGCATCGCAAGCTTTGAAAACCCTCAAGTCTGCGAATATTTACCTTCCGATGCGCCTTGCCAAAAGTCTCCGGCAAGTCCAAAGTAAATTGCGCACCGTGCATCTCTGTCACTTCAGATGGTCCAAACCAGCGAGCCGTGAGTTTATATGGAATGTCAACGGGAGTGTGTTTTGAGTCTAACCACACCCTGTCTCCCACAGCCACTGTTGATGGTGTCAAGCGTCGTTCGAGGAGGTGCCCCAAGCGAACTTGGGCCGTGGCCATCTGATCTGAGGCAGCATTGTGTCTGTTGGCAATGCATTGTGCCAACAACACCGCCTTCTTGTCACCGAGCAAGTCTGTTGTAGCTGTATCCGATGCCGGCTAGTAAACGGTTAGAGTAAGAAAGCCAAAAATGTATCTGTGCCCACGCGAAGCTGATTGGAGCTCTTAGCCGTCGCACACACCGCACATGTCAGTGAGTGAACAAAAACGGGCAACGTCAGCTGCCAGATTAGGCTAATAAAATGTGCAAGCCACTGCCGCGTATGTGCTATCAATACCTGGATGTCCGGCCAAGATGCTGTCCCCATGCGCCACTCGCAAGACCGACTCCCGACACGCTGCTAGTACGCACACACGCGAACGCACATCTTCATCCCGTTGATAGCACAGCACCTTGTTGGCATCTAGAAAAAATTTGCGGAAGAAATTACCATCAGAATCTTTCATAGACTCCAAGACCCCTGAGAGCAACCCATCAGTGCCAATAGCTACCTTCATGTCCTTGACCAGTGTACTGTGCGCTATCGATGACTTGAGCGCTGACACATTACCATCTCAAGACAATGTCAGACTTGACTCCATTGGGAAGGCAGTCCCTTGCCCATCACAATACCACACCCCCAAATGAGGTAAACTCTCGAAATGTGGCAGATGCCACGTTTCGCGAGTGGGCAGTTCCTGCGGCGTCCGCCACTGATACTGTGTGTCACATGGCTGACCTCGCATGAACTATTGCTGTCCATAGTCAGCACGCCATAATTCGACCCCCCCTGTGCGTGCCATGCACGTCAAGACTGCAGGCAAGATTGCGTCTGCTGATACTGCTTGTACCGTCCGCATCGCAACGTGCAAAGAGGTAGTACCCCTTGGTATCAACTCACGCCACAGTCCTGCTGACCCTTCCCGAGATTGCACCGCCTTCTGCCCCTTGCACACTGGCATGACCACCACTGACGGTTCCTGCTGTCACTGTAACTGTTGCAAAGACGACTGTCTGTTTGGGATGGCAGTAACCAGTATGAGGATTGGGGAAGCACTCAGAGTCGAGTCCCACGGTCGTGACAAGAAATCTGACTCCACATTTTCCGGGCCCGGTACATACTTGATCTCTTGAAAGTCACAATCCGCCAAGAATTCGCACAGTCGCAAGATGCGTTGAGATGACGCCTTCTGTGTGAAAAGATATTTCAGGCTATCATGGTTAGAATAGATCTCAAGTGAGACCCCCACGCGAATAGTGCGCCATGTGGTAAGCGCCGTCTGTGCAGCTAAGGCTTCCACATTTTGCGCATCGTAACAGTATTGGGCCCCAGATAATTTCCACGACATGAATGCCACAGGTCGTGGATGTGGTTCACCCGGCTGCCATTGCAAAAGGACCTCCCCAACCGCATTCTGACGTGCACCAATGTGCACTGCCGTTTGCAGTGCTGGGTCAAAGTGCAGCAGTACCGACGCTGAAGTAAGCACTGTTTTGATCATGTGGAATGACGTCTCACAATTCACAACAGTCCATGCCAACCATGGGTGCCTGGCCCTGAAGCCTTGAGCAGATCTGTCAAAGGCACAGCCATCTGAAAATGACAGGATAAAGGTGCGACAAAAATTCGCCATGCCAAAAAAATGAGCGTAGGCGTTTCAATGTCTCCAGTGCTGGCCATTAAACCACTACAGCCACCTTCGATTCCACAGGCGCCCAGCCTGCTGCTGAGATTTTAAATCCCAGGAATTCGACTTCTTTGCGAACAAATTCTGTCTTGGACTAACAAGCAAGTCATGTTCGCGCAGCGTGTCAAGTACTGCTGTCAGCTTCAGCAAGTGCTCCGCTGGGTCGTCGGACATGGTACAGATAAGTAGATCATCACAATTACACACACAGTAGCCCGCAGCGATGTGGTCATGGAGAATATCGTTCATGAGACGTTGGAAGTAGCTGGGTGTGTTGGAAGCCCATATGGACATGTCACCCATTTGTACTGACCGTCTGGTGTCACAAAGGCTGTCTTATGCTGATCACCCTTACGTATGCGCAACTGATGAAACCCACTGTCAAGATCCAGTTTGGAAAACATGCGAGCTCCACTTCTTGCTATGAGGTCTGTAGCCACTGGGGTAGGATAACAATCCCGCAGGGTCTGACAATCGAGTTTGCGGTAATGAATACACAAACATAGGCGCCCATCCTTTTTTGGTGCAAACAGCGCCGGTGGTGCATACAAGCTCTGACTTCGGCGGATGATGCCGTCTGCCTCCAATACTGCAATCTGATGATTCACTTCTGGCAAGTGTTGTGGCGCAACAGGGTACGGACGACCCACGACTGATCGGGCTCCTTCCACCTCCGTAATGTCCAGATCCCGCTGTCTGTATGGTGGTGTGGTGCCAATCGAGGCATGTCACGTGTCTCAAAGACGGTTGGCTCATAGCCCTCCAGAAGACGGATAATATCAGCTTGTTTCTGTTTGGAGAGGTCCCCAACTGTGCCCACACTTCAGTCTCCACGATATCAAAAGCCCGAGCCAAAGATGGCACCAAGCCTGGGATCTCCATGTCCACCGAACATTCTAATCCTGCATTCTCTGGCAATTCCTTGCCCACGCCCCCGAGCATGTGAAGTCCGGGCTTGCGCTGGAAGAGAATTGCACGAATTCGATCCCGCTCCATGTCCTCATGCAGAATTTCAGACTGTCTGTCTGCTGGCGACATAGTAGCATGGCGCAAATCTGTTGTCACTGCTGATACCAACATGGCTGTGCGCGTAGTCTGCGCGTGAAAGTGCGCCTGTGCCTGGAGATCTCCTTCGACTGACTGACCGTCAGACCGTAGTGACCCATCAAACGTGACTGGTTTGAGCGCTCCGTGCGAACATTGCCACGAGACATTATGGGCATAGTCCATGACAATTGAATTCTCTCGCATATAAGGTTCCCCCATAATCACATCATAATGCAACGAAGGCGCCGAAGGAAAGTTTTGTCTCACGGCCTGGCCATGCAGGATCATGTCAATGTTGCCAACATCACGCAAGGGCAAGAACGCTCCATTTGCCTCCGTGGCCCCGCCCGCAATAGGGCCTTGAAGCCCCAATTTGTCAGCGAGGGTCTGGCTGATGAGTGGTGGGTGTTCACTACCGGAGTCAACCAATAGGCGGGTATTTTCCCCATTTGGGTCCTTGAGCCAATGCCAAACACACCATGGCTGTCATCAGTGTGGGAATATGAGATGGTGTGCCCACGGAGGATGGCATCTGCGACGACACTGAGCGCCTGACGCTCGTGACAAATTGAGCTGGCGAGGTAGTAGCAGGTTGAAATACTGTTACTGAATGCGTGTGTCCGTGTGTCCGCTGTCTACGGTCCAGCGCCTTGCACACCCGATGGCGTTCGACCTGCACTTCTTGCCTACTCAATTGACACTGAGTAAATACCTCTGGGAGGACCGTGTATTGTTGCATTGCCGTCTGCAACAATGGCTTGTGCTTTCCTGATTCGAACGCCTTTCTCGGACCCTCGAGCACTCGCTGCTGTGCTAGCTGGAAATCCCAATGTCCTGACACGTCAAAACACTGTCTACACCTTGCGCATTTGCATCTGACCTGCAATGTACATACTGCGGTCTGCCAAACTCCCGCCGCATTGCGGAAGCCAGCGCATTGGAAACACCGAAAATATATAAATGCACAGGCTGGTCGCGTGACGTCTCTGAAAAGGCTGGAACCCGCCCGAGCTTCCCTTCGATGCTGTCACAATGCCCAAAGGTGCTGCGGTTCAGCCGCAAGATTGATAGTAGCAATGACAGGACGCAACACATTGACACATGACAATTTGTCTTTAGTAGAATCCAAAACAAGATTCTCTCCCTCTGTGCCCCACGCCCGTGACGCTGGCAGTGTCATCGGCAACAACGCAGACTTAGCACTGTGATTGTCCTCTGAAAGTGCAGCGGGTACTGATTCCACAATTTCTACAATAGGTTCCAGGTACGACACCCGATGCCGCATCTGACGCATCTCACTGTGTCCCGTAACTGGTGGAACTGGCCCAGGAGGAGATGTAAATGACCTCGCTGCTGGAGGGTATTGCTGAGTACACTGGCTTTCAAGCGGAATGGCACCTTGTGTCAATGCTGATTGAAGATTTACAGAAATACCAAACATGACTGGCACAGTCTGACGATTTAGGTCCTTTCTATGGGGACATGTGGAAGGCCGTATCACTCTCATGTTTTGCCCGGAGCTGCCCTTGTCTCGGCTCAACTGCCAAGCAACATCCAATGGCACGAGGAGACCGCCACGGGGCAAGAACAAGGCTGGTTGAGATGAATGAAATTGATCTTTATGCACAAAATTAATTGAAGGGTGAGCTGTAGTCGGGCATCAGCCTTTGGCATGGATTTCTGGGACCGGAGATGCTCAGGCTACTTGGATATGGTGGGCATGTCCATGAGCGTTGATGATACCAGCCAATCCTGGGCTAAGCACTGTAAAGCTGATCGCGGGCGTCCTGGCGCGCATGCATGTCCTGCTGATCCTGGTACAGCTACTGAGTGCTGGTCCATAGACTGGCCTTGTCCGTATTGATCACATAGACTGGCTCCAACGATTGCCACTGTGGTAGTTGCTGAGGTTGCTGAGCGACAAGCCCCCAGTTCCGAGCTGCATCAGCTACATCTGACAGCTGCACCTCATCCACCCCGAGCGCCTGCCACACTGGCGAGCTGTTGCGAACGTCACAACATGGTTGCTGCTGGCAGAGCAGCTGTATAGGTACCCCGAATTCCGCATCACGACTGTGAGGCTCCCGTTGCCAGTCCACTGGGTCGCCAACGGGAATGGATTCCCACCGCACCTCAAACTCTGCATCGCGAGTGTGAGGCTCCCGTTGCCAGGCCATTGGCAACGCCGCAGCCGGCGGTGGCAGCTGAACTGACAAACCATGTTCGTCTGCAGGTGGGAACAATTCCACACCTGACCTGCACTCAGCGCTGAATGCTGAGTCCTCATACCAAAAGCTGACGTCAGCAGGGGAGCGTTTTGTATGGCTTGGCCTCGTGCAATCCTCTGCCCATGTAGGAGGTGTCACTGGCGAAGCAAATCAGCTCCTGGCACGGTCTGTCTGTGATGAGTGTGCACTTTTCAATAGGCTGATGCACGTCCCGTCCTTCCCCTCTCGCAACACGGACAATTCGACGATGGGATGTCGAAGTTGTATTTGTGACATTCGGGCCACTGCACATTATTCATCAGCGTTCCTCAAACAAACTGCGCACAACAACGTAGCAAAAATAATTGAGAATCAGGTGAAGCGCTGCATTCGGCTTTGCTGAGAATTCTTCAGTGTGAGTCTTTCATGATCTCATTTGCCATGACATCTTTTCTTCGTGCACTTTGATGCGTTTTTTGACTCTTGAGCACCATTTTGGCTCAACTGCGTCATCGATCCGGTTGACGACCATCTTTTGGCCTTGGCCTACTAAATACAGAATGTCTTCATCATCACTTTCTTTGTCCACTCCTCAGTCCTGCCACTGCCAGTCTGTTTGCCTCTTCATGAAATGGGTCGTAGAGTGCCCATGGACTTTTACAAACAGTGTTTCTGTGGCAACGAAAAGAGTTTTTAAGAATCTGCAGCAAGAAAGATCTGGTGGAGAAGGCACAGGATATAGAGGTGACAATACCAGTCAAAAAAGTCAGGAGACACAGTGCAACTTCAATCCAGAGACTTTCTTCGAAAATCATTTCCAGGGCAGGCGACTGGATGTGGTCGCAATCAATGAGGCTCTGCAGATCGTATACAATTTTGAATCCAAACAGTAGACAGACAGCGATGAAGGGTTCCTAGAGGTGAAAGAAGCAGAATCAAATAAGCAGCACAAAAGCATCATTGGTGCGCTCAGAACAGCTACTCTGAAGTGGGAATTTGAGCAGATTAACTTTGTGGTGGGTAACCGCGGATCGGTTGTTGAAAGCGACTTATAAGCCAAGCTCAAAAAGCTTGATGTACAAGAAGGAAAGGAAGACAAACTCTTTGAATATGTGACACAGGTATGCAAAACGCACTGCGGCACAATCGGGTGATTGTCCAACAGGTGCAAGGATTTTCGATGCCAACTTGAACCACAGAGGGATAGAGGGAGAAGAGAGAGACATAATGTTGTTTATTGGAAAACCAAAAGGAAGATCAAGAATGATCTCCAATAGAGGGAGAATATTGGGCACAATGTGCACGTGTAAGGAGATATAAAGAGGAACACACGCCCACAGAGCGTCAAAGCTGGGGCCCGTCGACTGATAGTGGACTCAGGATGGTAAACTGGGAATCACAATCCAAGGACCCCCCCGGCTGAGAGTCTGGAAGACAGGCACATTTATTGCATGTTACGTATTCGTATTGTATTCTGTCACGTGTCTTAAAACTTGCCACTTAACTGCTTGTTTTACGTCACTGTGAACATCTGTTTCTGTTTCTACTTTAATATTGCACGTGACATCGTCACAGTTTTGCTTATATTTGTTAATATTTATCACTTTAATTACACACTGTAAAACGCACATACAGAGGCACACACACACAAGCACACATATGAGATCAGCACACCAGAGGAATGGCCACAACCAGGCACAAAAGCCTGGTTGGGAGGAGAGGAAGAAAGGGTTTTTGGTACAGACGAAGGCCTGGCACACAAAAAAAGTCAGCACACCAATATCTCAAATCTAAAAAAGAATTGAGCGAATAGAGCTTCCAGCAAAGCTACTAGACTATTTTCTATAGAGCAATAAAAGCAACATCAACCAATTCAAGCTGTGACGACAATTTGGATCGCGACTTGAGCCCATGTTAAATATCTTGAATGATGTCGTAGTCCTTGACCTTGTGCTCGGCTGGTTGGAAGTTGTGGCTCTGAAACAATCGAAGTGTTTATATGGTAGCAGCGCTGCCAATGAGGATGGCTACATCACCAGCGCGACATGACCCCGCTCTCATTGCAGATTCTTTCGTGCTTGATCAATCTTTTGTGCCTGATTGATTTAGCCGTAATGATCCATCAGTGGCTACCACCTGGTAACCTTTTCTGAAGTACTCTCCACGGAGCGCGTCCAGATATTGTTGCAGGGATGGTAAGGTCTTCATTCGATCGGGCGTCCTACAGAGGTTAGACTCAATACCTACGGCCTGAAAAGTGGCTCTTTCAGCTTCGACAGATTTGCACACCCAAATTTCGTGTGACTGCTGGGCCTTGATTTTGCTGCGTTCACCTGTTTGCCACCAATCCTTTCCAAATCTACCTTGGCGCCTTTATCCCGTCGATGTAAACAGAAAGCGGTATGTTGCAACTGTGACTGTAGTGCGGCCTGTACTTAACCTGCTCTAACAATGACAACCCAGGTCTGGACATTTTTGTCTAAATATTGGGTGTATCCTTCGATTTTCGTCGCTGACACCTCATAAAGGTAGATCACAATCCGTTCCAGTTGTCATTGCTTCTGAAGACCAGATGTAATCTAAGAAAGAGGGGTCGACTGTCAGAGACTGCCCTATAGTGATGGAGCAAAGTTTGAAATGTGCTTGTAACAATGAAGTTATCACTCAAGTGTGCATCCATCATTTGTTCCCCGTTCGTCTGTTCTGACTCCTTGCTGACTCCAGTTTGCGGTTGCTTCTGAGGACGAATGCCAATGTTTTAAAAGCTTCCATCGGTGTTTCTCGATGGATTTGGTGCCCTGAGGCTTTTGTCTCCAAGCACTTGCCGTCTTAAGCACGCTCTCTTGACGGCATTTGGCCCTCTTGTTCTTGTTGATTGACCAGGACTGCGAGGGCTGATGGGTCTGGCCACCTCTCACTGCGACCTTCACTGTGTTGCCTTGATGAGGCCATGTGCTATTAGTGACACGGGATGCTCTGAGGTCTTTTTGAAAATGAATTGGGTCTGCAAGGTCAAGTATAGCTCTTGGTTCACGCATGATAGGATCAGGTGCTGGTGATACGATCTGGTTGACCCTTGATGACGATCTGACCTTATCATATTTTTGAAAAGCTTAGCATGGCCGAATCCCCTTTTCCGCCAATTTGACCAATTCTGCACCGTAGAGGCTTATCATCAGAGCTTCTATTTTGAGACCTGTGATTTGCCACAGTGAGATTTCTTTGCCCAGAGATGTCACGGCGATGTTACCGTGACGATAGAACTCATCTCGATGCAGACTCCAAAACATGAGGACCATTGTTCCATTGTTTTCCGAGCTCTATCCGACAACCTGCACAATCCATCCGAATCTGTTGGATCATCGGAGGACAACGTGGCTCATTCAGCCCATGTGTCTCTAGGCAACCAGAAGACTGTTTTCTGCTGTAGCGTTGTTTCTGAAATGTTGAAATCCCGGGCTGCACTTTGCCCATTATAGACAGCATGTTTTAGATGTTAGTGGTAGTGACCATATAAGACTACACGTGTACCATGTTTTTGTCTCGGTCCATGCGCTAGAGCTGAGAATCGTCGGAAAAGGAGTACAGAGAGTGTGACTTGTGTTGGATACTACAGGGCCCTGGACCCGAAGGACCAGGCATCCAAGGGCCTCTTGATCTACCTGCAACCATTGTTGTTGATCCTTTCCTTCATCCCACATTTAATGAATTTGCTCCAGTTTCCTTTCCACAGTTTTGCCATTTTAAAAAAGCAACACCTTTTTGTCTGTCTGCGCATCGTATATAAGCCCGCGGAAACCATGGCGAAAATAGCTTTTTTGGGGATGAGGTCTGCGGCCAAGTGAGAATACGACCCATAGACAAACTGGATGAGGCCTGCACCGACGCGGATGATAGAATGATGCTTGTGCAACACCGCAGCGGGGACTGCGTCTTGTGCTAGCGTGGATTTAGACGGATTTCTTGAGCCAACAACGTCGGGCGACGGGTTTGTTGGAGACAGCAGAAGTGGCGGCAAGAGCGGGCAGCAAACGACAGCCTGCACGATGCTCGCGCAAGACTCAAGATAAGTTCGCAATAACTTCCATGGCAAAGAAGCTTCTGCACCGTTGCATAGGCGCGCATGCACGAGTCCATATGCATTTTTGCGGAGAGTACGCATGCATTCACAGGTGTTGTGCGTACCATGCATGTGCAGGTGTGTACGTTAGACAGATGTTGTGAACATCAGCGTACACATTTGCTTCACGCTCGCTATAGGATGTGCATATGCGCGCATGTATGTGCAGTTTGTTTCATTTGGCATTGGGGAATGAGGATGGGGGGGTTCAGCTAGTCCATGAAAGCACTTGTTGCTTGGCGTGGAAGGTTATTTTGGACAGAAGGAAAGATAGGGGTGTTGTCTATGTTTTCTCTATTTTGAATGCGGGTGGGAGTGTATGCGAGCGTATTTGTGTGTATACGCACACACACACACACACTGCGCAGATGGGGTACTCGGATGTGAGCCCAGGAGTTGGGATGAGGCACCTGGAGGGCCCGAAGAATCCAGGTGGACTAAATCTCGGCACACATATATTCGTATATATGTACAGAGTACACATGTATATGTATATGCTAAGAGGTGGGATGAGATTTTGGACTAACTACTTTTTCCTTTATCATATTTTTTCTTCCGAAAAAGAAAAGCAGACGATGGGAACGCAAACCACCTATAATCTCAGATCTAAAATATAAGATTTGATCGCATAGACCATCAATCAATGGTACTAAACCACTATTCATAGTAATAAACGCAATAATCATCATCAGTAAAGAAAATAAGTTCACGGAACCTTTGGCCCCGAATTGAGTCGATACTTAATCCATTTATCAAAATCGCGCGAAGCGCAGTTTCACACGCGGTTTTTTTGGCGGCGAATTTTTGAAAACGTGACATTAGTATCGCGTCGGAGAAAGCTTTTCTGGGGGGGTTTGGCGATTTTTTGTATGCTGCATTCCCTCCAAAAGAGGTGTTTTAGTACCGTGACAGGATTTTACTTGCTTCTTGTCAATGATGTTGTTTCAGCATCAAGCCACGCCAATAGAGACAATTATACTAATTGTAATATTTTTGTTTTACGTGCGTTGATGTACGTTGCTTCTTATGAACTGTTTGAAATTGAATTGGTGTTGTGCGATTTGTATCTTCGAGGGCACGAGGTTTAATTTGACAAAGGATTAGTCATTTGACACTTTCTTCTTGATAGTTTGGTACAAGTTGTGTCGTTGTAATCATTAAGTATTGGAGTTCAAATCATTTACACCAATGAATTGGTAGACAGAATCAGATACTTAAAATCAAATGCATCTCAGAGTGATTCAGAAGAACAAGTTTTATGGAAACATGCGCTGCAGGCCAGATTTATTCATGAAACAAAATGCACCGCAGGCAAGACTTCAATTTGATTCTGCGACTGGCATGACAACGGTCGTAGAATCAAATTTGTTCCACAAAAAAATCTCGATCTTCCGACCTTTTCCTCAGAGTCTCAGTTCCTGGAACCTATTCAAGTATTGTAAAGGTAAACCCAGTAGTCTCGTGACATGGACACAACTCATTTCAGCGGATTTTTCCTTCAGAATCTCGGAGATCTCCAAATCTCGGAGATTTCAAATTCTCCTTTCACGTTTCTTTTTCGAAAAGAGCCGTCAAAATGTTGCAAGAATCATTGGTTGACTAAAGATTTCAGTGGAGGATTTATGAATCCACTCCACAGCCCCAATGAATGAACAAAATTAAATGGATTGCCGAGATTTGAGATTTCCGAGAATTGGAAAAGTTCGGAGAATTGAGAGACTTTTCCCCGGGCAAATTTCCTCCCACCGGCGTGAGAATTGAATGCTAAGAATCTTTAAGATTTGGGTGTTGAGAGTTGAATTTTGAGAATTATATTTTACAAAATCACTATCAGAGTCATTCTGTGACTCTGGCATGTGTAGACCGTGACTCGCGTCAGTCACGGTTGGGGTTGACTTATTAGTCAACTCAGAGATTCTTAAGGATCCG
>Ga0209491_10009078_pt1 | contig 12331 bp, 12 predicted proteins | sample BON02_FD_187213 | JGI IMG/M metagenome (GOLD analysis project Ga0209491, IMG submission 187213) | Freshwater microbial communities from Lake Bonney liftoff mats and glacier meltwater in Antarctica - BON-02 (SPAdes) (version 2) | ecosystem: Environmental > Aquatic > Freshwater > Ice > Glacier... | reverse complement strand
TGCGGCGCCCATGCACAGATACGTATGCCGTTTCAAAAAGCGGCAACAAAGTCATGAACCGGAGCTCGTCCATTCCTGTGGTCGCCCGCCACTCTCGGTTGTTCTTGGGGTATGAAAAATTCTCCATGTTTGCTTTTTGCCCTAAAGCTACTCATTTCTCTTATTCTCACCGCAACAAGTCTATTAAATGATTTCATGTGTGTGATCGGTGTGAAAATGAGTGAATAGAAAGAAATATAGGTAAAGCCCTGCAAAAATAATCCCAAACACTCAATAAATTACGTCTGGCTTCATAATAAATTTTGGAGTTTCGATTTCATGGAGATAGGTGGTTATCTTTGCCAATGTTCAACATAAAACTACCTTAGAATGAAACAGCTTTTCTTCTCCATGACTTTGGCCTTGCTTTTTTTAGGTCAATCGGCAGTTGCTCAAAAAAACACCTTTTTTACGGATGTCAGGTATTACCCTGTCGCTAATCAGCCAGTTTATGGGGCAACTTTTGGTTATTTCAGGCAAGTTGCCGCACGCCGAGAACTGGGGGTGAAATTTGCTGTAACCGCCAATGATCCGAATGATAAGGGGACTTATTTTAAGCCAGCATTCCTACTTTTGGCGCACATCGACATTACCAACCGCTGGAAACTCACGAAAAAGCGGAAAGCAAATTGGTATGCAGAAGCGGGACTTTCTGGCTTGTATATTTATGAAATTAGACCGCCGTACCCGTTGGAATGTATCAATAATGGATCACTAAACCAGGCTGGAATCGATAAAATGATTAAGGATGCATCTCTTTACCATCATAGGAGCCTTTTTAGTCCAGGACTATCTACTGTTGTTTCTTGGGAGTACGCCATATCTTCAAAGTTTTTGCTGGGGCTTAGTTGCTTAGGGAACCTCTATTTTTTGGAATCGGATATTTTTTCCAACTTGCTTCTCCTCCCCAGTTTGCGCACAGCGTACAGATTTTGAACATTATGAAAAAGAAAAACGATCAGCCCATCGCAGATGTCTTGCAAGACATGATCCAGGAATACCGCCTTGGGCCTCAACTCAATGAGTCGCGGGTAAAAAGCCTGTGGAACGAACTGATGGGGAAAACCATTTCCACCTATACTTCGAATATAAGTGTGCGGAAAAACGTGCTGTATCTTACCATTCTTTCCGCACCGCTGAAACATGAGCTCTCTTTTGGGAAAGACAAAATTCGGGATTTGCTGAATAGAGAACTGGGAGAGGACTTTATTAAAGAAGTGGTGATTCGCTGAATACACAACGACCATGCGCTTATTTCGGAAAAAATAGACGCATATAATGCCGCCAACCAAACCATCACCGACAGTTTTGGCGTTCATTATGTTGATGTAACTGCTATCTCCCGTCGGGGCTTAGCGGAACCAGATTTAGTCGCTGCTGACGGGCTGCATCCCTCTGCTTTTCAGTATAGCGCCTGGATACATAAAATGCTGCCAATGGTGCGACAGGCATTAAAAGATTGAGTCAAAATGAATTATTTCAAATAATATTGATTTTTTTGCAACCCAGGGCAACCATTTTTTCATTTGCCCCATCAATTACTTTGTAACCAGCCTCATGCAACAATTCAACGATCAAGAATTGGTAATCGGCGTACTGAAAGGTAGCTCAGCGCACCAAACGGCGCTTTATCGACAGTACAGCGTACCGATGTTCAGGGTGTTGTTGCGGTTCTCGCGTGATAAGTCGGAGGCTGAAGACATGATGCAGGACGGATTTGTAAGGGTTTTTCGAGATATGGGGCAGTTCAGGGGCGATGGCGCTTTGGGTGGTTGGATTCGGCGGATTATGGTGAATACAGCACTCAGCCACTTGCGGAAGCAAAAGGATTTTGTGAAAGATGTGCCTGATTTTTCGGTTTTCGAAGCCAAATTTCACACAGAGGAGGATTTTGCTTCAAATTTGGATGCGCAAACTTTAATGGGCTACCTTCAAAGATTACCGCCAGGGTACCGCGCAGTTTTTAATCTATACGCCATTGAAGGATTTAGCCATGAGGAAATTGCCGAACAATTGGGCATCACGATAGGAACCAGCAAAAGCCAACTCTTTAAAGCCAGAGAATACCTTAAAAAAATCTTGGACAAGTCTTTTATATCATAAATAATCCCTCAAAAAGCCTGAAAATCATACCGATGACTGAACCGCAAGAGCTCCGCTCCATTGACGAATTATTCAAAAGCACCTTCAACAACCTGCCGGAAACGCCGGCATCATCTGGTTGGGACACACCTTCCGAACGGGTGTGGGATCATGTGCGCGACAATATCCAGGCACCGCGAAGCGGCTGGAGTTTGCAATCGCTGATGATTTTGGCGGGCTTCGCCATTCTGGTGGCTGTTGGCTTGTATTTTGCTTTCTCCGGTGCTGAAAAGGCTGGGACTGACCCCGTTGAAACGGCTACGCCAGCAATTATAGCACCCGTTGCGCCAGTAGTTGAAGCACCCGTTGTGGCTCCTGCATCCTTTCCGGAACCCGCCGTTGCGTCGATCCCTGCTGCGCCAAAAGCCCAAAGGACTTATACGCCGCGCACTGTAAAATCTGCTCTAGGAAATACCGCGCCCAAAAGATTGCCGGTTGAGGAGCTGCCAATCGTCACGAACCGTGAAATGCCCCACAGCAATGGTGCGGCGCCGCTTCCAGGCAGCAATGAAGTCAAGATTCCGAATACAACAGAAGCGTTGAAAATCGAACATGTCAAGCAATTGGAGATACTTTGGAGAACACCGCTTGATTTCTTGCCCGTGCCGAATACAAAAAAGGCAAAAAATTAAAAAAAAACAACATTTTAGCAGTGATAATGGCGCCCGGCGGAGTAATCTGGTGGGCGCTTTTTTTAACACATACACACATAGGGACATGGAAAACATAGGGGGACGTATTTTTAAATCTATGTTTTCTATGTCCCGATGTGTCTATGTGTTGAACAATAATTCACATCCTCCGAATCCAATTTTTGATAATCTCCAAGCCCTCCTGGTGCGCCAGTTGCCGCCCCAACTCCGGCATCCTAATCCCTGGGTCGTCACTTTCCATGCGGAAATAAAGGATGCTCTCTCCCGGCTTGCCCGGTACGATGCCGTACTTTCGGTTGCCGCTTCCCCGGCCTGCTGCCACGGGTGGTTTTCCCACGCCGAGGCGCTTCATATTTACTTCATCCACCCCGAGAAACATGCCGCTGGTACTGGCTGGCCCATGCGGATTGTGGCAATGGGCGCAGTTCGCATCCAGGTAGCCACGAGCAGCCATGTTCAAGTTTTCGGATGTTTCTTTTTCGGGGTTTTGGATGCTGCGGTAGTCGAATAGCGCTGGAATGGCGGTGATGTCGAAATCCTCCGGCAATTGGAGTCTGCCAGAATTACGCCATTTAATAAGTTGGTTCTCTCCATTTTCGCTGCGGTTCAATTGTCGGGCCGTGATGCCAATGGGCTCAAACTGGCCGTCGTAGGAGTGGCAGCCTTTGCATTGGTTGAGGTTGGGCGTTACGTATTCAACGCTCATTTTTTTGCCGTTGGCAGCCTGCCAGCTTACGGGCAAATGTGCGCCGGCAACGTCGAGGAACGCATCTGACTGTGCATCATCCCACACGTATTCAAGTGCTTTCCAGCCGCTGTCCTCTTTCAAAAGCAGGCGCGTTTCCAGGATGCGGCGGCCTTTTTCAGGTCGGGCCGCATCATTCCAATAATAGAAGTTTTTGATGATGACGGCACCCGTTGGAAAATCGAAAGCACGGGCAGGTTGCCAACTAAGTTGCTTGCCTTCTGGAAGATAAATGAAGCGTTTTTTTTCAGCATAATCGCTGAAAAGCGGGGCGTTAACTTCGTATTCAAAAACGTTGGGGGCTGGTGAAAGCGCGCTCAAGGTTCCGATAAAAAAGGGGTAATCGCTGAGTTTAAGTTTTGGGCCGGTGCTCGGGTGGGTGTATGAAAATCCAGATCCCAATGCAATAAGCAGTCCCAACATTCCCATCGGAATCAAGCTCAAGGCCCTTTTGCAGGGATATTCGAAATGGAATTTGTTGTTGGCTGTCATGTAGTCTTTGGCTTAAAATTCACAATTGTGTGGCTGTGTTTCCCGACTGATTTTACCTTTAAACAACCCGATTTTATCCGCATGGATATTGGCAAAGGACCCGTTTACATTGTCGCGCAGGCAAATGCGGGAAGGGCTTTTCACCGTACCGTCAGCATTCAGCCAATCTGGGTTTTGGATGCCATCGTAAATGATATGCGGCACTTTTTTTCCAAATTTCCACCAAAATATAAAACCCAATTTGTTTTTCCAGGTCGGCATGCGCTTTCCCGTGGAATAGATATTGTCGTGAATAAAAATGGCAGAAGGGTAGGGGATGTAATCCTTGTCTTTGATGGGTATTTCGGTGATGTAGTAACTGACAATGGCCGTAGAAATGGTTTTGTTGTCCCAGATTTTGTTGTTGTACACTTCCACATCATTGGTGGCCAAAATCATGACTCCGGTTCCGGGCGGCACCTCACCGACGATGTTCCCTTTTGGTGCAAAGTTGCGGTAGTTGTTGCGGGTAATCAGGTTGTCGTACACCTTCACGTGCCCGCCGCGTTTTTTGGGCAAATCGGGCAGATCAAAAACCAAAACGCCGCCCGTATTGTCGAACGCCTGGTTTTTCCAGACCCATGCGTTGGTCGTGTTCTCGATTTCAATGCCGGCCACGTTATTTTTGGCCATGCAGCGGGTCACCCACACGCTGTCGGACTGGCCTACATAGATACCGGCATCGGAAGCGCCAATGGCGGTGCAGCGCTCGATGCGGACGTTTTGGCATTGTACGGGGTACAAGGCGTAGGAGCCGTTGGAGGCTTTGGGTTTTCCGGTCCAACGGGCAGTGATGTTTTGGAAAGTAAGCCCTTGCACCATTTGTGTTTTGATGAGGTCGCCTTTTGCGTCTTCAATGGTAAAGTCTTCTAAAACAATGTTTTGCGCGTTGGTTACTTTCATGCCTTCTGCGCCCTGGGTTTGGTTTTTGAAGGATAAAATGGTTTTATCCTGCCCGGCACCGCGGATGGTGATGTTCTTTTTGGCATCGAGCGACAGCGTGTTGCTCAAGCTGATTTTTCCTTCGGGCAAGCGAATGGTGTCGCCATCTTCTGCGAGGATGAGTTGGGTTTGGATTTGTTTTTCGAGGGTGGGTTGGGCGGAGAGTGCGGTTGTGAAGAAGCCTAATATTATTGCCCAGAGGTATTTTTTCATGCTGTTGTTATTTTGCTCAAACATAACGCGGGGAAGGGGTATTGTTGGTATGTTTGGCTTGTTTTTTCGCTTTTTGGGCTTTGGGAGGTCAACCTTTCTCGACCACGACCTAAAAAAGACGCACACAACGCCACAACGACCACAACATCGCGCTGCTGCATTAGAGAGGGCGGAAATTGATAGTATTGATATTGGTAATGATATTGAATTGATTCACGCGCTTAAAAAAACACATGGCATCACGGGTGCCAAAATCCATGGTAACACTCATTTGGTGCTCGGCCCAGGTGGTGTCCATTTCACCCTGTTCATTGGGCGTTGGGAAGATAGAATCTTCATAGAGATGTGCTGGGAAAAGGGCAATTGCGGCGGACAAACTTGCGGTTACGTGCACAAACACAAAACCAAGCAGGACAATCTGCCAACTACAAGCTGAGATCATCAGTGGAAGCGCCAATGCATAGGTGTAATACAATATTTTAGAGAGCACAAAAATAAATACCCTTGCCTTGGTGTACTCTACCACTTTAGGGCCGATTTTATAGAAAAAAAACCTTCCCAATCCCTTTTGAAAATAGCAATGAGCATGTAGATACAATACAGAAAGGGGGCGTAAATATGTTGGTATTTGTAAAATGATTTGGGGTGCTCCATCGGGACAAATGTTAAGAGTCCCGTCTGTTGAATGTCTACATCATGGTTTGGTACCATTGGGTTTGGATGATGCGAGTAAACGTGGCGCATTTTCCATAAATAGCCAGAAGAGCCGATTAGATCAAATGTATAGGCTGATAACAACAAAACGTTGTTGCCATGGGCGAAGATGACCGCTTAATGGGCGAGCAGGTATATCGAGCCGAATAAAATCGACTTGAAAATTCCGAATGCGATGGTCTTTTTTGACAGATTGTTTACTGCAAAATAATGGTTGACTCTTTTGTTTAAGGTGAAAAGAAGTCGTTTTCGGTGCCTTTTTTGTATTTTATATCCATAATGGCTGTAAGATAGGGTGTTATTCGGGATTGGCCAGTAGGGTCCGCGGTACATATTCTTTGTCTAATCCCCAATAATTCACTACCAGTAGCTTTTCAGCCAGAATCCTGGCCAGGGTTTTCCAAATAATAAGACGCCAAGGCAGGGCGTTTGGCGGGGCCGGGAGGCTTGGCGAAGGGAGGAACCCCAACTGGCTAGTGCCGCCTCCGCCAGTTGGCGGATGAATGTGGCGGTCATATTTTCCTTCTGCTTTTATGCTCGTCACTAATATTTTGCCAACCCGCTGTTAGCACCAATGCTTTATCTTTGTTGTCCGATTTATATGCAGGCATATGGTGGTTTTTCTATTTTCATTTCTCTCGGAACCAGAGACCATATTTTATATATAATGCGTCAATATTATCTCCTATGTTGAGTCCTATGCTAACCATGTGCTTCCTGTAAAAGGCACTTGAAATGCCAAGACAAAGAGCGCCTGATATTCCATCCTGCCCATTGTCATCCGGTCTGGAAGTTGTTTGAGAACTATAGATAACTCCAGGCATAATTACGAAAGAAGGATTCCAGTTTTTTTTAGGCAAGACATTGACTCTTGCACCAACCGCCAAACCCAGCCCTATATTTTTCTGAGAGTATCCGCTTAAAAATGTTTCTCCTGAGTGACTGTCAAAGAAGAGCATTGATTCAAGTTGTAACACTTTCTCTGTCCGAAGTGCATAATGGAAAGAAATACTTGGTCCGAGTCCGCCACCAAGTATACCACCATTTATTCCTGCTTGAATACCAAAACTTATCGGTTTTGTTTCTTGCTGTGCATAAATTTGAGTGCTCAACAGAAAAAGAAATATAAAAGGCGGTCGTCTAAAATGGTTTTTGAAATTGGTCAGATAGCATTTTTCATTTCTGAACTTGTCTGTTTTGTTCATAGTCGTCTTTTATGGCATTGGTTGACCTTCAATAACATTATAGAGTTGGTCTGCCAACCAAAGTGTTTGAAGTTATTCTTTGTCAGCTTTAAGAATGTCTGCCAAGATTGCAATCGGCTTACCAGTTGTCGAGTTGAAATATGGTCTGTATGTTGTCCACTTGTCAAAATGGTTTGTCTTTGCAATAAAGATTACAATTAGGTCGGTCAGTTGTCGTTGGAACGGTCGTCCTACCATTGGCTATAACGGTTTCGGGCTTTGCGAAGTGGCGGATTTTCAGCACAAATGTTTCTTAGAATTACTAAACTTGAACCTTGCACCAAACTGTCATAGGAGTACTGAACCCGCCATTTTGCAAAACCCGTGTTATCGGTTCGGTGTTCTTTTTCGTCCGTATGTATGTCTGGCGTTTTGGTCGTGCGGTTGGGCAGGCACACTCTTTGCCAAGCTTGGGTTTTAGCGCTGGCTGGTGCGGCTTGGCAATGTGTGTGGCTGTGAAGGATTAGCGTCATAGTTTTGCATTTTCTATTAAGTCATTTAATATATTTCCCCCAACCAATTTCATTGCAACTTTTAAGTCTTGCGTATTTATTTCTGCAACTGTTCTGTCTCTGTATGTAACATTCAATCCATCTACTGCTTTGTCTATCGTAAAAGGACTTGATTTTATATGTTCAAGTTTTTCAACTCCAGTAATTGCCAATGGTGCTAATCCTTTGGGATGGGCAAAATCAACACCTGCTCTTGTCCACAATTTGAAGAAGAAACTAATAGCGGTTTCCGTTTTTGCACCATTGTGTTCTACTACATAAATGTCCTTTGCAATTTCTACTTCTGCGGTGTAGTCTATTGCAGGTAAAGTAAGATTGAAAATTGTTCCTTTCTCAATTAATACAGTCCGTTTAGGTAAAACAATCGCCTCTAAATCTTCAATTGTCTGGAATGCAAGTTCTAAGTCATTACGATAAATTGGACTTTCAATATCATTGTGCGACATTGGATTGAATAATATGCTTTTATAATTCTGTAAGTTCTCAATCAATTCGTTTGGCGGTTCAATATCAAGCTCTGTATAAAATTCTTTCAATCGATTTATCAAGGTATCTAAGTTGATTGGCTTTATTAAACCTTTTAAACCTTCACCAACTGTATATGTTTCTAAAAGCTTGCTTCGTAATAAACGTTCACACTCTTTGCGTAAATAATGACCCGCAGCAGGAAAATCTGAGGATTCAAAATAACATCTTGCTTTTTCAAGTTGAGTCTTGTCATTATGAATAATTTGTGGCCCATCAGCACTTTTATAAAACTCTATAAACTTCCAGCCAGACAAATTAATTTTTGCGACTTCATACCAATGCCTGTCATAAGTTGTTATGAATATTTGAAAATGCTTAAATACTTTATCAGCTTCTAAAACATCGGTCTCTTTGAGTAAGTGGAGTAACTTCAATCTATTTTCATTATCCAAGCCAATCAAAATATCATCTAAAAAAAGTGGTTTTAGTTGTGGTGAAAAGCGACTTTGTCGTTTTATTGCACCAAGAAAAATACTAATTGCAATAGCAGATAATTTAGCTTCGTTTAATGCAAAATGTGGAGATTTATTATCAATAGACACACCATTTTGATTGATCTCCAACAAAAGTTTTCCTCCTGTTATATTACCTCTATCATCGACTCTTAATGTTTGTCTTTGAAATTCTATTTTAAGATCAGGGTAAATTTTATTCAGAAAGTAATTAACTTCTGGGGCTAAATAATCTGGATTATTCTCTCCTTCTTCTGGCTTCTCAAATAATTTTTTAAAAGCTGAATTAAACAACTCTGCCTTTTGGGTAACTGACGCACTTTTCTGTCTTGCAAAATAAAAATCTTTGCCTTTACCAATTGCTTTTTTACTTTCAGAAATTGTATTTAAGTACAATTCACCTAATTCAAATTGTCCGGTAATTAATTCAGATTTAAAGTGTTTAAGTACACCAGTTACTACAAGGTCGAAAACATCTAATTTTTCCGTGACTTTTGCATTATGAACGCCCAATAAATGCTTATAAGTCAGAAAACTTTTCAGCCTATTGGCGTCTGTTATTTGAGTGATATTAGTGTTTTTAGTTGTTTCGTTAAGTATGTTTTTTGCTCCACCGTCAAATTCAACTTCAATTGAACAGTCTGTTCCACCATCAGTTAAATTGAAATTTCTTAGTTGAGCCATTTGCACATTTTCCACACTTGACTGAAAAAAGTCTTTCAAGGCATAGTAAAAGGAACTTTTGCCGCTTCCATTTTCACCATAGATGAAAACATTAGCACCACCCACAGGAATCTTTTCTTCCTTGGTAAATGCCTTATACTTGTTGATGGTTATATTTTGAATTTTAATTGCTTTCTTTTCCATAAGTTTTACTTCAATGCCTCCTTTATTATCCTCACTTCCTCCACACTATCCAATGTTTCTATGGCAAACCGCACAGGATGATTAGGGTCGTACAAACGCTCAAACTCGCTTTGGATGATGGCAAGCTTTTCTTCTTCACTCATCTCATCAGTTATTGGCTTTAAATCTCCCAAATGCTTTAGAATTTCTTTGCCTGCCGATTTGATTTCGGAAGGGAAGTAAAGTTCGAAAATAAGACCATCCAATAAATGTTCATAAAATTTATATTCTAGATATCTTTGAATACCCTTTAATTTTGTTACATAATTGGTTAATTTTTCAAAACCTATCTCTTCATTTATATTAAAATTTGGAATTGGCACCTTTGACATATAAAGGGTTTTAAACTCCAATCGTCCTCCGTTCCAAGGATCACCAAGTGACGAAAAATTCATTCTAGCATACCAGTCAAAAAGTGAGCTATTCAATATTGCCAAAACAATAGGATTGTAAGGAATAAAAAACATTTTCATTGTTCCATATGCTTTTCCTTTATCTAACAATGCCCTCATTTCAAGTGCGATTTCAGAAAATATAATTTTATCAGATTCAAAAAGTTCAGTAAATCTCCTTTGAGGTTGTTGAAGTTCAAACCATTTTTGATTTGTCGCTCTTTTTTCCAATTCCTCCTTATAGTTGCTTAGATGATTCTTAATTGCAGGATAATGATCAATGTTAATTTCATTCTGAGGAATATATATTATGAAAAGTTCAGGTGATGCATTCCATTTTTGAATATCCCGCCCTCTAAACCAAGGTTTTATTAGATTTTCAGAATTTAAATCTCTCTCGATTAAACACTCTCTTTCTAGGCTATCAATGATAAACGCTTTATCGCATCCTGTTTTTATTCCTCCAAAAATTTCAAATAGATTACTTAGCTTTTGGTCAAAACTGTTTAGCTTATTGAGCACACGCATTGATTTCTTATCCTTAAAGACCCACGATTCATCTAATGAAAATAAATTTTTCGATATGTGATTCAGAGTTAAGAATTTATAAATATCCGTAACATGTTCTTTTTCTTTAGCCTGAGCGTATATGAGGCTATTTTCAGAAGTTGGTTGTTTGTTTTTCGCAATAATAATTAAGGAATCAACAGAAGCCTTAAAAACAGGTAATTCTCCAAAATTGACAATTGTTTTTATTGTTTTCTCCTTAGCCAAAACCGTTCTAATCTTTTCACCATAACCTCTTACAATGAATTTATTCGAGGTTATCAAAGTGAGAACAGAGTTACTACTTAAAATATCGAATCCCTTTTTGATGAAATAGGTATACAAATCCGCTCTTCCATCATAAATACTTTTGTAATTGGACAGTAGATAAGCTTTATACTCCTTGAACAATTCCTGTCTTACATAAGGCGGATTACCAATCACCACATCAAAACCGCCTTTTTCACGCCATACTTCCGAGAAGAAGAGTTTGAAGTCAAAGTCAATTTTGTATCCATCATAATCTTCAGCAGCATCAAGAACAGTTTGAATTTTCTTTTTTATTTGGTTTCTGAATCGTTTTTTTTCTGTTTCATTTGTTTCTTTAAAAAAAGATTTTTTTAAAATTTCCAATTCATCTTTGAGTTGAGGATACCTATCTGCACCTTGAGCCGGTAATCCAATCAAAGAATTCCCACATACTATTTTATAATCCAAGTTGGGCAAGGTTTCTATCGGATCTAAGTCGTCTTCGTCCACCACTAGCGAGAGCCACAAACGCAGGCGGGCAATGTCTATGGCACTGGCATCAATGTCCACTCCATAAATGCTTTCCTGAATAATATGTCGTTTCAGGCGGTAGATGTAGCGACTTTCGCTGTAACTTTCTCGGTATGGAATTTTAAACTCTTCCAGTTTTTTGCCCAAATAATCATAACTGAAATGCGGTTTCAGCACCAGCATCGCATTCACCAACTCGTGCAGCAAACCCACAGGAAAAGCTCCAGAACCAATGGCAGGGTCGCAAATACGGATATCAGTAAGCTTTTGGTCTATCAAGTCGGCATTTTGGCGGATGCTTTCGGGCAGTTGATATTTATAGGTTTTGGTTTCGCCTTTGGCTGCCACCCGCTCATCATTTTCCAAGGCAAAATGTCCCTCACGGATATATGTTTCAATGTCTTTTTTGGGAACTCTTATATTGTCGCTATGTTCTAACTCAATTTTTTGGTTGCCTTTTTTGTTGGTGCTACCTCCAAAAAGAGCTGTTTGATCAGAACCTAATTCCTGATAGCTACTTGTGCCACTGTTTAGTGAATTATCCAAATAATGAATCAAACTTTCCTGACACATATAATGCACAATTTCCCTTGGTGTGTAGAAAGCCCCTTTGCTTTTTCGCTCGGAAATGTCGAGCATATTTTCAAATACTTTACCCAGCATTTCCGGGTCAACGGCTACTTCTTTATCAAGCGGCTCATCTTCTTTGATGGTAAAGTTGTAGCGGTCGAAAACGTCTAACGCTCCTGTACCAACATCGCCAGATTTGTTTTTTTCTTCATTGCGGAAGAGTGTTTCGGGTATTGTAATACTGGCGGTTTCCCAATGGTAATCGGCTTCAAACAAACCACCATTTAAAAATGGAATACGACAATCAAACCGTTGGGTGCAAACGGCATCTGTCCCCCACTAATGGGGACATCTTGCCAAATTATTTATAAATATGTCCCATCTTTTTGCTAATAGTACGGATCGCAAAAATATCATCCCTT
>Ga0209491_10009077_pt1 | contig 12333 bp, 10 predicted proteins | sample BON02_FD_187213 | JGI IMG/M metagenome (GOLD analysis project Ga0209491, IMG submission 187213) | Freshwater microbial communities from Lake Bonney liftoff mats and glacier meltwater in Antarctica - BON-02 (SPAdes) (version 2) | ecosystem: Environmental > Aquatic > Freshwater > Ice > Glacier... | reverse complement strand
AGAAAACCAAAAATCTGAATAATCAGACCAACAGTGAGCATTCTCGTGATGCCAAATCGCGTGGCCAACCAGCCACCGAAGAAGTTCGCCACCACTCCGGCGGCTTCGTAGAGCAAAAATAGAAAAGCCAGCGTGAATGGCGAATAACCCAGTTGATAGAAATGCAACAGAATCAGCATTCGCAAAGCGCCATCGGTTAGCGTGAATCCCCAATAAGCGGCCGTGACGATCGCGTATTGTTTGGCCGCTGACGGCCCAGCTCCGGTCTTGCTTATGGTCACTTTAGATACCCACGGAATCGATGTGACATGCCAAGTCCACCATACGGCAGGCATAAGCCATCTCGTTGTCATACCAGGCGTAGACCTTTAGCATCGTGCCATCAGTGACCATCGTCGACAATGCATCCACAATGGCACTGCGGGTATCTTGAGCATAGTCAGCGCTAACAAGCGCACGTGTCTCGTACCCCAAAATCCCGGCTAAGGTGCCCATGGCCGCTTGCTCAAAGAGTGCGTTGACTTCATCGACCGTCACCGCCCGCTGGAGTTCAAACACCGCATCGGTCAGGGAGGCGTTGAGCACCGGTGCACGAACCGCGTGACCATTGAGCTTTCCCTTCAGTTCTGGGTAGATCAATGCAATCGCCGTGGCACTGCCCGTGGTGGTGGGCGCCAAACTTTGCATGGCGCTGCGCGCACGTCGCAAATCTTTGTGAGGGGCATCCACCACTAGGTTGGTGTTGGTAGGATCATGAATGGTGGTAATTTGACCGTGCCGAATACCAATCGCTTCTTGAATCACTTTAACCACTGGTGCCAAGCAATTAGTGGTGCACGAGGCCGCTGTCACAATGCGATCACGATCGCGGTTGTAACGGTCATGGTTAACCCCAACCACCACGTTAAGCACGTCGCCTACTTTGACCGGTGCGGCGACAATCACACGCTTTACACCACTGTCAAAATGCCCCTGAATCGTCTCAGGCGTTAAAAACTTGCCGGTGCATTCCAAAACCACGTCAACCCCGCATGCTGACCAATCAATGGCCGCCGGGGTGGAGTCGTTGGTACAACGCAGCACCCGATCGCCGATTTGAATGGTTTTCTCATCGGTGGACATGCGCTCGCGCCACTTACCCTGAACAGTGTCAAACGCCAACAAATGGGCGATTGGTGCTGGCCCCGCCTTTATCTCATTGACGTGCACCACATCAAGCCGATTACCACGCCTTGGGTCGTCATCCGGTCGATGAGCCGCCCCAAAGGCTGCGCGCAGAGCCAAGCGACCAATTCGACCCATTCCATTGATACCAACACGCATAAAAAGCACTCCAAAACGGATTAACATTTCGATAATTATCGAAATATACTCGCAATTTCATGACCAAATGATGACAGCAGCGTCGTTGGATCTGCGCTTAGCAACGCAAGGCACTTAGAATAGAACAATGAGCACATTGACCATCGCCCTGATTGTGAAAAACGAAGCCGCCAATCTGGCCGCTTGCCTGAATTCTTGTGCTGACTTGGCCCATGAGATTGTTATTGTTGATGGTGGCAGCACTGACAACACCGTCAGCATTGCGAAGGCGTTTGGTGCTGTGATCATCCGTCATACCGAGTGGCAAGGATTTGGCCTGCAACGCCGCCTGGCCCAACAACACGTGAGCAGCGACTGGGTACTTTGGCTAGACGCCGATGAGCGCTTAACCCCTGCTCTTCATGCCACCATCCGCCAAGCGATTGTCTCAGATGATCGAAGGTGCCTCTATCAGCTGAATCGATTGTCGTGGGTTTTTGGGCGTTTTATTCGCCATGGTGGTTGGTACCCCGATCGTGTTGTGCGCCTCTACCCTACGGCCAAAACGAGTTACACCGAGGCCCCAGTTCACGAAGGCGTGATCGTGCCTGATGACAGCGTGGTGCAAACGCTTGACGGTGATTTGCTGCACTACACGTATCGGGATCTACAGCATTATTTGGCCAAGTCTGCTCAATATGCCGATCTCTGGGCCTGTGAGAGAAAAAAGCAGGGCAAAGCCGCGAGTCTGACCCAGGGGGTGGTCCATGCGGCAGGCTGCTTCTTCAAAATGTACTTACTCAAAGTCGGGTTCCTAGACGGCAAACAAGGGCTCTTGTTGGCCTTGCTATCAGCACATTCGACCTTCGCCAAATACGCCGATTTGTGGGTCAGAGACCAGCCCCCTGCCAAACCCTAGTCACGCGCTGGCCGCGTCCTTACCCAATGCGATCAACCAACCGGCAACCTGATCGGCGACTTGGTTCACCTTCAGCGATTCAAAGGACTCCTCATCGGGGCTGTCTTCAGGCACCGAGATGGCGAGATGTCGTGCCGGGGTGTTTAGCGTCTGCCAGCGTAACGCGGTTGAAGATTGAAGCCGAGGGAAAAAACCCACTGTCGGCACATCAAGCGCCCCCGCGATGTGCAAAGGCCCTGTGCTACCCGCCACCATGGCGCTTGCCGTGGCCAGGCCTTGGGCGAAAGCCGTCAAACCTTCAGTCGACACCCATAACACCACTGGAACGCGTCGGGTCAGCAGTCGCGCGTAGACGCCACCCACGATCGCCTCTTCAGCGGGGCCAGCAGTCAACACGAACTGCCAGCCGTGGAGCCGCTCAGACAACGCGACAACCAATTGCTCGTACTGCTCAAGAGACAAATTATTCGCTGAACCGCCAGAACCGACGTGCACCATCATCCAAGGCGAAGTCGTGGATAGCGACAGGGCCTGAGCCAGGCGGGTGCGCGCTTGACTCAGACGGGCCTGCGCCATCGGAAAGTAAGGCGCACTGACTGAGGTAATCGGTAAATCCAAGTCTTGCAGGAGTCGGGCAGCCAAATCAAGGTTGTAGACCCACTCCGGCTTTTCTGAGCGCGAGCGTCTTTGGGTCAGTCGGTGGGTATAGCGGATCTGCGCGAACTTCGTGGCTGGGGCTAACCGATAAGGGATTTCGGCTTGCTGCAAGAGCGTGGCATTGCGCCAATTCGAAAATAGTGCCAAAGCAGCATCAAACCCTTGGGCTCGAATGTCTGCCAGCATCTGAGCTTGCGCAGCGCTATCAGCCGCCGCCTCCACATCAATTAACACGTGATCAACTGAGGGGCATAGTCGGCCTAACGGCGCAGTGTATTCAGGTACCAGCACGGTGACTTCACAGCCCGCTTGTTTGAGTAATGCCAGCGCCGGCCATGCCAACATGAAGTCGCCTAACTTATCGTTTCGAACCGCCAGAATCCGCTTCATGACAGCGATGGAAACTTCAATATCAGTCGTTCGGCAACCTTGGGGATTAAACCAAACAAGACCGTGTTCAAAGCGATCGACACAAAGGCCGCTGCGAGGATCACGCTGTAAGCTTCGGGGGTGATTAACGCCATGCTCAAGCCCATACCAGCCAAAATAAAAGAAAACTCACCGATCTGAGCCAAACTCACTGAAACCCTTAGCGCCGACCGCAGCGGGCAACGCATCAACAACACAAACGCTGCCGCCACGCCGGTCTTAACAAACATCACAATGGCCACCGTCACCAGCAAAGCCACCGGCTCTTTGATCACAATCATAGGGTCAAACAACATGCCTACCGAGACAAAAAACAGCACAGCGAATGCATCACGCAAAGGCAAGGACTCCTCGGCTGCCCGATGGCTTAAGTCTGATTCACGCAGCATCATCCCAGCAAAAAAAGCACCCAACGCGAACGACACGTCAAATACCTCGGCAGCCAAAAAGGCCGTACCCAAAGCCACCGCAATCACCGCCAAATTAAACAGTTCGCGTGACTGAGTCTGCGCCACTCGCTGTAACACCCAAGGCAACAGGCGTTTTCCAACCACCAGCATCAAAACAACAAACGCCAGCACTTTCAGTAACGTCACCCCAATCGTTAGCCACACGTGTAGGGCAACCCCAGTCTGCTCACCGTTCGCGAGCGCTGGTAAAACGGTGGCGGCAACCGGCAGCAGCACCAGCACCAGTACCATCACCAAATCTTCGACCACCAACCAACCCACTGCCAATTTACCGTCATCGGTGAGTAAAAGGCCCCGAGCCTCAAGCGTGCGCAACAGCACCACCGTACTAGCCACAGACAAGCAAACGCCATAGACCAGAGCGCCCATGAGCGGCTTACCCCATACCAACGCCACCGCCATGCCAACGGCTGTGGCAACCAAAATTTGTAGGATGGCACCGGGTATGGCGACACGCTTAACCGCCATCAAGTCTTTTATCGAGAAATGCAAACCCACGCCAAACATCAGCAACATGACACCAATTTCTGCCAATTGCGCGGCAAGCGCTGGGTCGCCGACAAAGCCAGGGGTGGTGGGGCCAATCAGAATACCGGCCGCTAGGTAGCCCACCAATGGCGGCGCCTTGAACTTGGTCGCGATGTAGCCAAAGACCAGCGCCAGCCCGAAGCCCGCCACCAGGATAGCGATTAGATCGATTTGATGAGGCATTGAACCACCCAAAGTTGAATCAGAAAACAATATTACCAAACGGTTTTATTTTTAAACGCGCTTGAACCACCAGCAGTGCTAAAAGTGCTGAGCGAAAAGCTTGCCCAAACCCCTTATGCGCGATAACAGCAATGCAGCGAATGCCGCGTGGTTTGGGTGTGGTTGAGAAATGTCATGAACGAAAGTTAGATTCCCGTCCATGGTCTAGCCAATGTATTAAACGGCCTAGAGGTTTATCGGTTTATCAATCTATTGGCAAAGCCTCTGTGCTGAAAACCAGAAGTCGAGAAAAAATCACACCGTTGTCACTTAACTGTCATATTGGTAGGGCATCCTTTGGTCCTGAGATATTCATTTATTTATACACGTTCATATTTTTACCCGACCAAAGGAAATACATGAAAAACTTTTTTGCAAAAGCTTTGCTAGGCGGCGCTGTTGCGGCGTTTGGCCTTCAGGCATCTGCAGCTGAAATCACCGGTGCAGGTGCAACGTTCCCTTACCCAATCTACGCAAAATGGGCTGAAGCCTATAAGAAAGAGACCGGCGTAGGCATGAACTATCAGTCGATCGGCTCGTCAGGTGGCTTGCGCCAAATTCGCGCCAAAACCGTGACATTTGGTGCCTCTGACGCCCCTGTTTCTGGTGCTAACCTCGACAAAGACGGCATGGTTCAGTTTCCTGCCATTATCGGCGGCACGGTGCCCGTGTTCAACCTTGAGCAATTCAAAAGCGGCGAGCTGCGCATCACCGGACCTGTACTGGCTGAAATCTTCATGGGTGTCATCAGCAAGTGGAATGATCCCAAGATCGCCGCGATCAACCCAGGCAAGGCTTTGCCTGACCAAACGATTACCGTGGTTCACCGCGCCGACGGCTCAGGCACAACCTTTAACTTCACCGATTACCTGTCCGCTGTTAGCCCATCTTGGGCTGATAAAGTGGGCAAAGGCGCTGCCGTTAAATGGCCTGCTGACTCATCGGTTGGTGGCAAGGGCAACGAAGGCGTAGCCGCCAACGTTTCACGCATCAAAGGATCCGTTGGTTATGTTGAATACGCCTACGCCAAAAAGACCAGCATCCCTTACATGCGTTTGCAAAATGCCGATGGCGTGTTTGTCCGTCCGACCGAAGCCAGCTTCTCGGCAGCCGCTGCTGGTGCTGATTGGTTCAGCGTCCCAGGTATGGCGTTGTCAATTGTTGCGCAACCGGGTGCTGACACATGGCCAATCTCAACGGCATCATTCATCTTGATGTACAAGAACCCACAAGACAAAACAGCATCGGCTGACGTGCTAAAGTTCTTTGACTGGGCGTTTAAAAACGGTAAAGACATGGCTTTAGAGTTGGCTTATGTTCCCCTGCCAGACACCCTGACAGATCAGATTCGTTCAAAAGTTTGGTCGCAAATCCAGAAGTAAGCATTTTAAGTTGAGACTTAAACCGAGTTAAGGCGCACCGCTGGTGTTGCCTTAACTCGGTTAAGCGCTATACAGGATCATCCATGAACAGTCCTTTAGCAAGCCCACAAAGCTCTGCACCCACCGCTGACATGCTAGCAGTAGTTAAAAAGCAGCGACTACAAGATTTTCTGTTCCACAAAATCACCATGAGCTTTTCGCTTTTGGTGCTGATTGCGCTTTTGGCCATCATCGCATCACTTTGGATTAGCGCATGGCCCGCTTTCAATAAATTTGGGATTGGGTTCATTTGGAGTGATGAGTGGGACATTGTTAACGACGAGTTCGGTGCTTTGATCGCGATTTATGGCACGCTCGTGAGCTCCATCATTGCGCTGGTGATTGCCATCCCGCTTGCCTTTGGTATCGCGGTGTTCTTAACCGAAATGTGTCCGGTCTGGTTACGTCGACCGCTTGGCACAGCCGTTGAATTGCTCGCGGCCGTCCCATCGATCATTTATGGCATGTTCGGCCTGTTTATTTTTGCGCCCTTGTTTGCCGACTACGGGCAACCGGCATTGCAATCAACCCTAGGGCAAATGCCCATCATCGGCCCATTGTTTGGTGGCGCCATGAATGGGGTCGGTATGTTGGCTGCTGGCATCATATTGGCTTTCATGGTTTTGCCATTTATCGCTGCTGTGATGCGTGACGTTTTTGAGATCGTGCCGCCTATTTTGAGAGAGTCAGCTTACGGTATTGGTTGCACCACCTGGGAGGTGGTGCGTTATGTTGTTTTGCCATACACCCAGAGAGGCGTCATCGGGGGCATCATGCTCGGACTTGGCAGAGCACTCGGCGAGACAATGGCGGTCACTTTTGTGATCGGTAACTCGCATCGAATTTTGCCCTCACTTTTCGCGCCTGGCACTTCCATAGCCTCCACGCTCGCCAATGAATTTGCTGAGGCAGGCGACATGCATCTATCGGCCTTGTTTGCCTTGGGTTTCTTGCTGTTCGCCATCACCTTTATCGGCCTCGCCCTTGCCAAAATCATGATTTTGCGCACAGAAAGAGCGAAGGGAACAAGAACATAAAAGCGGACGATCAACATGAATCAAAACTTATATAAAAGACGAAAGCTAACCAATGTTATTGGGCTTGTGGCTTCGCTGACAGCTATGACTTTGGGGCTGTTTGTGTTGTTGTGGATTCTTTTTATCCTCTTCAAGAATGGTTTCGCTGCCCTCGATATTTCAATATTTACCCAATCAACACCCGCACCAGGCTCTGAAGGCGGCGGTTTGGCCAATGCAATCGTTGGAAGCCTCATGATTGTTGGTTGTGCGGCGCTTGTGAGTACGCCGATTGGCATTTTTGCGGGTATTTACCTTGCTGAGTATGGCGACGAGAGCAAAACGGCAGAACTGACCCGCTTTGTGACCGACATCATGCTCTCAGCCCCTTCCATTGTGCTTGGCCTATTTGTTTACGCCATCATGGTCGCTCAGATGGGGCACTTTTCTGGCTGGGCGGGCAGCTTTGCGTTGTCATTAATCGCTGTACCGGTGGTCGTACGCACCACAGAAAATATGCTCCGGCTGGTCCCAGGCAGTCTTCGTGAGGCAGCATTTGCACTTGGCGCACCTCGCTGGAAAGTGGCGACTTTGGTGACCTTACGTGCCGCAAAATCAGGCGTTATCACTGGATTATTGCTAGCGGCAGCCCGTATCAGCGGTGAAACAGCACCATTGCTGTTTACCGCACTTAATAATCAGTTCTTCTCAACGAACATGAATGCACCGATAGCCAACCTGCCAACGGTGATTTTCCAGTTTGCCATGAGCCCTTACGAAAATTGGATTAGCTTGGCATGGGGTGGCGCATTGCTCATCACGCTGTCAGTCCTCTTACTGAACATCGTCGCTCGCGTGCTATTCCGCGAGAAAGTCAAAGTCTAATTTACTGAGAGAAATATCATGTTGCAAAACGCAAGCAAGCAACCCATCAACGCGATTGAGTGTCGTGGGGTCAATTTTTACTACGGCAACTTCCAAGGTTTGAATGACATCAATCTTGACATTCAAGAACACAAAGTCACGGCCTTCATCGGACCCTCTGGCTGTGGAAAATCAACGTTGCTTCGCGCGCTTAATCGAATGTACAGCCTCTATCCAGGGCAGCGAGCAGAAGGGGAAATCAATCTCTACGGCCAGAATATTCTCTCACCCAAACAGGACTTGAATCTTCTTCGCGCACAGGTCGGCATGGTGTTTCAAAAGCCCACGCCTTTTCCCATGTCAATTTATGACAACATCGCTTTCGGGGTGCGCCTCTATGAGAAGTTGAACAAAGCAGACATGGATCAACGGGTTGAGTGGGCGTTAACCAAGGGTGCCATTTGGAACGAAGTAAAAGATAAGCTTGGTCAAAGCGGTTTGTCGCTCTCAGGCGGTCAGCAACAGCGTTTGTGTATCGCTCGGTCTGTTGCTGTCAAGCCAAAGGTGATCCTGTTGGACGAACCAACATCCGCTTTGGACCCGATTTCTACCGCCAAGGTCGAAGAGCTTATCTTTGAGTTAAAAGCCGATTACACGGTTGCCATCGTGACTCACAACATGCAGCAAGCCGCTCGCATATCTGACTTCACCGCCTACATGTACTTGGGCGAATTAATTGAGTTTAACAATACCAGCGAAGTCTTCACTAACCCAAAGAAAAAAGCGACCGAGGACTACATCACTGGGCGTTTTGGCTGACCCTCGTCATTGTCTCTAGCAAAAGGCCTAGACAAACGCCCCTAACGATTTAATTCAAGCCGTATCTGGCCGGCTAGTCGGGTGCCCTCTGCCCAGCGGTGGTTCTTTTAATGGCAGACTCAGCAGCGTGCGTGACGCATCGTGATGGCTTGGCATTTGCACTGGGACACAATCACCACGATCAAACACATGACGTGTCGCGCTGTGCGCTCTCACCGTAGCTTGCCATGTTCTCCCCTAGCCCAATGTTGCTATTGACGCATCTGGCGCTTTAGCGGCCTTACCGGTAACGGGCATGTCTGTGTCTAGCCATCACCCTTTCAGGTGTGAGGCGAGATCTCCCCAGGTAAGAACGCACTCCTTGACTGCACAACCGCCGGATTTACACCGCTTCGCCTTGATCACGAGGGCTTTGCGGTTACTTGCCCGCTCGCCCTGCGCCGCAGTGCCTTCTATCCAGTTCTTGTTCATCGGCTCGCAGCTTCGCTCCACGCTTGCTCCCCACACTCAGTCACCCTCATGCAGTTGCGCTTCGCTTCGTTCGCTGTGATCAACTTACGGCGGGACTTGCACCCGCAAGAGTGCGCCCATGCTGGGCGCACAAGTGAAAAACCGCCACCCAGCAAACTGAGTGGCGGTTTTTTGATCACTGGTCGGGACGGTAGGATTCGAACCTACGACCCTCTGCTCCCAAAGCAGATGCGCTACCAGGCTGCGCTACGCCCCGAAGAGCAGAACTATAGCAGATTCCTGACCATTACTTCGTCGACAACAACTCAACGAGCTCCTCATGCATCGAAATTGGGGTGCCGCGCCCAATCATTCGTACAAATTCGCCATCAGGCTGCTGAGTCCAAGCACGCGTATTGTCTTTAAAGGCCAATGTGAAGGCTTCTTTGATGACACGGCGTTTTAGTGCCGAATCCAATACTGGGAAGGCCAGTTCAACGCGCCGGAAAAAATTTCGGTCCATCCAGTCAGCCGAAGACAAATAAACCTTTTCTTCACCTTGGGCGTAAAAATAAAAAACCCTCGAATGCTCTAAAAATCGGCCAATAATGGAACGCACACGAATGTTTTCTGACTGACCTGGCACCCCTGCTCGCAAGGCGCAAACGCCACGAATCACCAAATCCACCTTAACGCCGGCTTGACTTGCAGCATAGAGCTCAGTGATGATTTTGGGTTCGAGCAGGGAATTCATCTTGGCCATGATGATGGCTTTTTTTCCTGCTTTGGCCGCAGCCGTTTCAGCTCGGATCAGTTCAATCATCGAGTCATGCAAACTGAACGGTGATTGCAAGAGCCATTTCAGCTGGCGACGGGCCCCTAGGCCCGTGAGCTGAGAAAACACTTTATCCATGTCCTCACAAACTTCAGGATGGGCTGTCATCACGCCAAAATCGGTATAAAGCATGGCGGTACGTGGATGGTAGTTGCCAGTGCCCAAATGACCGTAACGTCGAATACCGCCCTTTTCACGGCGCAACGCCAACAACATCTTGGCGTGCGTTTTATGCCCAACAACGCCATACACCACGTGCGCACCCACCTCTTCTAAGCGCGCTGCCCAGTTGATATTGGTCTGTTCATCAAAGCGCGCCATCAGCTCAACCACCACCGTCACTTCTTTGCCCGCACGAGCCGCTGCAAGCAAAAGCTCCATCAGTTTGGAGTCTTCGCCAGTACGATAAATCGTCTGTTTGATGGCCACAACCGCAGGATCCGTGGCCGCAGCGGTTAAGAAATCAATCACTGGCTGAAAGGACTGATAGGGATGGTGTAACAACTGATCGGACTGGGCAATCAACTCAAAAATGGCTTCAGGGCGGTTTGGCAGTTTGGCAAATGCCTTGGGTACTGGCCCCCTGAACTCGGGAAACAGCAAGTCCGGCCGGTCCACCGTCTGACAAATCTGCATCAGCCGAGCGACATTAGCGGGACCATTGACCCGGTAGGTGTCTTCGGCGGTGAGATCAAATTCTTTTTGCAGCAAATGCTCGATGTGTACTGGTGTCAACTGGTCGATTTCCAATCTCACCGCCGAACCAAAATTACGTTGTGACAACTCGCCTTGCAAAGCCAAGCGCAGATTGGTGACTTCCTCTTCATCGACGAACAAATCACTGTTACGCGTCACGCGCCACTGAAACACCCCGAGCGCTTCCATGCCTGGAAACAACTCGCCCGCAAAAGCGCGAAGCAAGGACGTCAATAAAATAAAACCATCTGGCAAACCCGACACTTCTGGCGGCATGTGTACGATGCGCGGCAATGCTCGCGGCGCTTGCACCACGGCAATTGACGCTCGACGCCCGAAGGCATCTTCACCAGCCAGCGGCACAATGAAGTTCAAGCTCTTGTTCAGTACCCTTGGAAAAGGATGGGCTGGATCCAGCGCAATGGGCGTCAGTAACGGCATCATTTCCGTCACAAAGAGTTCATGTGCCCAAGCCCGCTGCTGATCGTCCCACTCAGAGGCATGGTGGACATAAATACCCTCGGCACGCAAGCTCGGCAGCAACTGCTCATTGAGTAAGGCATAAAGACGTTTAACCAGGTCGTGCACTTGCTGCTGCACATGGCTTAACGCTTGCGCCGCCGTCAAACCATCAGGCCCTCGTAGAGTGGGATGCAAGCGGTATTGCTCTTTTAAGCTAGAGACGCGAATTTCGAAAAACTCATCTAAATTCGATCCAACAATGCAGACGTACCGCAAGCGCTCCAACAACGGCGTGGCGGTTGCTTCAGCCATGGCCAAAACCCTTTCATTGAACTGGAGCAGTGAGAGCTCCCGGTTCACAAAAGAAGGGCCTGAGAGGATCGATTTCAGCGCTGGCTTTGGTGTTGCCTTTGGTGTTGCCTTTGGTGTTGGCTTAGCGGCTGTCTGTGCGACCAGTCTCGTCACTTCTTTAGCAACCGGACGGCGGACACCCTTCGTCGCGGACTGGGTTGCCGGCTTGGGCGCTGGCTTGGGCGCTGGCTTGGGCGCTGGCTTGGGCGCTGGCTTGGGTGCGGACTTTGAGGCTGATTTCAGAGCAGGTCTTGGCATGGGTTCACTCATGGGTTGTTCTTTGGTTTGTAACGCAAATCACTGAAACGTTCCACATGGCGATAGTATGACAGTGCACGATCCTACTGACCCCCTATAATCAATAAAGATATCTTCTGGTGATAGGCATGGAACATTTACTGGCAGCCGTTGATCTCGGCTCCAACAGCTTTAGGCTTTCGATTGGTCGCATTCATGACGAAAACGGCATACGCCAGATTTATCAGATAGATCGCCTCAAAGAGACCGTTCGACTTGCGGCGGGCCTAGACAATCATAAAATACTCAGTCAGGACGCCATCGATCGGGCGGTTGAGGTGCTTGAGCGATTTGGTGAGAGGCTGCGCCATTTTCATCAGAGTCGGGTCCGGGCCGTGGCGACCAATACTTTTAGGGTGGCCCGCAACGCCCCTGAGTTTTTGCCTCGGGCCGAAGCCGCGCTGGGTTTCCCGATTGAGGTCATTGCAGGGCGTGAAGAAGCTCGCTTGATTTATGCTGGGGTCAGTCATACCTTGCCCATGAGCGAGAACAAGCGAATTGTGATTGACATTGGTGGCGGCTCAACGGAGGTCATCATCGGCAAAAACAACGATGCGCTCATGATGTCATCGCTATACATGGGATGCGTCAGCTA
>Ga0209491_10009073_pt1 | contig 12335 bp, 13 predicted proteins | sample BON02_FD_187213 | JGI IMG/M metagenome (GOLD analysis project Ga0209491, IMG submission 187213) | Freshwater microbial communities from Lake Bonney liftoff mats and glacier meltwater in Antarctica - BON-02 (SPAdes) (version 2) | ecosystem: Environmental > Aquatic > Freshwater > Ice > Glacier... | reverse complement strand
CAGTGCGGAGCGATGGTTGCCCACTGGGCATCAGTCAGAGTAGTGCGGATCAAGGTTGCCTCCCATGTTGGCAACCTTGAATCAGTCAGCGGGTGATTTGGGAATCCTCAAACGTCAACAGGCCCTAGTCGCCGACAGGATCAAAGACCAAACCATCGGCAGTCTGCAGGATATGGCCGATGGCGGGAAAGGCCAGATGCGCCCCGGCCACGGCCAGACCATCAGCCATCACCCTTTGGAACAGGGCCAGCCGCGTAGCGGTGGCCCGCGCCGGATCGTCGTCATAAAGCCATGTCACCTCTGGCCGGGCAAACTGAATTCCCGGCAGATGCAACAGATCGCCCCAGATCAACAACCGCCCCTCAATCAAAAACGCCATATGCCCGGCTGAATGGCCCGGCGCGTTGATCGCAACCACCCCCGGCATCACCCCGTCGCCCTGCTCCAAGGGCAGCACATGGCTTGAAAGAAGCCCCATTCGCGGGGCGGCCCGAAATGCCGCCAGCTCTTCCGTCGGCACCAAAATCCGCCGCGCATTGGGGAAAGCGCGTGATCCATCGCCCCGCACCAGCCCGCCGATATGATCTATATGGGTATGGGTCAGGGCAATCTGATCCACCTCTTGCGGTGAAATACCGGCATCGGCCATCGCCTCCAACAGCTTGCCCGTCGTCTGATGCCAAGCCCCTCCGCCCGCATCAATCAACACCGTCCCGTCTGGCCCGCGGATGAAAAACGCATAGACCTCCAGCCGGATATTGCCCTCTACAAGCGTCCCGGCCATCTGGGCCACATCCATCGGCGCGCCGTCCAGAACCGCACAGCCCGCGTCCATCATCGCAAAGCCATCCGACAGCGCAAACACCGTCAAATCGCCAAACTCCACCTCGGCAAAGCCCTGCCCCTTACGCACCAACCGCATCGCCGCCCCCTATTGCACCAGCGGGGCGGCAACCGCCTCCACCACTTCGGCCTGCCCTATCCGCAACGCCTCGGCCCTGATAATCCGCGCAATCTGCGCCACGTCATCGGGCGTGAATGTCAGCGGCAACCGCATGTCCACCAGCCCGGCCAAGATCCGATCCGTCACCGGGCAGGATTGCGCACCCGCATAGCGCCAATGATCATGACGGCTGGTAAAAGCCACCGGATCGCCCGCGCCGAACCATTTCATCTCTACCCCGCGCGCCGCGCAAGCCGCCAGCAGCGCCACAATCCGCGTCTGATCCCAATCCGGCAGCAGGAACTGAAAGGATGACCCCATCAGAACCTCGTCCTCAGGCCGCGCCACCAGCCGCAGCCCCGGCACGCCCGCCAGCCCCTCTTCCATCCCGCGATACAAAGCCGCCCAGCGATCCCGCCTGCCCCGCAGCATCGCGATCTGCGGCCGCAACACCGCCGCCCGCAAATTATCCATCCGGCCCGAGACATTCGGCATCTCGAACCGCAGATCGTCAAACACCTCTGCCCCCGGCGCCGCCAGGTGCTTGCCATAAAGCATATAAGACCCCGACAGCAGCACCATCCGCGCCGCCAGATCCGGGTCATCCGTCACAATCAACCCGCCCTCGCCCGAGTTCATATGCTTATACGTCTGCGTCGAATAGCACCCCACCGCCCCATGCCGCCCGCTGGGCACACCCCGCCATTCCGCCCCCATCGTATGGGCGCAATCTTCAATCACCCGCACCCCCAGCCGATCACACAAAGCCATCAGCAGGTCCATATCGCAGACATGCCCGCGCATATGGCTCAGCAACAAAACCCGCGCACCGGTGGCAAGCGCCTTGGCCTCCAGATCGGCCAGATCAATCACCAGATCCCCGGTGATCTCCACAAACACCGGCCGCCCGCCCAAAGCGGCAATCGCCCCCGGAACCGGCGCAAGGGTAAAGGCATTCGACAACACCGCATCCCCGGCCTGCACGCCGCAAGCCCGCAACGCGCAGCCCATCGCATAACCGCCAGAGGCGACAGCCAAACAAAACCGCGCGCCGGTAAAGGCGGCAAATTCCACTTCCAACTCCGCCGCCTCGCCCACCTCACCCGCTACGGTGTTATAGCGGTGCAACCGCCCGTGCTGCATCACCGCCATGGCCGCTGCAATTCCCGCCTCCGGGATCGGCTCTTGCTGGGTAAAAGATCCCTCAAACCGCTCCATCAGCTTTTTTCCTTTCGCGTCAGCACCAGATAAAACACTAATGTAACGCCCATGCACCCCGCCGCCACCCAAAACGCCACATCCGGTGATTGCGACGTTCGCGCCGGGTTCATCGAATAGGCAAATATCCAGGCAAAGAACACCGTCCCGAGCAGCATCGCCAGATTGGTGATCGCCGAAATCCCGCCCTGCAACTCGCCTTGCGCATCCTCCGGCACCTTTTTCGACAAGATCGCCGTCATCAACGGATGCGCAAACCCCTCTGGCCCGTGCAACAGCATCAGCGCCAAAACCATGCCCAGCCCCGTCGCCTCGCCGTAACCCGCCACCGCCAGGGTCGAACACACCAAGGCAATCAAGGTCGTGCGATATTCGCCAAACCACGCCACAAACGGCCCCGTCAACGTCGCCTGACATAGGCCAGTGACCAAGCCAAAGGCGGCAAGGGTCAGCCCCACCATCCCCTCGCTCCAGCCAAATTTCGCAATGCCCCAAAACGTCCAGACCGCCGGGTAGACTGCGGTGGAAAAGAAAAACAACCCCATCACCAGACATAATGGCAAGACGCCGGGATAGGTTTTGAACACCGAAAACGCGCCAAAGGGGTTCGAGCGCGCCCATTTAAACGCGCGCCGCTTGCCCGGGGCCAACGTCTCGGGCAGCACGAACCAGCCATAGACAAAGTTCAGCAGTGAGATGGCGGCGGCCACCCAAAACGGCACCCTCGGCCCCAATTCGCCCAGCATCCCGCCAATCGCCGGGCCAATCACGAACCCCACGCCAAAGGCCGCGCCCAGCATGCCATAGGCCTTGGCCCGCGCCTCGGGCGCTGTCACATCGGCAATGAAGGCCGAGGCGATCACCCAACTGGCCCCGCACACCCCGGCCAGAATTCGTCCCACGAACAGCCAAAACAACGTCGGCGCCAGCGCGGAAAAGATGAAATCCAGCCCCAGCCCGAAAATCGCCAGCAACAACAACGGCCGGCGCCCGAACCGATCCGAAAGATTGCCCATCAAAGGCGCGCAAAAGAACTGTGCCAAGGAAAACGCCGCAAACATCCAGCCGCCGATGAACGCGGCCTGATCAAGGCCCACATGCCCAACCTCGCGGATCAATGCGGGCAGAACCGGCATGATAAGGCCAAAGCCCACCATATCCAGAAACACCGTGATCAGCACAAAGGTCACCGCATGGTGTGACACCCGAAACGACCCCGTTGGCGGCTTGGGCGCAGGGCTGTGAAGATCTATCGTGGTCATGGTGCAAATCCCGTGGCGGCCCCAACGCAGCTTAAAGCCGTCTGCAAAACACCTCCCTCCTAGCCTTCATGACGGAACTTGTCACTGGAATCCGGCGCATCCCAACATCATGCTGCAATCCAACATGACCCCCTTGATCCGAAAGGTTTTTTCCATGCGATTCCCCTCGCTTATCGCCGCCGCTCTTGCTGTCTCACTGGGACTTGGCTTTGCCGTTCCCGCCAAGGCTGATCTGGTCATCCAAGGCCGCTCGGCGCAGGCGCTGCATTGCTCGGCCATGATGTTCATGGTGTCGGATGAGTTGTATCAGGCTGGCTTTCTCAGCCGCGGAGACCGCGACTGGGCCCAAGGGGCCGCAGTGCAGATGTTGGCCTATGTGCCCGGCACCGATGACCAAAAGGTGCAGGCGATGAAGCAACGCTTTACCAAACTCATGCGCACCCGGTCTGTCGGCACCTTGATGGACGAATATAACGACACCGCCAAATGGTGCCGCAAGAATTTCCTTTGATAGCAAAGGCCCTTGCCGCGCGCGGCGGAAACGGTAGCATCGTGAAAACCCCCATAAAAGGTCGTCACGATGCGCTTTGCCACCCGCCTTGCCCTTTGCCACAACCTTCGCGCTGTCCTTCGCCTTGCCTGCCCAGGCCGAAAAGCTGGTGATCGAAGGCCGCGCCGCCCAAGCGCTGCACTGCGCCACAATGCTTCTGATCGTGGGCGGTGTTCTGTATGACGTCGGCGAGATCTCCGAGACTGACTACCGCGATTCCACCCTTGGCGTGATCCTGATTCTGGATCACGTTCCGGGCACAGATGCGCAAAAGATGCAGGCGATGAAGCAGCGCGGCAAGAAAATCCTTGAGACCCGCACGCCCGAGCAGTTGGGCAAAGAGTTTAGCACCACGGCCGATTGGTGCATGGCCAAATTCCTGTAACCTTAGCCAAGCAACCGCGCCGCCAGATCCGGCAGATCATCGAAATGATCCAACAACGCCTCGGGGGCCAGCCGCGACACGCCCGCACCTTCGGGGCCAAAGGTTACCAAGGCCACCGGCACCCCCGCCGCTTTCCCAGTCTTGCGATCCGTCTCGGTATCGCCCAGCAACATTGACCGCGCGGCCCCCCCTGCACGCTCCACTGCCAGCCAGTAAGGTGCCGGATCCGGCTTGCGCACGGTCAAGGTATCGGCCCCCACCAACGCGCCAAACAGATCGCGCACGCCCAGTTGGCGCATCAGGGTTTCAGCCAGGCCTTCGGGCTTGTTGGTGCATATGGCCACCTTGTGCCCCTGGCGGCGCAACTCCTCTACCGCCGCCACAGCGCCCGGATACATCACCGTATGCACCGCAATCGCGGCCCCATACGCCTCCAGCAGGCGCGGATACCACGCGTCCACTTCGGCCTCATCATTCCGCCCCAGCCGCTGGAACCCCAACCGCAGCATCGCGCGGCCGCCATGAAACGCCGTCAACTGATCGGCGCGCGTCAGCAGATTACCCACCCCCATGCTTTGAAAACACGCATTGGCCGATGCCAACAGATCATCCGACGTATCGGCCAAAGTGCCATCCAGATCGAACACCACACATGTCTTGCCCTGCAACATCGTGCAACCTCCCGTTATTCCGCGCCCCCTTGGCGGGGGGCTGTCTTTCGGCGTAGAAGGTTCGCAAAACAAAAGGAAGAGGCAGAATGCAGGTCTCCGTCATCATTCTGGCCGCAGGCCAAGGCACCCGGATGAACTCCGACCTGCCCAAAGTGCTGCACAAAGTCGCCGCAGCGCCCTTGTTGCACCACGCCATGGCCGCCACCCGCGCACTTGACCCGGGCAAAATGATCATCGTCACAGGCCACGGGGCCGAGGCGGTGGAAGAATCCGCCCGCGCCTATGACGACACGGCTGAGATCGTGCTGCAAACTGAACAACTCGGCACCGGCCACGCTGTCGCCCAAGCAGCCCCCCTTTTGGCCAATACCACCGGCAACGCGATCATCCTTTATGGCGACACCCCCTTTATCCGGGCCGAAACGCTGCAAGCCATGCTGGACGCCCGCGCCGATCATGCTGTCGTGGTCTTGGGCTTTCACGCCGCCGACCCGGGCCGCTATGGCCGCTTGCTGACCTTGGGCGATGATCTGCTGGCGATCCGCGAATACAAGGATGCGACGAAGGAGGAACGCGGCATAACCCTTTGTAATTCCGGCGTTATCTGCGCCGATACCCAAACCCTTTTGCAGCTGGTCGCCTCCATCACCAACCAAAACGCAGCCTCCGAATACTACCTGACCGATATCGTAGAACTGGCCCGCGCCGCAGGCCATTCCGCCGGAGTCGTCATCTGTGACGAAGCCGAAACCCTCGGCATCAACACCCGCGCGGAACTCGCTGATGCAGAACGCCAATTCCAGATCCGCGCCCGAACGGAGGCGCTAGAAAACGGCGTCACCCTCACCGCCCCCGAAACCGTCTTTTTCGCCCTAGACACCTTCATCGGCCGTGATGCCATCATCGGCCCCAACGTCATCTTCGGCCCCGGCGTCACCATCGAATCCGGCGCCGAAATCAAGGGCTTCTGTCACCTCGAAGGCTGCCATGTCTCGCGCGGCGCTGATGTCGGCCCCTTCGCCCGTCTGCGCCCGGGCGCTGAACTGGCCGAGAATGTCCATGTCGGCAACTTTGTTGAGATCAAGAACTCGATCCTCGATGAAGGCGTCAAAGTCGGCCACCTGAGCTATATCGGCGACGCGGATATCGGCGAGTTTACCAATATCGGCGCAGGCACGGTCACCTGCAACTATGACGGCGTGATGAAGCATCGCACCCGCATCGGCCAGCGCGTCTTCATTGGGTCTGACACCATGCTGGTCGCCCCCGTCACCATCGGCGACGACGCGATGACCGGATCGGGCAGCACCATCACAGAAGACGTGGCCCCCGGTGCCTTGGCTTTGGGCCGCGCCAAACAGGTTACCAAACCCGGGTTGGCGATCCGCCTGATGGACAAACTCAAGGCCATCAAGGCCGCAAAAACAAAGGGATAACCCATGTGCGGGATTGTTGGCGTTTTGGGCAGCCATGAGGTCGCCCCCCTGTTGGTCGAGGCGCTGAAGCGTCTGGAATACCGCGGCTACGACTCTGCCGGTATCGCCACCGTCAACAACGGCAAGCTGGATCGCCGCCGCGCCGTGGGCAAGTTGGTGAACCTGTCAGACCTGCTGGTGCATGAACCTTTGGCGGGCAAATCCGGCATCGGCCACACCCGCTGGGCCACCCATGGTGCGGCCACCGTCACCAACGCCCACCCCCACCGCGCCGGCCCCGTTGCCGTCGTGCATAACGGCATTATCGAGAATTTTCGGGAATTGCGCGCCACCCTTGCCGCCGATGGCTACACGCCTGAATCGGAAACCGATACCGAAACCGTCGTCCTTTTGACTCGCCGCGCGCTGGACCGGGGCCTTGGCCCGGTTGAGGCCGCCCGCGAAACCCTGTCCCACCTCGAAGGTGCTTTTGCCCTGTGTTTCCTTTTCGACGGCGAGGATGACCTGATGATCGCCGCCCGCAAAGGCAGCCCCTTGGCCATCGGCCATGGCGACGGGGAAATGTATGTGGGTTCTGACGCCATCGCGCTTGCCCCCATGACAGACCGCATCACCTATCTCGAAGAGGGCGATTGGGCCGTCATCACCCGCAAAGGTGCCGAAATTTTCGACAGTGAAAGCCGCCGCGCCAACCGCGCCGAAGCCCGTATTCAAGTTGACGCCACCCGGGTGGAAAAGGCCGGATACAAGCATTTCATGGCCAAAGAAATCGCCGAGCAACCCATCGTTATCGCCGACGCGCTGAAACACTACACCTCTTCGCGCGGCACGCTGGAACTGCCCCAAGCCCTTGATTTCAAAAACATCGACCGTGTCACCCTCGTCGCCTGCGGCACCGCCAGCTATGCCTGCTATGTCGCGAAATACTGGTTTGAACAGATCGCCAAACTGCCCGCCGATATCGATGTGGCCTCTGAATTCCGCTATCGCGACCCGGTCCTCTCGCTGTCCTCAATGGCCGTTTTCGTCAGCCAATCGGGCGAGACCGCAGACACCCTCGCCGCCCTGCGCCATGTGAAGGAAAAGGTGGCAAAGGTGGTCGCGGTGGTCAACGTCTCCACCTCCTCCATCGCGCGGGAATCCGACCTTGCCCTGCCAATCATGGCCGGGATCGAGATAGGCGTAGCCTCAACCAAAGCCTTCACCTGCCAGCTGACTGTGCTGGCCTTGATGGCCCTGAAAGCCGCGCAAGATCGCGGTGTGCTGGACGCCGCAGCCATCGCCACGCATCTGGAAGGTTTGCGCGCCCTGCCCGGCCTGATGAATGCCGCCTTGGCCCTGTCGGACCCCATCGCCAAAGTCGCCGAAGACCTCGCGCGCGCGCAAGATATCTTGTTCCTTGGCCGGGGTGCTATGTTCCCGCTGGCGCTGGAAGGCGCGCTGAAACTGAAAGAAATCAGCTATATCCACGCTGAAGGCTATGCTTCGGGAGAGTTGAAGCACGGCCCCATCGCCCTGATCGACAAGGCGGTTCCGGTGATCGTGCTGGCCCCAAAAGATGCGCTTTTCGACAAGACCGTGTCGAACATGCAAGAGGTGATGGCGCGGCACGGCAAGGTGCTTTTGTTGTCCGATGCTGCGGGGATCGACACCGCCGGGGATGGCACCTGGAAAACCCTGACCCTGCCACAAGTGGCAGAGCCTTGGGCGCCCATCCTTTACGCCATCCCGGCGCAATTGCTGGCCTATCACACCGCCGTCGCCAAAGGCACCGATGTCGATCAACCGCGCAATCTGGCCAAATCCGTCACGGTAGAGTGACCGCCGCCAAGGCTCCACTGGCGGGCAGGATACCCCAAAGGCCAGAATCCCAAATGAAGGAGATCCCGATGGGCAAACGCTTTCCCGATCTGCAACCCGATCAGATCAGCTTTATCGCCGAACAACATTTGTTCTTCGTCGCCACCGCCGCCGCCAGCGGCCCGGTGAACCTGTCGCCAAAGGGGATGGACAGCCTTCGCATCCTGTCGCCCAACCGCATCCTGTGGCTGAACCTGACCGGGTCGGGCAATGAATCCGCCGCCCATCTGGCCCTATCACCGCGCATGACGCTGATGTGGGCCGGGTTCGCGACCCGCCCGTTGATCCTGCGCGCCTATGGCACCGCCCGCGCGGTCCACCAGTCAGACCCTGATTACGCCAGGCTAGCCGCCGAACTGCCCGACCAACCCGGCGCGCGGCAAGTGATGGATATGACCATCGACCTTGTCCAAGCCTCTTGCGGCTTTGCTGTGCCGTTCATGGATCACCGCGCAGACCGCGACGTCTTGCGCGATTGGGCCATCGACAAAGGCGACGCAGGCCTGCACGGCTATTGGGATGACCGCAACCGCATCAGCCTTGACGGCCTGCCCACTGGAATAGAGGCGAACCTATGACCGATCCGCTGTCCCAACTCCTCGCGCTTGAAAACCCCGAAAAAGCGGCCGAGATGGCCGCCTATCATAAAATCCCCCGCCGCTATCTGGGCATCGCTGTGCCCGTGGTCACCGATCTGGCGAACGCTTGGCGCGCGGATCGCAGCGTGGAAGACCGCGTTTCTCTTGCCGCCGATCTGTGGAGCAGCGACATCCACGAAGCCCGCATCGCCGCCACCAAACTGCTGACCCAGGCCCGCTTGCGCCCTGATGACGCCGCCTGGGAACTGATCTGCTCTTGGGTGCCCGATTTCGACGCATGGGCCTTGGCGGATCACGCCTGTGACGCGGGCAAACGCCGCCTGCTGGCTGATCCCCGCCGCATTGATACCGTCGCCGCCTGGACCACGTCCAAGCATATGTGGATCCGCCGCGCCGCTTTGGTGATCACCCTGCCTTGGGCGCGGATGAACATCCTGAAACCCGCCGATACCGCCATCCGCGAAACTGTGCTGGGCTGGGCTGCGGGCTATGTGACAGACAAGGATTGGTTCATCCAGAACGCCGTGACCTGGTGGGTGCGCGACCTGTCCAAACACGACGCCGCCCGCGCGCAGGAATTTTTGAATGCGCATGGCACCGCCATGAAAGGGTTTGCTGGCAAAGAGGCCGCGCGGCACTTGGATACCCCAGAGGCAGAGCCGGGCTGACAGGCCAAATACTCCCGCCGGAGGCTTCTGCCTAAGCAAAGCACTGCGCTCAGGATCCGAAAATAGCCATCTCAGGCAACTCCACCAGCCCAATTCCCAACGCCTGATAGGCCGCAAGCGACATCAGCGCCGCCCCTGGTCCGGGCCGCAATTCAACCGCCAAGGCTTGTCCATTCGGGGCCACAACCCGCCCCTTGGTTACCGCCGTCACCAGCGCGGTCTGCACCCAAAGCCCGGTATCCGCAGGCGACCCCAAAGCCACCACCGATTTGCCCAACTGCCCCGAAGCCGCAGGCGCTGTTGCGGCCAAAGCGGCGGTCTTTTCGGCCTCTGTCGTGGTGTCCAGCGCCGCTGCCGTCTGGCCAGAGCCAAGCGTTTCCAGCGATGTCGTCTCAACCGGAGACGCGATTTCCGTCGCCATCCCGGCCTCCTCTGGCGCAGGAGGGGCGGCCTTTTGGCCCTTCAACGCAGCACAACCCGAGAGGCTGACCGCCACTACCGAAACTAGGATCAATCGTATCATCATGCATCCAGCCTAATCCCTGCTCGCCCGCGCTGCAATAACAACTCTGCGCACAATCGCGTTCGTCCTTGTGAAGTCCGGTCGCGCGCCCTACCTTTGCCGCATGACACAGGCCCCGCTGATAGATCCCTTCGCCCGCGCAATCTCTTATCTGCGCGTCTCGGTCACCGACCGCTGCGATTTCCGCTGCACCTATTGCATGACCGAACACATGTCTTTCCTGCCCAAGGTCGACCTTTTGACGCTTGAGGAGTTGGATCGCCTCTGCACCGCTTTTGTCGGCATGGGCGTGCAAAAGCTGCGCATTACCGGGGGCGAACCGCTTGTTCGCAAAGGTATTCTTACGTTCTTTGAAGCAATGTCGCGGCATCTGAAATCCGGCGATTTGAAAGAGTTGACGCTGACCACCAACGGCAGCCAACTTACCCGTTTTGCCCAACCCCTTGCCGATCTGGGCGTGCGGCGGATCAATGTCTCGCTGGATACCCTCGACCCCGCCAAATTCGCCAAGATCACCCGCTGGGGCCGTCTACCGCAGGTGCTGGAAGGCATTGCCGCCGCCAAAGCCGCAGGCCTTGCGGTCAAGATCAACGCCGTCGCGCTGAAAGGTTTTAATGAGGATGAACAGTTCAGCCTCACCGATTGGTGCGCCGCTGAGGGCCATGATCTGACTTGGATCGAGGTGATGCCGATGGGCGATCTGGGGGCCGAGGGCGAAGACCGACTGGATCAATACTGGTCGCTGAAAGACCTGCAACGCCGCTATGCCGATCGCTTTGCCGTTACCGATCTGCCCGACCGCACCGGCGGCCCGGCCCGCTATGTCCGGCTAGACCAAACCGGCCAGCGCATCGGTTTCATCACGCCGCTGACCCATAATTTCTGCGAAAGCTGCAACCGCGTCCGGCTGACCTGCACGGGCGAGTTGTATATGTGTCTAGGCCAGGAAGACATGGCCGACCTGCGCGCGCCATTGCGTGCAAGCCCCGTTGATACAGGCCTGCAACGGGCCATCCGCGCCGCCATCGCCCGTAAACCCAAGGGCCATGATTTCGACTATTCGCGCCAATCGGTCAAAGGCCAGATGACCCGCCACATGAGCCATACTGGCGGCTGAGACGGCGGCGTTGCACGTTTGTGAGTGAGCATAAAATCACCCGGCGCCTTGAAATATCTCGCTTAAACCTGCGCCGCGTGATCCGGTCCTTGTGCGAAACCCGTTAAAGGTCGACCCCCGAAGGAATGACCAACCGCTGCCCGACCGTCAGGCGGTCCGGGCTTGACATGATGGCGCGGTTTGCCTCGAAAATACGCGGGTAAAGCGCACCGTTGCCGTAGAACTTCAGCGCAATCGCGCCAAGGCTGTCACCTGCGCCCATGGTATAGAACTGTGCCGATTCCGCCGTGCCGTCGGCGCTTGTCACCAGATGCACCTCAACCCCCGCTCCGCCAACAATCACGTCTTCGGGCGCGATTTGCACCGCCTGCCCCGAGGCTATCTGCGCCTGCGTCACCAGACTTGCCAGCAGCACAGCGGTATCCACCCGGCCATCCGATGTCACCAGTTCGGCTGGAACAGAGAACGCGCCCAGCAAAACGGCGGTGTTCACCATCTCGTCGATCACCGCATCCGGTTTTCCCTCCCGCAGCGCGCCAGCCACCATGGTTTCCAGCGTGACCACGGCCCCGGCGTCTTGCCCCAATGCCCCCCGCAGCCCCGCCATCGTCGTCGATGACATCTCCAGCATGTCGCTGCCTGTATCGCCCTCTTCGCGGACGATCTCCAGATCAGCCAGAATGGCCGAAGTGGTCTGCGCCAGTCCCGCCTGCCCCTTGCGGACCAAAGGCTGGCCGCGCGGCACGGCGGCGGAACCGCCTGAGGTCGCCAGCGCAAGCGCCGCCGCCGTGCCGTCACCGGTGGAGGTAACAGCGGGGGTGGCTTCGACCAAAACAGGCGAAGCCTCTGGCGACGGTGTTTCTGGCAGCGATGCCTCTGGCAGAGGCGCATCGGCAACCGGAACGGGTGTCCGGCTGCCCATACCCGGCATGCCGGTGATCAAAAGGGTAAGCACCAAAACAATCGCCAGATATGCTAGGGCGTGTTGACGTTCACCGGAGCCGGATGACGGTTGATGCGAGGGAGATAAATGCGCTGAAACTGGTGTCGGTCTTGCAGCATCTTGTTGCTATACCCCTATATTCCTTAAGTTTTCCAAAGAA
>Ga0209491_10009069_pt1 | contig 12337 bp, 5 predicted proteins | sample BON02_FD_187213 | JGI IMG/M metagenome (GOLD analysis project Ga0209491, IMG submission 187213) | Freshwater microbial communities from Lake Bonney liftoff mats and glacier meltwater in Antarctica - BON-02 (SPAdes) (version 2) | ecosystem: Environmental > Aquatic > Freshwater > Ice > Glacier... | reverse complement strand
ATATATATATATATATATATATATATATATATATATATATATATATATATATATATATATATATATATATATATATATATATATATGTGTGTGTGTGTGTATATACATATGTGTATATATATATACCCTGCCTGCCGCTCCTCCTTTGCAGGGCCACGCGTACGTCGCTGTCTCGCACCGCGGCGCCGCTGCGTCATAAAAAGTAACCACCCAACCCCCGAATCCTGCCCTCCCTGCCTGCCGCTCAAACATAAATACACCTATACATACGCACAAGTAGAAAGTGTAGATCGCCATACATCTACATATGCTATATGCTATATATATACATATGCATATGTGTGTATCTCCTCCTTTGCAGGGCCACGCGTACGTCGCTCTGTCACGCGCCGTCGATCTGAAGCGCTGCACGCTCCTCTCCTTCGACCCGACCAAGGTCAAGGCCCACCCCAAGGTAAAAGCCTTTTACGAGCGGATCGAAAAGGCCTCCGCTTTAAAGGGCAATACGGCAGCAGGGGACGGCGGCACCAGCGCCTCCGGTGCGGCAGTGTCGGCGGCGGGCGCGGCGGCGGCGGCGCCGGTGGGCGGCGGGCTGTCGGGGGAGCAGAAGCGGAGGATGGAGGAGAACAAGCGACGCGCCCTCGCGCTGAGGGCTCAGCGGAAGACATGATGCACCGATGTGTCTTAGCTTATACACGATATTGTTTTACTCCAAAGCTTTATTGTGAGAGTCAATCATCGTTTCATTACCCCCCCCCCACACACACACACTTGCAAAGCCTACCCTGTCGCAATACTATTGCACGACCATTGCGCAATACACGCCTTCCCACCGACCCCCCTGTTGTATGCTATACACCATACAATATTGGTGATGGCAATATCGTGTAAGGGCCAAGATGCGTCGGGTTAACCCGAGGGCTCAGCGGAAGATATGATGCACCGAGAAGGACAATTTCCAGCACCTGGGTCGCGGCGTCGACTTCCCCCCCCCAAGCACCTAGATATATTCCAGGGAGCTCCCCTTAGGCTCCCAAAGCCACTTTCGGATCAGTTCCCTGTGCGTGGGTGCTCGTGTCCCCTTTGAATATGAACCGTCTGTGAATTCGGCTACGGCTTCAAGTTTAAGGAGGAAGGGGGCAGCCGCAACTGTGATTCAGTCTAATCCGATCGCTCGCGGCGTCTCGGTCGATACATATAGTAGTGTTGTGAGCCAGGTGGGCGTCTTCCCACTAGGCCACCATCAGCGCTGATGGTGGCTGTGAGCCAGGTGGGCGTCTTCCCACTAGGACACCATCAGCGCTGATGGTGGCTTAGTGGGAAGACGCCCACCTGGCTCACAACAAGTAGCATATATATAGTCGGAATCCGGCATGCACCGATGCGTCGCGATGGGGCGTCGCTTGCGCTGCTTCCGGACCTACATACGGGTGGTTTGGCACCTCCCGTAGCTTGTATTTCTTTTTGTTGTAGATCTCTCATATCATACAACTCACACCAAAACACCAGAGCGCAGAGTTGAGAAACAGTGCCGGCGCCGAGGCGCTAGCAGTGGCCAGAAGACCCGAGGAGGCATCGAGGGAGATTATTTCTTGTTTTTTTGGCGTGCTAAGCGGCAGGATGCACCGAGTAGCTTTTGATGGGTCACATGGCTGGTTTGGTTTCAGGAGAGTTGATGTATGTGCGATGTGCAAGGCGCGAGATGATGGTCTCTCTGTCTCTGTAATGGTCGTGGCCCTCATACTCATGTTTTTGTAGTGAATAAGGTTTCTTGGTTCTTTGTTCTTTTGTGTCATTGCTTGTGGCGCTTGGTTTTTGGTTCGGTATTACGTACTACGCACTGGCACTGATGCATGCTTGTGCTTGTTGTCGATACTCGATACTCCTCTCGCGGGGGCGGGGGCGGGGGGCATTATGATTGGGATCCTCGTCCTCGATGTTTCGTGTGCGTGGTGAAGAAGGCGATAACGACCATCCGCCTAGTCTTGCCCTTGCCTAGCCTGCTCTTCAAGTTGAATGTTGAATGGTGACTGAATTGCTAATAAGCATGTTGCATGTTTTGAATTGCATATAAAACTTTTCTCAGCTACAGCTAGAGTTATATCTCACATATACATACACATTATGTACTGGTATTATACTTATAATTATTATTGCTAACATTGTTAGCCTATAATAATCATAATATACCGGCCTACTATTATAATACGTTTAATACCACACAAACTATTATTACTATTATATATATAAAAGAATAGCAGATGTTAAATGACAAAATTATATCTATCATATATATGTACGTGTAATACACGTATATGTATGTGTATGTGTATGTGTATGTATATTTGTCATACACTGTAAACTATATATGCTGCTGTGTATATATAAATGATACTGCATACGTGGCGGGTTTCACCCGCGCCCCCACCCGCGATGCCGAGGGGCGAGGGTGGCGCACACGCACACGCGGTGTGGACACACGACACACGACACACGTCGTCGGCGCGGGCGAGAAGCGCGGCAGACGGCTCGCGTGTATATATTATTATTATGTACATATACACATATACATAAATATAACACAGAAATAACGGAAGCACACACGCACACACACGGAAACAACGGGGAACGAACTGCGAACTGCTGATCCGCCGCGGCGAGAGTAGTTATAGCTTGGGGAGCCTATTCTATTTTCACAGGGAATAACGGGGGGTTATAGCCCGACTGAGCGCACACACACTAAATACACAAGCACACACGATGATTCACGATTCACAAAAATGATTCATAATAAGTATAATAATAAATTATTCATTAACAATAATAAGAGAATAAGAATAAACACACACCGCCACACCGCCGGCCGCCGGCGCGGCAATTTCTGTTTGCAACACGTAACACCCCACCTCCACCTCAGGTGAACTTGAGCTGACGCTACGCGACTGCCGGCGCTCTGGCCGGGACAACAGACAGACTTCTTGCTGAATGTAACTCTGGTTTCGAAGTCCGTTACTGCTCTGTACCGACGGTACAGAGCGGTTACACTATAACACACTAAAAGGGTATCCCATTTCCACTTCCGGTGGAATGAGTCCTGCTCCCCTGTAGCCTCTCGTATAACGTTCGTATCCGACTAATGTTATACGAGAGGTTCCCCATCCTCGCGTGGCAGTGCCCCTGCGTTAGAGCACTAAGCGCCGTGGCACGCTGCCCCCCCAGCTCGGGGAGAGCCCTTATGCCGGCGCGAGGTTGGGAGCGAGAGTGTCTTGGTAGCAGATAGCTAGAGACGTGCGTTGGCTACGCATCATCGTCTTCCCCGAGGGGCTCGGGCCAGTGAGTACGCTCCGCGCCGCGTCAGCTCCATCCTGCGACTACTATACTACTACTAATATTACTAACAGGCCCCCGCCGTATTCTTCGCCGCCGCGCGCCGCTCGATCGACTTGGCACGGCGAGCGTGGTTGGTGCTGGTGTCGCCCGAGAACTTGTGCTCCGTCGGCTCAGCGCGCGTTGGCGGCCGCATCGCCGAGCGAGCGGCGCGTGCCCTTGAGCGCGTTGGCGCCGGCCGAGAACGCGTCAGCGCCACGTCGCTGATTGAGTGGTGCGTACCCTTGAGCTTGGTGACGCACGTCGAGAGAGCGCCAGCGGCCGCGCCACCGGGCGGTCGGCCTGTGATCTTGAGCTTGGTGGCACTAACTGGTAGCGCACCGGCGGCCGCGTTGCCGGGCGGGCGGCCCATCAGGAGCTCGTCAGCGGCCGCGTGGCCGAGCCGGCCGCGCTTGCTCTCAGGTTTGTTGGCGCCTGCTGAGAGCGTGTCAGCGGCCGCGTTGTTGGGCGGGCGGCCCGTGCTCTCGAGCTTGGTAATGGTGCCTGCCGAGAGCGCGCTGGCGGCCGCGGGGCCAAGCAGGCCGCGCTCGCTCTCGATCTTGATGGCGCCTGCCGAGAGCGCGCCAGCGGCCGCGTCGTCGGGCGGGCGGCCCGTGGGCGGCGCCTCGGCGCTCGTCTCGGGCGGCGCGTCGCTGAAGCCGGAAGCGATACCAGCCTCCGTGCCAGCCGTGACAGAGGCGTTGCTCTTGATGGCGCCTGCCGAGAGCGCGCCAGCGGCCGCGTCGTCGGGCGGGCGGCCCGTGCTCTCGAGCTTGATGGCGCCTGCCGAGAGAGCGCCAGCGGCCGCGTCGCCGCGCGGGCGGCCCGCGCCGTAGCCTGGCTCCTCGTTGCTCGAGTCGCTGCTGTGCTCCTCGAGCCCGGCCGCGTCGACGCCCCCCCGGCTTGGCGAGTCGTCCTTGTCGGCGCCGCCATAGCCCGGCGCGTCAGACGCAAGGCCAGGCTGAACCTCGACGTTCTCGATCGCCTCGCCCTCGGCGCCGGCGGCGGCGTCCGCGGCGCCTCCTCCGCCGCCGTGGCCGAGTGCCTCCGCGCCTTTCCCGACGGTCCGCGCACGCGCAACGACGCCGGCTTCCTCTCGCACCACCTCGCGCTCGAGCTTGGTAATGGTGCCTGCCGAGAGCGCGCTAGCGGCCGCGGGGCCGAGCAGGCCGCGCTCGCTCTCGATCTTGATGGCGCCTGCCGAGAGCGCGCCAGCGGCCGCGTCGTCGGGCGGGCGGCCCGTGCTCTCGAGCTTGATGGCGCCTGCCGAGAGCGCGCCAGCGGCCGCGCCGCCGGGCGGGCGGCCCGTGCACTCCAGCTTGGGTGCGCCTGCCGAGATCGCGCCAGCGGCCGCGCCGCCGCGCCCGCTCTCCAGCTTGCCTGTCGAGAGCGCGCCAGCGGCCGTGTCGCCGGGCGGGCAGCCGGTGGCGAGAGAGAAGCCGCCGGGCTTCTGGTCCTGGTTGGCCTTGTCCGGGACGTAGTTGGGCTTCTTTGCTCCGGTCCCATCGGCGCCCCCCCGGCCTGGCGAGTCGTAGCTGTTGGACGCGAAGCCGCACTCCAGTGTGTCGCCAGCAAAGGCGATCTCGTCAGACGAGATTTCGCACACCCCCCCCGGCGACATACTGGATGCCGGAAAAGCACAAGACGAGGAATGTAACTGCGCCGGTGCTGGTGGTGTTGCCCGGGTGGCCGGCAGCAGCAACGCGCGGCGGCTCAAAACCGTCGCCGCCAAAGGCCCGATTGGTGTAGACACGCCAAGCTCGCGTGCGGCGCCTGCGCCTGCGCCCGCCGGTGCGAGCGCGGTGATGCCGCCCGCCGTCTCCTCGTCGTTGATGGCGCCTGCCGAGAGCGCGCCAGCGGCCGCGTCGTCGGGCGGGCAGCCCGTGCTCTCGAGCTTGATGGCGCCTGCCGAGAGCGCGCCAGCGGCCGCGTCGTCGGGCGGGCGGCCCGTGGGCGGCGCCTCGGTGCTCGTCTCGGGCGGCGCGTCACTGAAGCCGGAAGCGATACCGGCCTCCGTGCCGGCCGTGACAGAGGCGTTGCCCTCGAGCCCGTTGGGCTCCGCGTGCGCGCGGTGCTCTGGCTCGTTGGCGGAGGCGTGTGGCAACGACTCGCCCTGCCCGACGCCTGTCTCGGCGGCCATGGCGTGGGCATAACCATCAAGCCCGTCGGGATCCCCGTGCGCGCGCTGTTCCGGCTCATTGGCGGAGCCCTGCAGCGAGACGGCGCGCGCCTTGAGAGGCTTGGTCGCTTGGAGCCAATCTCGTAGCGAGCTCTGCTTGAAGAGCTTGTGGGGCGAGTCGAGCACGGTAGGCTTGTAGGGCGAGTAGCCGTCAACGGGGCCGTCCCCGTTGATCTCGTGGATGCCGCTCAGCCGGGCCTCGTCGCCGACGGCCGTCTCGTCCTCGGTTGTGTCGGCGGGGTCGGCGGCTGCCTCGAGAGCGGCTGCGTCGTCGACAGCGTGCTTGATGTCCATAAGCAGCGTGTCGTCGATGGTGGCCATGGTGAGGTCGGTGGAGTCAGCAAGGCCGTCCAGCCACTCGCGGGTGGTCTCATCGACGTGCGCGCCCGCGTGGGGGCCGCCGCCTCGGCCCCCGCCGCCCCGGCCGCCGCCGCGCCTGCCGCCGCCTTTGCCTCCGCCTTTGCCGTCCTTGGCGTTCTCCTTGTACCGCTTGATGGCGTCGGCGGATTGGCGGGATGAGCTTGCCGGCCGTGATGCCGAGGTTACGCGCGTTCGCCTCGCGCCCCTTGGTCATGGCGGCAACTCGAGCTTGGTTGGTCCAGACGCTGGCCGGAACGTTGACCGGCTCGCGAGGGTCGAGGAAGCACGGCCGGTCAGCGCCCCCAATGTGGTGCGTCCCGGCGTTGGAGCAGGTAGGGCACCACTGCCGCGAGCCGGCGCCGCCCGCGGGGCTCCCGCCGGTGCCGCTGTAGCCGTAGGCGCCGCTGGCGGCGCCGCTCGCGGCGTACTCGAAGGCCACGCCGGTGAGCGCGCGGAGCGAGTCGAGTGTCTCGGCGGCGATGGCGACGAGGCTGGTGGGCCCCTCCAGAAGGAGCACATGAGTGGCGACAAGCGTGGCGAAAGAGAGACGGTCGGGCTCCAGCGTGTTGCCAAAGGGAATCTTGTCAGAGGAGATTTCGCAACCCCCTCCCGGCAACATGCTGGATGCCAGGCCCGTCTCGGGCGGCGCGTCGTCCCGCCGGTGTCTCTTCTTGGCACTGCCATCGAGCCCGTCGAGCGCCTCGTGCGCGCGCCGCTCCTGCTCCTCGACGGGGGCGTGCTGCTCCGGATTGATCGGCTCGCCGCCCGTCGCGACGGCGGCGGTGAAGGTGACGGGCTCCTTGAACTCGTCGTAGAGCTGCTCGAGCGGCGCGCCGTCGCGGCACAGGTGAGTGTGCGCGAGGACGACCTCTGCCTCTGCCTCTGCGCCCGTGGCGACCGTGTCGGCCGCCGCGAGGTCGCGCGGCCCGATCGGCGCGAGCGGCCTACGGGCGCTGGCGAGCTTGGCGGGCGTGTCGCCCGCCGGAAGGAGCGCGCCGATCTCGCACCTCATCGTGGGCAGCGCGTCGACGCCCGTCTGGGGCGGCGCGTCGCCCCGCCGGTGTGGCTTCTTGGCACTGCCATCGAGCCCGTTGAGCGCCTCGTGCGCGTGCCGCTCCAATTCCTCGACGGTGGCGTGCTGCTCCGGCACGCCGGGCGAGCCACCGTCGCCGAGCCCGTCGAGCGCCTCGAGCGTGCGCCGCTCCTGCTCCTCAATGGCGGCGTGGGCGGCGGCGACGGCGGAGGCGATGGCGAGCGCTAAGTCAAGCGCGATGAGCCCTCGCGCGAGCCTAAGAGCAAGCTCGTAGCGAGCGGAGCCATTCGTGAGCTGATTGAGAATATGCGCAATCGGCGCCGCGCGCGCCGTGGCGCTTGTTCCCCCCATGGCGCCCGACATCGCGATGTAGGCAAGGAGGAGCATTATGATGACGAACTGCGTGTGCCCGACGGCCGTGGCGAGCGCCGTCACGAAGACGGAAATCGAGCAGGCATCTGGCCCATCTGCGCAATTGCTAGCAGTGCTTCCGCTGCCAGCGCCGGGGTGGTTTGGGATTATCCCATCCACATGTCGATGATCATGCGGCCGCGAGCAGGCATCTGGCCCGTCCGCGCGGTTGCTAGCAGTGCTTCCGCTGCCAGCGCCGGTGAGCGTCTCGGCTCTCGCGGGCATCGTGCCCGTCTTCGCTGTTGCTAGCAGTCTCCCCGCTAGCGGTCTATCCGCCGATGGGATCCATTCGGCGCGGTGTTGTGTTTGTTGCTGGCTGCCCGATGGGTAGGCCGGCAGGGTCGTTGTGCCATTTGTTGCAGCTGGTCCGGCGCGATCGTCGAAGTCATTCGTCGCGTTCATCGCGTACATCGGGCGTGCCAGGTGCCGCTACCACAAATGAACTTGAGCTGACGCTATGCGAATGCCGGCGCTCTGGCCGGGACAACAGACAGACTTCTTGCTGAATGTAACTCTGGTTTTGAAGTCCGTTACCGCTCTGTACCGACGGTACAGAGCGGTTACACTATAACACACTAAAAGGGTATCCCGTTTCCACTTCCGGTGGAATGAGTCCTGCTCCCCTGTAGCCTCTCGTATAACGTTAGTATCCGACTAACGTTATACGAGAGGTTTCCCATCCTCGCGTGACAGTGCCCCTGCGTTAGAGTACTAAGCGCCGTGGCGCGCTGCACCTACTGCACGCATCACGTGTGGAAAGCAGTGGCAAGGCAGTCGTCATGCGGCATGCAGACTGAAAGCGTGGGGGACACTGAGAACGGTCCCAATGCGCGCTACGGTGCAGGAGGAAGGACAGGAGGAGCTGTCGGAGGCGCAGTGCGCGGCGCGGCGGTGACGGTCCCAGAGTAGCGGGCTCAGGTTAACCCGGGGCGCGGGCCGCGCTGCGGCCAGCGCGTGCGCAGCAGAGGAGATGCAAATAAAGAGCAGACACAGAGAAAGCGAACGCCGCTCGACACGACGAAACACCAAACAGGACGAGCACCCGAAACAGCACGGGCGCCAACGGCGGGCAGGGGGGAGGGACAGCCCCCCCCCACGATGTCTATAGACAACTGTGCTAACCCCCCCTCCCCCAATCCGCAATCCGACTGGGCAAAGGAGGATTGCTACAGTGTGACGCACAGGGCGAGACACAAAACAGGATAATAATAAAAACTCTCGAGGAGGACAAAAAAAAGGTTAACCCAGACACAGGGGGGGAACCGACGGGCCAGCAATAACAAGTCACGCGAATAATCACCCGCACACCTAAAATACTACTCGACAAAATCTACACAAATTCAGACTGACAATAACACGTACTGAAGCAACGTGAATGAATGGTTGATCACGACCAGAGTCTAGAGATGATCTTGGACAGCCTCGCCCTATGAGCCTGGGTCGGGAGAAATAGATGATATATATATATATATGTATGCATATATATATATATATATACATATATAGAAAAGAGAGTAGGGACTGCATCGGAACACTGCAAACGTACAGGAAAAGAAAAGACAAGAAGGCGGGACGAGGAAGGGGGCAAGAGAGCAGGCTCTTGCCCCCAAGGAGTTGTCCCACACCGTCGTGACTGGCCATCAGCTAGGAAGGCCTGCACGGTGGGAATCCATGCATAGACATGAGTGAGAAGGAGGCAGGGGCAGATTGGCCTTCACAAGATATTGTTATTACGTTATTACCAATAATGTATGGTGTATAGCACACAAACGGAATGGGATTCTGATACTGTCCAACAATCGTGCAATGGTATTACACCAGGGTGGGCAATGCAGGTGGGCGTGGGGGGGGGTGACATAATAGTTGAATCGTGCACAACAGCCTCAAATTAAATGAATATCTTGTTAAGGCCAAGGGGCAGATTAGGAACAGGATTGACACTACCCCAACAGATTCAGGGTTAAAGGTGCCCTGCAGCTACTAAGTAACCGCCATAAGTAAATTCGCTTTGCTCATGTACATGAGCGAGTTTTGTTGTTACGTTGTGTTGAACTTCTGACGGCGATCACCAGCGATTTACATGAAACCCGGAAGAACTCGGAACAAGCGATTGGCCGAGTCGAAACTGAAACCGCCGTTCGTTGTGAGTCGCAGCACCAAAGTCGTTAGTACATGTTGAATAAGAGAAACGTCCTGAGAATTACTTAGACGCACAGGGCACCTTATTAGGGCTAACCCCTAACCAGAGAAGCCGATCCCAGCGCCACCACAAGGGTAGCAAACCCCGCATCGCGAAGCGACGCAGGCTTGGGGGGCTGAAAGCCCCAACTCTGCTAACAAGAGCGAGAGTCGAGGCTAACGGTGAATACGGGGAAAAGCTAAGCAGAGATAATTACACAGCCCCGGTGGTCTCCTTGGATGTTCTGTAAGGCGTAAGACCGTAAGACCTGAGAGCCCGGAAACTTACGTAAGGTCTTACGTAAGTCTTACGTAAGTCGTACGCTATTTTTGTTTTAGAGATAATTTTTGGTCGAGACACTGAAAACCGTTTTGTTTTAAGGATTTGACACCTTCGACCTTACGCCAGGTGTAAGGTCGGGGTGACCTTACGTAAGTACGTAAGACCTTACGTAAGGTCTTACGGAACATCCAAGGTGGTCTCGAGGTCGCCAACGTGAGGTCAGCGTTTGCAGAGGTAGCGGGCCGTACGGCGTCAGCGACCTCGAGCGGGTTAACCTCGAGCGCGTCGACAAACTTGATGTTCATGATCTGCTCGCAGAGGCAAAAAAAGTCCCTTGCGGGTTCGCCTTTACACGATATTGATATCACTAATATTGTATGATGTATAGCATACACACGGGAGGTCGGAAGGGGAGTCGTATACTGCCCAATAATCGTGCAATAGTATTGCACCAGGGTGGGCAATGCACGTGGGCGGGGGGGGGGTGAAATAAGGGTTGATTTGTGCACAACAGCCTCGAAGTAAACGAATATCTTGTGAAGGCCAACTTGCGGGGTCTTGTTAGCCAGGAGGGAGCTTCGCCCACTGGACTAACCCCAGCGCTGACATTAGTCTAGTGGGGAGCACGCCCTTCTAGCTAACAACAAAGCAGGAGGTTAACCTGACGCCTCCTCGGCGCCAGTGCTCGCCGAAGGAAATACCGCAGGGTCAATGAAGGAGCCCGTCACCGAGGACGCCTCCTCTTGGAGGCCAGCAACCGCCGCCGAAGTAAATACTGCAGGGCCAATCGCCCCGGGGTTAACCTGCACAAGCTCGCGAGCCGACTCCTCCTCGGGGCCAGCGACCGCCGAAGGAAATACCGCAGGGTCAATTGCCGAGCCCGTCACCGAGGACGCCGCCGAAGGAAATACCGCAGGGTCAAATACCGCAGGGTTAATAAAAGAGCCCGTGACCGAGGACGCCGGGATAGTCGAGGGCGTCGCGCCGGACGCCATGCCCAATGCCCCCTCCGGTATCGCCTGCGGCCCTGGTGCCCCTTCTGGTATCGCCTGCAGCCCTGGTGCCCCCTCCAGTACCGCCTGCGGCCCTGGTGCCCCCTCCGGTATCGCCTGCGGCCCTGGTGCCCCTTCCGGTATCGCCTGCGGCCCTGCTGCCCCCTCCGGTACCGCCTGCGGCCCTGCTGCCCCCTCCGGTATTGTTTGCGGCCCTGCTGCCCCCTCCGGTATTGTTTGCGGCCCTGGTGCCCCCTCCGGTATCGCCAGAGATCTAAATACCCCCTCCGATATCGCCAGAGGTCCTGCTGCCCCCTCCGGTATTGTGCACGGTCCTGCTGCCCCTTCCGGTATCGCCTGCGGCCTTAATGCCCCCTCCGGTATCGCCTGCGGCCCTGGTGCCCCCTCCGGTATTGTTTGCGGCCCTGCTGCCCCCTCCGCTATCGCCTGCGGCCCTGGTGTCCCCTCCGGTATCGCTTGCGGCCCTGGTGCCCCCTCCGGTATTGTTTGCGGCCCTGGTGCCCCTTCCGGTATCGCCTGTGGCCCTGGTGCCCCCCCCGGCATCGCCTGCGGCCCTGGTGCCCCCTCCGGTATTGTTTGTGGCCCTGGTGCCCCCTCCGGTACCGCCTGCGGTCCTGGTGCCCCTCCCGGCATCGCCCAAGTCCCCATATCCATCGCCGCCACGGCACTCAAGAAGTAGGCTGCCGCGGCCACTGCTCCGGTTGGGGTACCCCTTGGGTATTCACTGTAGGGGGAACACAAGAGCTCAGGTCAATACACACAGACACATCGGGGTAAACCCTAACCCACACACGAGGGTTAATCCGTCGTGTGTGTCTGTCTGGGTGAAAGGTTAGCCCTGGATCCCGGGTATTCACTGTAGGGCTTACACAAGAGCTCAGGTCAACACACACATAGGACACACACACACACTCAGAAACGTGGGGTCGGCATGGATACATAGATAGATGGATAGATGGATAGATAGATAGACATATAGATGGATATATGGAGAGATAGATAGATGGAGAGATAGATAGATAGATAGATTAACCCGCTGAACTTGGGTATTCACTGTGGGCGTACATACGATCGCAGGTCACACACACGCACACACCGACAGAGAACAACACTCCCGACACCGACACACACACACGACAAGAACAACACCCCAAACCCCCAAACGAACACCCCCCACAAACACTTAAGGGTTAACCTAACCTTAACCCGACAGACACTCAGACAATATACACAAACATAACACACACAGACAATACAGACACACACAGCAAACACACACAGGAACAGACGGACGGAGGGACAGACACACTCAACATAATGGGTCGCAGGGGAGAGGAGAAAGGAGTGGTGGATCTGACTGTTGCACTGCAGGATAGGAATGGGAAGCAGGTCAGACAGCCCAGGTCAAAGGGGGGGAGGCATACCTACATCATATACATATACATACATACACACACACACACACACATATATATATATATATATATATATATATATATATATATATATATATA
>Ga0209491_10009067_pt1 | contig 12337 bp, 11 predicted proteins | sample BON02_FD_187213 | JGI IMG/M metagenome (GOLD analysis project Ga0209491, IMG submission 187213) | Freshwater microbial communities from Lake Bonney liftoff mats and glacier meltwater in Antarctica - BON-02 (SPAdes) (version 2) | ecosystem: Environmental > Aquatic > Freshwater > Ice > Glacier... | reverse complement strand
ACGACGTGAAGTTCCAGGCTCTTTGTGAAGCAAGGGGTGTTCCTTGCCTACGCATTGGTGTCACAGACTCAACCTCAGGACTTGTTGAAATCAAAGATGTTGCAGATCTAAAACTTGAAGACATTCGCTCCAGCTGGTCTGGTGTGATGAGCGAATTGTTTGGGTAGATTCGTCACCCACAGGTGCGGCGCTCTTCTAATGAGAGCAGAAAACTAAGTTTCCGGGAAGAGGCCCTTGGCCTGTTCTAGCATCCTCGCCACAAAGACAAGTGCCTGCTGAGCGTCTTCAAGAGAAGCGGGAAGATTGTCAACCTCAAGGTATTCAGTTTGGTTGCGCAACTCCCTCATCCAGTTGAGTGGCCGCCAAACTTCGACGTCAACCATGCCGGATTTTCCAACAAGCACAAATGTGTAGTGATTGCCCCGAGGTGGATTTCGAACACGCAGTCCTTCAAGCGCTAGCAGGCCCTGGAGGCACTTGCGCGCCGCGTCATAAGCAAGCTGGAAGGATCAGCGCTTCCAAGGCTTCATTCACGAATCATTTCCAATCAGCTGAACCATGGGTCTAGATTGCACAGTTTTCACAAAACCCAATTCTGCGGAGTTCCACTCGTCTTCGCTTAAGTTATTCACATTCACCTGTTTGCCGATAATGTCTGATGCATCGCTCGCAATTTCGAATACCAAGGACCGATCGAAACTCCCTATAAGCAAAACATCCACATCCCCGGGGTCAGATCCTGACTCACCCAAATATCGAGCGGCCCACGATCCATAAATGAAGGCAGCTGTTAGGCCCTCGATAGCATTGAATTTCCCCGAAAGCACTTCAAGAGGCCCAAAGGAATACAGGATTATCTCTGACATCGAAGCATAAAGAGGGTGATCATCGTTCACCTTGGCCAACCTAAGGTTGCCAGCTGCCCTGACGGAAACGATCCCAGCTTCTTGCAGGCGGCGAATCTCTCTAAGCGCTGTTGGGAGTGAGGTTGCAGCCCTCTTTGCTAGGTTGCTCACGCTGAACTCATTTGAAGGGTTGGCGAAGAGCACACCGAGCATTCGTCCCTGAACTTCACTCCGAAAAATTGGCATCAAACCTGCTGGCATAACTTTCATATAATGAAATCTAACACTCGTTTATTGCAAACACCAGAGGCAAAAGATGGCGAAAACCTAACGCATGTAAATGCTGTGGAGTAACCGGGGGCTAGCTGTTGCTAGCTAATTGGCCTTCAAGCCCTTCAGGGCTCTAGATAGGTAACCGGAAAGAACCAAGAACGCAACCGGATACAACATCGCATAGGTCAGGGTGATCTGATCAGACAACACCCCAACAACAGTTGGCCCAACAAAGTAAGCACCAATCGAAATCACGCCAATTCTTGCAATGCCAACCGAAGGGGCAACGCCCTTGAGGTTGGCAGCACCAAGAATGAATGCTGGAAAAATCGGGCCAATTGCAATTCCTGCAAAGAAGAACCCGGTGTTCACAAGAATGATCCCTACAAGCGGCAAGCCACTGGAGAGCCAAATACCAGAGAGCATCAAGACACCCCATAGCCCACCACCAACAACCCCCAAGAACCGAACCACTTGATAAGGCCCAAATCTCTCCAGCCACCTATCCCCCAGAAACCTGGAAACAATCATGGCGAGTGCAAAGGTTGAAAAGGCAGATGCGTAGTAGCCGATTTCAACACCCATTTCATCGCGCAACAACAACGCTGCCCAGTCAGCCGCAGCACCCTCGGCAATAAAGGTTCCGGTTGCACCAATGCCAAGGATCCAAAGCGGCCAGGCCGCTTTGCCAAACCATGGCATTGAGCTCTTGGTGTCTTCTTCACCAAAGTGGTTATCAAGATCAGGTGCAAGTAAGTATCTAGAGGTCACAATAAAAACAATTAGCCCAACACCCGCCACCCATAACAGGTTTTCCCTGGGGGAAACATAAAAAGCAAGCCCAGCACCCAACAAAGTGGTTGCAAGTGTTCCAACGCTCCACATTCCATGAAACGAGGTTATGTAGCGCTTCTTTAGATGACTCTCAATGGCGACAGCCTGAGCATTGCCTGCAACATCCAGCGCTGCATAACCAAAACCCATAAATAACAGCCCAGCCACCAAAACCAGTGGCGTAATACTCAACCCCATGATCGCAACCCCAACCGGGACCACTATCTGAGCCACAAAAAACACCGGTCTTGAACCAAACCTGTGGATAGCTCTTCCGGACAGCTGAGCCCCTAGAACTGCCCCAATGGAGCTTGCAATCAACACCAGACCAAACTGAGTGTCAGATAACTCATTGGCTGTTTTTATCTCCGGGATTCTAGGAACCCAAGCCATAGAAACAACCCCCATAACAAAGAACTGCAACCAAAGAGCATTGCGTGCTTTGGTGGCGAGGAGTTTGGTCACAGGTGCAAGATTAGTGGCTGCGCAGATTATTGCGTCTATTGGTGAATTTGGTCTTCAATTGGCTTTCGCCCAACCCAAGCGCACATGTCTCAGTTGTTGGAGCGGCCATTCATGGCGGGGAACCTTCTGATCCGTAGTTGTGTTGCAAAATCTCTACATCTTGAGGAAGTGGCAATCTACCCCAGTATTTCATTAGTCAAACCTGTCTGTCCGGATCTGTCCAAAACCGTCCGTTTCCATCCATTGAACGGAATCTAAACGGAACCGACACGTAACTAATGACAGCTGTCGTGCTTGTGCAGCAGGCGCCAGGTCATGGTTTCCGGGTTTAGCACAATCGCAATAGTGCATCCATTCTCTACATGATTTGGTCGCAGAGAATCCTTGATGGAGCTTGCAAAGGATTGCCCCCCTCGACGAGTAATTACGAAGTCCTTTTCGGAATTTCCAGCTTTGGCGAAAGTTGCAGACTCGGGGGTTGCCCTGAGTCCAAATTTCCACTGAAGCCACCTGGGCAAAATAAAGCCGGATCCGCGAAAAACGTCCTCATCAACATATTTATGAACGAAAATTTCCGCATCTTCAAACCAGAGCCCATTTCTAGGTTTCTTGGGCTCTTTTTCTTCAGAGCGTGAGCCACCTTGTGAAAGCAGCGCAACCCTCCCATCGACCAATTTACCTATTTGGTGGTGGTCCAGCGCCTGAGAAACTCTCGAGTATGAAACGGGATATGTTTCTTCCATCCATTTCTGAAGCTCGGCCATAGCCATTGGTCCATGCGAGTCCAATAGATGCACTACAGCCTGATAGACCGAAGAGAATTTGCTTGCACCCCCCTCTTCCAGAGAATCAGCAAGTTGCCAATGTCCGGTGTTGTGGTTCTTTGCGAAGAGACCATTCCGACGCAAGGCCTCGGCAAAAGCGCGGCTTGGAGGTTCGCCGCAGAGCTCTGCTAGAGCTTGTTCGTCGACTGTCCCCATTCTTTTCATGTGAAATTGAACGATCTGCTCGCGACGTCTTTTCGAATCAATGACAATGCCGTCGATGATTTTGAAATCTTGGGTCTCTTGAAGTAAGAATTCCGAATTTAGACCGCATTCATTAATTCTTTCTATCCACTCATCTATGGTCAAAGGGGTGATGGATTTAACAAACTCGATTTGGTCGCGTAACAGGCCCTCATCTAAGGTCCAAAATCTTTTTGTTTTTCCGACCTGTGAACATCCCAAGCGCGATAGGAGAGTGTGACAAATAGCTTCTCCAAATTTGCCGGGTGAGATTTCGTAAATCAGATCTGCGGAATCAAATGCGAGGTTACCCCTCAAGTGCCTCAATAGGTCGGCTTTCCAGTCCCAATGAGTCTCCCGCTCAATGTCATCCCATACTCTCTCGACAATCTCTTTTTCAATTTGCCGGACACGCTCACGCGAGATTCCGAACTCCAGGCCGACCTCGTCCAAAGTCTTGAGAGAACGAAGTTGAAAAATGATATTGTTGCGGCAAAAGGTCTCAACTTCGCGATCGCCTAGACGCTCAAGCGTGCTCAGGGCCCTCTCGAAGTTTGGTAGCGGCGCCTGGCGGAAGAATTCACTTGACGCCCAATTTTCCTGCATAGCGTTGAGGCTCCTGCGCACCCACCAGGTCCACGAATAAACAGTCCTTGACCGCCGAATTAGCGTGGACTCACTTAAGTTAGAACCCGCATCGGAATTGCTTAAAGCCTCTAGGGATATTTGTCGATCTATCGAAAGGCTACGAGAATCCCACCTTAAAAAGGTGCTAGCTATTGACGAGATGTTCAAAATAGATTTTGCTATTTCGAAAAATAACTCAAGTGGTTTTGACTCAACCTCATTGAATAGCTTGCGCAATTCATAAGGGATTTCAAGATCTCCCCCAGACTCAAACACAAGTCCTAAATACCTCGAGGCAGCAAGGTAATATTGGACTTGTCTTTCATCAATGTCTAATACATAAACAAGTGTTTGGACATCACGCTCCCCGGTTCCAAGCAAGCAGACCAATTGCAGAACTCGCTCAAGACTGTCTGCTTGCGGAAATGGATTAGTGGTGCTTGAAATTAGGTGCTCTGAATCTTTGGCTATTTTTCGAAGTTGGAGCTCCAGAGCTATTGGAGAGCTCTGAGTAGACCATGCTATCGAGGCAAGGGCTGCTTCAAACGTTTCTGAGAAGTCAAAATTCGGCTCGCTTGGAGTCGATTGAACAGTGTCCTCATCCGTTGATTGTCGATGTGCAAATTCAAGCCCAAGCTCTTCATGGGCGGTTCGGGCTACATTTGCGTCAGGATCTGCAAGGCAACTTGAGATTAGTTCTCTTGCCCAAGGCTCAGTCCGCCCCCCCAGCTCTAGAAGCGTGGCCCAGCGGACAGATGGATCAGATGAAGATACTGCGTCCGAGAGTTCAGAGTACGTCCGCTCTCCACCAAAAAAACTTCCGGGCAACTTATGTCCTTAGTTTTGCGAATCTAAGTTAAGTTCGCGTAGAACTAGACCGATAAAGTCGCCTTTTGGGTCCCTACGATTTTGGTCCATAAGCCATTCATAAAGGGCGCGAATGCCGCCTTCTGCGAATTGTTGTGCCAGCTCGTTTCGGCCTTTGATGTCTTTGAGTGAATTGGAGTCGGACGTGTGTGCGAGTTGAATTGCGGACATCAAAGCGAAATCCTGCTCTTCCAGCTCAGTTCTCGGCCCGGTCGTAGATTTTTTATAATCGGCAACTAGTAACTTGTTTTTGAAACCATACGCTAGGGCAATTAGGAAAAGTCCCTTATTGGTTAGCGAGCCCCCAAATACAGAATCATTGAGGTAGTCGTACTTCGGAATACTGTCGACTCCGAAAGCAAGTAATGGAGAATCTATAGCCACTTACGCCCCCTGCAATTTCACAGTTGAATTACCTTGATCAAATTGAAGGCTCAGAAGTTTTGGATTTCTACTCGCTAAAGCTTCCTGCACAGCTGTGTCATATTCCGTGTCAGTCATGAGCAAAATCACTTGTCTCGTTTCGCGACCTTCGCCCGGCTTTGTACTCTCGGCAAGTGACCTAGCTACGTTAGGCCTAGGTTCACTGCTCATTCGACCGAATGGTGTATCGATTACCATTGGGAGTTCATAATTAGAAATACCATTCAGGGCGAGCGAGAAGGCGAAGGCAAGGCACTCTCTCTCGCCAGCTGAGAGCGTCGACAAAATCTCAAAACCTTGCTTATCCCAAACTGACACTATGAAGTCATCATCGATTTCTACCCTGTCGATGTAATTCTGTTTCCAAATCATTTTCTTGAATTGAGTGTCTATCTGTTTTTGGACCTCTAGCCTGACTTCATCGCTCAGTTCTTTGAACATGAACTGAGATTGCTTCAAAGCTTCTTTTGCAAATTCCAGTTTCTTGAACTGTGCTTGGGCCTTTTTTGACTTGGATAGCAGTTGCTCTTGATTGGTTTGGGCGCTCTTAAGTTGAGACGTGATTGTTTCCATCTCGCTCTTAACTTCGCCAATTCGTAAGTTGGCACGATCCTTAGCGTCCATAAGTCTCTGCAAGTCTGACAGAGGTGCAGATTTTCCCTGTGATGCGGACTCAGAAATGCGTTTTCTCAGCGCGTCATATTCAACATTCAGTTCAGAAAGCTTCTTTCTGGATGTAGCAATTTGGTGCTGAAGTACGGACCTCGTATCTTCGGAGCCCTGGAGTCTCGACATGAAGCCAGTCAGGTGAGATTCCATTCCTTGAAGAATCGCTCCTAGCTCTCCGAGGCTTCGGTTCTTATCGAGCAAGTTCTCAATATGGTCATTACGTTCTTGATTTCCATGGAGGTCTGAGCCGCAAACACACACACCCTGTTCGAGTAATCCGACGAGAACAGACTCCTTTATTGGTGGAGGCAACTCTCCCCTTTGGTGTCTTTTCTCAATCTCCCCCAGAGCCGCTTCAAGGGCACTGCGCGCGAAAACCGCTGGAGCATTTTTCGCACCCCATTCGGCAAATTGGGCCCAGGCTTCGGACAAATCCACTTCCAAGGCACCTATTTGATTGCTTAGGTTTCTTTCACGATCAACGTCCACAGCGTGTTTCTGTTCCCGGACAATTGCGTCCTCGATTCCCGCATAGTTCCTTGCGAGGTCGCTCAGCTGCTCAGAAAGCGCAGACTCTTCTTCCGTCCGTGACGCTAGCCTGCTGCTTAAGACTTCTACCTTTTTTGAAGCTTCTTGAATCGCAAATGTTGAATCCTCACTAGCCGCAGCCTTTCGCAATTTATCTATCGCTGTTTCCAGGTGTGAGTTCATGTTTCGGAGTACGTCAACTTGGGCTATTTCAAGGACGGCAGCCTGAACAGTTTTCGCGGACTCTCGCTTGAAGAAGTTTTCAAGTCTTTCACCATCAAAAAGAACATAAGGCTCTAGCCTCTTAGGCAGATTTTGCTCAATCCACAATTCGGGATTAGCCTCACTTGAAGAGCCTTTGGAAGCATCTTGAAGCACTGTCACTGAAAGTTTGCTCGGGGAAATTTGTGTAGCGACGTTATTGTTCTTCTTGAACTTGGCCATTCGCGATACTCGTGCAGTTGTGCCGTTGGCCATTGTCAAATCCAATCCGACTTTTGTCACGATTTCGTCGGAATCAGAGGCGTTTGAAATCGTGTCTCTGCTTACAAGCGAGAGATTTTGATTGTCCTTTACTGCAAAGTTTTCGTTGTCATATAAACACCAACTCAAGGTATTCAAAAAATTAGTTTTGCCATCTCCGTTTGCACCGCTAATGATAATAAAGTCCGACTCATCGCCTGTGAAGTCAAAATTTACACTTTGGTATTGGCGGAAATTCGAAATTGAAACTCTTGAAATTTTCATACTTCGACTCCTCGCTCTGAAGGCGCCCAGGTTTGAGAGTGTTTCGTAATCGCGGCGTCGTAGTAGTCGTTGTACGCGGCTCGTCGCTCAGAGTTTTCAAATTCAAATCTAAAGAGGTCGACTAAACAACGTTGGATTTCTGGAGATTCCAACTTCAGAATTCGTTGTGGTACCGTGCGGTCACCAGACACTATTTTCTCCCCCGTGCTTCATCTATCAGTAGCCTATCTCCGCTTTTACTTGGTCTATCTTTGTTAGAACATTTAGATAATTTGAAGCCGTCTGCGAAAAATCATCCATTCTTGCGAGCTCATTTTGGAAGATGTATTTCTCATAGTTCTTTAATGCCAAATCGTGTTCGAGCGAGACACTCGGCTTGACGACAAAATCAATAACGTTGGCCATCTCTTTGCCCGGGTATCTCCTCAGAAGCCTGCCACGGCGTTGAATGAATTCCCTTGGGTTGCCAGAACTTGCCAAGATGTACCCGGTGGTCGCCGAAGGTATGTCTACTCCCTCGTCGAGGCACTTTATAGCGATTAGGACCTCAATGTCATCCCTTCCAAAATCACGAAGGGCCCAGTCTCTCTCTGAGTAGCCGTTGTAATCTGGCTGCGGCCGTGTGCCCTCTTGGCCAGTAAATCTCCTATACCGAATTCCTAGGTCTCGCAAGATTTCCTGCACTGCACCCATCTGATCAAAGTTGTTGCAGTAAATTATCGAGCGCGAAACATTTTCAGTTTCTGAAAGTTTTTTGCGCAAGGCTGAGAGTTTGGCTTCGGCTTCTTTTACGATGTCCGCTCTCTCATATGCGAGATTGTCTAACCTCTTCTGAACCTCAGGGTCATCGCTGAAGCTCTTGAGTCTTATGATTTTCTTCGTAAGTTCCTCGTATTGGGCAAGTTCTGTGGAGTTGAGTTCCACAAAAATAGGTTCGTACCCATAGGGGCACAGGGGTGTCAGGCCATCTAGTGGGTTTATCCAAGTGAGTGCATCTTGAATAGTGAACTTGAAAACTGCACCTCCAAAATAGGCCTCAAGCGCAGCACTCCCTTCCGGATCAGACCATCGTGACGGCGTGGCACTGAGGCCAAGCCTTAGTTCATAGATGGGCGAAAGAGCTTTCTGAAATACTTTTGAGCCCAATCCGTGCACTTCATCTGCAATTAGAAACGGACTCAATCCCGCATTTTTGCCGAGTTCAAGGTAATGCAGAAAGTCCGTTGAGCAAGCCGTGTTCTGCACAGAAATAATCACCAAGCTGCTCCGAACGCCAAGCATGCATTCGTTAATTCCTTTATGAAGAGACTCTCTCCAGTCGGACTCATTGGCCAAGAAAAGAGGTTCGTGCTCGGAAAACTCTTTTACCCATTGAGCGGCGATGTGCTGGTACGGCGCAGTTATAACCGTCATTAGTCTTGGGTTTACATCCAGGACCTTCTCAAAGCACGCTAACGCTGTTTTTGTTTTTCCGGTTCCAGTAGCCATCTCGAGGAGTCCGCGACGCCCGGCGCCCAACCAAGCTTCTAAAGCGGCCTTTTGGTAGTCACGCAGCGCAAAAGTTGGCTTTTGATGTATCAAAGTCGATTTTTTCGGGCGAGACAAACGAAGGTCAGAGAAATTTCTTGGTGCGAGTTTAATGATTTCATCAAACACGGCTTTTTCTAACGGAACGACTTTTACTCGCTCGTTTTGATCTGCACTCCAATATCTGTTGAAGAGCTCCTTGTCGTGCATTACGAAGTCAGATTCTGCATCGTGCCATGAGCGGAAAACCTTAAATTCTTCAATGTTCTTCGTCCAGCCAGCTGCAGTCTCGTTTATTGAGCCGCTGAAGGAGACTTGATCACCAGTCGCATCGGTAATGACTCCGACTTTTTGGTGGAATAATGTGGTTTCATCCTGGCCCTCAGCTGCGAGCGCTATTCTGATGTCGAGTTGGCCTTCTCTTAGCATCCACGCCATTCCCGCGACGTGGTCTCTCTCGAATTCATCCGCAAGCAAATCTGAATTTGTCAAACTGCCAAGTAATACGTTGCTAAAAATCGAAAGTCGTTCATTCTGGGAATTGACGGTCTTCAGAATCTCTAAATCTTTGGGGCTTAGCTGAGGGCTCGCAATAACTCGCATTTTGCCGCCATTCAATACAAATTCTGAAATGCCCCTTGCTGCAGCTGCCAGAGCTCCCGAATTGAAATAGCCTGCAAGCCTGTCGTAACTGACACCACTGCTAAGTGCTGGAGACAAGAAATCGTTGACAACGTCCACTTCTGTATTTCCCGAGTCATATGCTCGAGCAAAAGTTCTCCCACGAAGCGTTAGTTTCGGCTCAATCATCTAATTGCTTATTCTGTAATTAGTGATCAATAGTTCGCTTATTGGCGCTCGCCCACCCGCCGTCGCACTGATGGCTCGCCTTACCGAAACGGTTTTCTTGTAAAAAACCCGCGAGGAGAATAGTTCTCTGATAAACGGGGTATCTGAGTTGCTGAGCATGATTTTCGCGCCAATCGCATGCATTCGAAGGATATCGTCTCTAAGCTCCTCCTGATGGCCAGAATTGAAGCCATTCTTGCCGTACGTGACAAAATTAGAAGTTGTTGATACCGGGTGATACGGGGGGTCCAAATAGACGAAATCGCCGCCGGTGACCAATTTGGTGACTGATTTGTAGTCTCCATTGAATAGTTGTGAAGCAAACTCATTCTTGCTTCCTGGCATTCTGTGCCTTAGGTAGGCATTGGCATTGCGAATTTGCTTTTCTGAAACTATGTCAGGGTTCTTTTGCTCGCCGAAAGGTACGTTGAAGTGGCCATTGCTATTCACTCGATAGAGCCCGTTGAAACAAGTTTTATTTAGGAATATGAATCTTGCGGCCCGCTGCACTTTATCTAGTGACAAGAATTGGGCGTCTCGGTCCATTTCTCGGATTGCGAGAAAGTGTCTTTTTTCATTTTTGTGTTTACGTAATTCTTCAATAAGGCGCTCAGGGTTATCACGGACAACCGTATAGGTATCAATTAATTCCGAATTTTGATCGGAAGCTATCTTTTGAATATCTGCGTCTATTTGAAAAAACACAGCGCCCGCGCCGAGAAATGGTTCTACGTACTTTCCTGTAATTTCTGGAATGTTTGGAAGTATCTCTCCCAGTAAGGACCTCTTACCCCCAGCCCACTTTAGAAATGGCCCGGGTTGTTCAACTTCAGTTCTCATGGGCCCCCTTCCACTCCTAGCACAGTCTTTGTGTAATTCTACCCGGGGTGACCTTGGCAAACTATTTAGTGAAGGTATTATCTCTCCTCCTCATTCCAGTCGGCTTCCTCATCGAAGATCGAACCGTATTGAGTCTCTGGATAGGCGGTGTTTGGTGAATAGCCGTGAGGGCCGGAGTGATAATCACCCTGATCCATTTGCTCAGGTTGAAAAGTGTTGGTCTTTGGCCGCCGTTGAGCGGGTTGGGAATCATCCTTCATCACAATTGGGTAGAACCGGATAATGCCCCAGATAACTATGCCCGCAACGAGTAGAAATATAAAAATGTCCATAATTGGAACTTAGGTGGAGGGTCTGACATTTTGTCCGTCGTCTCCTGCCGGCAGTTACTTAGTTTTTGGCCTAACGCTTTAACATGGGCTTGATCAGTACCCCGTAAAGAACGGTGAAGATGAGAATGAACCCAAAAAGTGAAACCAGAACCGGGGTCATGAGCAACACAGACCCAATTGCTGTCAAGACGGTAGCCGCAAATTTAATGAGATTAGGCAACAGGCACCTCACTGGTCATTTTCGTGCACCGACGGCAATAAGAATGAGCTGGTAGCCCAGGTAGATTGACAACACGAGTGCCAACCCAGCCCACCAGCTAGCAGCGACAATAATTCGACGTGAGATGTGTACAGCAACACCCCAACCAGTTTCAGGCTCAACTTTCTTTGAGTCTGTCCAGTATGCGTTCAATTTTCCAAACATTTCGTTCATGGTTTGATTACACAACTAGCAACTGACATTTTGTTTTGAGCCTGATCGAAACGCTCTGTCCTTGGGAGCCTTTTTCCAACGCCCCGGTCTGATTGGTTCTTAGTAGATTCGCCCTGGCTTAGAAAATTTCCCCCATTTGGGGGCGCTCTTTGAGAAAGTGCAGCCTTTTATTGACTTGGCAACTAGGTGAACGGCGTAGGGGTCACGCTCAACCATCAAGAGCGAGAAACCTGGGATTAGAACAACATCAAGCTCGCCACTCAATTTGGATCGAATCTCAGCTATCAACTCAGCATCACCAAAGAGCGCGCGACCATCTCGATCCCACTCAACTTCAGCATCCCCGCGATAGATCCAGAACGTCGGGTTTTCCATTAGGTCTGGGCTAGAGCTCCAGTCAGGGTCTGTTCGCTCACAAGAACAGTAAATGACCACATCAAGACATCGAGAACAAGTATCCATAAAATCACCTCACTATGAATCTATAGCGAACATCGGACACTAAATTCATACGAGTTAGCGGGTGTGAACTCTAATTCACACACCCAACACTCACAGACCTCAAAGCTTCAAACTCCCTAGCATCCACGCTCAGCTCCCACTTGGTTTTCACAACCATCCAGTCCTCTACGTATTGGCAACGGTAACTAATGTTTGTTGGTAGCCACTCAGCGGGGTCTCTTGCGGACTTTGATCTGTTTGAACCTGCACTAACTGCAATCAGAGCCTGTGGTAGGTCAAGGTCATTAGCAAATGCCTGCCGCCTGTCGGCGGACCAGGTATTTGCACCGCTGTCCCAGGCTTCTTTTAGTGGAACCATGTGGTCAATGTCTAGCTTCGATGAATCAGTGATCACAACGGCGTCATAGCTTGAGAACCAGCTGCCGGTTAGCACCTTGCAGCCAGCACCTAATGTCACAGGTTCTAAGGATTCAATAATCAGAACTTCTTCGCGTGCATTGCAGCCGTCTCCGTCTGCATCTATCCAGTGCTTGAACAGACCTCTGTCATAACCACTTGTTACCTCTGGTTTGATCTCCATGCTTGCAAGCAAGAATGTGAACCTATCGA
>Ga0209491_10009066_pt1 | contig 12339 bp, 15 predicted proteins | sample BON02_FD_187213 | JGI IMG/M metagenome (GOLD analysis project Ga0209491, IMG submission 187213) | Freshwater microbial communities from Lake Bonney liftoff mats and glacier meltwater in Antarctica - BON-02 (SPAdes) (version 2) | ecosystem: Environmental > Aquatic > Freshwater > Ice > Glacier... | reverse complement strand
AGTTCAGGAGAGACGCCAGCGGCGGCAAGGTGGCTTGCTAGTGAGTGCCTGAATGAGTGGAAGCTAAGCTGAGAGACCTTCCGGCCTTTGCTCTCTTTAATTTCATCTGCTTCCGTTCTTTTCGGGTCAATACCTGCAAGCGGTAGAATCTTCGCGGTAAATGTGCGGCTGCACCAATTGACTCTTAATCGGTTGAGTTCGGGCGTGATGAGCGCGGCGGGGGCATCCGGTAGAGATAGGCCTAAAAGGTGATCCATCAAAGCCGGGTGAATCGGTAGAGTAATAGGCTTAGGGCTTTTGCGGCGTGTCTTCTGTGGTGTGAAGGTGATAGTCTTCTTTTCAAAGTCGATTGCCCCCCATTTCATCGCGGTAGCGTCTCCGAGTCTCATTGCACAATAGTAGGCAAGGTGAATGGCTGTCTTCCAATCGCTGCTATGCTCTGCAAGGTCGCAAGCCCTGATAAGGTCGGCAACCTGTCCGGCCTCAAAGGGTTCCTTCTCTAAGCTTCCACGGGCTGTTTCCGAGGGTTCAGCGGCGGCTGCGGGGTTGAATGTCAGCTTTCCAAGGCGGCAATACTCTGCAAATGGGATCTTTAGAATTTTGAGGGAATTTTTGATTGTCTTAAGGGCGAGCCCTTTTTCAGCCAGTCCATCGAGATAGGCCTGCGTGTCTCCGGTGCCGATTTGTTCAGCGGGGCTCTCTGCGCGGTCTCCTAGACTTGCTACGAAGTCGCGGGTAATTTGTCGGTATTTTTTAAGCGTTACCTCTGGCTTGCCCGACTTTTCGGCCTTCGCAATCCATACGGCGAAAAACTCGCTAGCGGTCAATGACTTCACCGGGGTAGCTCCTCCAAGAATAAGCAATTCGTTCAGGGTGTCTTTTATATCGGCTTCCCGTTGCAACTCTCCCCGGGCGGCTCGTTCAAAGATTTCTGCCGTCTTCTGTGCGCGGTGTTTTGCGTCGGCTCGCTCTTTAGCGTTTCCGGTGTCTGGGATCTTCGTGCTGCGGTTTCTCAATTTCCCGTCTCGGTCGAGGAAGCAGGCAATCCAGTTTTTACAATTAGGTAGTTTTCTTAAGTAGGCCATTTGACCTTCTTACATACCACTTACACAGCAATAAGCAAATCATTAAAATTATTAAAATCATAGATGTAGTGTTTAAGCGGGTTCGCGGGCGGGTGCCCCTTGCCTAAAGCCCCTTAATCGAATCGTCGGTTCGATTCCGTCTACCCGCACCATGCTTCGCTCTGCGAGCTACGCACGGCGCAGCCGAAGTAGCGACACAGATGGAAGCATGCCCTGCCAAGCCCGAAGGGCGAAGCGGGGCGCAACTTGTGGATTGAGGGGTGCCCTTTTATTAGGTGCCAGAAATGCATCTTCTGCGCTAGGCACCAGTCTCGGAGACATCAATAAGCCGCAGCCGTAAGACAGACACTCTTGTCTGTCCGCGTTGCCCCAACTGGTGGGACAGGCGAGGGTGCCTATCTTACGAACCGGAGCTACGCTTTATCTTCGAACGATGACAGCTCCATGGGATTCCGTGTTTCCAGCCTCGCGCCCATTCCTGAACCTGCAACCTACACCGCGATTTTTGGATGCCTAGCGCTCGCGTTTGTGATCGTCCGTCGTAGACGGGGCTAATACCGTTGAGATTGCTTCGTGATTACAGCAAACTGGAATTCAAATTCCGCTCTTCGATGAAGTCCTGCAAAATAAGTGCGGCGGCGCGTGAGTCGATTTCGCCACTCTGGCGGGTTGGCTTTTTCTTTTGGCCTTTGAGGCCTTGCTCGACTGAGTGGCTGGAGAGGCGCTCGTCCACGCGGTGAATCGGTAGGCGAAAACGCTTTTCCAATTCTTCGATAAATTCATCGACCTCCTTGGCCTTAAAGCCGACCGAGCCATCCATGTTGAGTGGGTAGCCGACGATGAGCTCCAGCGCACGGCGCTGGGTGATCATTGTTTCGATGTGTCGCATGCGCTCTTTTTTCGAAGTGGCGACGGCGGCCGGCAGCGGCATGGCAATGCCGATCTCGTCAGCGAAAGCCAATCCGATGCGTTTCTCGCCCCAATCGATGCCCAGATAGTTCATTCTTTAAGAATTAGGAGTTAAGAATTAGGAGTTAAGCATTAGATTAAGTGCTTTAGGGTTTCTTTGGCACCGATGGTTTTGACTAGTTCTTTGATCTCTTGGGCTTTGTCTTTGTGGCAGACGAGGGTGGCGTCGTCGGTTTTGACGACGATCAGATCCTTGACCCCTATGAGGGCGATGAGGTGGTTTTTGTCGCGGCAATAGACGATATTGCCGGTTGCGTCGCTCAGTTCGGCTTGGCCGCGCACGACGTTGCCCGCTTCATCGGCAGGGTAGTGGCGAGCGACGGCAGGCCATTCGCCGACGTCGTCCCAATCGAAGCCGGACTCAACCATGACCACATTGGTCGCCTTTTCGATGATCGCGTAATCGACGGATATTTTTTCCAAGTTCGGATAGTGCACGGCGAGGAGCGTGTCGATGTCTTGACCGGCAGCCAGGCCTTGGTCGATGGCTTGCAGGGCTTTCCAAAGGGTGGGGGTGCTCTTTTCGAGTTCGGCCACGATGGAGGGCACCGACCAGATAAACATACCAGCATTCCAGAAATAGTCGCCCGCTTCGAGGTAGCCTTGTGCGGTGGCGAGGTCGGGCTTTTCGACGAATCGCTTAACCTGATACACGGCGCGTCCGGCATAGTTGCGCATTTCGTTGCCTTTTTGGATGTAACCGTAGCCGGTTGCAGGGAAGCTGGCGGTGATACCGATGGTGGCGAGCACCGGCTCGGCCTCGGCAGCAGCAAAAGCAGTTTCCAGAGTAGCGCGTAGGCCGGCGTCGTCATGGATGACGGCATCGGCGGGCAACATGGCAAACGAGGCATCGGGATCTTCGCGGCGCACCAGCACTGTGGCCAATCCGACTGCGGCGGCGGTATCACGACCGATCGGTTCGCCGATCACCTTACTAGGATCGAGTTCAGGGCAAACTTCCAGCACGGCAGCGCGCTGTTCCACGTTGGTGATGACAAAGACATCTTTGGTGGGCACGAGACCAGCCAGACGGTCAATGGTCTGCGCTAGCATTGCTTTCTCCCCCACGATGGGCAGGAGTTGCTTGGGGCGGGCGGTGCGGCTCTCTGGCCAGAAGCGTTCGCCGCGGCCTCCTGCCATGATGACTACAAATCGTTTCGACATGGGCAATAGGGTCTCGTCGCGTCATGAAATGGCAAGTTTGGAGTTGGGCAGTTTTTTGGCTAGGCATCCTGCCTGTGTCTAGAGTCGCGCAACATGACCATACGAAAAAACAAACACACCTCGATTCGGATCTGGGTACATCTTGATCAGTGTTTAATGGAATATGTGGGGGTAGCTGAAGCAACCCGTCCCAGTGAGCTTTGACTCTGCTTCTATTCCTTAAGTCCCTGCCATTCTGACATGACCCCGTTTCTGGTTCCTTGGAAGTTGACACTCTGACCAAAGTATATACGCATAGATACATGAAGAAAACGAAACTCTTTCGCAGTGGTGGCAGCTACGCTGTGCGAATTCCCAAAAGTTGGGTGCCGGCCTCGGGAGAGGTTGTGCTACGGCGTGAGGGCAAGCGCATCATCATTACGGAAGATGGCGAAGACTTACGAGAGTTAGCGCACCGCTTCGCGGAAGATGGCTTGATTGAGTTTATGCGCCCAGCGCAACCTGAAACTCCAAAAGCCAGAGAGTTTTGAGCGCCATACTTTTAGATACCGATGCTTGCATCGAGATTATCCGAGGTAATTCCCAGCCGCTGGATCAATGTCCCGGTTCGAGTATAGCGATTTCGACTTCATCCATCGCCTCAATCGTGGAAATCCCCCGCAAGTTCTTGAGCACTTGCCCATTGGAGTCAGGGGCATGCTCACCTTCTAAGCCAGTATCCGTATTGTATTTTGCAGCAGTCATCGTTTGTTAATCGTAATATAGGCATTTTTTAATCTCGAATCCATATTTTTTTAAACGTCTAACTCGAAGTGCTGGTTCTTGTCTCTAAATCTTTATATTTTGCGTTCGACCCCTGCTGTCAACCCCAAGTGTAACGTCTAAAGGATTAGATTCAATGGCTAAGTCCGACAGACTCTTAAGCTGTTTAGCTCAGGGGAATGGGTGCAACGTGGAGGCTGGGCGACCACAGACTGTGGGGTGTGAAATCTAACTGATTTTCGAATTAAAGGGCGGAAAAATGGGTTGCCTATGCCTGTTGGTTCACTCTTGGCTTTTCTTGAATGTCGCCCTCGACATACTGGTGAATCAAGCCTGAAATCAATGCCTGATAGGGGATCCCCTTTTGCACGGCCTTGCGTTGAATGCCGACGAGGTCATGCGAGCTTAAGCGGATGTTGATTCGCTTATCTTTCTTAAAAGTATTTCCTCCAGCGGTCGCTAGCAGATCGAGTAGCTCACTGGACGGAGTTTCTAGCTTTAAGTCGCCACGATCATAGGCTTCTGAGAGTTGTTTTTCTTCTTTATTCATTACGGATGCCTTTCTCTTTTAAGTAATCTTTAGTCGCTTTTCTGTTCGGGAACGCGGTCTTTAGAAAAATCGTGTCACCGTCGATGACGTAAGGCACGAAGTAGATGTAGTTTTCAATCGGGATTAGAAAGACTTCTTGGTGAGGATAATCCTTCTGGTTCGGATGTTTTGTCTGCTTCCAAAGGATTCCGTTACTCAGTAGTAGAGCGATTTCCTCAAATGAGATGCCTCGTTCAGACTTCAGCCATACATTCTTCTCTGTATCCCAATCAAATTCCACGAGTCGAGTGTGTGCCTTATCGGCATCCTGTCAATTCTCTTTTGTGAATCTACTTGTGGGGTCATTGGAATCATCCTACTGATTGAGACAGCTTGCTCCACCCAAGGGAAATTGCCTGAATTTATACTGTTTCTGCTGTCCTGAAAATAGGATTTTGCAAGCGTTGTGTTATAGCCACGATCCAAACGAGCCGCCTTATGTGGATAGTTGATTCTATCGAGTGTTTAAGCGGGTTTGAGCTAAGTTGTAAAAGCGGCTATCTGATGGCAAATCTGATCATCATTTTCGTGGCGTCACGAAAATGGTCGAACTCGGTCGAGGTGCTCAGCGAGAAATCGAAGATTTGTGAAAACATTAGTCTCATTTCTGGACAGAAGCTCCGTTTTGAACAAAGCGTTCGAGCGATTTTAGGCATATCAATCGTAGTGGGAGCTTCTAGCTCCCGAGTGATGGGTGGTCAGGGAGCAGGATGCTCCCACTACTTTTGTTTTCGACTGACTCTTTGAAATATCGCGGCTTGATTCCAGCGACCGAATCCTATGATTTGGTTCACTCTCTCTCAGATCCACATGCCGAAAAAGAAAACAAAGCCCGCTGAGGACGAAGGTCCTAAGAAGAAATCGATCTACACCATCAAGCTCGACGATGCGCAGATGGACAAGCTGGCCGACTTGCTTGAAGAGAAAAGCTCCGGCGCGTGGTTTCCTTACGACGTGGCCTATTCGCTCTTCGCGTTTAAGGGGGAGAAGGTCAACGTAGTCGGCTATCAGAGCGGTAAGTTAGTGGTCGCCGGCAAAAACACCGAAGACTTTGTTCGCGACATACTCGAAGCCGAAATCACGGGCGACCCACGCCTCGGCTACGACGAGGTGCACAACCCTGAGTGGTTCACGCTCCATGCGGGTGCCGACGAGAGCGGCAAGGGCGATCTATTCGGTCCCTTAGTGACGGCTTGCGTGGTGGCCGATGGTGATATGGTGCGCCACTGGCTGGAACTCGGCGTGGCCGATAGTAAGAAGTTGACCGACGGCAGCATTCTTAAGCTCGATAAAGAAATCCGCAAAACCAAGGGTGTGGTGATCAAGACCGCCTTCGCGCGGATGCCCAAATACAACGAACTTTATAACAAATTCGACCGCAATCTGAACAAGCTGCTCGCCTGGTATCACGGCAAGTCGCTCAACCAAGCGCTTGACGAGCGTCCCGCGCCGTGGGGATTGCTTGATCAGTTCACCAAGCAAAAATTGGTCGATGCCTACGTGAAAGAGCGCAAGGATTTTAATCTGATCAGTCGCACTAAGGCCGAGTCAGACCCTGTGGTAGCGGCGGCATCAATTATCGCGCGTGCGGTTTACGTGCGCGAGATGAAGCGCCTCTCCGACGAGCTCGGCGAGACGCTCGTCAAAGGTGCCAGCGGCAAGGTCTTGGCGCAGGCCAAGAAGATCGTCGAAGAAAAGGGAGCCGACGCGCTGCGGGACTTTGCCAAGATGCACTTTAAGACCGCCTACGAAGCCCAAGGCTTAGAGCCACCGGCCAAGCCGAGCTGGTATAAGTATTAAGCAACTTTTTGGTCTTCTAATTAATCCGTTAGGTGTATATCCCAAAACTGCTAAACTATGAAGGAAGTAATATTTGACCAGTCGCTCGCTCTCGATCCGAAGGAAAAACGGATCGCGGATCTACATTCTGTCTTTAACATACTTAACGTTTTGATGGGTGAGTTGTCTATGCTTGAGATGCTATTGGATCGAGATCAGGCAGCAGAATTGGTAAAGCTTGAGGACGAGATTGCCTCGATTGCTCAAGAATTGCGGGAAAGTGATCATTTGGAAAATGCTCTTGCGCGAGTGCGCGCATCCGAAGAGGTGGTGGTTGGGGCCGCCCGTGCTCTGCTCGGGGCGTTCACGGATGCTGCTGCCCTTGAGGAGGTGCGTGAATCGCTGTCAAATATCGAGTCTGTTTATCGTATTGTCCGCAAGCGACTCGACGAGTTGGACGCTCGTGCAAAGGACCCTGACGTCTGGATCACGATTTGCGCCAAAGAATTTGAGCGGCAGTTTCGCGAAGTCTTCTATGCGATCGAGAAGAATGCTAAAGGTAGCTATCGGATTTTCTTCAATCTCGCCCGTAAGAATGTCGGAGATTACTACATCGACCTGAAGATTGATAGTGTATATAAGGCTAACACACTCTGGATTCCGATGCGACTCATCGATGTGCTGCGTGATTTGACGGCCAACGCACGAAAATACACTGCACCGGGAGGTAAGGTTGCACTCGCGATCTACCAAAGCCAGACGGAGATACAGGTGTTAGTCGAAGATAGCGGTTGTGGTATTCCCGAAGATGAAATTGAGAAGGTGGTCGAATTCGGCTATCGGGCATCAAATGTCAGGGGACGCTCTACGATGGGCGGCGGCTTCGGCCTAACCAAAGCCGCATGGCTGGTTAACCGCTGGGGCGGTAAGCTCGCGATCACCTCTGCTGAGGGCAAGGGCACAAGCGTGCGTCTGACAGTGCCGAATAAAGAAGGCTCTGGCATTCCCGAGGCATAACACTTACGGCTTGAGTTTTTAAGTATATTCCTTGCTAATACTTCGCTATATGGCTCAGATAGATGTTTTTTTTGACGCGTTGATCGAATACCAGGGCTCCGACTTGCACCTTTCCACGGGTAACCAGCCCATTATCCGGATTAACGGAGAGATGGAGTCGTTGGACTACCCGCCGCTTGAGGACTCGAGCTTGCGCGAGATGCTCTACGAGATCTGCCCCGGCGATAGGGTCGCTGAGTTTCAGGAAACCGGCGACATAGATTTTGGCTACAGCTTCGGGGATAAAGCTCGTATGCGGGGCAACCTTTTTCTGCAAAATAAGGGGATCGCCGCAGTCTTTCGTACCATTCCAACGAAAGTGCGCACTCTGGAACAGCTAGGTCTGCCTGAGATCTGCCGGAAGTTTGCTGGTTTGAAAAAAGGTTTGGTCGTGGTCACAGGGCCGACGGGTTCCGGTAAGTCCACCACCTTGGCCGCGATCATTGACCATGTAAACAAGACACGTTCCGATCATATTCTGACGGTCGAAGATCCTATCGAATTTGTCCATCAGAGTAAGAAGGCTCTCATCAATCACCGCGAAGTCGGCCCCCATACTAAGTCTTTTGCCAGCGCCTTGCGCGGGGCGCTGCGCGAAGACCCCGACGTAATCCTCGTCGGGGAGATGCGTGATTTGGAAACGATTTCTCTCGCGCTTGAAGCCGCTGCCACCGGGCACCTCGTCTTTGGTACCTTGCATACGGCGAGCGCGGCGAAGTCGGTGGATCGCATCATCGATGTATTTCCATCCGCGCAGCAGAATCAAGTGCGCACGACACTGGCCGAGGCTTTGGTCGGCGTGATTTCACAAAATCTATTTAAACGTATTGATAAGCCGGGGCGTGTTGCCGCGTTCGAAGTGCTCATCGTCGATGCGCCCATCTCTAATCTGATTCGTGAGGGCAAGACTTTCCAGATCCCCTCGATGATCGAGGTCGGCCGTAAAAAGGGCAATCGACCGCTCGATGATTCCATTATGGAGCACTTGATAGCGAAGCGAATTAGTGGTGAAGAAGCCTACGAGAAGTCGTTTGATAAAAAGAAATTCCGTCCCTATCTAGATCGTGTACCCGAGCCATGGGAAGAGTAGGGCGTGAACTCACTGCAACAATACGACTCAGATCGACTCTCGAGTATCCCTCTGCTCATCGGCATCGACGAAGCAGGCCGTGGTTGTTTGGCGGGGCCGGTCGTGGCAGGTGCCTGCATACTGTCTAAAGACTTGTTTCAAGACCCAGAGGCACTGGAGCAAAGCGCACGAATTAACGACTCGAAGCAATTGACTGCGGATGTCAGGGCAACGCAATTTGTCGTTTTGGAGACACTGCAGGCGAAGGGCTTGATCGACTTTGCCGTGGCTTTCAGCTCGGTCGAGGAGATCGCGGAGCACAACATCCTCGGAGCGACCCGACTGGCGATGCGCCGTGCAGTCGAGCAACTGGCCGAGCGGGCAAAGGGTTGGAGCCTGCCGCATCCGGCGGCGGACGACCCGCTCTTTAAGCAGGCCGCTGAGGTCAAGCTGATCGTCGATGGTCGGCCGTTGAAGCCGTTTGCTTACGCGCACGAGGGCGTCGTCAAGGGCGACGGTAAATCGCTCTGCATCGCCATGGCCAGTATCGCGGCCAAGGTCTCGCGCGACCGCGAAATGCAGCGGCTCGCTAAGCACTATCCGGCCTACGGCTTTGAGCAGCACAAAGGCTACGGCACTGCTGCACACCGCGCCGCCTTGATCGAGCACGGTGCCACCCCCATCCACCGCGAGCTGTTTTTGCGCAAGGTGCTGGCCTAGGTTATGCGCAGCAAATACGGAGATTTGCGATCCCGGGAACGCAAATCTCCGCATTTGCTGCTTTAGAGTCAGCTGGAGCGCAGTTTGCTATTGTCCTGTTCGGCGTAAGTCGCATCTCTCTTGTGCGTTATATTGTTATGTATTTTTCTAATTTAGTGATTTGTCTTCTGGTTTGCGTGCTGTCTTTGGTTGGCTGTTCACCCCAGCCGAAGCAGGCATCTACAGAGCTTCAGATTTGGGTGAGCCTGCTCCCGCAGCAGGCCATCGTCCAAGCAATCGCGGGCGATCGCGCCATGGTACACGTGATGGTGCGCCCTGGGCAAAGCCCGGAAACTTATTCGCCGAGTGTGCCGCAGATGGCGGCCTTGGCCAAGGCCGATCTCTACTTAGGAATTGGCATGCCCTTGGAGCGTATGATTCTTGCCAAGATGGAGCGTTCTATGCCGCAACTCCACTTCGTGCAGACCGCTGATTTGGTCGAATCCTCCCATGATCACGCGCACGAGGGGCACACGCATGGGGACCAAGATCCCCATGTCTGGATGGATCCGCAATGGATGCTTGGCTTTGTCGAACAGGTGAAGGATGTACTCATCGAGGTGGAGCCGGAGTCGGCGGAGTTCTTTATGGCAAATGCAAGCGTCGTCAGTGGGCAACTTCTTGAGTTGGATCGGACTCTGTCTGCCCAGCTTAAGCCCTACGCGGGGCGCAGCTTCTACATCAATCATCCTTCGCTCGGGCATTTCGCCGAACGCTACGGACTGGCCCAAAAATCCATCGAACATTCGGGTAGTACGCCTTCCGCCAAACAGATCGCTGAGCTGGTGCAAGCGGCCAAAGCCGAGCAAGTGGGCGCTATTTTCACCCAGCCCGAATTTGGCCAAAGCAGTGCCGATGTCCTCGCCCGCGCCCTTGGAGTCGAAGTGGACGAGGTTGACGTGTTGAGTGCTGATTATTTCAGCAACATGCTAGAGATCGCCAATCGTTTGGAAGATAGCTTTAAACGATGACTGATGCGGCACACAGTGATTGTGGATGCCAGACGCATTCGGGCACACCTGTCGTTTGCTTCGAGGGGGTCTCGTTTAGCTACGGTCACAATCGGGTGATTGACGATGCCGATTTCGATATTTATAAAGGCGAATCTGTCTGCGTGATCGGCCCCAACGGTGGCGGTAAATCGACCTTGCTCAAACTCATGCTCGGTTTGCTTTCGCCGGACAAAGGGCAGGTAAGGCTCTTCGGTCAATCGACCAAGCGTGCTCGTGCTCGTGTCGGCTACGTGCCGCAGCAGATCGAGTTTGATCCGCTCTTTCCGGTTTCCTCACTCGACGTGGCCCTGATGGGGCGCTTAGGCAAGGGTAGTCTCGGATTTGTGACAAAGGCGGATCGCACCGCCGCGCTCGAAGCATTAGATCGAATGGGACTGGCCGAAAAAGCCAAACAACCCTTTGCCAGTCTCTCCGGTGGTCAACGCCAAGCGGTGCTCATCGCCCGCGCCTTAGTCGCCGAGGCCGAACTACTTCTACTCGACGAGCCCACCGCGCATGTCGACGTAGCCGCCGAGGAGCGATTGATGTACAGCCTGAAAGCGCTCGGCTCCGACTTGACCCTCATTACCGTTTCGCATGATTTAGCCTTCGTCTCTCGCTCTGTGCCAAAGGTGCTCTGCGTCAACCGCTGCGTCCACGTGCACCCGACCGCTAAGTTAACTGAGGAACGCATCCGCGACCTCTACGGCCACGAAGTTCGCATGGTGCAGCACGACCACGAACACCTCGACAGTCACGGAGGGCATGATCATGGGTAGTTTCTTTAGCGCACTATTCGACCCTGATCTCGTTTTTTTGCGCAACGCGCTTTTACTTGGTTTGATCGGAAGCATCCCGCTCGGTGCGGTCGGCACCTTTGTGGTGGCGAGGCGCATCAGCTATTTGGCTGCGGCCATCGCGCACTCAGTACTTGGCGGCATCGGCGCGGCGCTTTATGCGCGCGAGGTGTTGGGCTGGTCTTGGCTTCACCCGATGTTCGGTGCGCTCATCGCCGCGCTCACGGCGGCAGCTGTGATCGGGTGGGTTTCACTCCGCAGTCAACAACGCGAGGACGCGGTGATCGGCGCGATCTGGGTGACTGGCATGGCAGTTGGCTTACTCTTTATCTCACGCACGCCTGGCTATATTGATCCGATGGCCTATTTATTTGGCGACATTTTATTGGTCACTGCGTCTGACCTCTGGATCGCCGGCGGAGTGGGGGCTTTGATCGTGGTGATCCTCTTGCTCTGGCACCGTCAGATCGTCGCGGTCTGTTTTGACTCTGAGTTCGCCGCTATCCGCGGCGTGCATGCGGATCGTATTTACATTTTGCTCTTGCTCTTGACTGCGCTCACCGTGGTGACACTCGTCACGCTCGTCGGCATCGTTTTGGTCATTGCCTTGCTCACCTTACCGCCCGCCATCGCCTCGCTGCGCGCCCGCAGCCTAGGGCAGATGCTTCTCTGCTCGATCGCGCTCACCGCATGTTTCGTCTTCTTTGGCTTAGGTCTCAGCTATTCGCTCAACTTCCCCACTGGGCCGTCGATCATTCTACTGGCAGCGCTCGTCTATCTATTGGCTAATGCTGGCAAGCGGCTATTTGTGAAGTAGGGATAATCATTCGATCCCTCAAGTTGACAGATGGAGCCGAGTCGCTTTGCGTAGTCGCATGATTACTTTAACAGAGAGTGCTGTTGCGCAGATTCGTAAGCTTGAAGCTGAAAAGGCGGGCGAGGGGCAGTTGCTGCGTCTTTTCGTGGAGGCGGGCGGTTGCTCGGGCTTTGAATATGGAATGTCGTTTGGCGATAAGAAGGATGATGACCAAGTGCTGGAAAGTAATGGCGTCTCCTTCCTGATGGACGCGACCAGCCTCGAATACCTCGACGGCAGCGTGGTGGATTTTGACGACGGCCTGAACGGCAAGGGGTTTGATATCCGCAATCCCAATGCCAGCAGCACTTGTGGTTGCGGTCGGTCGTTTAATTAGGGTGCATAACAAATTTTTTCTAACAGTAATAAATGCCTTCATTTTGAGCATTAAAAATGCCTAGCAGCTAGACATTTGAAGTATTTATGAATAAGCGATACTGCTGCGCCTCATAATTTGTGATT
>Ga0209491_10009065_pt1 | contig 12341 bp, 17 predicted proteins | sample BON02_FD_187213 | JGI IMG/M metagenome (GOLD analysis project Ga0209491, IMG submission 187213) | Freshwater microbial communities from Lake Bonney liftoff mats and glacier meltwater in Antarctica - BON-02 (SPAdes) (version 2) | ecosystem: Environmental > Aquatic > Freshwater > Ice > Glacier... | reverse complement strand
TGCATGAGCAAAAGATCTGTCATTTGAAGCTTGTTTCAGAAGCATAGCTTCATTTGGTGACCCGCACTACCTTTCAAGAACTTCTCCTCACTCCATTCAATAGGCATGAAATTCTCGGATTTTAAATTTTGAGTTCAGAAAAACATTTTTGCCACTCAGAAATCTCTGAAATTTTGCTCCGTGTAAGAGGTTTAGACCCGTGCCAAAAGGGGAAAAAGATGATTATGATAGTGAAAACTCCTGGATCTCAGATGAAAAACGACTCCCAACGAAAAAAATGAGTTTCAAGAAAGAAGTGGTTCATTACTCACTTTTGAACAATTACTGCCACGCCAGAACAATTACTGCTTCCAAGAACCCTACACAAGCAACCCCAACCCTATTTGGGACAAAATCCGTGTCACTTCCCGAAACTCACATCGTTTGAACATCGAGCGTTTACAAAATATTCCTTCGATCCCCTTTTACAACACAACAAATTAGAATCAATACTGGACTCAGAACATTCGTTTTTTCAAGAAAGAAAACGAGTTGTCATCTCTGAGAATACTTACTACCTGAGCTTACTACCTGATCAGAACAAATACTGGCAAAGCGCATCGTTTCAATTGTCAACAAATCCCTTTGTGAATCTGGTGGCTTTTCTGAAACGTTGTTTTTTGGGGTACTCCGCAACTTAGGAACTCTGTTATATTTGAGGACAAGCTCGCGATCGACCACAAGCGCAGCATGTGGACAGAAGCAGATTGGGACAAGCCCGGTTACAATCCCAAGAATGGCAAGGTCAGGGCACTCTTCCGCTGGGAGGACACTGCACGGGGTTGCCTCTTCCACCCGACCAGTGGCCAGATAGTGCCCATCTTTTCGTTTGCGCGCCCTCACTCCCGGGCATTTGTGAGTCTCCCCTTACCTTGCTGATCGGCACGTGCTGCAACTACCCTCTGCATGCCATGTGTTTGCACTAGTGCACTCCCGCTCGCTCTCTGACTTTTTTGTGGTAAACAGCACTTCGCCTGGTTCAACTTCTTCATGTGCTTCATCATGTGGTTTGCCATCGCGCCAGTCATGACGCAGGTGGTAAAGCCTAAGTGTCTGGCCACCGACTCCGACGTGTGTGTGACCTGCTTCGCAAAGTTTCCGAACGACAACGTGCGCTATTCCCGCGACGACAATGGCAACGCCATGAACCCCCCACCGGCAGGGGCGAAGGACGCAGTATGCAAGAAGTGTTACCCATTCGACGGGCGCAAGGGCGCTGGCTGTGGTGGTGTCGGCCTGACTGGTAACCAGGCCAAGAACAGTACCATGGTGGCCATTTCGGGAACTATCATTTTGAGGGTCCTTATCGGCGCCATCAGTGACGGGATTGGGATCCGCATAACTTACTCTGTCCTCCTCGTCTGTGGTTGCATACCTGGCGCCCTCCTGGCAGCTGCGGACAGCTATATCGCGTTGACGTTGCTGCGCTTCCTCGTCGGGTTCGCCGGTGCGGCCTTCGTGCTGACGCAGCTCTGGACGACTATTATGTTCGATCTCAACTGCGTTGGCATTGTAAATGCCACCTCGGCAGGGTGGGGGAACCTGGGCGGAGGGGTAGCTCAGCTCCTCAACGGAAACATCTTCAATTCCCTCAAGATCAGCGGCTACTCCAACGATTCTGCCTGGTGAATTTGATTGCATATTAGTGCTCCATCATTCATGCTTTTATTCTCCATCATTCATACTTTTATTTCCTGCTTCTGTGTATTCCTCTTGAACTGATATCAAGTACCCAAAACGCACCAAAAATCCCCAGGCGCTTTACTGTTGGTTGGAGCCCTGGTGTTATTTTCATTCTCGGGGTGTGCACCTTCCTGCTGACAGACGATACTCCCTACGGCAACTTCAAGGAATTCAAGAAGAGGGAGTCGGCAGAGGACAAAGCAGCCACCGAAGCTGAAGTGCTGAAGCAGGGTGGCGAGCCGGGCACCGTGGCTGCTAAGTCGCTCATTGAGGCCGCCTCCAGCTGGCAGACCTGGGTCATGTTCCTGTGCTACATGTTCTCCTTCGGTGTGGAGCTCATTGTCAACGGCAACATTGTCACCTACTTCGTCGAAACGTTTGACATGCCCCAGACCAGGGCCTCGACCTTCGGCGCTGTGTTTGGGCTTCTCAACATCGTGATGCGCAGTCTTGGCGGATATTGGTCAGACATCTACAACACCAAGTTTGGCATCACCGGCCGCCTGCATGCACTCTTCCAGCAGACCTTTGTCATGGGCGTGATGTTAATTGTCTTCTCCACTCTGAACCCTGACAACTCAAACGATGGCACCCTACTGCTTGTCCTCATGATCTGGGGCGCCTTTACCAATGCATGCGAGGGTGCCTGCTTTGCCGTCGTACCCTACGTCATTCCAACTGCTGTTGGCGGGGTTGCAGGCATAACAGGTGCGGGTGGCAACATGGGTGCGCTCCTCGGCAATGCCCTTATTCTCGCGTTTCCCTCGAAGCCTGCACGCAACCTCATGTTCTGCGCGCTCGGCTGGGGTGCTGTGGCCTCTTCCATGCTTGTGCCATGCCTGTGGCTTCCAGGCATTGGCTCCATGTTCCGCAAGGCGACACCTGTTGAATCCGCTCAAGGGCTCGAGCCCGCCAAGGAGGTTCCCAAGATGCCTTCGCAGATGCCAGGGCCGCAGCCCACCTTCATTTCAGCTCCTCAGATGATGGGTCAACCTGGCAGCATCAGCTATGGTCAACCACAGCAGATGACGATGATTAGCTACTAAGCTCTGGACATTTGAGCACTCGTCGATTTTACATTTATGTTACATTTATTTTACCTGACAGGTAATAAAATCCTAACAATCAATCTGTTTGTTCTTTTTGTGTTATGCTACAAAATGACTCGTGAATACTATGCGTTTAGAACTTGATTCACTCATTTTCATTTGTACCCTTTTTGACACGCTGATGCTAAAGTGTGCAGTAAGCTGTAGGACATTTCCACAGGCGGTCACACCACCGTGACGTCTTAATTGGCCACTTTTCCAAAGAAATGTTCGTCGAAATAATGTGTTTCCTGCAAACACCCTTTCCATGCCAAGTGGAACAGTTTGGCAGATAAAGACAAAGAAATGTGAGTCGCTGGCAATATATCAGGGCAGCTACAAAAAAATCACGTATTCCAATCTGACACAGTCATCATAACTGTGTCAGTTGCTGTGACAGCTCACCTGGTACCTATGGCCCATTTTCAATCTGGCCACTACGAGCAGTGGCAAACGCAGTGCCCGTCAGTCTTGGCTGTACTCAACTCTGCTGCCTTCACGGAGGCACTCACAACTATGCTTAGCGAGTCTGTTGCGAGCCAAAGATGAAAAGGCATACACTTGCTACACCACCTCGCCCTTCAAGTAAGAATGGGGAAACAAAAATAGAGGGGGAAAAGCAATTGCTTTCTGACGACGAAGTATAGTCTTTTTTTTTTTTGCCATCTTCCAAAAATTTGTCGACTTTTGTCACACGTCTAATGTTGCCAACAGACGACTCTGCACGACTCTGCAGTCATTTGCTCGAGCTGCTTGCGCAATCTCAAGACTCACTGATCTGCACCAATTCTCTTGGATTTGCTATGTCTTAGGTAGGTCTATAGATATGAAAGAAAGAGTGTGTGTCTGTGTGCGTGTAGCATGCGGGAGAGTAAGCGTGACATATGCACGCGTGTATGATGTATACTTGTCAAAATTTGCATGTATGTATGATGTTAACATGTCAAAATAGGTGTACGCACATACATTTGCTAGGACATATTTTGTCTAGCTCTGGCTTTCTTTCTCTTTCTTTTTTTCTGACTCCCCTTTCTTTGTTTTGTTTACTTGCCTCTCTACCTCTCTGTATCTTTCCCTGTTTCTCAGGCTCTCCATTTGAAGTTGTCCTCTGTCCAGCCTCCCTCTCTATTATTTGTGCTCCTCGGCATTCGTGCACACGCTTTCTCTCTCCCGGTTCCCAAACACTTTACACACTCACACATCCATACATACACACGCGAACACGCACACACACATACATACGTACACACACATACACACAGCGCTCTTCACTCGGCGCCGCTTCAATCTGCAAGAAATTTGAATAGGGGAGTTACTTGTAAGATTTTTGAGATTGCCAGAGCATGGATATTCTTACAATTCCTTCACCCCCCTTTCTGAAAACAGATCAAATACTTTAGTATTGTTGCTTTCAGGAATAATTCTCAAACGTCATGTAAAATAAGCGGCCGCCAATCCATTGCAATTGCAAAAGATTTTCCTTCACGTTTTATGTGGCTAACCGTGACAGTCTAATTTGGAAGTTGGAATGATCAGGTGACGAAATATGTCATTTCGGGCACTGGGAGCAGCACAATCCTGATGTGTCTGACTTTTCGAGATTCAGTAGCTCACGTGGGTTTGCCGATGCTTTTACCTGCACGACTGTGAGCGATCCTTTTTCAAAAATATCACTCGTGGAGCTCACCTTCATCCCTACGAAAGATTGCGATGGATATGGAAACTTGAGGGCCTCAGCACAATTGTGGTGTATACAAAAACTCCAGGTACTAACAGAGCTGTGAATTCTATGTAGATCACTTTTTCCTCGTCATAATACTGACAATTGACAAGACAATTTGACGCTCGTGTGTATTCCAGTTTGCCAGTGAGTCACTGTTGCAGCTTGATCTCAAAACAGACAATCCCGGGCTCAAGATCCGAGTCACTGGCAAATCCTTGCAGCAGGAAGTCTCATACTATCTTTACGGTAAAGAGGATATGAAAATGATTAAGAGACTGCTACAAGAGGTCAAATTAATCAGTCAAACCCCAGCTACAAGGAAAGCCTAGTTGTTTTCCATGCTTGTGTCTTGCTTGTGGATTCCAGGCATTGGCTCCATGTTCGCAAGGCGACACCTGTTGAATCTGCTCAAGAGCCCAAGCCCGCCAAGGAGGCTTTTAAGTGAGTCAGTGCCTTCGAAGATGACAGGACCGCACCCCACTGTGACCTTCGTTTCTGTGCCTATATCCATGGGTGTTAAGTATTATGCAATATTTTTTTTTATTTCATATCTTGTACAATGGTTAAGAATTCAGTGTGATACATCGTGACTTATAATTATCTACGTGACTCTGTTCATGGACTCAGAAATGAAATGAAGATTGCTTTTATTATTGCTTGTAAAGAAATGTAGTGGGTTTGTTTGGAACTCAAGGTGCAGTCTTTTATTCTCACCGAAGTGAGTGACTGTGGTTTGGTGATTGTCGTCACATCTTCTACTTTTCTTAAAAGAAAAGACATGTTAAAAGAAACAAGACAGTTAGCTGAGATCATCGAAACCCGCAGCCCAGCATATGTATAGACAAATGTACTTTGAATACCTACACGGTCTACATGTATAATGCGTTTTAGTCGATCTGGATTCTTCCGGCTCTCCAGGTGTCTGTCCTACACCTAGTCTCACATCAAGTGCCCAAGTAGTTTGTGTGTGTGCACGCGCGTATACAAGCACACACCCACCCACCACCCTAACACCCACAAAATTAGAGAAATATACAAGACAACCCTCCTATTTCTACACCTGCCAAAACATAGCTTCCAACGCCAGTAACAAGCGTTATCCATGAAACCCCCCCACTTCCAACCCCCTCCTACACATGCATGCAGGCGTTAAACAAACACCTGTAATACACATGCATGTAGTAGAGAGATTGGACAGTACAAATACAAAACAATGCGCCTACACGAGTGCATATTTACACCCACACGCGTGTATATATACATGTATATGCATACATATACACAGACACACATACATACATATACATACATATGCACATGCACACATACACGCATATATGCACACACATATACATATGTATGTATATGCACACCTATACACAGATAGAAAATCACAGCATCGACGCTTCAACGCCTCAAGCAATATCATAGACGTACATACGTATCCATATACATATGCATGAGCATACATATATATATGCACATACACACTGTATGTGCAAACTCTGCAGCGAGTGTTTCGCAGATGTGTACGTTGATGTCCCACAAAGGCCTGTATAACGTATACGTCTGCACATGTACTAGTGCCCAGAACACCTGATCCAAAGTGCACGCAACACTCACTGCAAAAAAATACACATATATATATATATACACACATATGCATACGCATACACATGCACACAAACACGCATGCGTATCGACGACTCTGCACCACACACCAACGCCTTACCAATGAGACTCACAATCTATGCACAAATATGCATACACACACATATACACATGTACATACATGCATACATATACATATACATATGCACATGCATATATATACATATACACATGTTTGTACATATACATACATACACATTTATACACGCACACATACGACATGTACATATGCACACACACAAGCACGCCTGGAACTATGGCGTGGCAGCAACTGCGCGAGAAGCCCAACTTGAAGCCAGGAATCTCCACCCTTCGCCCTGTCCGCGCAGCTCATCACACCATCACGACAGCGCGCCACCCAGACTACACCCTTTCATCTATACTGGTGCGGGACCAATCCATCCGATCCATGGCTGCTCCGGCCGCGGGCCACGGAGATCATGTCCCGAAATAGGGTTCACATTTCTCCATTTTTCCGCCATTTTCCTTGTTGCGTGATTTCATAAAATAGGCTTATTGGTAGCTCGCAACATTTTGTGTAGTAAATACTACATCTAGCGTATTCACGTTTTTCTTGTTCATATCATGGTCGTGACCGAAGTCGGGAGAATTCATCGAAGGGTTTACTTTTCTGTATAACTTCAAACTTGAAGAATTAGGCATCTGAGATTGCGGGATACCAGTAAGATTGTTGTTGCTTTATTACATCGTAAGAAATAGTCTAGTAGCTTTGCTTGAAGCTCTATATGCTTTTGCCTATTTTATGAAATCGAGCAGAATCAAGAGATCGACATCTCAAGGCCAAAGCATACTGCATCAACTGATGTAATAGTTGCGCCAAAATTTACTGAAGGTGAACTGCGTGCACACCACACCTTGCTAGTAGGAAGAATTCTCGTGCGTAATTTTGGAAAGCTAGGTAATTTCATCCGAGACGATGTAAAACTAGCTCAGTTGGTCAGAGCGCGAGACTGTCAGTCCCGAGATCGTCGATTCGATTCGGGCAAAAACTCAAAAAACCGAGAACTCAAATCTACTTGGATTTGAGGTATATAGACTCTCAAGCAAGAGTACTAAATTACTGTTTCAAGTAAAAAAAGCAATCATCAAATAAAGGAGTTGTATCTTCTTATGATGCAGTCCAAGAGGAGTTGCGTATTGATGATTTTAGTGCAGATAATACCTATGAATTGCTCTCATTCGATGACATGCTAATGCCAGTGCTACCGCGACTCCCCAATACTTGGCTGTTTAAGCGTGCACACGCCAATCTTGCATGACTTATAACCACCATCATATTTGAAGTTGCTATTCTCAAAAGTACTAGAAACCCTTCGGCTTTTGTTGCTATTGCCTCAAGATTCACCGAACCAGGTTCTTTTGCGTATGCTATCACAGTGGTTGACTCTTCCGTTTGGCAAGAGTCGATGATAGTTGCCAGTCGGAGATTCATCAACTAGAATCTATTGATTGTTCGAATGTTGTTCTTCTGAGTGACTTGTCTTCTCAATCTTTAGTGATTGGCAACAAATGGGTGCTCAAGCTGAAATATCGCGATGATGTATTTGATCAATGTAAAAGTCGTTTGGCGGGATTAGGCTATCAGCAGGAAAAAGGCCAAGACTTTTTGAAAGTTTCAGCCCCACCTGTAGGCAAATTGCTTTTCGATTGATACTTGGATTGAATTCATCAATAGGCTGGCATTCTATTGATATGGATACACTCTCAGCCCTCACATCATCCCAACTCGCAACTTGTGTTTGAGCATGTATATATAAAAATGCCTAAGGGATTCGATACTTTGCGAGACACACATTGCCTCTCACTGAATAGACGCATTTATGGGCTGTCTCAATCTCCTCGTGCATTTTCCATGTTCACACGTGAAGTATATATCAATGCTGGGTCACGGTTTACACAACTAGTGTTTGACAAATGTGTATTCGTGAAAATTGAAAATGATATCACAGGTGGACCTGCTTCGTTGTCTGCTGACGATGTTCTCAATCATGGATCTTTTGTTTCTATGAGTAGCGCGCCACTAGCACAAAGGATATATCCTTCTTGTCCGCACAGCGTTGCTGCTCTTTTTACGAGTCACGTTGATAATATTGCCCTACGCTATGATTGTGACGAACTTGTTGAACAGTTTGAGGCTTCAATGGCTGAAGATGCTCGTATCCAATTGCATCGTAACGGGAATCTTGATTGATTTTTATCTTTTAGGTATGCTTTTGATATGACAACAGGTGCCATTGGTTGCAACAAAGAGGCTCATATTGATCGTTTGTTACGTAAATACGGACTTGGTCAATGTAATGCTATCAATTTGCTAATGCATCCTGGTGCGGATCTTGTTCTTTTGCCTTTGCCTTCGAGACCTAACAAGCTATGCGTGCTGGCATATTCCGCATCAATAAATGAACTTTTGTTCATTGCTACTAATACGGCTGCTCAAATTAATCATGCAGTTTCCTGTTTGACTTGATACATGATTGTGTCAATAAAGCACTCCTGTTGCCATAATCTGAGTCACTTGGCATGACCGTGACGGTGGATATCACACAACAAACTTGGAAAAAACAGAGTCTTCCTCAAAGGTATGTATGTGTGGGATGTCAAATCAACAGTGACAAAGCACTTAGATTACTTTGTTTGAACGGACACGTCGAGCAGAAGTGTTGGGAAGGCCACGAGCCAGCGCTGATTGCCAACTATTCGGAAAGAGACAAAACGAACAGAAGAGTTGGAGGAAGCTGGATACAGATCACCAACGTGGGCAGTATTACGAGCACTGCAGCAGATCTATATTGCCACGAGAATTGAAGGAGAGGCAGCGATGTCTACCCCTCCTTTCTTTCAGTCGGCGGGACGAGGACATCTACTCTTCTGGGGGGGAAAAGAAGGACCAACGGTAATAATGTGGGAGAGCCTATAAGGACAAGAAAAGGAAAGTTGGCTGGAAGAGGCAAGCACGATGCACGACTGGGTCGTGTGGTGCAAGTCAAAAAAAGGGGCGGAGGAAATACGCTCATTTGAGCTCAGCGGGAAAGAAATCTTTTTTAACTATGATGAAACGAAATCGAAAGAGGAGAAGAACAAAAAGAACGGGAGCAAAAAGAAGGCACATCGCAGGCAGAGCATACGATACAGGTCGTGGTGGAAGCAAGGCAACATCAAAATGGCAATGAGTGAGGATCACACTTCATGCTGGGTTCACAAAGACCTCACTGTCATGACAAAACAAATCCAGGCTTTGTTGACAGCAGCGAGATCGTCGGGCGGAAAGGACGAATGTCAAGTACGACTGACAAGTATCGAGCGGGAATACTGGATGGGCACAGAGATCGGGAGACTAGGAGGTTATGGCTTTTGAGGCACAGTCACAGCGGGTGATGGATCTAACCAAAAAGGGGGGAAAATGGGAGCAGGTTATGTGAAACTGTGGAATCAAAGGAAAAAGCAGCAGAGGAAGGTGGGACGCGAAAAGGAAGGATACAGCTCGAACCGTCCGGAACTAGCGGCCTTTGTCTTGGCATTACGCGGCACCCCTGTCACAACCCCCACGCTTGATTTGTGCGACAACCAAGCGCTGCTGAAAGCTGTAAAAAGATGGGTAGGTGAAGGCGGAAAAGCGATGCTTTATTGATTGATGTTGCTTTTATTACTTCCTAAGAAATAGTTTAGTAGCTTTGCTTGAAGAGTAGGAGTGCCAGACGCAGACATTTTACTGGAAACAATTAAAAAACTCCAAAAAAGAACAACAGCAGGAGCAGCGACGTTGCTGGTCAAGGTGAAAGTGCATCGAGTAGAACCTGCAAATGAAGAAGCCGACATCCAAGCAGACAAGGCTATTTCAGGCAAAGATGTTCCCACGGAACGGCACGACAGGACAAATCGAGCAGTCTTCACACGGCAAGAGCCTCGCCGGAAAGGAGGTACGGTGAGCTATCCAGATCGAAAGTCGACGGGAAACAGCGGGGTGCAGAAGGTGATTAGACGAGGATCAGCAAAAGAGAAGGTGCGCAAGCACCGGGATCGTGTGACAGGAGCTTGGAAACAGATCAGTAAACAAAGACGACGACTCGGAGTCGAAGTAAGCTATGATCCGAGTATGGTAACGGCTCTACAGTATGGTACATGGATGGACGAGGAGGGTTTCAAAAAGACTTGTATCAAGGAGAAGAAAAAAAGGGGAGGCATGCATCAGCTTTTTTACGGTACACGGGTAGCGGACTGCATGCTGAGACAGGATGCAGGAAGGTTTATGCTAGGGAAGTATCTGAGTGACCAGAAATTCCCATGGCAGCGAAGGAGACGATTGGGGATGGCGGTGGCGGGAAATACGCCAACAGCCAGTTTTCTGACCAAAATAGGAAAGATGCAATCAGCAGGATGTCGGCTGTGCAGAATAGCCTGAGCGCGAGAGGCCCGAGGTGAGAGCACCTGACAGTCTGGCGGGGTGAAACACACGGTCACATCAACAGTGCAGGCTGTGAAGGAATGGCAACGACAGTTACGGCTGCCCACGACTCCATCTGGAGGCGCCTGTATGACAGCATGCACGCTGCACAAAAGCCATAGCAAGCTCAAGTTTTTCACGCTTGACAAAGAAAGGAACGACGATACTATTTATAAAAAGAGCAATGAAGAAAGTGTCAGAAAATCCTTTGTCAGATCGTACCTCGTGAGATACAAATCCCCCATCACCAATTTAATTCCAAAACAGTTCACAATTTTTTAAAAAACGACCTACGCCATCACACGTAACAGAAATATCACAACCGTGGCTACTAGTACTAGACTTGTTTTTATTTTTCTCCGTTTCCACGCCGTTTCTTCGCGCCTCCTCCTGCTCCCCTGGCACAGTAATGATCTAGTGGCTGGTACCACCCTCGTCGCTACCATCTCCAACGATTTCGTACGGCGACTGCCGGGTGCGCATGCGGTCCGTGGTATAAATACACAGAATCGTACTCGTGATCGTCGACTCGGACTCGCCTCGGAATCGTGTGAATTCTAACCGAAATCGTTCAAGAAAAACAATTGTGTTGCTATGATCCGCGTCACTTGGCATGACCGTGGCGGTGGAGAGCACACAACAAACTTGGAAAAAACAAAGTCTCCCTCAAAGGTATGAAATGGGATCCGTGAAAGAAAGATTCCCCCGAGAAGCAACAAGTATAGAGATATGGTGGTCAAGACTCGTAGACGGCAAAGAGTCGGTGTGTCCCTTCGCGGGGACCTTTGTTATGATAGTTGGAGCCTTAGTCACCTGGGCTATTTATACCCAAGGACAACTCCTGTTATGATCAAGCTTGATCATAACAGATCATAACAGGAGTTGTCCTTGGGTATAAATAGCCCAGGTGACTAAGGCTCCAACTATCATAACAACGGTCCCCGCGAAGGGACACACTGGCTCTTTGCCGTCTACGAGTCTTGACCACCATATCTCTATACTTGTTGCTTCTCAGGGGAATCTTTCTTTCATGGATCCCATTTGATGTTTTCGTGATGATTGTCCTTCAACGGTCGGTCGCGCGGTTGCCGTTGTCAGAAGTTCGCAATCACAGGGAAAACCGTCGAGTCGCAATCACGGGGAGGAGATATGTCATGACCCATGCCATGCGAAGTTCGCGCAATCGCGGCCGGTCATCAATTTCCATTGACGCATCGTGCACTCACGGTTCCACGATCTCAAATATTACGTGTTTTGAACAGGCTGTTTTTGTACTCCTGCTCAAAGCCTGAACAACCCCCGGTGGGTGATCACTCGTGTACTACCGGGCACCGATCGTGGAACCTTTGTTATGATAGTTGGAGCCTTAGTCACCTGGGCTATTTATACCCAAGGACAACTCCTGTCATGATCAAGCTTGATCATAACAGGAGATGTCCTTGGGTATAAATAGCCCAGGTGACTAAGGCTCCAACTATCAGTATGTATGTGTGGGATGACAACTCAACAGTGACAAAGCACTTAGATTACTTTGTTTGAACGGACGGACACCAGGAAATTACACGTGTCATATTATGTCGTTTAATTTACATTGTTATGTCGTTTAAACCCTTCAACGACATAATAATGATTGTATGTAAATTCCTAATTGGATTATGTTGTTTAAGGTCTTATT
>Ga0209491_10009064_pt1 | contig 12341 bp, 13 predicted proteins | sample BON02_FD_187213 | JGI IMG/M metagenome (GOLD analysis project Ga0209491, IMG submission 187213) | Freshwater microbial communities from Lake Bonney liftoff mats and glacier meltwater in Antarctica - BON-02 (SPAdes) (version 2) | ecosystem: Environmental > Aquatic > Freshwater > Ice > Glacier... | reverse complement strand
GGGGGGGGGGGGGGGGGGGGGGGGGGGGGGGGGGGGGGGGGGGGGAGGGGGGGAGGGAGGGATGGTGTTGTCGCCTTTAGTGGGGTCGACGAGTGGGAGTGCTCGGGTGGGGGGTGGGGTGGGGCAGGCACTGAGTGCTCTTCTTGTGGGAGGGGTGGTTGGGAGCAACAGCAGCAGCAGCAACAGCAGCAGCAGCAGCAGCAGCAGTAGTAATACTACCTGTCCGCTGTGCTCGGCTTCGTTTACCCTTCTCTTCCGACGGCATCATTGTAGGGCCTGTGGCGTGGTGGCCTGCTCCAACTGCTCCTCCAAAAAGCTCCCCCTCCTCCCTCCCTCCTCGTCCTCCCTCCCTTCCTCGTCCTCCCCTCCCACCCTCGAGCGAGCCTGTGACGTCTGCTTCACCCTCGCCCACACCAAAGCCGCCACCCGCCCTCCCCCCCTCCCTCCCTCCCTCCCTCACCCTAGCCCTGTGGCTCTCCCTTCTCCTCAACCGTCGCCCGCCGATGCCCTCCACGCGAGGAATCAGCGGGAACTTGGGCTGGAGGGGAGGAGGGAGGGAGGGAGGGAGGGAGGGGCGGCGGGGTCTGCCCTTCCTGGGGCACGGCCTGGGGTGGTATCTGCGAAGCAAATGAGCACACATGCCAGAGGTGCGGCCGCGCAAGCACAGGGCGTGATGAGTGAGAACATGATTCTGATGCAGGTACGACCTTTCCTTCCCTCCCTCCCTCCCTCCCCACCTCCCTCCTTCTTGTGTTTGTTTGATATAAGTGCGCAAAAAAATCCAATTTAAATAGTGCACTCTCCCTCCCTCCCTCCCTCCCTCCCTCCCTCCCCCCCCATTTTAGCAACGCGGCGAGCGACTGAACCGAATGACCGAGCGGACAGAGCGCATGCAGGTGGGAGCCATGGATTTTGCCGAGGCGGCAAGGGCGCTGGCAGAAAGGGAGACGAACAAGAAGTGGTGGGAGCTTTAGGTTTTAGCCGAAGGAGGGAGAGAGGGAGGGAGGGAGAAGGACAGGGGGGGCGGACTCCTTCGATTTTGTGATTGATGAGGGTGGGTGCTTTGGTTCTCGAAGGAAAGAAGTGGGGGGGGAGGAAAGAAATAACAGATTGTGCATGTAGTGATGAGAGAGAAGGGATTAAAAAGGAGGGGAGAGGGTACCAAGGGAAGGCCAATAATCTACTTAGATCTGAGCGAGCTAGAGGCGAGGAAAAAAAAAGATAAGATCGGGGAACTTGAGAATCAAATATGTATTCGTAAAAGAAAATCTTTTTGACGTGCTTACTACGATCTGCCTGGCTGCTAAGAAAATGTGATTGTTCTTGCTTTTTGATTTGTGGTGCTCTGGCGGGGAAAGAGCAACACCATTGCCCTACCCGCCGCCAAAACTAAATTTGAAAAAGTAGTCCGCCGCTCTATCTATTCATCTATTTTATTGATTGCTTCCGTCTCTACCCATATGAATGACTTTTTGCTTGCTGTGTGCGTGTTCTAAATGCACACGCATAACCGAATATATGCTACTAAACAAAACAAGATTTTGGGCGGCTGTTACGCGTGTGTTTTAGAGCATGCACATGCAAACACATTTAAAAGCCTAAAGGATGAAATTTAAGGCGCAAACAAGGAAATAAAAGGCCTTTGCTTGCACGCTGCCTTGCTTCATAGCCTGAATTAACTCATGGTCGCGTATCATGACAGGTTGGTCTCTCTATATCTCTACCTCTTCCCTCACATCCACTCCTTCTCTCTCTCCCATCTATTCTCTCTGACATTGCTTACTCAGTAAAAGGATATTGATCTGACCCTTCTACACATTTTGGGGCACTCAGTGTCTCGTGTCTAAATTAGCACTCCCTCTAAAAATATCACCCTTACTGTCGTGTGCGTTCCTACCCCTCCTCCCTGGTCACTGAGCTGTACTTAGCTGATTGCTGTCTGCCCGACAGGTCATTGCATGTCATGCGCATACAGTCACCCCCTCCCTCCCTCCATTCCCTACTTCTCTCTCGCTTCACAGTCAGGTTAATATTATCATGCACGTACAGTTTCTCCCTCCCTCCCACCCTCGCTTTCTACCAGCTAGACTTTGTCATGCACGTACAAGTTCTCCCTCCCCTCCTCCTATCCTCCCTCCTTCCCTCCTTCCGCACCAATCTCACCAAGCGAATTCCTCTGCGTGCAAATCAACGTCCCGGCGCACGCACTGTCGCTGTACTTCAATCAAAAGGACTTTCGACGCACACGCCATCACACCCATTGTCTCGCTTGCATCCTCCTCCGCTCCCAACAACCCTTCCATCACCTTCGCAACATCTGGTCGTCCATAATGAGTAGCAAAGGGACTCCAAGCCGCGCTCACTCCTGCCCCACCCCCATCCACAAACCCCTCGCCTCCCGTGCTGACCGTCAGCTTCACCCTCCCCTTCTCTACGTCAGCCGGTGTATCATCCTTCTCCACCACCACCGCCGCCACAGAGTCGACACCATTACCAGCAGCAGCAGCAGCAACGCTCGCACCACCAGCCGTGTCCGCGGCAGCAGGAGCAGCGGCGGGGGCTTTAGACCCGGTGCTCACATACAATTCCACCTTAAAGAAGCCAGGCATTTCGGGGGTGTTGAGCTGCGAGAGGATCTGATCGAAAAAGGGAGTAAAACCATCCACCAGGGCCTTGCTTCGGACAGCCCACACAAGGGTAACGCCCTCGAGTAACGGCAAAAGATCATGGTGCTTCTGATGGCTGATGAAGGAGAGTGTGGTGGTCATAGGAGTGATGCCGATCCCACCCGCCACCAGCACCAGCTTGCGGTAGTTGCGCAAATCGATGGAGAGCTTCCCGTAAGGCCCGTCCACCAAAATCGTCAGGCCCTCGATCTTCTTCACAGGCGAGACCAAAGCGCGAGGGCTGGCCCTGCCACGGCCCCACATGCGAGGGCTGCTCCTTCCAGTGCTCCCCATGGCAGCGACATCCCCCGGGCTAAACGTAGGAACGGAGCCCGTCAGCTCCATGTCCGCATTTAGAGCCGCGACAGCCGGCGCCTTGGTGGCAGCCAGCTTGGGGCTGGTTTTTCCACGCCTCCCCATAACGGCGACATCCCCTGGGCTGAAAGTGGGAACGGAGCCCGTCAGCCCCATGTCCTCCGACACAGCCGCAACAGCCGGCGACCTGCGCGCGGCTAGCTGATAGATGCGGTCCGTCCACGTGCCAATCCCGAGGCCCTTGAGGTGCAAGCTATAAGAGGACTCGACGGCCCCGCTGCCAGATACGCCCAAGCCCGCCGTCGAAAGACTGACGGGGTGCCATTCCCAAGGACAGATGCGGGGGATGCAGACAAAAACATAGCTGCCAGGCCCGAGAGGCTTGGCCCACTTCCTCTCCCTGCGGCCAGTACAGCTGCTGAAAATGCTTCTGGGCCCGCCGGGAATTTGGGAGAAGACGTCGAGCTGGGCAATGTGGTCAGGAAATATAGAGAGCTTGGCAACAGAAACGTCCCGCAGCACGCCCCACCAACGCCAGACAAAATCTACAAAGTGTAAGGCACAGGGAATCCACATATAGGGCAGACTCTTGGGCGTGTGAAGGAGAGTGAGCACGGTACCCAGGATGAAGAAATAGTGCGTGTATCGGAACAGCTCGAAGTGCCAGCGACGGAGCAGCGCAGTGGCTGCCATGATGAGGAAGGCAATGAAAGCCCACAGTCCATAGGCCATGACAACGCCATTGAGCTTGGGCGGGTACCCCCAAAGAGGGTTAATTTTGATGAGAAGGCCGAGATGAAGGGCCGTAGTAGCCAACATCAGGTAAGAGAGGTGCCGATGAAATTTGACAGCCCGCTCAAAAGAAATGCCAAAGACGTGGACCCAAAGCGAGGTCTTGCTGACAGGGAGGTAGCACATCATCAAATTGGTGACTGCAGCCTTCCCGAAGGCAATCCCCATGCTCTTGTGACTAAACTCTCCGTATCGCAAGGCCCAATAAACAATCAGCAAGGCTTGCAGCACGTAAAACAGCACTGTGAACAGAAACTCGCCGTACTTGTAGTTGCACAAATCCGGAATGACACCGCACGTGGCCCAATCCAGCCATGCAGAGATGCGCGCGATGGGGCCCAGCCGACGCTGCAGCAAAGTCTTACCGCAGTCGTCCTCTCGTGTGTTGCGAAGGCACGTCCAAGTCACGAGCACGGCGAAGAAGGGGAAGAGCAGCAGCCAGTAGCCTTCGAGCTCAGGCAAGACAAGAGGGGGCTCGCAGGTGCCGTCGCGCCAGTTCAAGATGACGCTCCCAAAGCTGTTGTGCATATCTGGATAGGGGTTCTCGGCCCACGCCCACATGAAAGTCGTGGTGTGGGACAAATCCACGGGCACGTTGGCCTTGTGAATCAGCTGACGGTAACGCATGAAGAGCTTGCCACCGGCGCCTTGCGTGAGGAGAGGGGTCACACCGTAGGTCGAAGCGTTGTTCTCCACCATATTCTTGGCCAAATACCCCTCCATGGAGATAAAAATGGGGCTGCCCGCAGTATAGTCATACACAAGGACCTTATGCCGGGGCCTTGAAACCATGAGCTTGTCCACGGTCACGAGCCCCCCCGAAATCCAGCCCTGCCCACCTCCTTCCAGCTGCAGCTCGACGTAGTCCAGGTTCGGGTCCAGCGTCCACGAAAGGGCCATGCCCCTCCCTGCATCCAAGATGCACGAGGCCTGAAGAGCCGGTACGCTGAACATGGTGGCCCCGCTCTGCCGCAGGACGACAAAGGTGGCTGGCGCGCTGGTGGAAGTGCCCGTGACATTGCGGTACTGCGCAGCAAATCCATTAGCCAAGGGGGAAGACAAGTAATCGCCCACGGGCGTGAGCAAAGAATTGGCCTCCGCCTCGTCTCCCAAGTTGGTGAGGCGCAGGACCAGGTCCGTGGCGATAGGAATCGGCGCGGGCTGCAAGCGACGACCGTGCTCTCCCTCTTGTATTTGGACTGCTTTGAGAAGGTGGGGACCGAAGGCCGCAGCAGCTGGACCGGCCGGCGAGGCCACCAGGTAGACTTGGCTATAGGGCATCCCCAACGTCTCAGCGAGCAGCCTCCTGGCCGCCGGCACTTGGAAGGCCGAGGCACTGAGGCCCATCATGGTAGCTGTGAAATAGGCGGCGTGCTCGGAAGGCTTGGGCTTCTCCACGGTAGGCGGGGCCGCGCCAGCGCCAACCTTAGACAGGAGGGTGATGGTGCGCATGATGCCCACAGCCACCTCCCCAGCAGCATGCCCACCCCAGATGGTGACCGTGCTTACTTCGTCCGCCGGCATGACCACAGTGGGGGTATTGTTCGCCGAGCGAAAATTCCCAGGACACCCCGCGCCACCACCGGCGAAGTAAGCGCCTCCGCTAGTCTCCCAGGCAACTTCGTCCGGGGTGCCCACCAGCTTCAGGGTTAAGGTCTCGTTGGGGTAGTAGGTCATGTCGAGGGGGCTCAGCAGGACGCCGTTGCGGGACACGCCGATAGACACATTGGCAGCGGTGGGGTAGGCGGGCTCGCCCATTATAACGCTTCCGACGGTCTATAGGTATGTGCGAGTGTGTGCAAGAGAATGAGTGGTGTATGAAATGGCCTGCACAGGCAAAGAAGACGGGGTGCATGTGAATGGGCATGGATTCGGCCCGGAGAACAGAGAAATGGGCGTCAGGCCATACACACAGTGGCATCAAGCACCCTAGCCATACACGAGACAAAGAGTTCGTACCATGGGCGTCGCACAGAGGTCCGCCTGGAGCATGCTGCTAGCCCAGCCATGGGCCGTGGGCGTCCTGCCCAGGCCCAGAAGGAGGACGGCGAGGGAGGCAGCAGAGGAAAGGAAGGAGCCGCCCTCTTTGGCGTGGCCGGAACGACGATGCATGGCTCTCGATGCTGTGCGCGACAAGGAGGACGCAAGGCTTGAGGAGGAGCACTGCTGTGTGTGTGCGGGTGGGGTGTATGCGGGAAGGGTGAGTGCCAGCTTTTGTGATGCAGCAGCGAGAGCATCAACAGCACTCTTGCTGCAATGATGATCATGGGCCCCCGAGAAGGCCTGAAATGGCGATACATGGGCACTTGCTCAGTACGTGCCTGGCGAAGCCGGAGTGCCCAGGCACAGGGCCATGCTTGGACGGCCGGGCAAGTAAATACTTGGAGGCCCACGCCCAACAGCACAGAAAGAAGCGCAAAGTCAGCAATGACTGGTTCATCACACATCAAGCGCGTGATCAACCAATCCACAGCGAGTTGCCTTGTTTTTATATGATGAACCAATCAAAATCTCGATCGGTGGGAGGTCAGAAAAAAATGAACGGCTGGTCAGCCAATCAAAATCAAATCGCAACGGCTTGGCGACCCTACCTCTAGCATGAGCCACCAAGGCTCCTGGCGGCCCCTGCATGCCTGGCATGTCGCAATAATGTGTTGCCATGCGTTGTAGGCGCTTGTGCATGGCCTGGCTGTGGAGAATAAGAGGTGTGGTGGATGACATGGAACAGATCGAGAACGGAGGGGGTATCAATAGGAGGTTAGATGCGGCCGGTGCTTGTGGTGTGAGGACACAGTACATACGACCGCATATTCTCACCATTTGCACTCAACCACTTATAGTCGACGCACGCATCGTGCTTGCATTATATTCCAAGCGAAACCAATGTCAAGGAAATGCCAATTTATCAAGGAAAAAGACGCACGAGAAGCTCAACCACCACATTTGTTCCTTTTGCTTCTTTTGCTTCTTTTGCTTTTGCTTTTTCACATAGACATGTACACATCTAGGACTTCTCTTTTCATGAATATACACATGCATCATACAAGGATAATACTTTCATCATTCATCTCCTCTCCTCTTCATCTTTAAAACGCAAACTCTTCCATATGCACGTCCAGGGTGCGGAGCACGCACTGGCGTTGGACCTGGTGCAGCAATCCCTCGGGCGCGCAGGCCAGGACCCCTGTCAAAGCAGCAGGCTGGCTTTCCTCGGCATCATTCACCAATGTATCAAAAACGGCACTGATATCGGGCCTGCCATGCAGTGTGCGGACGTGGTTCTTGCCTCCTCCCCCACCGTCCACCACCCGCATGCCCCCCTCCAGCTGCTTTTGCATGGCCTTGCTCCCTTCCTCCAGTCCAACTCCGCCCGCCTCGCTCACAGCATTGCCTCCGCCAGCCGTCACGTAGATCTGCACAGTGAAATGGATGCGCTGCTGCTGCGGCGGCTGCTGCGGTTGCCCGTGCTCCATTGCATGCTCGTCCAGCTCCCCCGCGATCTGCTCCAAGAAGGAGGCGAAGCCATCAAACAAGGCCATATCCCGCAGAATCCACACCAAGGTAACAGTTTCGAGTTGAGGCATGGTGCCCTTGCGGGTGTGGTGGCTGATATAAGACAACACCGAAGTCAAGGGCGTGATGCCAATTCCCCCCGCCACCAACACCAGCTGGCGGTAGTTGCGCAAATCGATGGAAAGCTCCCCGTAAGGCCCGTCCACCAAAATGCTCAATGCTGGCGACAACATGGTTGGTGCGCTTGGGGCGTTGTCCTCCTTCACCGTCGAGCCGTAGCTGTGCGGGGTCGCGGCTTCTCGCGCAGCGAGTTGATAGAGGTCATTGGTCCAAGCACCCTTACCCAGGCTCTTGATGTGCATGCGGAATAGCGGCGTCTCCTCCCCCAACTCCCCTCCCTCCTGCAGCAAGCCTGCCATCGAGATGGAGATGGGGTGCCATTGGAAAAGAGACAGCCGAGGGATGCAGACCCAGACGTAGCCGCCGGGCATCAAGGGCATGCCCCACTTGCCCTTCCCACCACCCGCGCTGCTCGCGTCGCTATTGGTACTGGTGATGCTGCCGCCGTGTCCCTTTTTGCCACTAGTCACATTCACCTGCGTGACGTCCCTGGAAAAGGTGGAGAGCGTAGCGCAGGTAGGGTTACGGAGGATGACAAACCACCGGCACAGAAAGTCCGCGAGATGCACCACGCAAGGAATGACCAGGTATTGCCAAGCCTCGGGGGCGTGCAACAGGACAAAGACGGTGCCCGCGATGTAAAGGTAGTGCGCGTACCGGAACAACTCGTAGCACCAGCGTCGGAGCATGGCGGTGAGGGACATGAAGGCGAAGGAAAGGAAGGCCAGGAGACCATACGCGATGACGACGCCGCTGGCCAGGGGCGTGCGATCCCACACGGGGCCCTTGAGCGTCATGCACACAAGATGGATGGTCATCGTCGCCATGGCCAGATACGACAATTGCCGATGGAACTTGACAGCCCGCTCGAAGGAGATGCCGCACACACGCACCCACAACGTCGTTTTGGTCACAGGGAGGTACGTCATCATTAGATTGGTTAGCGCGGCTTTGCCAAAAGCAATGCCTGTAGTTCGGACGCCCACCTCTCCTTCCTCCATAGTCCAGTACACCAGGAGTGCTACTTGCAGGATGCCGTAGGCCGACATCATCCACGCCTCGCCGTATTTTAAATTGAGGAAAGCGGGGATCGCGCCCCCTGTCAACGTGCGCACCCACGACGAGAGCTGGGAGGGGATCGGGCCCAGGCGACGTTGCAAGAGGCTGTGACCCCACGACGTCTGTTGAAGCCCTGTCCAGGTCAAGAGCAGGCCAAGGAAGGGCAGCAGCAGAAGCCAGTAGCCTTCGAGGAGGGGTTGCTTGATCATGGGCTTGCACGTGCCCGCGGCCCAGTCAATATTGACGGTGCCGTAGTGGTCGTGGATGGCAGGGTAACCAAACTCGGCCCACGCCCACATATAGTTGGTGGTGCCAGTGAGGTCCACGGGCACGCTTGCCTGAGCCAGGGACTGATCGTAACGCATGTACAGCTTGCCAGCCGCGCCTTGCAGCAGCAGAGGCGTCATCCCCAAAGCGGACACCTCCACCTCCTTCAAGTCGCTCGCCTCGTAGCCTCGCAGCGCCAACGCTTGGGCCGCGCCGGTGGCGTAATCAAAGAGCAAGACTTGGTGCGCCGGCGAGGTGACCATGGCGGTATTTTCGTTCACCACCCCTCCCGCAATCCATCCCTCCCCCTCTCCCTCCACCTGGAGCTCTACTGCCGTCAAGGCGTCGTTGATCTCCCAGGACAAGGTAAGTCCTTGCGCTGAGTCCAGCGAGCAGGAGGAACGGAATGACCCGACGGTGAATACACTGGCCCCGCTCTCTCGCAGTAGCACGGGGGGGAAGGGAGCAGTGGAGGAAGGGTTGGCAGCTTTGGTGTATTGCGACCCGAAGCCCGTGGGCTGGGGAGAGGTGAAGTAGGGGCCGAGAGTCGAGACTAGGGCAGTGGCTGTAGGTTCATCGGGGAGGTTGGTTAGGCGGATGGCGAGCTCGGTACTGCTGCTGCTGGTTTGGAGGTGACGGATGTGCCAGAGCCGGCTGAGGAGGGAGGGGGTGGTGGCCTCGAGGTAGACTTGGCTTGGGGAGAGGAAGGCGGCGTCGGCGATGAGAGCTTTAGCGATGCTGGTTTTGAAGTCTTGGAGGGGGAGGCTGGTCAGGGTGATGATGAAGTAGGCGGCATAGACCTTGCTGCTGGGGGTAGGAGGGGGAGGAGAGGAAGGAGGGGCCACAACTGCAGGTGGAGAAGGGGCAGCAGGAGGACTGGGTGCTGGGGGTGGGCCACCATTCTCGCTGCTGCCGCCTCCCACCGGTGCTGGGGAAGGAGGAGATGGACTGGCCGTAGGAGCACTTGGGGTGAGCGTGACGGTAGGAGTGATTTTTACGATTGTATGTCCACTGGCGTGCCCTGCCCACACCTGAACGCTGCTCACGCCGTCAGAGGGCAGCTGGAGGAAGGGGCCATTTGCCGCCGAGCGTTTGTTGCCTGCGCAGCCGGGACCGGTGGTAAAGGCAGCCCCACCGGTGGCTTCCCATGCGACATCCCCATTGACGCCGGGGAGGGAGAGTTTGAGAGTTTCGCCAGGGGTGTAGAGAAAGGTTGTAGGCGAGGTGGGTTGAGGGGAGAGGGCGACGCCGGCCCGGGAGAGAGAGAGGGTGAAGGTGGAGGGCTCGGCGGGGGCGCCCATGATTTGAGTGCCGGCCGTCTATATGGTGATCGTGGGTGGAGAGACGGGTTAGGTGTTGATGGTGGTGGTGAGGATAGGGGAGGGAGGAGGAGATTTGTGTGTGGGGGGTGGGTGGGGAAGGGCCCGCACGCGAAGCAAAGAGGCACTCTTTAAGCCCTTCCCCTCCGTATACAGTTTATTCTACTGCCGTCAACCATGATACAAAGCTGGCCTTGTCTAGTCAAGGGGGAGGAGGACGAAGGCATACGTTCACCCTCCCTTCCTCCCTGCCCTCCCCTCCCTCCCCTGCCCCTCGCCCATCCTCTTAAGACGTACCAGGGGCGTATTGCAATTGCCCGTCACCATGGCGCGTGCATTTCCGTGCGAGGGAGTGGGAATCACGGCCAGGAGGAGGGCGACGGCGAGGACCAGGAAGGGATGGGGTGCCGTGCGGGGGGAGAGGGGGTGGTGGAGGCGAGGGCGGCCCATGGTTTGGGTTTTGGGTGCGAGTCCACGCCGGTGGCGTGTGGCTGGTGCTCGGTTAGTTCGAAAGGCGTATGTAGAAGTGTCTCCTGTGTGTATGTGTGTATGTTGTATGGGAGGAGGGAGGATGAATGAATGCAGGTATTTGGGAATCATGTTCGGGGGCAGAGCAACACAATACGACGTTCAAAGCAAGCAAGCAAGACAGACGCACTTGCTTACCACAAAATACCACAACACCAACAAAAACAAGGAGAGGTCCACCCACACACAAGCACAAGCACTATTACAATAAGCATCCATTGGCACTAGCCAGGCGTGGCTTGCATTTGGTGTGCTTGGCAAGCCCCCTGGTTAGAGGCCCATTTTCGACTTCTCATCACCATCATCTACATCATCAACGTCATCCTTCCGCCGAGTGTTGCTGCGTGGGTGATCCAAGCAAACCAGCGACCAGGGCGGACCTTCGCATTCCTTTCCTTCCCCAAACACACGTTATACGCTCACGCTGACCCCTCCTCCCACCACCACCACCTGCCCAGGGATCTCGCTTTGCCTCATTGCCAGCCAGCCCAACCCCCCTACCGCACGATGGGGGAAGCAGCCGCCGCCTCCTCCTCCTCCTCATCCTTCGTCGCCTCCTCCACCCCTTCCTCCAAGTTAGCCCAGCCCCTCCTCATCCCAATCAAAGACGACACCACCACCACCGGCACCCATGCCGTAGCAACAGCAGCGGCAACCATCGTGCGGAACCCTGCACTGGCCACGTCCATCTGGCCTACTTTCCTCCCTAGCGTCTTCTTCTATTTCTCCCTCTTTGGGATCCAACCCATCCTCTCCCAGTTCATCATCCAGGTTCGTCTTCCCCTCCCTCCCTCCCTCCCTCCCTCCCTCCCTCCCTTCTACCGTGCTTGTCCTTCATAGAAATTATGCCATGCTCAGAAAACAGCCTCGACGCTTTTTGGGTAACTCTTTATGTCTCTGATTTGATCTTCCCTAATCCTCCCTCCCTCCCTCCCTCCCTCCCTCTCACACGCCAGCTTGAATGCGACAGGTTAGGGGCTTCCGATTGCAACAGCCCCGAGATTAGCGGTGCCTCCGTCCTCACCATCAAGGTACGTGCCACCCCCTCCCTCTCTCCCTCCCTCCCTCCTTCTGACTTTCCTTCCCTCCCTCCCTCCCTCCCTCCCTCAGTACCTGTACACCTTAGAATTTGCCTGTGCCACGCTGACCATTGGAACCCTAGGGGCCATGTCAGACTACTGGGGGAGGAAAAAAGCGGTCATTCTCACGAGCTGTGGCGCGCTGTTTAACATTTGCTTGATCCTCCTCGCTCTCTCCTTCTCTGCGTCCTCCGCCTCTTCCTCCACTGCCGCCACGCCTGGTGTGCCCTCCTCCCCTTCCTCCTATCGGGCCGCAATTATTTGTTTGTATGTCGGGACGTTGACTAATGGCTTGACGGGCTCGTATGGCACTTACCTCACGGGTGTCTATGCTTACGCTGCTGGTACGTACATTCCCTCCCTCCCTCCCTCCCTCCCTCCCTCCCTCCCCTTCCTCCTATCGGGCCGCAATTATTTGTTTGTATGTCGGGACGTTGACTAATAGGTTGACGGGCTCGTATGGCACTCACCTCACGGGCGTCTATGCTTACGCTGCTGGTACGTTCGCTCCCTCCCTCCCTCCCTCCCTCCCTCCCTCCCTCCTGTGTGTCGGGACTTTGACTAATGGGTTGACGGGCTCGTATGGCACCTACCTCACGGGCGTCTATGCTTATGCTGCTGGTACGTTCCTTTCTTCGCTCCCTTCCTCCCTCCCTCCCTCCCTCTTTCCCTCCCTCCCTCCA
>Ga0209491_10009058_pt1 | contig 12348 bp, 14 predicted proteins | sample BON02_FD_187213 | JGI IMG/M metagenome (GOLD analysis project Ga0209491, IMG submission 187213) | Freshwater microbial communities from Lake Bonney liftoff mats and glacier meltwater in Antarctica - BON-02 (SPAdes) (version 2) | ecosystem: Environmental > Aquatic > Freshwater > Ice > Glacier... | reverse complement strand
AAATGCTATCAATTAAAAATTTACATACGTCAATTGACGGAAAAGAAATTCTGAGAGGAATTAATTTAGAAATAAAAGAGGGAGAAGTGCACGCTATTATGGGACCTAATGGTTCGGGAAAAAGCACATTGGCAGCAGTACTTGCAGGACGTTCTGAACATGAAGTTACGGAAGGTAAGGTAATCTATAATGGTAAAAACCTGTTAGATCTAGAGGCCGAAGACAGAGCCAGAAAAGGGGTGTTTCTTGCATTTCAGTATCCGGTTGAAATTCCGGGAGTAAGTAATGTTAACTTTTTGAAAACTGCTATTAACGAAATCCGTGCTTATAAAGGGTTAGAACCTATGAAAGCAAAAGATTTTCTAATGATGCTCAAAGAAAAGCAAAAGTTAGTTGAGATTGATAGAACACTTATCAATCGTTCTATAAACGAAGGCTTTAGCGGTGGTGAAAAAAAACGGAATGAAATATTTCAGATGGCAATGCTGGAACCGAAACTTTCCATACTTGATGAAACCGATAGTGGACTTGATATTGATGCATTGCGCATTGTTGCCAACGGAGTAAATAAATTAAAATCGAAAGAGAACGCAACAATTATCATTACACACTATCAACGGTTGTTAGATTATATTATACCCGATTTTGTACACGTATTATACAATGGAAAAATTGTAAAGTCAGGATCAAAAGAATTGGCTTTACAGTTGGAGGAAAAAGGATATGATTATATTAAAGAAGGAGTAGAAGCTTAATTTATTACAAAATGGAAACAGCTATTAAGACTAGTACAATAAAAGAGAAATTTATTTCTGAATTTGAGAACTCTAAATTATTTTTATTTGGAGATACACAAATTCGTAGTAAGGCTATAGAAAGCTTTTATAAACAAGGTATTCCAACACGAAAGCACGAAGAGTATAAATATACTCGTGTGGATTTGATGCTGAAAGGAGAATTTGATTTTTCGACAAATAAAAACTGTAGTGATGCGCAAATTGAGCCCCTTAAATTTTTAAAAGATGCCTATGTTGTAGTTATCGAGAATGGTATTTTTGTTGAAGGATCATCAAACTTGCAGAACCTTCCAGAAGGGTTAACAATATGTAGTTTAGTAGATGCGGAAAAAAGCAATTCACCTGTTTTTGAAAAACATTATGCACAATATGCAGATGTGAAAGCAGATCCATTCATTGCATTGAATACCGCTATGACTAAAGATGGTGTATTTATTCATGTTACAAAAAATGCAATCATTGAAAAACCGATACACATCATTCATATTTCAACAGCCTCGGAAAACATCATTATTCATCCACGAAATTTAATCATTGTTGATGAAAATTCGCAGGCAAAAATCATAGAATCATTTGAAACGGTAGATGCTACCGCAAAAATATTTAGTAATGCATTAACAGAAATTGTAGTTGATAAGCACGCCATTGTTGACCATTATAAAATTCAAGATGAAAATGAGTCGGGTTATTTAATAAATACTACACAAGTAATTCAACAAAAACAAAGTGTATTTTCTACCCATACCTTTACGTTGAGTGGTTCGTTAGTTCGTAATAATTTAACCTTAGTATTAGATGATGAACACATTGAATCGCACTTAAACGGATTGTATTTAACGGCAGGTAATCAAGTTGTAGATAACCATACTGTGGTAGATCACCGCAAGCCAAATTGCAATAGTAACGAGCTTTATAAAGGTATTATTGAAGGGAAATCAACAGCAACCTTTAATGGAAAAATATTTGTAAGAAAAGATGCGCAAAAAACAAATGCGTTTCAATCAAACAAAAATATTTTATTGAGTCAAGAAGGAACAATTAATACAAAACCACAATTAGAAATTTATGCTGATGATGTAAAATGTTCGCACGGATCAACTATAGGGAAGTTGGATGAAGAAAAAGTATTTTACTTACGTGCACGTGGAATAGGTGTGATAAATGCTAAAAAATTATTGATGCACGCCTTTGCTTCGGAAGTTGTAAATACTATAAAAATTGAGGCTTTACGTGAGTATGTTGAAGAAAAAATTTCTGAAACATTTGAATAATAAAAATGGAAACAAGCACAAAAACCAGTATTCTCAATATTCAAAAACTTCTACAGGATTTTCCTTTACTTTCCAAGAAAATAAATGGAAAACCACTAGTGTATTTGGATAGTGGGGCAACAACACAAAAGTCGAAAGTTGAAAGTCCAAAGTTTGCAGGACTAAGCTTTCTAATTTTGGATTTTAGACATTAGACTTTTAAATATATAAATGACGATCGAAGAATTAGAAAATGAAATCGTAGAAGAGTTTGAGTTATTCGGTGACGACTGGGAAGGCAAGTACGAGCACCTGATTGATTTAGGAAAAAATTTACCATTGATTGACACGCAATACAAAACCGATGACAGATTAATAAAGGGCTGTCAGAGCAAAGTGTGGTTACACTCAGAATTGAATGCCGAAAAAGTTGTTTTTACAGCCGACAGCGATGCTATTATTACGAAAGGAATTATAGCATTAATGATAAGAGTTATATCAGGCCATACAGCAGATGAAATTATGAATTCACAATTTGAATTTATTAATAAAATAGGCTTGATAGAGCATCTCTCCCCTACCCGTAGTAATGGTTTAGTAAGTATGATAAAACATATGAAGCTTGATGCAATGGTACTGAAAGCTAAAGCTTGAACTCGAAATATTAATAAGTTTACAACATTAAACTAAAAAGATGGCAGCAATAATAATTACGCAAAATACGGAGCTTACACAAAAGGCTATTGATACACTTAAATCTTGTTACGACCCTGAAATACCTGTTGATATTTGGGAGTTAGGCTTGATTTACGAACTCAATATTGATAAAGAGAACAACCTCACGATGCTCATGACTTTAACATCACCATCATGCCCGGTAGCAGAAACATTGCCACCTGAAACAGAACAAAAATTGCGTGAAATAGAAGGCGTTAAATCAGCAAAAATAACAATGACTTTTGAACCTTCCTGGGAGAAAGAAATGATGAGCGAAGAGGCACAACTCGAATTAGGGTTTATGTAAAATGGAAAAGGAAATAATTAATAAAGTAGCATTAAGTGGCATTATCACCATCAACCTTGAAGAGTTTTATCCTCAAGGTGAGCGTGTATTGTTCGATATAAAAGAGCACTTGTTTCAAGGTTTATTATTGAAAGAAAAAGACTTTAGGGATTTTGTTAAGAATGAAGACTGGAGTAAATACACAGGTAAATACGTTGCACTTATTTGTTCAGCAGATGCTGTTGTTCCAACCTGGGCATATATGCTATTGGCAACAAGGTTAGATCCATTTGTAAAAAGAGTGGTGTTCGGTGATTTAGAAGCCCTTGAAATAGCTTTGTATAACGAGATACTCAACAAACTAAATATCAATGATTATAAAGATGCCCGTGTCGTTATAAAGGGTTGCGGCCATCTGCCTGTACCTAAGGCTGCTTATGTTGAAATTACCAGACTTTTACGCCCTGTTGCAAAAAGCATCATGTATGGCGAAGCTTGTTCTACGGTTCCTTTATATAAACAGCCTAAATAAATTCATTAAATGACTTGAATAAAAAAACCGACAAAATGGAAAAACAAAACGCTAGCCAAAAATTAATCAGTTCACATCTTATTTCCGGTGAGATGAATCCCGGAACCGAGATCGGGTTGAAAATTGATCAGGTTTTATTGCAAGATGCTACGGGAACATTGGTAATGCTGGAATTGGAAGCGTTTAATTTAAATAAAATAAAACCAGAGGTAGCAGTTCAGTATGTAGATCATAACTTGCTTCAAACGGATTATAAGAATATGGATGACCATCTATTTCTACAATCGGCAGCGGCACGTTTTGGATTCTGGTTTAGCAGGTCAGGAAACGGAATTAGCCATGTAGTTCAAATGGAGCGGTTTGGTAGGCCAGGCAAAACGCTGTTGGGTTCAGACAGTCATACTCCTGCTGGGGGTGGTATTGGAATGCTTGCCATTGGCACGGGCGGATTGGATGTAGCTCTCGCTTCAGCAGGTGAACCGTATTTTGTTAAAATGCCAAAAGTAATGGGCATCAACCTCATCGGGAAGTTGCCCGACTGGGTAAGTGCTAAAGATGTGATTTTAGAAATGCTTCGTAGGTATGATGTGACTGGAGGGCGTGGATATATCTTAGAATATTATGGACCAGGTCTGAAATCTCTGAGTGCTTGGGATCGTCACGTTATAGCCAATATGGGCACAGAGACAGGCGCTACAACTTCGGTGTTTCCATCCGATCAAATCACTCGCGAATTTCTCTTACAAGAAGGAAGGGGAGACGAGTGGATAAAGCTAGAAGCCGATGAGGGCGCAACGTACGATCTTAATATTGAAATCAATTTATCTGAGTTAGAACCTTTAATTGCACTTCCTGGTAGTCCAGGTAATGTTGTTCCAGTAAGAGAAGTTAGTGGATTAAAAATACAACAAGTTGTGATTGGTTCTTCTGCCAATCCAGGGTTACGTGATTTTTGGATCGCCTCTCAAATTGTAAAAGGGGAAGTTATTTCTCCCGATGTTTCTTTCGATGTCAATCCTTCATCTCGTCAAGTGCTAGAAAATTTGATAGAAATGAAAGCCCTTGGACCTTTGATAGCTGCTGGTGGACGCCTTCATCAATCCGGATGTATGGGATGTATCGGTATGGGACAAGCTCCTGCTACCGATACCATTAGTCTCCGAACGATGCCGCGTAATTTCCCAGGACGTTCAGGTACACTCGATGACCAAGTTTACCTATGTAGCCCTGAAACTGCAGCAGCTTCTGCACTTATAGGGGAAATCACAGATCCAAGAGAACTTGAAAAGTTAATGAATATTACGTATCCAAAATGGAAAGAGCCAACCCAAATCAAGATAAATAAAAAGCTACTGATTGCTCCAAATGGAGAGTCTGCTGAGTTAAAAAAGGGACCGAATATTAAAACTCTTCCCAATTTTGAAGAGCTTCCAGATGAACTGGAAATTCCTATCCTATTGAAAATGGGAGACGATATTTCTACAGATGGAATACTGAAAGCGGGGGCCGATGTACTGCCGTTGCGTTCAAATATTCCGGAGCTAAGTAAGTACGCTTATTATGCCATTGACAAAAGTTTCTATGATCGCGCCATTCAAAATCAAAAAACGCATACAGGATTTTGTGTTATAGCAGGCGAAAATTACGCCCAAGGTTCGAGTAGAGAACATGCTGCATTAACTCCTAGGTACCTTGGACAAAAGTTTGCTATTGCCAAATCTTATGCTCGTATCGGTTGGCAAAACTTGATCAATTTTGGAATAATTCCTTTCGAATTTAAAAACGCCGCTGACTGGGAAAAACTGGAACAAGGCGATATTTTACGGATAAAAGGCTTAAGGACAGCCATCAAAAACAGAGATTCAGTAATTGCTATCGTAATTGGGAGAAATATTGAAATCCCACTTACTTACAACATCAGTGAGAGGCAAGTTGAACATATCTTAAAAGGTGGAGTAATTAATTCTGTAAAGCAAAAGTGAGATGGAAAAAAAATACTTATACTCAAAATTATTATTGTTTTTACCAGTGTCTTGTTGCTTTCATGCAAAGAACAAAATGATTCCTATCAAACCAACCCATTGAAAATTTCTCAAAACTTATTTTATTCTGTAAAAGGAAATGAGAATTTTAATGCTTCGGCAGATACGCTTGCGCATCTCAGTACGAAAACGTTGAAAAAACATTTGAATAATGACAACAGCAAAAAAGATTTTGATTAGCGGTGAATTGATCAGCTTGGATGACATAGAGTATGATTTTTTAAGTAAAAAAACCATCAAGACTGAATTTGAAAATCAATTTCAATTAATTACACCCGATCCCAGAATTCATTTTGCTCTGAATTGTGGCGCTGCAAGCTGTCCGCTCATTCGCTTTTATGAAGTGGAAAAAATTGAGGCACAATTGAATTTGGTAACACAAGTTTATTTACAATCAGATGTAAAATATGACATGCTTACTAATACGGTTTCTGTTCCGGCAATTATGAGTTGGTTTAAAGACGATTTTAACGGAGAAGAAGGCATTCTGATTTTATTGAAAAAATATGAAATCATTCCTAAATATGTTAATCCTAAAATTCAATTTACAGAATACGACTGGACAATTCTGAGAGATAAATTTGTGAATTAATTTTTTTAAAAAATATCATGCCGTGAATACAAATTTTTAGGCGATTATAACAACACCAAAGACAAACCGCACGATAAAATAATGGGGGCAATAAAAGAAATAGATATTGATATAAAACACGTCGCAACACTTACCGGACACAGCGGTTGTATATATACGGTAGATAAAGGCATATCTGAACATACTGTTTTTACTGGGGGTAGTGATAGGTTTATTGCACTATGGAATTTAGAAACCCTTCAAACCGAAAAATTTGCAGCTTCTTTACCTGCGCATGTTTATGCAATTTGTCATATTCCTGAAAAGCAATTATTGCTCGCTGGAACAACAACAGGAAATATTCACATAATTGATTTAGAGAAAAAAGAAGAAATCAAAATACTGTTACATCATACAGCACCAATTTTCGACATAAAATATTCATTAAAAACCAATTGCTTTTATACAGCTGGCGGCGATGGTAATTTTGCGCTTTGTTCTCTTGATACTTTATCATTGATTAAAATGAAAAAACTATCACATGAGAAAGTACGAAGCATTGATTTTAACTATAAGACTTCCGAAATAGCCGTTGCCTTAGGTGATTGTAATGTCCTCGTATTTGATCTGCACACATTGGATCATAAAAAAGATTTTATTGGGCATGAGCTTGCAGCAAATGTTGTGCGTTACAGCCCTGATGGGAAATTCCTTTTAACAGGTGGTAGAGATGCACATTTAAATATTTGGCAAGTGGGGAATTATGAATTAGTGAAATCAATTCCTGCGCATAATTGGGCTATTTACGATATAGTATTTAATCCTGATGCTACCTTATTTGCCACTGCCAGCCGTGATAAAACTATCAAAATTTGGGATGCAAAAACATATCAATTATTACAACGCATCACTAAAGAAAATTTTGATGCCCATACACACTCTGTAAACAAATTAATTTGGAGTACTTATAATAATTATTTGGTTTCTGTAGGTGATGATAGAATGGTTATGGTAAGGGAAGTAATTAGAAAATAAAATTTTACGGCAAATTAAGTTTAGTGATTCGTTTTCAGAAGAAGAAAAACATAAAAAAAGATGCCAAAAATGATTATTACAAAAGAGCAAGTTTTAGAAGCGTTAAAAAATGTAGAAGACCCTGATCTAAAAAAAGATTTGGTAACGCTTGGTATGATAAAGGATATTGAAGTAGATAGTAAAAACATAAGTTTTACCGTAGTACTTACCACACCTGCTTGCCCACTGAAAGAACTGATTCATAAGAATTGTGTAAATGCAATTTTGCATTATATAGATGAAGAAGCGAATGTAAATGTGAAAATGACATCCGATGTATCATCTCGTAAAAGTAGTGGGCCTATGTTGCCAAACGTAAAAAATATTATTGGGGTAGCATCAGGTAAAGGTGGTGTCGGGAAATCTACGGTAGCTTCTAACTTAGCTTTGGCTTTGGTGAAGTTAGGTGCATCGGTTGGTTTGGTTGATGCCGATATTTATGGTCCCTCACAAACCATTATGTTTGATGTAATGGATGCAAAGCCAACGACGAGAGAGATTGATGGCAAAATCAAAATTATTCCTGTGGAGAGTTATGGAGTAAAATTATTATCCATTGGTTTTTTTGTAGATACCTCTCAAGCACTTGTATGGCGTGGACCAATGGCATCAAAAGCGGCTGTCCAATTGTTTCAGGATGCAGAATGGGGTGAGCTTGATTATCTGATTATTGATTTACCTCCCGGAACCGGTGACATTCATTTAACATTGGTTGGTGCTGTTCCTTTAACCGGGGTTCTGATTGTAAGTACTCCTCAATTGGTGGCTTTGGCTGATGCAAAAAAGGGTGTTGGAATGTTTCAGATGCCGACAATAAATGTCCCTGTTTTAGGCATTGTAGAAAACATGTCTTATTTCAGTCCGCCAGACCAACCAGATAAAAAATATTACATCTTTCGTAGAGACGGAGCAAAAAAACTTGCAGAAGAATTAGGAGTTCCTTTGTTAGGAGAAATTCCATTGGTGCAAAGTATTTGCGAAGCCGGTGATGCAGGTCGCCCGGCTGTACTGCAAGACAATACACCGCAAGCGATTGCATATATGGAAATGGCAAGTAAGGTGGCGCAACAAGTATCCATACAAAATGCAAAAGTACCAATAGCTAAAGTGGCGGATGTTAAATGGTAAATTAATAAAATAGTGCCTGTCTTTTTTTCGATAAAAGCTTAAATAAATATAAAAAAAATGAACGCACCGATATCTATTTATACCGAAATGACGCCTAATCCCAGTACCATGAAATTTGTACTGAACTTCTTATTAATTGAAGAGGAAGGGGAAAACATTGAATTCCGAACAAAAGAAAAAGCAGAAGTTTCTCCTATTGCAAAAAAAATATTTGAACTTCCTTTTGTCGTCGGAGTTTTTATTGCTTCCGATTTTATTACTGTTACTAGGGATGAAAGCTGCGAATGGTACGAAGTTATTCCCGAAATTAAAGAGCTGATTAAAACCCAGCTTGCTACAGGCGAACCACTTCTCACCGGAGAATTAATTACAGAAGAAGAAGAAGTGGCAATAAATATTTCCGGAGATATCGAACAAAAAATAATTTCACTCCTTGATGAGTACATCCGCCCAGCAGTAGAAGGTGATGGTGGTGCCATTCATTTCAAATCTTTTGAAAGCGGAACTGTAACTGTGACACTCAAAGGATCTTGCAACGGCTGCCCGTCCACAAACACAACTTTGAAACAAGGTGTTGAGAATTTGCTACGAAGAATGCTTCCTGAAGTTGAAAGAGTAATTACTGAAACTGTATAAAAGTATTTTAAATAAAATGTCAAATAATAACATTGAAATAGGAGAGGAGCCAAGGTTTAAAAAAAAGCCAGATTGGCTGAGGGTAAAATTACCAACGGGAAAAGAATATGCGAAGGTTCGAGAGGTAGTATCAACCCATAAATTACATACTATCTGCGAAAGCGGCAGTTGTCCTAATATGGGTGAATGTTGGGGAGCAGGTACAGCCACATTTATGATTCTTGGAAATATATGTACCCGTTCCTGTGGATTTTGCAATGTGGCAACTGGCCGTCCTTTGCCTGTTGATTTAAAAGAACCTGAACGTATAGCAGAGTCTGTAATGTTAATGAATATAAAACATTGTGTAATTACCTCTGTTGATCGAGATGATTTAAAAGATGGCGGCTCGATTATTTGGGTAGAAACCATTAATGCGATTCGCAGAGTGAGTCCGCAAACAAAATTCGAAACGCTTATTCCAGATTTTCAAGGTAAGTGGGAAAACCTTCAACGTATTATAGATACGCATCCAGATATCGTTTCTCATAATACGGAAACGGTTCGTAGATTAACAAAACAGGTTCGTGTCCAGGCAAAATATGATAGAAGCCTGGAAGTTTTGCAACGATTGAAAGATGCAGGAATGAAAACCAAATCGGGGATTATGCTTGGATTAGGAGAAACCGAACAGGAGATTTATGAAACAATGGATGATCTGCGTGGAGTAGGCTGTGATGTGTTAACAATGGGACAATACCTGCAACCAACAAAACAACATTTGCCAGTGCTAGAATTTATTCACCCTGAAGTGTTTGCCAAATATAAGGTGATGGGTCTTGAAAAAGGTTTTCGTTATGTTGAAAGCGGTCCTATGGTCCGTTCTTCATATCATGCTGAAAAGCACATTTTTTAACCAATGTTTTGTAATTAATTGGTCAGCGAATGATTTATAATCACGACTCCAAATTAAAAATCTTACAGAGTTTATTAAGGTTCTCTTTAAAACCTTGAATTTATTTTAATTCTTAAATTTTACACTATGTATCCAGAAAATTTAGTATTGCCAATGAAGGAAGAACTTACCTCTGTAGGTTTTGAAGACCTCCGCAACGCCGCGGAAGTAGATGCTGCCGTTAACTCCAAAGGCACCTTGTTAGTAGTTGTAAATTCAGTTTGTGGATGTGCTGCCGGTGCCGCACGCCCAGGAGTAAAACTTTCATTGCAGGCAACCAAGAGCCCTAACCGTATTACAACTGTGTTTGCTGGCTTTGACACTGAAGCCACTGAACAGGCACGCAAGCATTTTCTACCCTATCCTCCGTCATCACCTTGTGTAGGATTGTTCAAAGATGGAAAATTGGTTCATTTTATAGAACGCCATCATATTGAAGGAAGGTCGGCAGAGCTGATTGCCGATAACCTAAAGGCCGCTTTTGAAGAGCATTGTTAACAATAAGGCTATAAAAATGACTAATTTTAAAGATATGCCATTGCACTCACGGGTATGGATATACCAATCCATCCGTGAGTTTTCTGAAAATGAAATTGCTCAACTAAAAACTAAATCAGAACGTTTTATTTCTGAATGGACTTCGCACGGAAAAAAGATGAGCGCTTGCATTGAAATATTTCACAATCGTTTTATTATAGTATGTGTAGATGAAAAAACCACTTCCGCCAGCGGATGCGGAATTGATAAGTCGGTAAAATTCATTCAGCAACTTGAATCCGACTTAGGCGGAAATACTTCTCTTCTGGACAGAATGAATGTTGCTTACAGACAAAATGCCCACCTGAATGGTAAAGTCGGGCAGGGGAAAATTATTTCTTGTCCTATTTCTGAACTCAAAAATTTACTCACATTTCCGGAAGGACAAAAAGAGATAACTGTATTTAATAACCTCGTAAATACGAAAGAAGAGTTGGATCAAAATTGGGAAATACCATTGGAAAAAAGTTTGCAATACGAAAAATTTAAATTAACATAGTTGTTATTGGAGGCGGTTTTACCAGTTTGAAATTCATTTGAAACTTTGAATAAATAATCTTAATGTATTGCTTGTAGATAAATTAAATCACCATCAATTCCAACCGTAATTTATCAGGTTGCTCCCGCTGAATAAGAGCCATCAAGTATTTCATTCCGATTAAAAAAATATTTCAGTAAATAAAAAATAATGAAAAGTAGGATTCAACAATTACAAGAATTTTTAAAGGATGACATCAATGACTCTTTTCTGACATACGCATTAGCACTAGAATATGTTAGGGTTGAGAAAAATGATACAGCGAGAGATTTATTTTTGAAATTGATAAAGGAGGATAAAAATTATATAGCGAGTTACTATCAATTAGGGAAATTATATGAGTCGCTGAATGACGTAGAGAAAGCAAGAAGAATTTATAAAAAAGGAATTAAAATTGCGCAAAAAAGTGAGAATAAAAAAACGCTGTTAGAATTACAGGAAGCTTATAATATGCTCATAGAAATTGATGCATTAGAATTTTATATGTTCCCGAAAGGGACTAAAAATATAGATTAATATGAATGATTATTCAACTGAATGTTCTTCTGTTCCTAAGAGGTTCAAAAGTAATGGCTCGAGTTTTATGTATGGTAGCAGTCAATCAGATGTATATGATTGGTTGTCGGATATTGTTATGCCACCTAATTTTGAGGTTTGTAACATTATGGAGATAAAATTTAAAGGATCCCGAAAAGATTTCTATCTTAATCTTCAAAAAATCAATCTCAAAATTGGTGAATTAGTTGCTGTGGAGGGCAATATGGGTGGTTATGATGTTGGGCATGTTTCCTTAACTGGTGAGCTGGTACGTATGCAGCTCAGGAAAAAGAATGTGCGTACGGAGGAAGTAGTTAAAAAAATCTATCGCCGAGCCACTCCTGTTGATATAAATAAATGGAAGCTTGCCAAAGAGATGGAATTAGATACTTTGTATAAAGCACGGGGTTTAGTTAAAGAGCTTGGCTTGTCTATGAAATTAACCGATGTAGATTACCAGGGAGATAAATATAAAGCCACATTTTATTATACAGCCGAAGGACGTGTTGATTACCGGGAGTTAATTAAACACCTGTACAAAACCTTTCATATACGCATTGAGATGCGTCAGATTGGAATTCGTGAGGAAGCGAATCGCATTGGTGATATTGGTCCTTGCGGAAGCTATTTGTGCTGCCATACCTGGTCTACTAATTTTAAAACTGATTCCCCATTTGCGACCCGTCATCAAAATATTTCTAGGCGAAAAAGCAATAAATTTGAATGCTACATCAAGGATGATACGGTAAATAAAGACGGTAATAAACTG
>Ga0209491_10009056_pt1 | contig 12349 bp, 11 predicted proteins | sample BON02_FD_187213 | JGI IMG/M metagenome (GOLD analysis project Ga0209491, IMG submission 187213) | Freshwater microbial communities from Lake Bonney liftoff mats and glacier meltwater in Antarctica - BON-02 (SPAdes) (version 2) | ecosystem: Environmental > Aquatic > Freshwater > Ice > Glacier... | reverse complement strand
CTGATTCATGGCGTCAATACTTTTATTGATTACTTTGTTTTACTCAACACAGCTGATGGTTGGAAAATCGCTAACAAAGTATTTCAAGCTCAGCTGACTTAAAACGAGCTAAAAAGAGGGGTTGGGCTAATTTTGCACCCAGCCCCAAAACACTTCCACCAAACTCTTTAACTCAAACCACCCAAATTCATTAGGGTTGTCCCGGGCTGTCTGCCAGTTAGCCATCATGATAATTTGATTATTGATTTGTTCGTTTAATAAAATACCATTTTGCCTTACCCACCAATCAAGTCACGCCGCGCTAGCGCTTGAATTTTTCGGTATTAGAAATGACTCGCGCTTTAATCAAGCCAGAATTATCTAAAGGGAAGAACATGCTAGACACAACCAACGAAACAAAGATTCAACAGATTTTAGACACCTTTAATCAATCGCTACCAAAGTCTGAATTTAAACGGGTCGCTGATCTGTTTCATGATGATTGTTACTGGCGTGATCTTGTTTCTTTTACATGGAACATTAAAACACTTGAGGGTAAAGCACAAATTTTAGAGATGCTTGAGCACCAAGGTAAACTGATTGAAGCCACAAAATGGGCGCTTGACCCACGTGAGACCGTGACTGCCGATGACGGCGTATTAACCGCTTGGTTAACCTTTGACACGAAACTTGCACGCGGCAGTGGTTTGATGCGAGTCAAAGAAGGCAAGATCTGGACGCTGCTCACCACCATGGTTGAGCTCAAGGGGTTTGAAGAAGAAATTGGTGAGAACCGCCCTCAGGGCGTTGAACACGGGGCACACGTAGGCCGCAAAACCTGGCGCGAAGGTCGCGACGAAGAGGCTCAAACCCTTGGCTACACCACGCAACCCTTCGTGGTGATTGTGGGTGGTGGTCAAGCAGGCATTATTTTAGGTGCACGGCTTCGCAAATTAGGTGTACCCGCCATCATCATTGAAAAGAACGCAAAGGCGGGTGATTCTTGGCGAAATCGCTACAAAAACCTATGCCTACACGACCCCGTTTGGTATGACCATTTGCCGTATTTACCCTTTCCAAATGACTGGCCCGTTTTTACACCTAAAGACAAAATGGGTGATTGGCTTGAAATGTATACCAAAGTCATGGAACTCAATTACTGGCATTCAACGTCTTGCAAAAAGATTCACTTTAACGAAGCACGCCAAGAGTGGGAAGTGACCGTCGAACGTGAGGGCCGAGAGCTCACCATTAAGCCCAAAGAGCTGGTGATTGCACTAGGTGTTTCAGGTTATCAAAGTGTGCCTAAGATTCAAGGCCATGAAAGCTTTTTAGGTGACCAGTTTCATTCGAGTAAATTTGCCAGTGCCGAACATTACCGCGGTAAAAAAGCAGTGGTACTGGGCTCAAACAATTCTGCCCATGACATATGCGCTGCCATGATTGAAGACGGTGTTGATGTCACCATGATTCAACGCTCTTCAACACACATTTCACCCTCTAAAACATTAATGGACGTGGTGTTGGGTGGACTTTACTCTGAGCAGGCTATTAAAAACGGTATTGATCATCACAAGGCTGATCTGATCTTTGCCAGTATTCCTTATAAAGTGTTGCCTGCTTTTCAAATTCCGTTATTTGAGGAAATGAAAATTCGCGATGCTGATCTTTTTGCTCGCCTCGAAAAGGCAGGGTTTTTATTAGATTTTGGGGTTGATGGCTCGGGCTTATTTATGAAATATCTACGCCGCGGCTCTGGTTATTATATTGATGTTGGTGCGTCAGAGTTGGTCGCTAACGGTAGTGTTAAATTAAAAAGTGGCGTCAATATTAAAGAGATTAAACCGCGTTCGGTGGTGCTGACTGATGGCACTGAACTTGAAGCTGATGTGATCGTCTACGCCACCGGTTATGGCTCAATGAACCAATGGCTAGCCGACTTAATATCACCAGAGGTTGCCCAACGTCTAGGTAAAGTCTGGGGCTTAGGTTCAGACACACCAAAAGACCCCGGCCCCTGGGAAGGCGAATTAAGAAACATGTGGAAACCCACACAAGTACCCCACCTGTGGGTGCAGGGCGGCAATCTGCATCAAAATAGACACTATTCCCAATTCTTAGGCCTACAACTGAAAGCGAGGTACGAAGGCCTGCAAACCCCTGTTTATGGTGCTGCAGATGTGCACCATTTGTCTTGAGCCATTAACCTTAACCCTAGACGCTTGATGATTGACTGTTGACAGTTGACCGTTGACCCTTAGACCTAACACCATTCACAAAAGGAACAATATTTTAATGACTCGTTCTGCCATTCAGTCTGTTGTTGGGCGTCAAATTCTTGATTCACGTGGTCGACCCACTGTTGAAGTTGATGTTTTTCTTGTCGATGGGTCATTTGGGTCCTTGTTTGCCAACAAATGGGTTTACCCACATTATTAGCTGATGAGGGGGGGGGTAAGCCCAGGTTGCGCTAGTGGAAAAGAAGCGCTAACACTGATATGCAAAGCCATTGAGTTGGCGCCCCTAACCCCAGGCGAAGACGTGGTGATTGCAATATATGTAGCGGGTTCATCATTTAAGAACAGTGGGTGTCAAAAAAACCTCACACGTAAAGGTAAGCATCTGTTTTCTGAACACGTGATTTATCCCGTAGAAGCTTATTTCTAGAAAATTAAACAAAAAAAACTTTGTGCTCAATTTGGCACCAAATAAAATCAGCCTTCAGGACACACCAGTATTTGTTCTTATTTAAAATTTACCTAGGGAACCCCTGAATAAGTCAATTTTCAAAAGATACGGTTGTTTGAAATCAGCATGTTAGAAACGGATAACTAATCAGTTTTGGGCTTTTTCAGAGGATCCCTAGTTAAGCCGGACAGTAGTGATATTATTTATATAATTGCTTTTGACCTTGTTCCAATTAGAAAACATTATTTTTAATTTTTTTTCTAAGTTTATATTTGCTTAGCTAAGTATAAAAATAAGAACAAAAAAATTCATCAAAACAAAGTGATTTAAAGGACTTTTCAACGATGGATAAACATGATGATCAATCTTTTACGGGTACTCAAAGTATTGAAAAAACTGTAAAAATTATTAATACGATTGCTGCAAGTAATGTGGAAGGTGCTCGCTTAGTAGATATAGCAACTAAGCTAAATCTTCCTAGACCAACAGTTTTTAGAATTTTAAGCTGCCTGATCTCTCAGGGTTGGGTAATGCGACCCCCGAATCGCCGTAATTATTTTTTAGGACACGTAATATTTGAGCTTGGACTCACTGCCTCACCGCTATTTAAACTGCGAGATATTTGTCAACCATCGCTTGAAAGGATCGCACGCAAGACTAAGCATGTTTCTTTTTTAACGATAAGAAGCGGCGTTGACGCGATTTCAATTTCACGATCAAAAGGATTAAGCTTTAAATTACCTGCTCTTCAAATCGGCGTTCATAGACCCCTAGGTATCGGTGCTGGAAGCCTTGCTTTATTAATGCTACTTAAGGATGATGAGGTCACTGATATTGTCAGAAAGAACACACTACGATTACGAAGTTTTGCAGATATGAATATCAAAACACTTCTCGATAGAGTAAAACTTTGTAAGATAGAAGGCTTTGCTTATCATGATGAAAGTCTTTTGACGGGTCATAGCGGGGCAGCTGTTCCAATCTCCGATTCAAAAGGAACTATTCTTGGTGCAATAAGTGTCACTGCAGCTGTTCCTTGCATCCCTCAAGAAGAGCTAAAAGTAATTATAAACATGCTCAAAAAAGAATCAAAAAAAATCAAATTACTTATAAAAGATGATGAAAGATTTACATTTGAAAATAAAATTTTTACGCACTAATATGGTGCTACACATGATTGATAAGATCAATTTCAGTGCCGCAGCGCACCAAAAAAGCTTATAAATTAGTCCATATAGTGGAATAATTCTTTACTCTTCTTTACTCTTTTCCCTCTCAGTTTTAGATTAAATCGTTGTAATCTAAAAAAGACCATTACATGATGGCAACCACACTGGAGGTGTTATGAACAAGCACAATAAAAATTGTCCATTTTCAATAAATTTTTTAATGAAAACATTGGTTTTGGCTACAAGTGCACTTATGTCTGTAACGACATTTGCGCAGCAAGCATCTCCTTGCATTGGCGCGTCGTTGCCGCTTACAGGTGCCGCGGCATTTGGGGGAGAAGCCATTGCAATGGGAGCCGAAATCGCAATTGCAGAAATTAATGCAAAGGGTGGAGTTCTAGGAAAACAACTTTCATTGAAATCTTACGATGACGCAGGTCAGCCACCTAAAGGTGTTGACAACGTAAGGCGTATTGCACTGTCAGATAATTGCATTGCTATGCTAGGCGGATATCACAGCGGCGTTCAATTAGCCATGCGAGATACTGTCGCGCAAGTTGGCATTCCATATGTTGGCACAACTGCAGGAGCAACAGCCATCATTGAGCAGGAAAATGGGCAAAATAAATGGATGTTCAGAGTTTCAGCAAAAGATAAATGGGTAGCTCAGTTTTTAGTGGAACAAGCCACATCAAGATCAAAAAATAAAAAAATAGCTCTTTTATATGAAAATACAGGTTGGGGAAACGGCGGAAAACCTGATGTTGAAGCTGCAATGAAAGCTAAAGGTTTGGAACTTGTTGCACTTGAAACTTTTAACTGGAACGATATTGATATGACACCCCAGCTTTTACGAGTAAAGAATGCTGGAGCTGATTCTGTGATCGTATGGGCACTTGATCGAGAGGCAAATCAGATTCTGAGGGGCATGGATAAAATAAGCTATCGTCCAGATAATATCGTAGCGGCATGGGGACTTGCTGGTAACCTTGGTGAAATAGCTGGAAAACTTGCAAATGGCGTTTTAGTTTTTCAAACATATATCTGGACCGGAAAACTTGATGCAAAAGGTGAAGATGTCTGGAAAAAACTTCAAGCTAAGTACAATTTAAAAACACCACAAGATATCAAATTTGGTAGCGGTATTGCAAATTCATACGATGCCGTATATATACTTGCCAAAGCTATCGAGAAAGCTGGAAGTTTTGATAGAACAAAAGTAAGAGATGCATTTTATGAAATTAATTATCAAGGTTTAGTTGCTGATTACCAACCTGCTTTTGAAAAAAATCAAGAACGTCATGACGCAATACTGCCAAAATATTATAAGATTTCAGCCTGGCACGATGGAAAATTACTACCAATCTCAGAAACTCCATATAAATAAAACTATCTATAAGAACTTGTTGACTAAGTCAAAATAATATATAAACAAAAAAGGGCTTAGTCAACATATTATTAATTTGGAAACAATAATGAGCTCAGTTGTTCAATATTTTCTAAGTGGTATTTCAATAGGTGCAATTTACGCTCTTATTGGCTTGGGTTTCAGCATTATGTGGTCAGCCAGTAGAGCAGTAAATTTTGCCTACGGTGACGTCGTCATGCTAGGCGCTGTTCTTACAGTTGTATTTGTAGGAAATGGAATACCTTTAATTATATCAATGCCGATCGCGGTATTGGTATGTATCGTTTATGGCGTTTTAATTGAACGCTTTGCAGTTGCACCATTTACAAAAGAAGTAACAGGTATCGGCTGGATGTTATCAACAATTGGTATTGGGATAATGTTAGAAAGTTTTGTAACAATATCATACGGTTCATTTGCAAAGCCACTGTTAACACCATTAATAGAAAAGCCAATAATTATCTTGGGTGCAGGCATTTACCCACAAGAATTATTAATACCAATATTTGCGATATCTTTTTTATTTTGTTTAGAAATATTTTACCGAAAGACATTAGTTGGACGTGCAATAAAAGCAGTTGCTTACAATCAGATGGCTGCAGGCTTGATGGGGATAAACGTAAAGCTTATGACTGCAATTTCATTCGGTATTGCTGCAGGTCTAGGTGGTGGTATCGGAATTTTAATTGCACCTATAGTTCAAGCATCAGCAACAATGGGGCTGTTACTAGGCTTGAAAGGTTTTGCTATAGCGATCATAGCAGGCATTACGAATGCGCGAGGCGTAGTTATTATGGGATTAGTATATGGAATAATGGAAAAATTTATTGAAGGTTTTATAAGTAGCTCTGCCAGGGAAGCAATTGGTTTCACAATAATAATTTTATTATTATTTATATTTCCGCAAGGAATATTTGGCAAGAAAGAGACGGTAAAAGTATGAATCAGAAATTTTTCAAAACGTATATTTTTTGGTTAACTTTAATTTTAACATTAGCAATTATTTTAATTCCTAATGTTATCAATAATGCATATCAGCTTAGAGTACTGATGCTTTTATTGATCTATGCTGTCGTAGCATTAGGTCTAAACTTAGTAGTAGGTTTAGCGGGCCTAGTTAGTCTGGGACAAGCAGGGTTATTAGCAATTGGAGCATACACTGCTGCAATACTCGCAACTAGATATGGATTTGAATTTATTCCATCTATGATAGTTGCAATGTTTATAACTGGAATTTTCGGAGTTATTCTAGCTTACCCAACTTTACGCGTTAAAGGGGTGTATCTAGCAGTTATAACAATTGCTTTCGGAATAGTGGTAGAAAACATTGCTATTGAGTGGTCTAGCGTTACTGGTGGAACCACCGGCATTAGTAGTATTCCAAAAATTTCATTGTTTGGGTATCCATTAGACGATACAGCTTTTTACTACTTAATTGGAATAATTTTCTTAATTGCATTTATTGCTCATTACAATATTAAAAACTCTAGATTTGGTAGATCTATGAGGGCAGCTACGCAAAGTGAAATTGCAGTTCGTTCTATAGGTATTAATCCGATAACAGCACGAACGCTTGCATTCACACTTGCTGCGATATTCACTGGAATTGCGGGTGCCTTGTACGCTTATCTAAATAGCTATGTTAACCCTGACACCTTTCGCTTTTTAGATTCATTACGTTATTTATTAATGGTGATTTTAGGTGGTTCTGGAACAGTTTTAGGTCCATTAATTGGAGCCAGCATACTGACATACATTCCAGAATTATTTCAAAAGTTTGGCGTATGGCAGTATTTTGCTTATGGCGCCTTGTTGACTTTAGTTATTTTTATAATGCCACTAGGTATAGTTGGAACAATAATATTTTGGTATACAAGATTTCAACCTAAGCGTGTCTGTAATTCAAAACCATGGCCAAAATTCGAGCCCTTAGTCGAAACACTTATTAATCAAAATAAAGATAAAAATGATGTAAGTTTAAGCATTAAAAAAATGACGGTCAAGTTCGGTGGCTTGATTGCAAATAATAATATTTCAGAAGAAGTTAAATCTGGATCAATACACGCAATTATTGGTCCAAATGGTGCAGGTAAATCAACATTTTTAAATTGCGTTTCTGGCCTTTACAAACCTACTTATGGTGACATATTTTTTGACGGAAAAAATATCATTGGTTTACCGATGCATTTATTAGCAAAAATGGGTATCGCTCGAACATTTCAAAACACTGAACTTTTTAGTCAGATGACGGTACTAGAAAATATTTTAGTTGGGTTTCATACTCAGTATAAAACCGGATTGATTGCAACATTAATACGTCTACCGTCTTTTATAAAAGAAGAAAGAAAATTCCATGACCTCGCAAATGCCTTACTTCGGTATGTAGGTCTTGACGAGTATGCTGATGAAGAAGCTAGAAATTTACCATTTGGACATCAGCGAAGGCTTGAAATAGCAAGAGCCTTAGCAATTTCACCGAAAATTTTGATGTTAGATGAACCCGCTGCTGGTTTAACACATTCAGAAATTGAAGATTTAAAACGTTTGATTATTTCACTATCAGATAAAAACATTACTATCATTTTAGTAGAACATCATGTTGAAATGATTATGGCTTTATCAAATACTGTAACTGTGCTTGACTATGGCATTGTTATTGCCTCGGGCGCACCTAGCCAAGTACAGGATAATGCTGCGGTTATCGAAGCTTATTTTGGTTCTCCGGGTGCTACGAATGAATAAAGAACCATTACTTGAAATTACTGATTTGTCTGTTGTGTATGGACGCGTTGAAGCAACTAGAAATGTTTCACTAAAAGTATACCCAGGAGAATTTGTTTCCATTATAGGATCTAATGGCGCAGGTAAAAGTTCGACACTTAAAGCTATTGCTGGTGTTGTTCGACCATCAAAAGGAAGCATTTTTCTTGAAGGTAAATCAGTCCAAGGTCTACCAAGTCATGAAATGGTTAAAAAAGGAATTGTTTTAGTTCCTGAGGGTCGCTATGTTTTTGCTGATCAGTCTGTTGAAGACAATTTATTATTAGGTGGTTACCTACAAGAAAGAGTCGAAGTCAATAAAAGTATTATAGAAATTTATGAACTTTTTCCGCGATTAAAAGAGAGAAAAAATCAAATGGCAGGATCTCTCTCGGGTGGTGAACAACAAATGTTAGCTATAGCTCGTGGAATTGTAGCAAAGCCAAAACTATTAATGATTGACGAAGTTTCTTTAGGTTTAGCGCCTATAATATTGCAGTTTTTATTTCCAGTTCTTACACACTTAAATAAATTAGGCTTATCAATTTTATTGGTTGAGCAGTTGGCCACAGAGGCACTTGCTATTACGAGTAGAGCATATGTTATGGAAGGTGGGCAAGTAACAATTTCTGGTAGTTCTAAAGATTTACGGCTTGATCCGAGAGTAATGGAAGCCTACTTAGGTAAAAAATCATAAATTATATTATTAGTATTTTTTTATTTTACAAACGGGAGTATTTTATATGTCTAGAATAGTTGATCTCACTTTAACCTTAGCTGATAATATGCCAGCACATAAGTTATTTCAGCGCCCAATTGTGATCCCTCACTGGACACATGAAAGGTCTGCTTCACTTGGTCTTGGCGTACCAGAAGATCCAATGACTTTTGCAACAACTTTTATTTCAACTCTTGACCACATCAGCACCCACGTTGACGCCTTTTTCCACGTCAGTCCAAATGGTTTATCTGTAGATAAAATGCCTTTAGAAATGTTTATGGGTAAAAGTGTTTGTTTTGATTTGCGCCACATTGAAGATTTAGCTGATGTTGATGTTAAAGACTTAGAAGATGCTGAAAAAAAAGCAGGTGTAAAAATTGATGGACATATCGTACTGATGTGCAGCGGTTTACATAACAAGCATTTTCCTAAACCTGAAGTTGTCTGGAGCAATTGGGGTTTAACTGCTGCGGCAACACACTGGTTAGCAGATCGCGGATCAAAACTACATGGCGTAGAAGGCCCTTCTACCGACAAGCCTTCGCACAACCTCTTTCCCAGCCATCGTGTATGTAGAGACCGTGGTATAACTCATTATGAATGGTTAGTTAATCTTGAAGAATTGATAGGAAAAGGCGAATATATGTTTTACGGCCCTCCCCTCAAGATCGATAGTGGCAGTGGCTCGCCTGTTCGTGCTTGGGCTGTATTGGATTAATGATGTCTGACATTAATGAAGATCGTCGTGTACCGATTACTCTGTTAACAGGCTTTTTAGGCGCTGGGAAGACAACGATGCTCAATCGTCTTCTTAGCGACCCTGATAGTGGTCAAATCGCTGTCATTGTTAACGAGTTTGGCGAAATTGGTATTGATGGCAATTTAATCGTTCGTCGCGATGAAGAAATGATGGAGCTTTCCAATGGCTGTATCTGCTGTGAAGGTAAAGACGATCTAGTTGGTGCTCTTTATTCTTTATATAAAAAGAAGCTAGGGTTGGTGAAGCCAAAAATTTCATTTGATAGAATTATTATCGAAACGACAGGTTTGGCTGATCCTGCACCTCTGGCTCAACTTTTTTTTACTGATATGAATTTGAGTTTAACTTTTCAAATGGATGCCATAATTACTATGGTCGATCTGGGAAATGTTTTAATTCAACTTTCTAATTCAATAGAAGCAAAAAAACAAATCGCAATTTCAGATAAGATCATTTTAAACAAGCGAGATCTAGTAACACAAAATGAATTTGATGAAATTTATTTAAAAATAAGATCATTAAATCCGTTATGTCCAATTGAAATTACTTCTTATGCTGATTTAAAAGCTACTCAACTTTTAAATTTAGGATTATTTAATCCGATACAAAAAGAAAATACAATTTCTACATGGCTAGGCAATGAAGTTACAGATTTAAAATTATTACATCATCATGATCACCACCATACATCAGGTGAACATTGTGAAGTATGTGATAGTCATAAGATAAATCATTTAGAAGAAATAACAGCAATTTCGTTAAGAGATGAAAACCCTCTTTCATATGAAAAATTAATTGAAATGCTTTCTCAGTTAGTTGAAATTTATGGTGATGATTTATATAGAATGAAAGGTCTTGTGCAATTTACTGATCAAAATCTACCAGTGATTATTCAGGGTGTACAAAAAATATTTAGCCCTCTGGCATTTGCTGAAAAATGGCCAAATAATAAACCTGAAACGAGACTTGTCATAATAGGTAAAGGTTTAGATAAAGATCTCATAACTGAAAAATTTAAAAACTGTATAGCCTCTAAAACTTTAAACTTTAGTAGAGCCTCCGGAGCAATTTAAAATATAGGATTATTACTATGACTGGTATTGCAAACGGAAGGTCTGCTTTAGAGTTAACAAAAGCTATTGCCAAAAAAGAAATATCTCCAGTTGAGCTCATGAAAGAGACTCTTGATCGAGCTGATTCCTTAGAATCAAAGCTTAATTGTTTTGCTACATACACCCCTGAACTTGCCATGAGTCAGGCAAAAGCTGCAGAAAAGGCAGTAATGAATAAGCTTCCACTTGGCTTATTACATGGACTACCGCTTTCAGTAAAAGATTTAATATCTGTCAAAGACGTCCGTTTTTCATCTGGTTCGAGAGCGTTAGCAAATAATATTGGACTTTATGACGCTCCCGCTGTTGAGAGAGTTTTTAAAGCTGGGGCATGCTTAATAGGCAAAACAACAACAAGTGAATTCGGATGTAAGGCGGTTGGTGATTCGCCTTTAACAGGTGTCACTCACAACCCATGGAACCTTAATAAAACGCCGGGCGGTTCAAGTGCTGGAGCTGCCTCAAGCGTTGCTGCAGGTATAACAACAGTCGCTTTAGGAACCGATGGAGGCGGATCGATTCGAATACCTGCCTCTCTAACTGGTATTTTTGGAATTAAAGCTCAATTTGGTCGTGTTCCAATTTTTCCTGTATCTGCAACGCCAACTTTAGCGCATGTGGGGCCGCTAGCTCGTAACGTTCGCGATGCCGCACTTTTACTTCAATCAATTAGTGGACATGATAGGCGAGATCCATTCTCTCTTTCTGAGCATGTTCCTGATTATTTAGGCGCGTGTGATCAACCTGTTAAAGGTATGCGTATTGTTTGGAGTAAAACACTTGGTTATGCAAACCCTGACCCTGAAATAGTTGTTGCTTTAAAGAAAGCAGTGAAAACTTTTGAAGATTTAGGCTGCATCGTTGTTGAGGTAGATTCTTTTTTCCAAACGGATCCAATCGAATTATGGATGTCTGAGTTTTATGCTGGTGTTGGGGTTCGACTAAAAGACACATTAAGGGATAAACGTGAACTACTAGACCCTGCCGTTGCAAGCGTCTTAGATAACGCCTTAAGTCAAACATCAGAAGAGTATTACACAAACGTTTTCAAAAGATATGATTTTAGAGAAAAGGTAAGAGTTTTCTTTGAAGATTATGATTTGCTATTAACCCCAGTAACGCCATGTGCTGCTTTTGACGTAGGTTTAAATACCCCACCAAATTTAACTGATAGAAATATTGTTTCTTGGGTTTATTATACTTATCCATTTAATTTGACTGGACAACCTGCTGCATCAATACCTGCCGGGTTTACTCAAACTGGGCTACCTATTGGTTTACAACTTGTTTCAAAAATCAATTCAGAGGTCGATATTTTTAGAGCTGCATCTGCCTTTGAGGCAGCACGACCTTGGGCTGATTATCATCCAAAGTGTTAATTATCAACCACTGATATACAGAAATTGAACTAATTAAAAATGCCCATTTTAAAAAATGGGCATTTTTAATACTACTTTATAACTAGAATTTATCTACATCACTTAAACCACCATGAGCAACCCACAAGGCAGCAGCTAAATTTGAAAGCGTTATTAAAAGTTCAAGATCAGGCTGATCCATCACGTTACGTGCCTGGCCTGCACAAATTATCTGTCCAATAATATTATCTTTCCATTCAATTGGTGCGTAAACAACTGAACCTGCACGAAATGTTTTTAAAATTTTGACAAAAGATTCATGCTCATCAGTATTTCGAAGTAGTAATGGTTTACGATTTTTAATTACCCAACCTGGATGACCAATATCGGTACC
>Ga0209491_10009054_pt1 | contig 12351 bp, 6 predicted proteins | sample BON02_FD_187213 | JGI IMG/M metagenome (GOLD analysis project Ga0209491, IMG submission 187213) | Freshwater microbial communities from Lake Bonney liftoff mats and glacier meltwater in Antarctica - BON-02 (SPAdes) (version 2) | ecosystem: Environmental > Aquatic > Freshwater > Ice > Glacier... | reverse complement strand
TATATATATATATATATATATATGTGTGTGTGTGTGTGTGTGTGTGTGTGTGTGTGTGTATGTAGGCCACCATCCTTTATACGTCCAGGTGGCGGTGCTCTACGCTGCTGCGATCGGCGACGAGAAGCGCGACACGGTCGAGTACACCTCGGACGCCTTCATGGGCGCCGAGCACACGATGCTCACCTACACGCGCTGTATGGACTCGGCGCTCTGCGTGCCGCTGATGATCGACGCCGTGGTGCTCTGCAACTACTTCAGCCAGAGGGGCGTCGCGCCGGCCGAGGCTGCGGAGGCGCTCGCCTACCTCTTCAAGGTGAACGAGGGCGCGGCCGCGGGTATCGACCCGGGCTTCTTCGCCCAGTCGGCAAAACTATCCGCGCTGCTCGACTCGCTCCCTGCCGGCCCGGGCACCACGGGCCAGCCGAATCCAGAGCAGAACCAGGCGCCTCCTACCAAAGAGGAGAACCAAACGCCTCCTAGGGGCGACATGGGCGGCGGCGAGGAGGAGGCTGCCCCTCCGAGCGCGGTCTATGTGGGCGGTGTGCTGTGCGTTGGTCTCGCGTGCCTGGACCTGCAGCTGCTCGGCGCCGCTGAGCCCACCAGCCGCGAGGCCATCGCCACCTTCTCTGGCTGCGACGCGCGCGCGGGCGGCTCGCCCTCCAACACGGGCGCGGCGCTGGCCACGCTGGGCGTAGCTCCTGTGTGGGTCGTCGCGAGCGTGGGCGACGACTTACACGGGGCCGAGTTGCAGCGGCAGTGGGCCGCGGCGGGCATGGACACTTCGCTCGTTCTGCGCGCGGCGGGCGTCTCCACCTCGGTGGCCGTGCTGCCCGTCTATTCCGACGGCGGGCGGGGCTGCTGGGTCGACCTCTCTGCCAACGACCGGCTGGACGCCGACGCGGTGCTCGGACTCCTCTCCTCGTCTACACTCGGACGTGGTGGTGGTGAGGATGCTCCTACTTCTACACTTGCGCCCGGGCTCCTTTCTCCGTCTACAAGTGGACCCTCTACACTTGGGGGCGGGGCCGCCTCTTCTTCTTATACACTCGGAAGTGGCGCTCTAGCATCTCCTCTTAGAAGAGGCGGGGGCCCCGTGGCGGCGGTGCACGTGGGGTACCCGCACCTGCTGCGCGGGCTGCAGGGCGAGGGACTCGCCCGGCTGTTGCGTGGGGTCGGCGAGCTGCCGGGGGAGCCCATCGTCTCGGTCGACCTCAATGGCGTCTCGGCCGCGACCCACTCGGCCGCGGTGCTCGGCCCGTCGCTTCCGAATATAGACCTGCTCCACGCTAACCTTGACGAGGCGCGCATCCTCACCGGCACCGCCGCACCGCCTGGTGCGGCAGTCTCGGCCACGGGGGCCGTGGGGGAGGAGGAGCGGGGCGAGCTCCGAGCGATGGCTGCTCGTCTCCACGCTGGCGGCGTCGCGGTGGTGGCGCTGACGCTGGGCTCGCGCGGCGCCTTCGCCTCTGTCACGGCCGACGCCGGCCGGCTGCGGCGAGTGGGGCAGCTCGAGCGCGCGGCGGGTGGCTGGTGCGGCAAAGAGGCGCTGCTGCCCGCCTTGCCGCCAAGGGGGCGGGTCAACGCCAACGGCGCAGGGGACGCTTTCAGCGCGGGCATGCTGGCGTCGATGGTCCGGGCGGAGGCCGTCTCCCTCGAAGCGGCCCTGGGCGCCGCGCAGCAGAGCGCGCTAGAGAGGATCAGCGGCGCGTGGGAGTCGAGAGAGTAGTGTCGAAGTGGTAGCGAGAAAGCTATGGCTATAGTTATACTAGTGCTAGTGTGCCCTGATGAATGGTCTCCCCCCCGGTATCCCCGGGGTTAGGCGCGGTTGACTTCTACCAAACGACGACGCAATGGCAATGCAAGAGAGGCACGAAATCGCAATCATCTGTCATCTGCAGAGAGGGGTAGACCGCAGCAATAGACAGATTCTACAATATACGCAATTACAATCCGCTCGATCGGATCCGGATCGATCATCGCAGAGATAATCACACGTCAGGTGTGTGTGACGACGGCGGCAAGAGGTGAGGTACACAGGTACTACACACACAGTCGGAATCGGAATGACAGTCGACAGTCGCGTTTAAAATAGAGAAAGAGCAATATATAATAGTAATAATAAGTAATAATAGGTAGCCCCATGTACATATAACATAGCTACACCTACAGCTACAGGTACAAACGGACGCCTCACATCTGACACAGACATCTGATCTGACTATATCAGTCTGGATCGTTTTTTGTTTGTCGAAAAAAAATACCACAGCGTACAATACATGAATATACCGCTCAGACTGCTGCTCTGGCTATGCTATGGCTCGTCGCTTTAACTCAGCTCTAGCTCTAGTCGTGGCCGTGGGTTGACGCGTGAGACACAAGGTCCTTATTTTTATTTTTATATATGATATATATACACTTATTGCTGCTGCTTGTATATATATACTACACATTATGTTGGCTTTCTAGACAGACTCTCGCTCTCGCTGCATATCTACATTTTTATATCTATATTTATAAATCGCACAGGCCATGCATTTTTTAAAAAATAATTATAACTAGCAATATACGACACTCTGTTTTCATTTTTCCTTTGCCTTTACCTTTCTATAATTTCAGGGGTTGTTGTCGAATAAATATATCTCGAACACATCACCATTACACATCATTATCATTATATGTGTATGCCATAATATAGTATAATTAATTTGTAGTACTGTATACTATACTGCCGTCACATTATCATTATATACATATAGTCGTACTAGTGCTAGTACTAGTATTCGTATATTATATGCTTGTGGGTGTAAGTATAAGTATATATAATAGACTAAAACCCACAAATACAATCTTAAATTTCATGATGCACTTATTCTTATTGCACTATATATACAACACGTAACAAATCTACATTCAATCATTCACAGGGTAGTGGGTAGAGGGGCACATAGTGGCCGGCGTCGATAGTCTCGGTGTGCGTCGATCTCGTGTAGGCCCTGCCTGCCCTCCTGTACGGAGTCGTGTGTGTGCATGTGTTTGTGTGCGCGGGTGTGCCTGCGACCTGTGACGCAGTAGTATCGTCGCGATCTGTGATCTGGGGTCTGCTCTGGAGGCCACCCAGCACGTGCCCAGACGCCAACACCAGACCTACTCATATAGATAGCAGATAGCCCCTCTCCTACTTCCGCCCCCCGCGTCCGCCGCCGCCTCGCCTCGCCTTGCGCGGCTTCTTGCCGACGCGGCCGTGCCCGCCTCCGCGGACACGCTCGCTCGGCGGTACCGCCGCCAGCGCCTCCGCCGTGGGCGTACACGCGGCCAGCGCGCGCTCCACCTCCGCCACGACGCCGTCCGTCACGGGATTTGCCTTCGCCGCTGCGTCAGTCTGGGCGAAGAAGACGCACGTGTCGAAGGGCGACTGGCGGTAGGAGCGCGCGCGCGCGTGCTGCGCGCCGTCGACGAACCCGTGGTCGACGGCGGCTATTAATAGGGTGCGCCGTGTGAAGGCGGACTGTGCGAGCGCTTGGTAGCCTAGTGAGTCGAGCCAGCCGGGGAGCACGACGACGAAGCTCAGCGGCTCCTTCCGGGTGTCGGCGCGGGCGAGGAGCGCTAGCGCGTGGGCGGCGCAGGCGTCGATGAAACCGGGAACGAATGGCGGGTTGAGTTCGTAGGCCCCGGTCAGCGGCGCGAAGCCCGCAAATGTGCCGCGCGATCCGAAGGGCAGGTCCGTGTCTGCAAAGGCGGAGCAGTAGCCTGCGCCGTGGTAGGCGTTGAGCGGCGAGGCGCAACATTCAAACGCAACGCCCAGCCGCGAACCGAGCACCGCGTGCACGCCCTGCCAGCAAGGATGTGGCAACAGTGTAAAAAGATCAACAGGCCACACACACACACACCGACAGAGAACAAGTGGCAACAGGGTGAATGCTCCTACAGGTGTAGGTTTAGAATGGACTACCGTCGCGCCTAACTGTAATGGGGTTCTTGGTGCTACCTCAATCTCGAAATAGTATATACGGGTTGCGACACCGCGTGCACGCCCTGCCAGTCAGGAGGTGGCACCAGGGTGGATGCTCCTACAGGTGTAGGTTTAGAATGGACTACCGTCGCGCCTACCTGTAATGGCATTCTTCAATCTCCCTTCTTGAAATAGTATAAACAGGTGCGACAACGGGTGCCTTTACCTGCCCGATGGCCGCGTGCATCCCCGCGCAGCCAATCGACTCGTAGCGCAGCAACAGGCGTAGCGCAGCGAGCCGGAACGCACGCTCAATTATCGGCTCGCTCGCCGCGCCGCCGTCGCCCGGGACGCCGCCTCCTTCTGCGCCGCCCTCGTCGCCGCTTCCGGCATCGCCGCCGCTCTCGCCGCCACCTCCATTTTCGCCGCCTTCTTCGGCGCCGCCCTCGTCGCCGCTTCCGTCACCGCCGCCACCCTCACCGCCACCGCCATCATTACCGCCTCCTTCACCGCCTCCGCCTCGGCCGCTGCCGCCCGCCTGCTTAGTCGAGAGGAAGAGGCTCCGTAGTTTGTCGAGCATGGCGCGGGTGAGCGTGGCGCGCTGGCCCCGCCAGACCAACTCCACGCGCTCTCCCTCGACGTCCACCACCCGCACGCCGTCCGCACAACTCGCCTCGCCACCCGCCCCGCCACCGCCCTTGCTCGTTGTCGTCTCCCTTTTTCGGTTTCGTGCCGCCACAGCCAGCAGTTGGCTCTGACGGAGGTGCAAGTCGCGCGCTGCCGCGGCCGAGCCCTCCGCCAGCGCGTCCGCCACCCGCTCCGCCGCGGGGCGCGTAACGCCGGCGCGTCGGAGGTCGTCCGCGAGCCAGGCGCTCGCGGGGCGCAGGGCGACGCCCGTCCCGTCGGCGGGCGGCGGCAGCGCGGGCCGGACTAGACCACGGCATGCGGCGGCCGACGGCAGCAGCGGATCGGAAACCAGACCCCCGTATGTGCCACCGTCGCTCCAGGCGCCGAGCATCCGCCAGCGCTCAAAGGCGTTCATGGGCGGCGCCTGCAGGCCTTCTTCCGAGCACAGCTCCGTAAACCTTTTTTTCAAAAAAAGAAGATGCTGTCCGCGCACCACTTCGAGCTCGAGCTCCAGCTCCAGCTTCGCCTCGTCCAGCTCCAGCATCGCCTCGTCGACCGGCGGTGGCGCTGGAGCCGAGGCAGCCCCCGCCTCAGCGGGCGCGAGCATCTGTGCAGAGCTGGAGGTGCCGGCCAGCGTGCGGCCCAGTCCAGACGGCGCGGCGTTGGTCAGCTCGTGCGCGGCGTACAGCGTCGGGCGGTGCGGCTTGTCGGGACACACCGCCACGCTGTTGTCTGTGCGCCTCTTGGTCTGTTTTGTCATCTAGTTTGTATTCACAAGCCGGCCGTCATCGGGGGCTTGTGAATGAAAATCACCGAACCAAATCTGCGCCAGACGCGAAGGTCGCCATAGCAGGCTAGAAAGAGCTGCACGCGGGGCGAGCGTTAACTGGCCACAAGGTGGCTCTCTGCTGCGCGCAGAGCACAATGGCGTGTTTCTCTCTCTATTTCCACGGACGACCGACCCGCCTACCAGCCTCTCCCATTGCGACAGATGCTTGCTGCGATCCTGATCTCACTCGCGCTGGCGCCGGGCGGCCCGGCGCCGCTGAGCCGCCGCTCCCTGCTGGCGATGCCCTTCGCCGCGATACCGACCGCCGCTTTGGCGTTCCAGCTTCCCAGCCTAGACAAGTTCAGCGACGCCCCGGCGCGCGCGCTGTTTGCGGCACGGCCCAACCCGACCCTCTCGGTGCAGCAGCAGGCGGCCTTCTTCGCAATCACCAACAACGATCTTCTCACGCTGCGGCAGATGATCGACCAGGGCTGGGACCTCACCAACGCGGTGGACAGCGCCGGCAAGACGTCGATGCACCGCGCCGCGCAGCTGGGCAACACCGCGGCCATTGATCAGCTGATCAAGGCTGGCGTGCCGATAGACCCGAACAACACGTGGAAGGAGACGCCGCTGCACCTGGCGACGCGCAACGGCCGCGTCGCCGCGGTCAAGCAGCTGGTGGGCGCCGGCGCGAGCGTCTCCACCAAGACCGTTGGCGGCGACAATGCCCTCTCGCTGGCCCAAAAGTATCGGATGAAGGACATCGCCGAGTTCCTCGCCGCAAAGTGACCGAGGAGACTCGGACATATGCAAACCTATATACACATATTTGGGTGTATATAGCGAATACTATACATTAGCGGCGCCGCGTTTTCTGGTTGGTCAACGTCGGCTTCGCGACGAGCTTGGTCGGCGTGCAGAGGTGTCGCGAGACTCGGAGCGGCGAGCGGCAGCTGACTGGACCACGACCGGCTCAGCGCTGGAGCCCGGTCGGCATGCTGTGTTATAGTGGTGTCGTGGCTGCTTGCAGGGCGTCTTAAGCTTGAGCTGTGGCCGCCTCTCCGCGGCGCCGCGACGCCGGCTATGCCTCCGGCTCGGCCGAGTGTCTCGTGTCTCGCGACCCCGGAGTCTGATCCCGCCTCGGTGGCGAGTGGCGAGCAACCCTGCGCACTAGCGCTCTTCATATCGTTATAACCTCTCTCCCCCTCCCTCTCCCTCGTCCCCGTCTATCCTTTTCGGCCCTTCCTCCTGGTCTTGGCAAGAGTCGTATTTCTCGGTCGGCGTGTCTCTCGTATTTCTCGGTCCGGCCGGAAGGGAGATGGACGGTGAACATGTCACTCGTCCGTGTGACTAGATATAGTCAGTGTCAGTGACTACTGCTATTACAGCTCTATTTTTGCTTTAGTTAGTTACTTAGTGTGACTAACTTAGTGTATTTTAGTGTTTATTGAGGTTGAGGTTGAGGCTGCGTGTGTGTGTGTACGTGTTACGTTGTCTTTTTATAACACACTCAGCATCAGCATTACCCACAACATATACAAAATCTACAGCACATGTAACTCGCATAACGCATAACTCACCATAATAACACATATATAACAATATCTATATGATAGCATATCTAGTATATATCTAACAGAAACAGACACATAGCACACAATAAACACGTACACACACACGACACACGACACAAAGCTCACAGTCTCACAGTCACAGTCACACACACCTCACCGGAGTCGGAGACCGACCGGGATACCGAGTGGAGACCGGGCGAGGCGGAGGCGGGACGAGGCGGAGGGGCCTTTGTCTTCTCCTTCTCGCTTGCTTCTCGTCAAAAAACCTCGCATCTCACACATGTGGTGTCGTGTGCGTGTGCGTGTGCGTGTGCGTGTGCGTACGCGTATGCGTGTACGTATACGGTATATACTATACGTAATAAGAATAAGACATACGACCGCTATAAGTAATAAGACGCAGTAAGCAGTTTGCAGTTTACAGTTTACACGGTTACACGTAGAAATAGTAATATGATAAAACTCACTGACACTGTAAGTAAGAAGACGAGTGCGAGCGTGTTGTTAAATTATTTTGTGTGTGACAAATTGTGGTATTTTCAGTAGTAGTAGCTTATATGGGTATATAATATATTTTAGTAATATTATATTATATCGACAGGATTTATATAGTCTATTTGTAGTATTATCATTACAATTACAATTACAACACTGTGTAGCGTTGTAGATGGTATAGGTATAGGCGTACCTTAACCTGCGGTGTATTACGGTGTACGACGGGTACGGGTAATATATATACGGTGTACCCTGATGATGATATATGAAAATTAGAACTCTATATATATACATATATATACTATAATACTATGTCTATTATCTATTATGTATGTATAATACACTATAAACTACACCGCCCTGCATCTGCACCTGTCAGCACCCTGCTGCCTGCTGACCCTGCGCACCACATATATACTTTATACACCTACAGCACCTACACCCCTACACCTACACACAATAAACACGCGACTTATAATATTATTATATAATTATAAATTTATTGTTATTGGCAGTTACTGGTACTGGTACTGGCCATTTTTTTATGAGTGCGGCTGTCAGCTGTACTGTGTACTGTCGTGTACTGTGTACTGTGACGGGTCGCAGCAGCAGCAGCAGCCGCCGCCGCAGCGTGATAGCACAACGCACCAGCAACAAATACTAATACCCGTAGTAGTAGTAGTACTATGTACTACTAGTACTACTAGAGCTACTAGTGTACTACTAGTAGCTACTACTACTACTAGTAAGCTAGTAGTAGTAGTATCATAAATATCAGCTAGCTACTAAGCAGCTATATATATTATACGGTAATGCGCAATGCAGTGTATATATAGCGCACAACACATATAACACCAGGGTTACCCCCGAGACAGCAGCAGGGAATGGCTAAGCAAAGAGATGGAGATAGCATAGGTGCCTCACTGTCAGTGTGTCACACACATAAACATAATAATAAACATATATACACATAAAAACATAAACGGAGACCCAATAGGCACAGACAAGGCCGCGGGTGCACGAGAACCTCCCAACTGACATTGAGCACACGGTCACACGCATCCACCACACCATTCCCACCGCTGGAGAGACACACGCCGGCAAAGCGCCGGCAGAGGCCACACACTACTCACTAAAGGCGGGAACTCCGGCGCATAACCGCCGGACGCTCCGGGCCACCTACTAAGGCCATTCTCCTCGCCTCGGATTAGGACCCGTCGGGTTTGTCTCGACTAGAAGACCGCGCCTGTCCTAGTCTGAGGCAAAGAGAATGGCCTTGGTAGCGCGGAGCTCGTCGCGGTCGACGTGGATTTTCCAGTCGAGCAGCAGGCAGGCGTAGACCTCTAGCTCGTTGAGGTGCTCTAGCGACACGCCGCCCACACTCGCCCAGTACTTGCTGTTGTACGACTCGTCGTCGAGCGCCTTACTAGAGAGCAGCGCGGTCACCAGCAGCAGTCGGTGCACGTTAGAGGCGCACAGGTGGAAGCCGTTGGCGCGGTGGCGGTGCACCAACCGGTCGATTAGGACGACCATGTGCAAGACCATGGGCTCTAGCATGTGCTCCTTCTGGAGCAGCCCCTGCGAGAGCAGCCACTGCTCGAGGTACACGCCCGGGGAGATATCCGGGAGGGACACGGAGTGGAAGAGCGGCGCGAAGACGGCGTTCGTGTCGGCCACCGGGCAACCGCCGCACGCCGTGCGCTCGAGCAGGTTGAGCGTCGCGGCCAGCGTTGACGCGGCATCGAGGGGCCACTTCCGGTCGCGCGTCCTCGAGCGCGAGCGCGTGGTGCGCGGAGAGGGGACAACGATCTCCTTCTCGGGCGTCATCCACTCCGCGGGCGACATCGCCTCGGGCGTGTGCGAGTCCGTCTCACAGGCATGCGCTGACGCGCAAAAGCGGTCGGCGTCCTGGGCGGAGGACGACGGCTGGCAGCAGCCGCAGGCGGTGCCGCCGTGCACCGAGTGGTCCCAGGTGCACGAGTCGGCGGCGGCGCCGGCGGGGTGGGGGGCGTGCGTGAGGTGCGCGAAGATGCTCGTCATGGCGGGAGGAAGCAGGTAAAATCGGGCGCGAAAAAGTCGACGGGCGACAGGTATAAAAAGGGGGGAAATCTGTCACTTTTTTTTTTTTTTTTTTTTTTTTTGTTGTTAATAGAAGAAGCGACACCTAGAAGAAGCGACACCGACTTAGGCAAGGCCAACAAATGGAACTGGATCAAATTCTCCTTTTGGAACATTAAAAGACTCTTTTAGAAAGAGCGGGAATTTGTTCTGGCCAACAAATGTTCGCGTATTTTTTTATGGAGCTCACCCGAAGGCCCCTACGCAGCTCTACGAGTTATAATGTTATAATGTTATAATGTTAAAATCCTGGTGGTGTTTCTACAAAAAAACGTTACTTTAAAGTTAGTACGGTATATATGTAGGGTCTATTCTGTTATACTCTACGTCTACGAGTATACCCAGCTGCCCACAGCACCTCAAAAACCAAGGAGCAGAGCAGCGGCGATGGCGGCGCGGGCTCAGTCGTTGATCCTGACGGACGAATCACAAAGTACGGCTCCGTCTAAAGCTGCGGGTGCTAACGGTTAACCCTGAACCCCGAATATATATATATATTATATATATGTATAGCATGTATATTATATTTATATATATAGATAGTATCAGATGGCGCAGCCAACCAACGCCCCCACTGCCACGGCCCACGGTGGAACAGACGCGGCCAAAGACACACACAAAACACAAAACAAACACATACACAACACACAAACAACACAACAACACACACAACCAACACAGCAGGAGAAACAGGACAAGGACAAGGAACACACGACATAAAAGAGCAAACGCAGCCGTCAGCCGTGCCGTGTCCATCCCGTCCCATCCCATACTGCAGGGCGGGGGCGCGAGCGAGCACACGACGGCACACGTTTTTTTCCCCGTAGTAAGTAGTAATACTGTAGTAACCGATAGTTCAACTATAGTTCACGTTCACGCGTACGCATCAATCATCAATCACAGTCACCCCCAAAACAGGCAGTAGGCCGCCGACACACCACTGTGGACTGTGGCACGACCGCAACCAATAACCACACAGGGCCACGGTCAGAGCCAGAGCGCTCAGAGCGCGCCCCACCCTCCTCGGAAACCGGCGGCGAGAGGGAGAGGGAGAGGCCCCGCCGTTGCCCTCTCCCATTGGCAATAATGCCATTGGCGCCGCCATTCCTCTTTGGAGCGCGATTCCATCTTCCACGACAAACACAAAAAAGGCAACACGAGGACCAACACAAAAAAGGCAACACGAGCGTGCCCTTTCGGGGACTACTACTACTACGGCTAGGGGCTGCTGCAATCAGATTGCACCGCGCGCCTCGAGCAAACGAAATCCAGCTGGTGCCAGACAGTGCGACTACTACTAGCATTATTCTCACGTACAGGCGAAACGGACAACGACGATCTTGGGGTCGGCGACGACGACTTCGACTATTAAGCGTCGCTGCGCTGTTGCTCGTTCTGTGTTCGTGTGAGTGGTTTGTTCTGCTGTCGTGTGCGTGTGACCTGTTGATCTTTTGTCATGAGTGTACGTATTCGAGCGAGAGGCATGCCTCGAGAAGGCGCGCTCCGGGGCGACCCGCCCCCCCCACCCCCTCGTTCTTAAAGGTGCCCTGCAGCTATTAAAGGTGCCCTGTGCGCCTAAGTGGTTCGACTTCGAGTTTCCTATACTCAAAACGACGATACTCTTAGTCGAAACTCGCTCAGGTACCTGAGCAAAGCGAATTCACCCATAGCGGTTAATTAGTAGCTGCAGGGCACCTTTAAATAAGCGCTATACGTAAATTCGCTTTGCTAATGTAAAAGGGCGACTCGCGACTACGAGTTTCGTCGATTTGATGATAGGAAGCTCGGAAGTCGAATCACTTAGGTGCGCAGGGCACCGTCAACCTTCTTTTGCTTCATCTTCTTCTTCACCTTCTTATGAGTATAGGGTAACACACACACACACACACACACACATATATATATATATGTGTATGTATGTATATATATATATACATATATATATATATATATATATATATATACATATATATATGTATATATATATATATATATGTATATATATATATACACATATATATAAATATATATGAGAATATCTATCTATCTATCTATATATCTATCTATCTATCTATCGATGTAAATAGATACCAACACACGTATCCGGAAATAGAGAAATCGATTTCGATCGAGATAGATAGACAGAGAGCATTCGCTCAGCCGGGCGGCGCCGAGTTCGAATCCTATGGGGGACGTAAGCTCGGCGCGAGTCGTTCGCGGCGGGCAGTTTCGCTGATGGTGGCCTAGTGGGGAGTACGCCCTAATAAAACAGGAGTCCTCACCGGAGAGACTACTGGGTGCGTGCGATCCCCAAAACTGCCCGCCGCGAACGACTCGCGCCGCGAGCTTACGCCCCCCATGGGCCATGGGATTCGAACCTCTGTTTTGTTGAAATGCGACCGATTTAGACCTTTTGGCGCTTGGTGTCCTTCTCGGGTTAACCCGATATGTCATATGTATCCATATCCCCAGGACAACATCGACAAAGTACAAAACCGATTTGGCTCAGCCAACAAGCGCTATTGCGCCCTCCCACCCATTCTTCAACGTTTAGACCTTTTGGCGCTTGGAGTCCTTCTCCTCGTTCTCCGTGTTGGTGTGGGCCGTGTGCTTTGTCGGCTTGCGGAAACGCGAGAGGTCGAGCGAGCGGAAGTAAGTGATCGCCTTGGGCAGGCCCTCCTCGAGAGATATCTGGGGCTCCCAGTTGAGATACCTGAGGGGGGGGGGGATGGGTCATAGGAAAGGGTCAGGGAAGGGGCGCTGGTTTGCCACAGCCTGTATATATATATATATATATATATATATTTATATAT
>Ga0209491_10009052_pt1 | contig 12353 bp, 4 predicted proteins | sample BON02_FD_187213 | JGI IMG/M metagenome (GOLD analysis project Ga0209491, IMG submission 187213) | Freshwater microbial communities from Lake Bonney liftoff mats and glacier meltwater in Antarctica - BON-02 (SPAdes) (version 2) | ecosystem: Environmental > Aquatic > Freshwater > Ice > Glacier... | reverse complement strand
ACACACACACCCACACACGCACACACACACACACACACACACGCACACACACACACGCGCACACGCACACACACACACACGCACACACACACCTGGGCGCCAGAGCGGCGGTCGATGATACTGAGCTCGGCAAAGGGCTGCGTCTTTGACGGTAAGCGCTGAGCAGCGAGAAGTGTAACATCCATTTCCCACGTCTGCTGATTCAAATTTCGGCAAAGCTCATCTAAAGTTGTCCTGAACCTGTCCGGATTCATCCCGGGAATGGACAGTAGATCGCCCGACTTTTGAGCGCGTGTGCCCTTTAGGCGCACGAAGAGCGTCGTTGTCTTCCCATCTTTGCCCTTGACTAATTTGCGAGCCTTGTCGAGAAGATCAATTCGCTGTTCCTTGTCCTTTTTCACGAAAGTTTTGAGAGAGATGGAGCGGGAGCCGATGAAGTCATCTTTGTCAGCCAAGTCTTTGTCCCAAAGCTCGATCACCAGGCTGCAATTACGGCCCTTGACTTCGTCCCAATGCATCGACTCATTCCACTCGCCCTCGTAGCCAGTCACATCCTTGGTCTGTCGCTCCTCACTCTGGATGTGGCATTTGAGGTACGCGTCGCACGATCCCATCAGGTCCATTTTCGGCATGCTCATGAATTTCAAGGCCGTCACATCAATATCCCACACGTCTTCGGCGTCATCGTCGGACTCATCTCTGCCCTCCTCGTCCGGAAGGGCATTGACCTTGAGTGCGAGCGCCACGGTGCAGGGCTGCTTGGAGTTTCCAATCACCGGCGACCCGTCGCCTTTGAGCACGTTGAATTCGCCACTCAGATTGCCGTCCTTGTCAGCGAGCGAGAGATCAACCATGCACGAGCCCACAGGCTGGGCTCCAGAGACTGTATTGTGATCGAGCACCGTGATTTCCACCACGCTTGCCGAGCCGGATGTGGCAAAGTGGAAGGGCGGCTCGGCATACACTGCGTCGTAGCAATTATCTTTCTTGTCGGTACGCTCCACCTGCCCATCAATTTCCACCTGCACTAGCGGATCACATTTGCCCATCATGTCCATCTTGGGGAGATTATTCACCGAATTGACCTTGACCCACACACCCGGTCCCGAGGCGTGGATGATTTCACCTACCGACGCCGCGTCTTTGCTCATTTCGGTGAATGAAAGTTTGATGTACACTTTACCGTTGCAAGGATGCCCGTCGTCTAGAACGCCTTCAAGCTCATAGGTTTCCTTGTCGTATGATACCAGGTTTCTCACAGGAATGCTAAAAGATCCCATGGTGCGGTCTTTGCCCATGCCTTCCTCGTCAAACATCTCAATATGAACCACTGACTTGTTTGCGATGCACTTAAAATCGAACTTCTCGTCCCATACTGGCTCAAGCGTCTTTTTCTTGCACTTTGTCTTTAGTGTCATGCCATCAACTGTGATCTTTAGATAAGGATCAGCCTTGCCCGTCCATGAATCCATCTTTGGAAGTCCATCCGCCCTCCGAGCAAGAACTGCGAGTTTGCCATTGACGGGGTGTTCGAGTACATGCGCACCAACGCTTGCTACGCCGGCAGTAGCCCCTTCGATCTTGATGGCCCAGAATGACAAAGAAATCTTGGTCGGCTGTTTATTTTGGCCTTTGACCATCTGTCCGTCTTTCTGCACGTTGAGGACCTTTTCGACCCCTTCCACTTTGCCTTTCAGATCCGACAGCGGAATTTGGATGGAACCAACCTCATCATCTTGACATCCCAAGTCCCAGTCCCAGATCTTAGCAATGAACTCATCGCTATCGTCCGTCACTTCAAACTCAAATTCCTCGTTCCATTGGGGATGATATTCGTTCTTGACAGTCTTGGACGTTTTCCGATCACCTGCCACCGACATGACGACATAGCCATCGCACTTGCCAAAGGTGTCCATCTGCGGGAGACTCTCAGCCGACTCCAGCTTCACCTTCAACATCCAAGGTGCTGACTTGCCAGCCGAAGCCACATCACCACCCGCCACATCTGTGCCCTCGGCCGGGCGAGGGGGGGCTTCGGCGGTGACAGAAAACAGGACTGCTGTCTTTTGTTTATCTGCACCAATCACAACGTCTTGGTTCTTTGTGCCTATCAATGTCAGCTCGTGGTCTGCGGTGCCGGCCATGAGCTTGCCAACTTGGATTTGATTGGAGCCAACTTCTTCGTCCTTCCCCGACGACTCCCAGTCCATGACTTTTATAGAGAGCGATTGCGACGATTTGGTCACGTTAAACTCAAAGGTCTCGTCGAAATCTGGATCGTAGTTGGACTTGACTTTATTTGTCTGCTGCTTTTGATCACCGCACTGGACAATGACGTAGCCGTCGCACTTACCGAATGTATCCATCTTCGGGAGGTGCCGCAATCCTTTGACATTTACTTTGATCTTGAAGGGCGGTTTCACGCGCAACGTGTCCTTTGCGTCTTCAATTGCAGCCTCTGCCTCGCCAACTGCTGCCTCTTTCTCTTTCTTCTGCCTCTCGAGTTCCTCCATTTCTTTTTGCAACGCCTCAAGTTCAGCGTCGTTCTTCTCCTCATACGAGAGCGTCATGTGCAACACGGCCGTATCGCCATGCTTACCCTGAAGGATCGCTGAGCCATCGGGAGTCTTGAACTCGAAGATTTTGTCCATCGTCTTCAGCTGCACCACCTCGGATATTTTGATCGTTAGTTCGCCAACCGAACGATGCGAACTGGTCATTTCCCAGTCGAAGAGCACTACTTTCAGGACATCTGTCGTATCTAACACCGGAAATTCGACATGTTCATTCCATTCGGGATTCTCTTTTTTCTTGATAATCTCCGTCTTGTGCACTTCCTCACCCAAAGACATTGATAGATACGCGTCGATCCACCCGAATGTATCCACTTTCGGCAAGTGTTCCGCTTTTCTGACGTGCATCTTGAGGCACGGACCGCCCCCCTTCAACTTCATTTGCCTCAATTTCTCGCGCAGCTTGATCTCGAGCTGGTGCTGTTTTTCAGCCACCTCTCTTGCTGCATCCTGTGCCGCCGTCTTGTCCTGCTCAGCCTTGTCCATGGCAGCCTGCGCTTCGAGTTGAGCCTTTTCGACGTCCTCATATGCAAGTTGCCGTGATTCCTTAATCATCTTCAACTGGTCCCTCACCTGTTCGTTGTTGCTGTCAAGTTGCCTTTTGGTAGCATCCAGCTCCTTGTTCACGCCATCCATGTCCATATCCGACTTTTCTTTGAGTTCGCGCGCTAACGCTTCCTTTTCGCACATGTATTTCCACGACTGGAAGCACTGATTGAGCCCCTTATTTTTCCAGCGAAACAGGATGCGGTCAGCCTTTTCAGACTTTTGCAGCTTCTGAACCTTATCAATCTGATTGATGGCCGCTGTGAGGGAACCATTTTGCTCGACAAGGAATGCATTTTCAGCCTCGAGCTGTCCTTTTCGATTCTGTAACGTGCACCCAATGATTGTGCAGGTAGTTGGAAGTTTCCCGAGTGCACTATTTTGGCTCATTACCACCTGATCAATAATCAAGGCGGCGAGCACTTCTGGAGTCTGCTTGTGGCTGATGTCGATGTCCGGTAAAATGTTTACATCAACGATGACACTGCCTGTCTGCACGTTGAGCACGGCAAGGCGTTCCGGGGCGATCGACAGAGATTCCGCCAGATCTTTGCGCAGAGCTTCTTTGAAAGCAAGTTTCTTTTCTGGGGTGCCAGCCACTTCGTCGAAGTTTTCGTTGAATTTCAGACTCACGGTGAGTGGGACTGATGGATCGGCGGGGCCCGTGGTACCATCGCTTCCGCCCATGGGATTTACACTTGCCATGGAGTTGGATGCACTCAATGACAGCGTGACTGTGGATTTCTCCTCCTTTCCCATGACATGCTTGGTAGTACCTGGCTTCAAGATGTTGATACTGCTAGAGCTGGACTTACCCGACAGATCAGCCAAGCGGAGCCGCGCTTCGCCAATACACTCGTCCTTTGACATCCTATCCCAGTCCCAGACTTTGAGCACCAGCTCGCTTTTGTCGTCAGTGATGTCAAAGACAAATTCCTCCTTCCATTCTGGATCCAAGGTATTTTTAATAGTCTTGGACTTGTGCTGTTTGTGGCCAAGAATGTCGAATGTCACGTACGGGTCTGCCTTGCCCGTCATGTCCATTTTTGGCAAGTTATTTGCCCGCATAAGCCCGAGTCGTAACTGCCAAGAGCCTGCCTTGTGAGCACGCGAAGGCGACACCCCGCCAAGTGCCGCCAATTTAGCCTCAAGATTTGCGGCTTGTTGTTGGAGCACGACACGCTCATGTCCCGCTGCATCTAAAGCGCCCTGATCCTCCGGCGAGAGCTCCACCTTTGGCTTCGGGGCACTAGATGCAAAGTGCATAGAGTACAAGAGCGTTGATGCCTGGTTGCCTGACCCCGTCAGACCTCCTGCCTTGTCTGCTATCTGCAACTGAAGGCTTTGGGATTGTATGGATTCGCGTTGGGCGATGTCCTTTAGAGAGATCGATAGAGTACCAACGGCTTTATCCTTGCCTAATCGATTCCACTCCATCAATGTAATCAGCACACTTTGCCCGGATGGCGCTTGCTGCAGTGGGAATTCAAATCTCTCCTCAAAACGCGGGTTCTTCTCGTTTTTCAATTTTTTGGTCTTTTCTGTTTGTCCAAGAACCTGGACTGTGCAGTATGGGTCAGCGTGTCCAAAGGTATCCATTTTTGGAATATTGTCCGCACCGTGTACGGTAACTGTAAGGGTTCCGTTGAGATTGGCAGGCACTGGACCAGTCGCAGGCTTGCTCTTCTGCTGCAGAGCATCCATGGTCTTGTGCACTTCAGCCTGCTGTGCTCGCAACGTATCGAGTTCGCGCCGCACTTCAGCCATTTCCTGTTGTGAGGTCTTTGCAGGAGACTTTATTGGGGAAGTCTCGGAAACGTGTCCCGGACCTGAAGCTCCGATTGTTTTGGTTGGTGCCTCAAAGTGCTGGAGCGGGTGCGGGGGACGACGAGACACAGGCATCACCGCAGGCATCAGCGGCTCCAACTCTGCCAAATTGAGCACCATCTCTTTTTTCACTTCAGGTGGCGGCGCCATTTTCGTTTCAAGCTCGTTTTGTGACAAGGAGAGTTGCGCTTGCAGCGCTTCAATCTGCTGCGCCAGCTGCTCAGTCCGGGCATCGCTGCCACCACGCTCAGCATTCAGCTCCTGGGCCTGTATTTCCAGCTTTCTATCCGCCTCTATCAGCGCGCGTTTGAGTTCTGTGACCTTGTCTTCGAGCGTCACGATTTGCTTGGCCTGACCCCCAGGGGGAGGCGCTGCCGATCGCTGCACTCTGACTTTTTTTGGGGCAAGCATTGTCATGTTTGCGTCCTCCGAAGCCTCTTCAAGTTGCTGCTGCTGGTCAATAAGACGCTGCTTGTCCTGTACATCAAGCTGTGCCAGATCAAGATGTCCTTGCTGAAGCCTTAGCTGACTACGGAGCTGTGTAACTAGGCCCACGAGCTCTGCCACTTCGTTTTTGCCTGTGTCGTTACCATTGGCGGATTTCAGAGCTTCAATTTCTGCCTGCCTCGCTGCCAGCATGTGTTGAAGTTGCTCTAGCCCAGCCTGCCCCGAGGAGAGAGCGCCCTCCATTTCACGGATCTTACCCTGCCCGGCCGCGAGGGCACCTTCCATCTCACGCACGTTGGCCTGCTCGACCGCGAGGGCTCGTTCAAGCTCCTGAGCTGCAGTCCCGTCTGCACCAACTGCGGTAGGAAGAGGTGGCGCTGCTGATCGCTGGACCCCACGCGCCTGCTTTTTAAGCATTGGCAAGTCCTGCATCTCATCATTTTGTTCGACAACTGTATTCTTTGCATCCTTCAATACTTGCAACTCGGACCGAAGCTTTATCAACTGCGAGTGTGCAACGCGCGCCTCTTTCTGCGCCACCTCCAGCTGGATAGAAAGTTGCATGTTCTTTCTGATATGGTCCCCCCCTGCCCCGTTTGGCGCCACTCCGTTTCCAGTGGCCGTGAGCTGCTCCAGACGAGCATAGCGACCTGCAATTTCATCGCGATCAGACATCAGTTGCTGTAGAGCAAGCTGGTGGCCAGAGGCTAACTTCGTGTGCTCTTCGATGTCCAGTTCCATCCTCCTGACCTTCTCAGCTAGGGTAAAGCGCTGCTGCTCGACCATTTGCAGCGCATTCGCCAGCTCGATCTCGCGCTCGCTGGGCACTTTTGGGATCAGAAGCTGTGATCTGAGACTGGAATTTTCTGCCTGATTCAGGTCTAGTGTCCGGCTCAGCTGACCGTTGTCGTCCTTCATGTATTCAATCTGCCTCTCTAGACTTGCTATCTGCTGCTGCTGGGCGTCAATGATATCAATCTTTTCTTTGAGCACCATCACCGACTGGTTGCTATCGAGCATCGCAAACATTGAATTTTGATCCGCCCGCACTTGCTTGAGTGCCTCGTTTTCGCCCTCCACACGCTTTAGAGCCAACGTCAACGACTCAATATACCCCTGCCACACAAAAGAACGCGACACACGACGTCGTCAAGGGAAGGCAGGTTGACAAGAAAAAGGAAGGCAGGTGGACAAGGAAACAACCGCACGCCCCACCAAGAGCTCCTGTCGCTCCTCAGTGGCAGCCACAAGGTCTGACTTGATCTGTGAGACTTTGCTCTCGGCCATGCTCCTGTGATATTTGTATATGTCAGCGTCTTCCTCAGGTGCAGCCTTTTCGGAGATAACAACAAGGATTGCACGTCTGGACATCCACCTGAGCTCCATGGAAGACGCGGGAGCGGAAACATGGCCCGTGTACGGCGAGACGCCGCCTTGAGAGTACGGCGAAACGCCGCCCTGAGAGTAAGGCGAAGAGTGTTCTTGCGAATATTGCGCGTATTGCGAATATTGCGAGTACGCCGCCTGCCGATCCCCCATCCCCGCCTGCCAACAGAAGAGAACAGTCGGGATCAGCAAGGCGTCAGCACAGGGATTGTGGGAAAAGCTTTGCAGCACACATCACCCGGGTGATCTGTCGCAACCCGGCTCACCTGCGAGTGACTGCTGCTATCGCCGCCATAGTGTGAGTTGTACTGGCTCATCGTGTTCCAGTCTTTCCCCCCGAGCCCTTGGGCAATACCGCGCCCCAATGCACGCCGCACTGGCACTCAGCCCGCAGGCCTAGCACCAGCACCTGAGATCCTCTCCTCCACGTCTCCACACGGATGCTGTAGTCCAATGGCAATGAGTGTCAGAGGAGCCCAAGTTCGTGGGCCAAGCGAAAGGGTACTCCGTACCATGGCGAGGACGATGATGCTCGCCGTGGGCGTCGCCGGGGTGCTGCTGGTAGGACTGCGCTGGGTGCAGCAGCAGGAGCCTGATGCGCTCCTCTCACAGCGCATGGAGGCCAAGGCTATTCGTGCAGCGCGCGGCCTCGACGATTACTTCAAGGGGCTCGACCGCAGCGCCGACAAAACAGCAGACAAAGTGCGGGAACTCCAGCGCATGCGCTTCGATGCGGGCGTGGGCACGCATTTCGCGTCAACGCTGGCAGAGCGTGACCTGCAGACAACCGATGACTGGGGACGAGACGGGGCAGACCCGTGGGCAGCCGTCTCCGTCGATTCTAGACAATCGACGCCTGCCCACGGGTCTCACAAGGCAAGGATTGAGCAGCTCGCCGAACCCTTCTTATACCAGCCCTCGCACAAGGTCGTGGGCAAGGATATTGTACGACAGGCGGACCAGGGCCTGTTCGGCTCGTCGCTCACAGGGCTGGTGAAAAACGTGTTTGGAGGCCCTAAATCTAGCATTTCCAAATACGCAGAGACGCACCAGGCCAAGTCAGGCAGCTACCACTGGTCAGCCCTGGGCGAAGCACACTGGGATGCCAATGGCGACCCTATCCTCCCAACGGCTGTGAAAAACGACAGGGGCCTAGCGGGCGCTGGAGTCAAGATGTCAAATTCGTTGAAGGAGCTGTATAAAGATACGGATCGCGTACCCGTGACCAAGCGGGTGGCTGGCAAAGGCACCCTTCACCTGGTTCGCCTCATGGACAATCTGCTGTACGGCAAGTCTATCAAATCTCGCAGGAATGCGCGCGAGGAGAAAGAGGAAAAGGCGGCGGATTTTACTCGTGAGCTTGAGGAGCACAAATTCGACGACAAGAAGCTTGTTGGCAAAAGTTCGAGCTTCTTCCACGACGATGAAAGTGTCCCTGCTGAACAGCCTAACCAGGGCCTGTTGACAAAAATGCTTTTCCCGCAACCCAAGTCTGCGGTTGCTGATGCCAGCTATGTGGCCAGGCATCTCAAGGACAACGAAATGCTCATCTCGGGCAGCAACGGCTTCTTCAAAGACACCAATGATGAGAACCCGATGGACAAGGTGCTTGCAATGCCGGCAGCCTCCCTCCATGAGAGCAGGCGGCGGCAGATGCGCCAACTGGAGAAGCAGCGCGCACATCAGAAGGAAACGAGTGGTGTTGAGGCAGTCAACGATGTCCAGGTTGCGAATACGCAGGGAGCGGCAAGCAGGCAGGAACACAGTGCAGTAACCTCGACTCGCCGCAAGAGCCCGGATTTGTTGGAGACTGCCGAGCGCGCGGTGTTGCGCGCCGAGAAGCGCGAGCACCACGTAGAGGGCAAGGTTCGTCACGACGAGAGGCGGCAGGAGTCGGAGCGTAACCAAGTGCGCAGGATGGAGCGGAGCGAGCAACGCAAGGGACAGGCGAGGGCAGCTAAGGAGGAGCTCAAGGGCGAGGCCACGACGATGGCAGTGCAGGAGGCTAGAGTGAAAAAGGCTAGAGAAGAAGGCAAGGCTGAGGCTCTCGGCATTCTCAAAGAGCAACGCAAGGAAGCGCTGCGTGCTCAATCAGCAAAGGCGTTATCGGGGCAGGAAATGGAGGCGCGGGAGGTACCTTCGGGGAAGGAGACTGAGGGGCACGTAAGTGGGCAGCAGGAGCGGCAGGCCGTATCGAATTATTTCAAAAAGCTCGCTAAGGAGGACAAGTACAAGCATATACTTGGTATGAGTGTGATCCATAAGGAGGAAGTTGCGCGCCCCGGCGAGAAAGCATGGGCAGATGGAACGGACCGCCGCGACATGATGCGCGACAACAAATTCTTCGACAAGGTTGCAGAGCATGACAAAAAGAAGGCCGAGCGTTGGCGTGTGAAGCGCATCCAGGATCGTAAGGATCTACACAGCCTCCACTTTCTCGAGGCAGCGGACCGCTCAGTGGAAAAAGCTACAGTCCAAAAGGACAAGATGGCCAACAGTGAAGTGCCGCGCGCCTTCAAGGAATGGGAGCACGCAGAGGCCACGATAGGCATCAACGAGGATGCAAAGCGAATGCATCTATCTCCTCGTCACACGGCTACGCTGCAGCAGCCGAGCGGGCAGCATGCTGCGGGGGACAAGAATGCGATGCAAGAGGACAAGAATGCGATGCAAGAGGGTCTTATGCAGACACACATCAAGGCGGCTATCAGTAGAGCGCTCGGAAAGGACGTGACACCAGAGAGCGATCAGGCGGTTGCGTCGGGCATTCAAAAACCGTTGCATCAGCGCGCAGCCAGACGTAGCAAGATCCAACGGACTGACGCAATCAGTCCTGTGGAGGCTGCGCCCAAGTCGCACGCCAAGACCGCGGCTGCTACCACACCGCAAGTGCATGCTACACTCGACAGCAACCACACCGAGTACCAATACCAAAAACAGCATCTTGCTCAGACACTTGACACACCGGAGCCAAGTGCGAAGAGGCAACTCGATCAATTTCTTCACCACCCTATCTCAACGGTCGAGTCTCTCTTTTGATATCGGGGCATTTGCTTTGTTTTCAATTTTTTTTTAAATCTGTTCGTTTTCAATTGTGATGTGCAAGTGCTGAGGTCGAGTCGAGTGCCTCTTTTGATACCGGGGCATAGGGGGTGTCAGCAGTTGATACCGGGGCATAGGGGGTGTCAGCAGTCGCCGCGGCGGGCGTCGTACTCAGGGTGCACAACCACTGCACCTTCCAGGTGCTAGGAAGATACGTGGGTAAGTGTCACAGTGGAGCCTAAAGAAAGAAGCAATCGCCTTGCCGAGGGTCTCTCTTGCCCGCATGCTCTAGGGTGACAGTGGAATTGATGCATCACGTGATTACTGCTTCTGTACTTGTGAAGCATTCTGTCGAATTCGCTGGGCGACTCGTGGTCGAACATGCACATCCCTGTTGGTCCCCTTAAACACATCCCCACTTCCCTGTGTATTGCCTTATGCGTGTGTGTGTGCGCGTGCGTGCGTGTGTGTGTGTTTGTGTGTGTGTGAGCGAGTGAGAGTGTGTGTATGTTTGTTCCGTGTCTCGTGCTGTGGTTCAGAAAATCTACCCCCAACCCTAAATCTGTCACGGTTGAACCCCTTCAGATCGGTCCCAAAGTGCCTTATACATCCGGCCGGCCCCGGGCAAAAGGAAAAAATAAATTCACTGTAGGGTCATATGAGTGGTGGGCCTGGGAGTGTGATTGTAACTTTCTGAAATGCAGCTTCCTGGAAGTGGCACAGCTAAAATCTGTTCTCCACAATCTCAATTTAAAATTTTGTGCGATTGAAGCACGAACACGCCGGCGTGACTCATGTGCCTTCTGCACTGAACACAGGCTGCTCTTGCCTGTGTTTTATGAAGCATACCCGGCGACCGAACCAAAACTGAGAATGCAAACAACTTGAAATCTATACCGACGAACTTTTTGAATGTTTTCGTCTTCTTATATACGAAGACGACTCCGAAATTCCGGAAGGATCTTCGGGACCGCTCTCAGGCTGACTCCTGACTCGGAATTTCCTGCCACCCACACCGAAGATCATGGTAGAATCCGACTACACGTTGACACCACTGTCTGTATCACTCATTCACACATGCGGCGATATGGAACATACCACTGTGACACATATGGTGTGAATGACATCATGATGTGATGTTGCTTTGTGGCATGATTCATATCAGAGATCTGCATGCCATTAATTATCATTTTTGACAACGATATTCACTGAAACGATTAAATAATCTTTTGTTTTGTAAAGGAGACCCCAATGATCGCACAGTAAAAGTGGATACATATTTGAAAACCCCTACTTTTTCTGGGTCGAATGGTAAGTGTTACAACTCTCTCAGCTCATTTTTGATTTTCGAAGGAATACCCAGGATTTTTGGTATATGAGACCCCAATGATCGCACAGTAAAAGTGGATACATATTTGAAAACCCCTGATTTTCCTGCCAGTGCGTCGAATGGTGAGTGTCAAAACTCGATCAGTATACTCAGGGTTTGGGTTACAAAAAGAACCCAGAAATTGCATGAAAATAGTGGAGACATATTTGCAAAGGTCCGAGTTGTCTGCGTCGAATGCAATAAACTTGACTCTAGTGATAAAGCGCCCACGAACAAGATCTGCCGCCGCGCGTTAAGTGAGCAACGCCCACGAACGAGATCTTGTCACGAATCAGAACGAGTAGTTTAGGCCCATTTTAAGGTCAAACGTACCTTTTGGAAAGCCTTTAAACTGATAGGGAAGGGGGAGGGTTGCCTCCTTTGTATATGTATGCTCACATAAAGTTAGGAAAGATGGCATGTGAGCACAGATATATAGAAAAAGATCATGATACTTAGAGTACATAGCGGTAAAACACACCTAATTATACTAAGATTTACATGAGCTCACTTGAGAAATGAGCTCATGAAAATCTGCAGATTGGTTGTCTTATTAGTGCACGTTACTACATATCCACATACACACAAATTACTACATATCCACATACACACAAAGATACACACACACAGAACTACACACAATCACACATACACACACATAATATAGTATTGCACACACAAACAGCACACACACACGAGGACATGTTCAGACACACGCACACACGAGTCACACAATACATTGAAGAGGGTGGGACAAGACAAGAACTGGGTGAGTTGAGGGTTACAGCCAAAAGTGTAGTAGAAAGTAGGGTTTCTGAAAGTCTATTTATATATATGTATTTTGTGTTGTATGATGGAGGTAGTAATTTGTGATGGTCTCCAAAATGGATCATGGGTCACGAACCATCAGGAAACTAAACCGTTTTTCTAAAAAAAGACGCGTTAGTTCTGAAAAAAACTTTTCTTCGATCAAAAGCAAGAACAAGAATCAAGAAGCAGAAGAAGGACGACATCGGGGAGAACACCTGTGACGTGGAGCGCAGTGAACCGGTACCCCCAGAGCGCTGACGTCACACGAGTGGTTTTCTCCCGCGAGCACCGCTTGCGCGGACGCTGGGGGCAGAAGAGTCGTTGTATATATATATTTATGTGCATATTTGAGA
>Ga0209491_10009049_pt1 | contig 12355 bp, 7 predicted proteins | sample BON02_FD_187213 | JGI IMG/M metagenome (GOLD analysis project Ga0209491, IMG submission 187213) | Freshwater microbial communities from Lake Bonney liftoff mats and glacier meltwater in Antarctica - BON-02 (SPAdes) (version 2) | ecosystem: Environmental > Aquatic > Freshwater > Ice > Glacier... | reverse complement strand
CCCCCCCCTCCCTGCGCCGCTGCCTCCTCCGGGAAAAACGCTCCCACCCCCAAATCGAACGAACTTTCCGCCAAAGACTTCTGTCGGACCGGGTCAAAGATCGCTCCTTTCCCCCCTCCCTCCCTCCTTCCCTCCTTCCCTCCTCCATCACTACCACCTCCACCGAGCAACAAGTTGAAATCGTCCGTGTTAGGCGTCTTAGCTACTGCTGCTGCTGCTGCTGCACCGGGGCCTGCAGCAGGGGGCCAACCAAAAGAGTCCCCAAACCCTTGCTGCTGCTGCTGCTGCTGCTGCTGCTGCTGCTGTTGGGGTGGGGTAGAGCCAAACGCAGCCCATTCCACCGGTTGCTGCTGTTGCTGCTGAGGCATGAACCCAAATGCCTGCCCTCCCTGCTGCTGCGGCTGCTGCTGCTGTTGAGGACAAGCCCCCCACTGCTGCTGCAACTGCTGCTGCTGCAACTGCTGCTGCTGCAACCTCTCCTGCTCCTGCTGCTGGGCCGCCACCGCCGCCGCGATCGCCGCCTGCTCTTCATTGTACGTGGTAATCTTCAATTGATCCAAAGGGATAGATGCCGTGGGTGACTTAGCACGCTTGAGAGGATCGAGGTCCATGAACGCTACAGTGGACATAGCGCTGCTTTGGGGGGAAAGTTCCACTTTCGCGATGGGCTTATTGTATCGAATAGGGCTCAAGGGAGCTTCATAGAAGGGGTTACCACTACGCGAGCCCGGGCGGGAGGAGCTCAGGCCGAGGGAAGAGGAGGAGGCGAAGGCGTTGTCGCTCTGATGGGTGGTAGTAGGGGGGGGAGGAGAAAGGGAAGGAGGAGGAGGAGAGGCGGAGGGAGGGGCGGGCGCGTGTTGCTTGACCGAGTAGGAGGCGCCTGCCTCGTAGAAGCTTTGCGTGCCCAGGTTATCGGTCCGCGCGGGCTCCTTGTAGATCTCGAAGGGGTTTCCGTCGATGGCGCCGGGTTCGCTGACGAAGGAGGCGCGGCGTTGGGGAGAGGTAGGAGCAAATTCAAGCCATTTCTCTTGGCTTTGGTGCACTTCTGCAGCAGAGGGCACGGTGCCCAATGTCTGCCGACGCTGCGGCGGGGCAGTCCTGCTCGAGCTGCTGCTGGTGCTGCTGCTGTTGCTGTTGAGATTGCGATTGCTTCCGCTACTGCTGCTGTCTGCGCCGGCGCTAGCGCCTTGTGCGGCGAGGGCGGCCGAGACGGTGGCGGAGGCGTCTCTTTCTTGTTCGGTGGGTGTTCCCATCCGAGGCGCCTTGACCTCCTTGCCCGCCATGTGCATGGGCACGGGGCTGGTCCACAGCGTCATGGCTGCGTCCGCGTGAATGGGGCGTGCCCTGCTTTGTTGTGAGAGGGAGGAGGGAGATGAATGGGTGGGTGGTTTGACAAGGGCTGGAGCATGGGCCTTGCAAGCGGTCAATTTCTGCACATGCAAACGCCTAGCGTCTAGCGCGTGTGACGCATAGGAATGCGGACGCGTAAAGGTGCTGCAAGGGCGGCGCCTCTTTGTTTTGGGTAGGGCAAAGGTTAGGTCGTCCTGGGAAGAAGAAGAAGTCCTTGCTTGCTTTGCTCATGACTCGCCGACTACGCGCGGGAGGGACGTGCGTGGGGCCACAGGGCAACAAAAAACAAGCCCTCCCCCCAGTCTCCTAGAGCATTGTATGTAGTGCGTCGTGGTTCTCCTTTGTCGTAGGGGGAGACAGCGCGTGCGCGTGTCTGCTGGAGGGCTTGGCTCGTAAGGGCTGGGGTAAAGTAGTGGGGGAGGAGGGGGGTCCCTCGCGGTCGAAGCACAGTGCCGCTTGTCTTCCTACGCGCTCGGCGCCGGAGTGGGGCATGGACCTGGAGGGGGTGGAGAGGGTGTTGTCTGTGTGGTACGCGTGCAGGGTTGGTGTCGGGGTTGGTGGTGGCGTCCAGCAAGTCAAGAGGAAAAGAAGGGCAGCCCCCTAGAGGGAAGCAACACAACAACAAGACGTCTGACAGCAATGCTCGCCGACTGGTTGCGTTTCCGCGCACTGCCGACACTGTCCTGGGTCGTAACACACGTACGCTTCTAGAGACTCACCACGCACTTTTTCGCACCCGCACAAGCAGTAAAAGACCCGCCGTCGGCTCCCTTCCCGGCCGCACACACACTCCCTTCTTCGACCTTCCCCCGCCCCCCTCTCCAAAGTCGTCTCGTCATGGCCATGGCCCGAATCTTTGCGGGACCTTTGGGCCTGGCGTCTCTCTTCGTGGTCTTGGCGGCCAGTGGCACGACGCGGGCGTTTGCCGTGGGTCAATCAAGGACTTTGATGCCTTCCGGCCGTGCCGCCGCGCGGGCACAGACTAAAACCTCCTGCCCCTTGACTGCGGCCAGCTCGAGCAGCAGCAATGCCCCGATGACGATGATGTTGACCATGCCGCTCAGCCGCACCGCCCTTTCCTCCACCTCTTCCGCTTCTTTCATGCTCCCTTTTTTGCGTCAACGTGGTGGAGCTGCCTCGGCCTCCATTTCTGCTAGCCCTACCAAGGCAGGAGGCCTTGACTCCCTCACTCTACTGAGCACCTTCATGGGCTACACGGTCATCGCCGGTTCCATGCTCTTCAAAGTCCCGCAAGCCGCCCGCATCTTCCGCAAGAAGTCCGCCGCTGGTTTATCCAGCTCGATGTACGTTTTGGAAACAGCGGGAATAGCCATGTCTCTCGCTTTTTCCATTCGCAACGCCTTCCCCTTCTCCACCTACGGCGAAGCCGTCTTCATCCTCCTGCAAAACGTCATTATCATGAGCGGGATCTCCCTCTACTCCGACCAACCCAAGCCCTCCGTCCTCGTCCTCTCCCTCGTTGCCGCTTCGTTAGCGTTCGCCTACACCATCAGCCCTGCTGCCCCCATGGTCCTCGTCTCGATCCTCCAGAGCATCTCCATCCCTCTTTTAAACTTTTCGCGAGTCCCCCAACTTCTGCTGAATCACCGCACGAAAAGCACGGGCGAGCTCGCGCCGTCCACGTTGATTTTGCAAGCGGCGGGGAATTTAGCCAGGATTTTTACGACTATTGTTCAGGTGCAGAATAAGTTGTTTTTGTTGTCGTGTTTGGTGGCGATGGTTTTCAATGGAGCACTCGTCGCGCAGTATTTTATGTATCGGGGAAGGGCGCCGGCGAGGCCACCCAAGGAGGTGTGGTAAAACAATAAGAAGAGAAAGACCGGATTTTTCTGGGTATTACCTTGATGTGAAAGGGCTCGATTAATTATCGTGTGGTCTATGTGGTGTGAGAAAGGGGGCAATTGGTTAGATTTGTTGTGTGTGGGAGGGAGGGAGGACGAGGACACGAGGAACTGACTGGGGTTAAAGAATGGACTGAGGGAGGGAGGGAGGGAGGGGAAGGGAGGTAAGAATGAGACATTGCATAGAAGTGAAGAGTAGATAAGCACGCACTTACTGACGGGCGAGTGCGAGATTAGCTATGGTAAAGAATAGGAGGGATGGAGGGAGGGAGGGGGAGAGGGAGGGAGCATTGCAGGCAATAAAAGGCAATTACTTATAAACCGATATAAAGATAGCAATGTAAGGCAATAATTAATAAACCGATATATAGATAGGTAGATGTGTTTCTAATCAGTGGCATTTCTTCCTTTATAAATCTTTATACAATCCGTTTCTTTGTACATTCGCTAATAACAACAAGTCCCCTCACTTTTTCACAAAGCCCCTTCCAATCATCCCGTGGACGACATCGTCCTCGACCTCACCCTCTCCCCTCCCCCCTCCCCTTCATCCCCCGCCGCCAAATGACACTTATGACCACAGCCCGTCGGACATTCCTTATTCGTTGCAAACCACTCCTGCAGATGCTTCACGTGCCCCCCATGCCCACAACCAGGACACCAGACATACACCCCTCTGACAGGCTGCAAGCACAAAGCGCACTGAGAGACCAATGCCCGGCATTTCCCACACCATGGCGAGGAGGACGAGGACAAGGAACCGGAGGAGGGATCACTCGCTGGAGCAGTGCCTAGCCCCGTGGGCCGACGGCAATTGGCACAAGCGGCATACATGGTGGTATTACTCACATACAGCTGCTGGATGTATTTATCATCCCCACACGCCACCAGCTCATTCGCCGCTTCCCACAAGGCCAACCGCTGCAATAGCTCCAGATAATCTAAATAAATTTCACGCACCCTCTCTGGTTTCGACTCGATCAAGTCTGGGAGTGTTTCTCCTGTCAGCGCTCCACCAGTCGATACAATCACCTCAAACAAAGCCACGCAATTCTGCACATCTCCTTCCTCCAGTAATTCTTCCACAATGCTACTAAGCAGCTCGCGGCGGAGCAGCTGCAGGCACCAGGAAGAGGAGGAGGAAGAGGAAGCCGTCGTTTGGCTGCTCACCCCTTCCTTGCCGCTGCTGCTGGCCCACACACCCCTCCCCGTCGCAAAATCAAACCCTCCCTCCTTTTCCTCCGCATACCCCTCTCCTCCCTCCCTCCCTCCCTCCTCCTGACCCCCGGGCAAAAACACGCCAAGCATTTCCCATACATGTGCCATGCGCCATTGTCCTCCCAAGCGAGCGACCTCTGCGTTATGCTGGCACAAATCTTCCCTCGCCCGGTGGCAGTCCCAGGAGGTGGTTAAAGGCAAGGGGCACCCGCGTGGTTGTAGAACGTAGCCTTTTGCAAGGTGAGCAATTTGATCGGCGAAATGAAGAGGGGTTTCAGGAAGGGACGCGGGGGAGGAGGAGGGGCAGGCGAGGAGGTGTTTCGCGTTCTTTTTGGAGGAGGACTTGGAGGATCGTTTTTTGTCGCCTGCTGCTGGAGAGACGACGCCTAGGTGCTTGATGATCTCAGCAGTAGCTGCAGCATTCAAAGACGTCTCGTCCCAGTCCATACGATACAAAAACCGCGGAAGCCAAAACGGAGAAGCAGCAGCAGCAGCCGCCGCGTCACCACCTGCAGCTGCTGCTGCAACCACTGCAGCGGCAGCGGCAGCAGCAGCAGCAGTCGCTTTGCTGGCGGCGTGCTCAGCAGCGCCTCCTGGATCTAGGACAGAGGAGGGAGAGGAAACCAAGCGGAGTCGGTCGGTGGTGGAGGGAGAGGGAGCAGTAGCTGCACGATGCATGGCTGTTTGCTGCTGGGCGGTGGAGAAGGTGGAGGAGGAGGCAGCGACGGAGGGCAAGACGGTCGAGAGGGAGGAGGACGGGTGCATGTAGTGGTGGGGGTGGGGAGGGGTGGATTGCAAGCCGCTGATTCGGCCGTCGGTCGAAGCCTGTCGGGAGAGCATCCCTGGAATCATGTCCTCGTCGTCCTGCTCTCCCCCTCGTCCTTCACTACCACCAACAGCTGCAGCGCCGCCCATCCCTCCCTCCCCTCCTTCCTCCTCGACCGCAAATAAGCCCGGGGCCTGCCGTGTCAACTCATTCTGGACAATCCCGATAAACTCCTTGGAACTGTCAATCCTTTCAAACGACGTCAGCATCTCCCCTCGCACACTCAACGCGACCACCGCCGGGGTAACTGCATCCCTCGGCCTGGACGCCCTTGCAAGAGAATAAAGAATCACCCTTCCATCCCTCCCACACGATACCAAGTGCTGCCACACCCCCAAATACTCAGTATAATGACCAAGCCCATCATCCTTCTCCCCCTCCTCCCTACTATGTCGTGAAAACGACTCCCCCCACGCAGCACCCCACGAGCCAAATAGCCGCGAAGACCGAGTCTGCTGCTGCGGTTGCTGTTGCTGTTGCTGTTGGTCAGTGATGCTGGAGGGACTGATGGGGTGGGGGGCATGCTCGGGGAGGCAGGGGGTGTCTAACCAGGTGATGCTACCGCAGACGTCTTCGTGGCCATCGAAGGTGGCGAGCGGTAAGAAAGGATGACGCACATTCCAAAGATGAATCATGTTATCCCCCTGCACGGACGAGGTAGTGGTCAGCTGCTCCGGGTGCCCCGGTCGCCATTTAATCCGATTCACCGCCGAGACCGTGTTAATCAAATACGTCTCCTTCAACGTAGTGCTCGCGCTATTATTCGCATTCCCTGCCCCTCCTTCCGCCCCTCCTCCCCCCCCTCCTCCCCCTCCACCTCGCACAGATTGATCACTCAGATCCCACACCTTAACTGTGCGATCTCTCGCACCCGTTGCTAGCACCCAAGGCTCGACCAAATGCCATTCCAACGCAAGCACCAAGCCATTATGTCCCATTATTTTTAGGACGGGTCCCGCGGCCTTCCGTCTATCCCACAGGTGGACTGACCCATTCTCGCAGGCAGCAGCAAAGTAGTGGGCTTGTGATGGGTGCCATTGCACGTCGCGCACGGATTCCGAACGGGGATTATAGGTGGCTTGGCAGTGATAGAGTCGCCCGCGGCGGTCCCAGAGCTTGACGGTTGTGTCTTGGGAGGCGGAGAGCAGGAGGCCCTCTTCTTGCGGGTGCCAGTTGATCCGATTTACGGTGCGGGGGTGGGCGGCAATGACGCGTTCTTGCGAAGCGCGGCCGTCGCGGGAGGAGATGTCCCAGAAGATGATGTTGCCGTTGCTGGCCCCGCTGGCGAGGAGGTTGCGGGTGGCGTCCTTGACACACCTGTGGTGTTTGTATGTGGGTGTGCGATGGAGGGCGTGAGAATTAGCGTCACGAAACGCCAAAATGCTTGGATCTGGCGTGCCCCTTTTGTGTTATATACGCAACTGCTTACCATTCGACGTCGAGAATGGAGAAGTTGACTTCGCTTGTCACCTTGTTGGTGAGCCGGAGGTTGGTTTTCTCGACCAGGCCGTGGGGGGAGATGGAGACGATTTTCAGCATTTGGGCCCCGCCGACTGCGGCGACGAGGCCGGCGGCCCCCGGTTGGCGGGCGACGGACATGCAGTTGAGGGGTTTGCCGAGCTGTTGTTTTTGGGGTTGGGATGGGTTTTTGGGGATTGTTGGTGGAGTGTGGGGAGTAGCAAACGTTTCACATGCTGGTGTGGGGTGGAGCGTGGAGGCCTTGTGATGGGGTGCGTGGGTGGATTGCACAAAGACACAGAGAAAGACATGTAAATACAGACGGACGGGAACTGGATTGAAAAGGGTGACACATTCTTTCATCCGCACACCCTCGCTTTAAACTGCATCCCAAGAGGGCAGAGGAGCCGATGTAGAGGAGGGGAGGGAGGGGAGGTCACTTACGTCGATGTGTGAAACGCAGGTGGCACTGCCCGGCAATGGCAATGACTGCACTGGAGACGTCGCCCCGGCATCGTCGTACGGTCGTGGCTGGCCGGGGGAGGGCAGTAGTGGCGGGGTTGGTGACAGCATGGCTTGTGGGGGAGGCTACTCGCTCGGCTGAAATGCCAGCTTGCTTGGCCCTGTGTGTACCCAAAAAAGGAGAGAGGGTGCATGAGCGCTTCAATAGCTTTGTCTGGACCTGGCACATTTACTGCGGGGGTCTGGGACGCTATGGGTGGCTTGAAAGGTGGGACCAAGGCGGCAACAATGACCTCCCGTCCCTCTTGCAACTTGCAACGCCCGTGAACGGGCGAAAGGTGCGAAGAAGACGCGCGGCAAGGCAAGCATCAATGCCAAACCCAAAAGCCACACGCTTGCCCTCCACACGACCACCACCCTCAGGACCACAGCCAGGCTTATCGAATAGTGCCCAAGACCATCGAGGGCGCGCTGACCCTGTCTGTGCGCCAGCGCAAGTCCTTCTTGTGTCGTTCCCAAGGCTCGAGCTCGCGCCCTGATCTTCTTTCGCCCGAGCGAAGGCACAAACCCACAACTCACACAACCTACACACACACAACCACACAGGCAGGCAGGCCAGCTTCGAAGGTAGCGCCCACGCAGGAGCAGCTTTCGATCCAAAGGTGAGTGCAGCGGCTGCGCTTTGTAGCTCCTTTTCCCCCCTCCCTCCCTCCCTCCCGCGCACGGCACCCCCAAAGACCGACGAACCAACCTTCCTGCTTCCCTCCCTGCCTTCCCCCGTCCCTTCCCTTCCTCCCTTTCAATACTAGACTCTAACCAACATGGCGGACGGCGGCCTGAGCAAGATGTACCAGCTGGTGCAGTGGCTGTCGAACCAAAAGGACGTGGACGCTTTCTTGGACCCCGTGGACTGGAAGACATTGGGCCTGACTGATTACCCTCTCGTGATTGCTCAACCCATGGACCTGGGCACGATTAAGGGGCGGTTGGAAAGCGGGCACTACAGCAAGCATGCTCAGGTGGCGGAGGACGTGCGGCTGGTCTGGAATAATTGCAAGGCCTACAACCAAGAAGGGTCTTATCTCTACAAAATTGCTGAGAAGCTCGCGGGGAAGTTTGAGGAGAAGTACAACAAGATCAAGACCGAGGAACCCGAAGGCCCCGACGACGAGAACCAGCCGCCGTCCCTGGAGGATAAGAGGCAGTTCCGCGCAAATATGTATAAAATTACCTCGGACCAGTTGGGGGAGATTGTGCAGACGTTGGAGCAGCAGTGTGCGGAGGCCTTGGCGAAGGTGGGGGGGAAGGATGAGATTGAGATTAACATTGATAAAATTGCCCCGCGGACGTTTCATTTCCTGGCGAATTTGGTGAAGAACTCGTTGCCGGAGAAGAAGGTGAGAAGCGCGGGAGGGTTGGGTGGATGGGGATGGGTGGGAGGGAGGGAGGAGAAGGAGGGGAGGGAGGGAGGAGGGATACATAGAGCTCTTTTTACTCCTTAGCAGGCATATCCATCTTCACATGGCTTTATTTTTCTGCATGCAGCGACTCACATTTCCTTCCTCTCATTCCCCACCCTTACCACGATTAACAGGCACCAGGCGCCAAGAAGCAAAAAAAGGCGGGGGGAGCAGCAGCAGCAGCAGCAGCGGCTAGCGCAGGGGGGGCTGCGTCGGGCGGGGCGCCTGTGTCGATGCCGCCCATGATGGGAGGAGGAGGTGGTGGAGGAGGAGGAGGAGGAGGAGGAGGAGGAGGGATCTAAAGTAGTGATGACAACAGCAGGAACAGCAGCAGCAAGCGTTTGAAGTCATAAGAGGAAGTGCGAGACATAAAGCAGGAGCAAAGAAAAAGGAGGATAACGAGAGAGAGATAAAAATGGGGGAGGGAGTAAGAGAAAGATCTGTCTGTATAATTAAATGCGTATCGTATGGAAAGAAGCGAGGGTGGAATGTCCTTGTGAGTATGAGTGTTCGTGTGCCTTTGTGCCACGACGGCTCGACCAGCACGATGAGAAAAACATGAGAGCGAGAGAGAAAGGGAAAACAGAAAAGAAAAGCAAGCAAGAGGAGAGAGAAGGGAGACTCAGCCACAACCACGGCAATAAGCGCCAACCGAAGAACGAATCAAGCGAGTCCGTCCGCACTCCTACTTATAATACCACCACGAAATTTCAAAGGAGAAGAAACGACAACACTTCCATCTATCGATCGCTTTATTTGTTCATATTTCTATCCTTTTGGAAATCTGCTACGTGCTTTCTTTAATTTAATATTGCCACTATGGCACTGCTGCTGCTGCTGCTGCTGCGGCTGCTGCGGCTTTGGCCTGCCGTACCCGCGCCTCTCTCATCCTCGCCTCCTTCCACCGTGTTGGAGCCCAGTAATCTATTACCCTAAGCACCCAATGCTTATTTCTTAGTCGTTCAATATCCGCCTCGCACGAAATCCAATCATCCCGACACACACAATGATCAATCCCCCTCTCCTCCAACACCTTCGCAACCTCTCCATAAGCCTCCCTCATCACACCCGACAACTGCAGCAACTCCTCCACCACAAACCCCCTGCAATCCCTCCTCCTCGTCCCCGGCATCAACACATCCCCCAACCTCGAAAAGACATCCATATAAGTCCTATTCCCAATCAATGAAAACTCCCTCAAATCCAACAACTGATTATTATGATGCAAAGGCACCAGCCCCGGTGGGTCCTGCGCCGATTTATCCTTCAAAAACTGCAGGTGTCCATTCACCTTCCGAGCATGCCTTGGTGGCCTCTGGCCTCCCTCCCTCCCTCCCTCGCCCTCGCGAGCTACGAGTAGGTAGCCCGGTTCTAATTCTTGGACGCTGATGGTTTTCCCCACATAAAACATGGCTAGTGCCCAGGTGTCTTTGTCACCTAAGAGAGAGGCGTAGGTGGTGGGTTGTAAAGGACCATTCAAGGCGACAGCCACTGCGAGGGCATCAGCATTTCGATGTTTATCCATCACCACACACGAACTATCCAATTCCCTTCCACCTAAAGAAGAAGAAACGTGTTTTAAATCCAAACACATATCCCGCAGGAAGGGTCTCCAGACCACCTGGTCAATACTCACATAATCACTAAACAAGGCAAGACCCTGCCGTTGATAAGAGGGGAGGGTGAAAAAACGAGAGGTAGGCGCAAACGGGATCGCACCCGCGTCGAACAGCAAAGCTTCATGAAAGGAACAGACTTGCATCGCGTAGACTTTGGCGGCGTACCCTTTTAGGACTCGAGGGGGGGGGAGGGGCTCGAGAGACATGAGGCCGCGGGAATGGAGGGAGGTCAAGGCTTGTTCGAGGTCGATTAGTTGGACGTTGGGCAGGGTTTGTAGTGCTTGGAGGACGGGGCCGTGGAATGCTTCTTCGGGTCCGGAGTAGAAGATTTCGATGGGCAGGTCTTCGTTGAGAACGTGGCGGAGGACAAAGGCTGTGACATAGGCCCCGGCGGCTTGCCGGATGATGGCGCCCGAGGCGGCCATGACCACGCCTCGGCCCTTGAACAGCGCTTGGGGGGTGGCGGTGGAGGTGGACGGTGTGGCATTGATGGTGGTATGGAGCAGATGGAAGATATGTGGGGTCGCCACGGGGTCGTAGGGCGTGCAGGCTGCGCCTTTGCGGAGGGGGCCACGGAGGGAGAGGCCAGGGAAGAAGCGTAGTTGGAGGAGCAGGTCGAGGATTATTATGAGCGCCACGCCCCGGGCCAGCCATTTGTAGGAGAAGCCGCTGTTCCCATTGCTGGTGCGGTTGTGGCTGCTTGGCGAAACCATTTCAGGGGCTTAGCGTGATGGTGGGTGGTGGAGGCAGTCGCGGCGGCGGCATGAGGGAGGGAGGAGGCGAAAGCGTAGGAGGGAGGAGGCGGGGCTTGCTTCTACTGACCAAGAGAGCGACAAGGCATGATTGACAGCACCTGTGGGTAGGGTAAAGGAGGAAGTGAGTGACTCTAATTGTATGGTTTCCTGTGCTTTAGGCTTTAGGCAGGGGCACGAGGCAAGCAAAGGGAAACGGCGATGAGCGGCGCCCCGCTCATCGCTGCCCGCCCAATCGCTGCCCGCCGCTCATCGCCGTTTCCATGCCCTTGCCCTCCCTGCGCCCTAAAGCAAGCCTCTACACACAAGAAGCGATGCATTTGGAGTCACTCACTTTCCCCATTACCCTACCCACAGGTGCTGCCAATCATGCCTTGTCGCTCTCTTGGTCCATAGAAGCAGCTTTCCTCCTCCGCCTCCTCCCTCCCTCATGTCTCCGCCGCGGTTGCCCCCACCACCATCACGCTAACTAAGCCCCTAAAATGATCCCGTCAAGCAGCCACAACCGCACCGGCAATGGCAGCAGCGGCTTCTCCTACAAGTGGCTGGCCCGGGGCGTGGCGCTTATCACCATCCTCGAGCTACTCCTGCAGCTACGCTTCTTCTACCCTGGCCTCTCCCTCCGCGGCCCCCTCCGCAAAGGCACGGCCTGCACGCTGCACGCCCTACGACCCCGTGGGGACCCCGCACACCTTCCATTTGTAGCACATGACGTCGACCCCGCAAACCTTTCATTTGTTGCACACGACTCTAATGCCCCGCCGTCCACCTTCACCGCCACCAGCCCCGTCCTCCACGCGTTTGATCCTCCACGCGTTTGAAACCCTTCCCAACATCAATCATTTGATCTAGAAAAGCTTTGACTTCCCGTGGTCTTATGCACCCTCCCCTGTACCATGCCTTGAACGCTGATGACTGGAAAGATAGCGAACGCTGTATACATAGAAAGAGGAAACAATCGCAAGCAAGAGAAGTCAATTTCAAGCAATCCAAACGTGGTCAGGAGGGGAGGGGAGGTCATTTGCGCACAGCAGGCCATGACCTAGCAGCGCTAGCGAACCCTTACCCCTTGTTCTTTTACGTGCACAGGCGCAAGACACTTGCAAAGTGAAACTTTCTCTGAGCCTAGTATCCTATATATTGTATAGTCTTTGAAACAAATCTTTATCAAAGCAAAAAAACGAAAAAACAGGCTCTGACCCGTGGGTGGGGAATGCTCACCCAATCGAATCCGCTCTTGTTACAAAGCGGATCACTACTCCCACCGTGCGTGCTGGGCTCGGTCCGCCACACGATGTAGTAACGCACCGGGCCTTGTCTTTGTCAACGCCGGCTGCTCAAGCGTACA
>Ga0209491_10009047_pt1 | contig 12358 bp, 9 predicted proteins | sample BON02_FD_187213 | JGI IMG/M metagenome (GOLD analysis project Ga0209491, IMG submission 187213) | Freshwater microbial communities from Lake Bonney liftoff mats and glacier meltwater in Antarctica - BON-02 (SPAdes) (version 2) | ecosystem: Environmental > Aquatic > Freshwater > Ice > Glacier... | reverse complement strand
GTAATAGCGGCTTGACTCAACCGTGGAACTGAGGATCTGGCGGAACTTTAATTGGGGTAATCCCCTTGAAAATATGGAATCGCGGGCGTAGAATTTGCTCGGCAATATAAACGACAAGATTCTAACAAAAATGATAAAATACGGTGAAACCTAAATTATGGCGATCATGTGTTAGGCTGAAGTTGGCGCGGCAATGGCCGAGCTGAGCCGCGAGCATGGGATTAGCGACGCGTCGTTCTGTAGATGACGGGTGAAGGGTTTGATAGTTAAGTTGAAGATCGCTCAGACAATGCCACAGAAAAATGAGAACCGGTGACTAAAGAAGATGTTCGCTAGAGCGGCACTGTAACGAGGCAGTTCGACTCTGTATGATCAAGCATTGCCAATCTCGTGCACATTAGATCAATGCAACCTTTATGGATGCCGCGAGGTTCACTCCGCGGCAACGAAAATATGACAAAAAACCCTCAATCCAGTCCTACGGTTGGCTCAGACCGGATATTCCGGCGGACAAGTACCGTTGATCGCAACGCAGGGCTTGGCGCCATCGCCCGCATCACGCGGATGTCGTTTCGCTACCCGGTTGCCGCGGGGTTGGCACTGGCGGCGACAGTGGCTGCGGTTTTAATGCAATTGTCGATTCCGGTTATTCTTGGGCGCGCGGTCGATCAGACCCAAGCGGTGGCGGCGGCCAAGGCGGGGCCTGAAACGCTCTACCCGATTGCAGCCCTGTTGTTCTTTGCTAGCGTTGCACGCGGTTTTTTCACGCTTATCCAGAATTACACCGCTGAATCCGTCGGCCATTCGCTGGCGCGTGATATCCGAAACGCTGTTTACGGAAAAATCCTGAAACTGCCCTATTCGTTTCACGACCGCACCCATTCGGGTGATCTGATAACCGTCGGCATGCTGGATTTGGAAGGCGTGCGGATGTTTTTTTCAACCGCGCTGGTGCGCACGGTGCTGTCGGGCCTGTTGATTGGGCTTGGCGCGGCGCTTTTGCTTTCAACTAACCTGACACTTGGCCTGCTCGCATTGTCATTTGTGCCTTTCGCGGCGTGGAGCAGCACGGTCATGCGGCTGGGCTTGCGCCGGACATGGCTTATTTTACAGGAACGGTTGGGCGTTCTGAGCCAGGTGATGGAAGAAAACCTTGCCGGTATTCGCGTGGTGCGTGCCTTTACCTCGTCAGAGCATGAGCTGAAAAAGTTTGATGTCGCGTCCAAATCGGCGTTGGAACTTAGCCATGAACGGATTGATACCCGGGTCAAAAGTACCTCGGCGATGACGCTGGCCTTCTTTGCCTCGATGGGGCTGGTGCTGTATTTCGGCGGGCGGCAAGTGGCATCGGGGGAAATTACGCTCGGCACGCTGGCCACATTCCTGACTTTTATGACCATTTTGCAAATGCCGGTGCGCCAGTTGGGCATGATGGTGAATGGCTATGCCCGCGCCTCCACATGCGGCGCGCGCCTGTTTGCGCTGATTGATCATGAGGTCGAAATTGACGACGCGACGGGCGCGACGGATTTGAAAATTACCGACGGCACGCTTAAACTTGAAAATGTCAGTTTTTCATATGCGGGCGACACTGATCGGCAGGCCCTGTCGGGGGTCAGCTTTGAGGCGCATAAGGGCGAGACAGTCGGCGTTGTTGGCCCGCCTGGTTCGGGTAAAACGACGCTAATGCATCTGATTCCACGGTTTTATGACCCGACCGAAGGCTCGATCAGCATAGACGGGCAGGATATTCGCAGTGCCACTTTATCCTCGGTGCGTAAGGCCGTGGCCGTGGTCCAGCAAGATAGCTTTTTGTTCACCACCTCCATCGAGAACAACATCGCCTATGCCGACCCGTTCACCGAGCCGCGCCAAATTCGTGACGTGGCGGAGTCCGCGCAACTGCATGATTATATCCTTGGCCTGCCCGGCAAATACGGCACGATTGTGGGCGAGCGTGGTGTGTCATTGTCCGGCGGGCAGCGTCAGCGCTTGTCGATTGCGCGCACGTTGATGATGAAGCCCGCAGTCTTAATCTTTGACGATTCAACAGCTGCCATTGATGCCGGAACCGAAAACCGTATCCGCAGCTCGTTGAAGAAATATGCCAGTGACCGTGTGACGCTGATCGTGGCGCACCGGTTGGCCAGCCTGATGCATGCCGATAAGATTCTCTTTATGGATCAGGGGCAGATTGTTGAGCAGGGCAGCCATGACGAATTGCTCAAGCTGCGGGGCCGTTATTACGACCTGCACGAGTTGCAAATGCGCCCCAGTGCCGATGTGCTGGCCGAAAAGGGTGATACACCATGAGCCAGATAAAACCCGGTGAACCGCTTGACCCGACCGATGATGAGCGTCCGCGTATGCGTGCGGTTGTGGGGTCTGATCGTATCGAGGAAGAAATCTTTGGGCGGGTGTTTGACGGCAAGGTCACGCAGCGAATCTGGCAGTTTGTGCGCCCTTACAAGCGTGATTTGGTTATCTCCGTTGTCGCTGTGGTGGCCTTTACCATCTCGCAACTCACAATCCCGCTGTTGATCAGCTTTGCAATCGACAAGGGCATGGCGGCTGATGCGCCGCCCAATGTCTTGCTTCAAATTTTGGCGCTATTTGCGCTGGTCGTGGTCGTCAATTTTGTGGCCTCGCGCGTGCAGGAACTCGTCACCGGCAAAATGGCCGAGAATGTTTTGTTCGATATTCGCCGCGCCATGTTCAGCCATTTGCAGCGGGTGTCGCTGTCTTTCATGGATAAAACCGAGGTGGGGCGGCTGATGTCACGCCTGCAGGGTGATGTGAACTCAATGCAGGAATTTCTTGAAACTTCGGTACTCGCGATCGGTGATTTGCTGCTATTGGTCGGGATTGTCGTGGTGATGCTCTGGCTTGATTGGCAATTGGCGCTGATGGTGCTGACCGTCATTCCAATTTTGTTTGGGGTTCGCATCCTATGGCTGGCCCCTGCGCGTGCCGCGTTTATGGCCGCTCATCAGGCGAATTCCATCACCAACGGAGCCTTGGCAGAGGCGATTCACGGCGTGCGCGCGGTTCAGGCGATGGACCGTGCCAAGCTGAATGCCGAACTTTACAAACAACTTGTTGATAACACGCACAAGGCCCAATTGCGGGCCTCGAAACTGTCGCAGGTCATGATCCCGATTGTCGACACGCTGACAGGCAGCGCGATGGCTGTTGTGGCCTTGGCTGGCGGACTGATGGTGGTGTCCGGGCGGATCGAGGTTGGCGTCATGGTGGCGTTCCTGTTCTATATCCAGCGGTTCTTTGACCCGATCCGGTCGCTAACAATGCAATATTCGGTGATGCAGCGCGCCATGGCCTCGGGCCACCGGCTGACTGAGGTTCTGGATGTCGAGATCAATGTCAAAGACGCTGAGGCTGCAATACCGCTTGGCGATGCCGACGATGGGTCGGTTGAGCTTTGCAATGTCACCTTCGGCTACAATCCCCAGCATCCCGTGCTTAACGACGTCAGTTTCCGCGTGAATTCAGGTGAAACTGTGGCACTGGTCGGCCCGACGGGTTCGGGAAAATCAAGCGCAATGGCGCTGATACACCGGTTTTACGATGTGCAGGATGGCGCGGTTTTGGTTGGCGGGCGCGATGTGCGCGACGTCACCCAAAAAAGCCTTGGTCGCCATATCGCGATGGTGCTGCAAGAACCCTATCTGTTCACAGGCACCGTGCGCAACAACATCCGCTATGCAACCGATTGGGCCGATGACGCGGCGGTGGTTGACGCGGCAATTGCCGTCGGCGCGCATGATTTCATCGAGGCCCTACCTCACGGCTATGACACAATGTTGGCAGAGCGCGGCAGCAACCTAAGTCTCGGCCAACGCCAGCTTCTAAGTTTCGCCCGTGCACTTGTGACAGATGCGAAAATACTGATAATGGACGAGGCGACAGCCAACATCGACAGCTACACCGAAATGCAGATTCAGAAAGCACTGCAACGCTTGCTGAAAGGGCGCACCGGCTTGGTCATCGCGCATCGCCTTGCCACGATCCGCAATGCTGACCGGATTATTGTGTTGCAGCAGGGTCGGCTGGTTGAACAAGGCAACCATGACGCTCTCATCGCGCTTGGTGGCCTCTACGCGCAGCTCTATCAGCTCAACTATGCCAGCTTTGATGATCTTCCTAGGAAACTGTCCGACGAAGACAGGGCGCGTGCCACCTGAGTAAACGCGCGCACCGTCGTCAGGTCATTTCCGTGCGGGCACAAGAAACAGAAGCCGTGATCGCAACTCGATGCGTGGAATTTGGCTATGGGTACAGCCGATCCAAACGATCATGATGGTCTGTGTACAAAAAATTCATGCTGATCAGATTTTGACCCAGCTTCTTGGTCAAAAGGCGGGTGACCTGGCCGAAGAATGGATTTGAATTACCTTTGGTGCAGCGGATTGTCGCTTTCGCGCGTTATGCATTCTAATTTGAAGCTGCATTGAATGGCGGCTTTGGGCCGTTCGTGTTGCTAACCAATCTATCAATTTGATTGGGTGACCGAAGCGTGAACCTCCGGTCACCCGACTCCCATTGAAGAAGCGTCGGCTGGTGCACTTCATTGGGTCAGCCCTTTTTCGAGCCAATTCAGCACCTCCGCTTCAACCCAGCCCACCCGGATCGGACCTAGCTGTACCCGCAATCGAAATTGGCCTACCTTCTTCAGTCAGGCTATGTGTTGCGGTGAATACAGAACCAGCTCCTTTAGCTGCCGTTTTGAAAGAATCCTCATCACGATCTCGCGTCGGGACAGCAGAGAAATGCTCTCTTCGCCTCGTAGTCCCGCCAAAACAATGGGGATATTCCCTTCAGCCGAATAAGTCTGGCGCATTCAGTGCCAAAATTGATTCACCAGATCAATTTCTTGACGCTTGAAATACGGCGGGCGTTCTTGACCAGATTGTTGTCAGCGGCCATCGATGCTTCAGGTTTCTTTGTCATCTCAATCTCCTAATCGATAAGATGAACCAGAAATCTGCCCTTATTCAAATCCTCAAATCTGTCCCAAGGGGGCTGACGTCAGACACTATCCATAGTATGCAAAATAGGGCACTATATATAGGAAACCAAGCTGGCATTTATATAAGATTTCGATGAAAATTTAGACGAGGTTGGCGGATGCCACGTTTTTACATTGTCAGCGGAAATCAATTTTGCAAACGTTGTACGACAACATAGCTATTCCTGTTTGCTTTAAACGAGATTGAGTTATAGGGCCCTACAAACACTGAGGTTGCTCAATGCACACAAAAGAATTCGTAGGGGAATCGGCCGCAATAATGAAGGTTCGGGAGTTGATGCGACGTGTAGCGCACAGCAAGGCCTTGGCGGTTCTGATTTACGGTGAAACCGGCACTGGCAAAGGGTTGATCGCAGAAAAACTTCATGAACAATCGCCGCGTTCCCGAAAACCGTTTATCAATGTGAATTGCGCCTCAATACCGGGTGATCTGTTTGATCAGGAGTTATTTGGACAGGAAAAAGGGGCGTTTTCCAGTGCAATTTTGCGCAATAATGGCCTGATCAATGCCGCTAAGGGTGGCACGCTGTTTCTGGATGAGATCCCAGAATTAAATCATCTTGCACAGACCAAACTTATCGGCCTACTCGATAGACGAAGATTTCGTCGCACAGGGTCTGTTTCTGATATTGAGGTAGATGTTCGGTTCATCTGCGCGACCAATCGAATACTGTTTCAGGAAGTCAAAGCTGGCAATTTCCGAAATGATTTGTATTTCCGTTTGCAGGTGGTGTCGATCAATATACCACCATTGCGCGAGCGGGGGGATGATTGTCTCCTGCTGACCGAACATTTCATCAAAAAGTTCAACCAGCGTTATGGGCGCACCGTAAAAGGTTGGGAGCCCGAAATTGCAGAGATTTTCCGCGCCTTTCACTGGCCCGGCAATGTGCGTGAGCTTGAGAACCTTTTGGAACGGATCTTTGTCTTTGAGGATGACGACCAGATTCGTGTAGCCCATATTCCGCGACGCATTATGCGCGAGATTGAAAACAAGGTATCGTCAAATGATCCACCAGAGAAAATCACTGAATGGGACGGGAAGTCTTTTCAAGATTCAACAAATGAATTTCAGATTCAATTGATAAAATCTGCAATTGAAAAAAACCGAGGCAAGCTTTCCAACACGGCGGATGCTTTGGGGCTGTCGCGACATGCACTGCGCCATCAGATGACAAAGCTTAAAATGCGCTAAATGCGCGCAATGCGTGATGTTGACGCTTTTTGGGCGCTTATCGGCCTTCGTCGAGGTCAATAAGTCATATTATGACGCATTGACCGCGTTAGTTTTCAATCACTACCATTCACCACAGCGACGCAGGCAGCGGTTGCCAGTTTCATGCCCGATGCCCTTGTGACATTGATATTATAAGACTTCAGACCCCGAGGCTTAGACAATGGTGGAAACCATATTGGAGCCTGCAATATTGTAGGAGAATCCGGATGAAAAATAGCCAACCTGCCGTTCCGGTTCAACTGGTTGGCAGTGCCTATGAGCGCGGCTTTTTACAGTCAAAATTCGTCGGTCATGATGCTGTTACAAGCGCCATTGAGTTTCGGCTTGACCAGAATAGGGGCGTTTATTCCAACCTGTCAGTGCGTAAGTATCTGGAACAACAATGGGATTTTGCACAACAACATTGCGTTGAAGAACTTGCAGAAATGGTCGGTGTTGCGGATGGTTTCGGGATTGATACAAGACGGCTATTTGATTTCCTTCACATGGGTATTGTCAAAAATCTGAATACCTCTGTTCTAGGCGGGGATGGGTGCAGCACATGGGCGGTCTCGCTGCCTGGCATTGGGCCTGCAGTTGGTAAAAACCGCGACTTTATGGGCGAACATGCGGGGCTTCAGACGGTTTTTTTGCATCAAAACAGCGCATGGCCGAATGGCCAACGAATGCTATGCGTTGGCAGCTTTGGCGCTCCCGGCGCTTATTCCAGCGGCGTCAACTCTGATGGTCTTACGATCGTGGATACCCAAGTTGCGACCTCGGATTATGGTGTCGGGTGGCTGCGATACTTTTTGATGACCCGCATTCTGAACGGTTTTCACGATGTGAATTCGGCGCTCGATTACATTAAGAGTGTGCCTCACGCGGGTGGTGGATCGTTGATATTGAGTGACACGACCGGAAAGATGGCTGCCGTTGATCTGGGGCATAAGTCGATATCCATTTCAGAGCGCTTAGGCGGTTGGGTTGCCAGAACAAACCATTTTGAGGCTGGGTCGGTCCCGAACCGTGACAATGGTATTCCGATCGACGCAGATTCAATCGAGCGCAAAAAATCGCTCATTGCCGGGTTAGAAGAAAAAGACCGCTCAATTGCTCGCGTAATTGCGCTGATGGCATCTCATACCAAAAATGGAGAAGAGGGCCTGTGCTGTCACGGCGGCTTAGGTGATACACGCACGCTTTCCGGTGCCATCTACCTGTGCAAAAGTCGAAAACTGTATTTCACCAATGGCAATCCGTGTGTTGGGAACTGGCTGGAATATTCGGTGTGAAGGCCTCATGAGGCCGCTGTATTGGCTACTAGCAGCAGCGAAGACACCTGCTTGACGCGCCTGATTTAAACTGCTGCGCCTATTTAGAAGTTGGATTGGTTAACAAATATGCGCAAGTTTTCGGATCAAACCCCGAAATGATATGCCCCGTATCAAAGGCATTAATAAGTGCTTCACGCACCCGAAGACGCTCCGCAATTGCACCATTTAAGTTGTCTGACAAAAGCGCGTCCAAATCGGGCGGGATTGTAACGATCAAACGGGTGGGCGGCGCTGCAGGAAGGCTACCCTCCGCAAGCGCTGCAACTGCTGGCGCATTCAGATGCCATTCGGCCAGCACACGGTCAGACGCGACACCGGCATTGATGCCTAGCATCTTGCCGTAATAATCTTGGTAATAGGTATTGGTAATCGCCCCAAGCCGCGCGATGTTCAGGCCTGCATTGACGCGCCGTAGCGGGTCATATGTCCAGCGGATGCGTGTAATGCCGCGCGCCAGGCACCAGTCACGTTGAAACCATTTCAATTTGGCCCCAAGCCCCAAGCCTTGGCTATCGGGATGCACGGCCAACCGGTGCGAGTGTTGGATTTCGGGCTGGCTGGTGGGAAAGCCAAAGATAAACCCCAACATACGCCCATCTTTGAAGGCACCAGCAACCAGACCGCCTTCGTGCTGGATGGCGAGCAGAATATCGGAATTGTCAGGGGGGTCATCTTCGCCCCAAACCTCTTTTTGAAAGGCTTCGGCGCGTTTTAGCTCTGCCACCGACTCCAGTTCGCGCAACACCAAATCCGATGAATGTGAGGTCACTTTCGGATCTCCTCAAAATGATCGGTGACAGTCGCCAAATATGTATGGTCGAGCGTAACACCGATGCCTGCGCCAATGGCCGGCACCGACATTTCACCATGGGTTGCTTCAAGCTGTTCATTGACGATGTCACGCTTGAAATAGCGGCTGGCGCTTGATGTGTCGCCGGGTTTGGTAAAGTTGGCAAGCGTGGCAAGATGGATGTTGTGCGCGCGGCCAATGCCCGATTCAAGCATGCCGCCACACCAAACCGGGGCGCCAAAGGCCGCGCTGATGTCATGGATGGCGCGTGCCTCGGCATAACCCCCAACGCGACCAACTTTGATGTTGATCACCCGGCCCGCGCGCATCTCAAGTGCTTTGCGCGTATCGCTTGCGCAGCGGATGCTTTCATCTAGGCAAATTGCGGTTTTCAGTGCCGCCTGCACTTGGGCATGGTCAAAGAAATCATCGAAAGCCAAAGGCTGTTCGATATAGTCCAAATTGAAATCATCAAGACGCTGTAAGGTCGGCAGGTCGACCAACCCATAATCTGTGTTGGCATCTACCGTCAGTTTGATATCAGGGTGGCGCGCCCGCACGGCTGCAACGATTTTGATATCGTGGCCCTGCGCAATTTTTAGCTTGGTGCGTTTATATCCGCTCGCTACGGCTTCATCCACGCGGTCCAGTGTTTTCTCAATGGGGGCGATCCCCAGACTAACTCCAACATCAACTTTGTCCCTGATCCCGCCAAGAACGCCCTTTAGTGGCATGTTCAGGCTTTTGGCCCACATATCCCAAAACGCCATTTCGACAACTGCCTTGGACATCCGATGCCCACGCCACGGCGCAAGGTATGGTTCCAATTCATAGGGCGATAAAAACCGTTTACCGATGATTGATGGCAGCAACACGTCGCGCAAAAACCCCATCGCGCCGACGATAGTTTCTTCCAGATAGTCTGGCGTTGGGTCCATAACCGCTTCAGCAATACCTTCAAGCCCCTCACCCTTGAGAACAAGAAGCGGGAAGGTTTTGCAGGTCATCGTGCCGGTTGAAATCACAAAAGGCGTCAGCAATGGCAAGCTAACAATCCGAAGCTCGGCCGCTTCAATACGAATACCATGTCGCAGGGCACCAACAGGCAGATTATGGGCAACGTCATTCATTTCAATCTCAGCTCGTGTTTTGGGGATAAAAAGTGGGGATACCACATTGGCGATAGAACGCTCAAATTCTTCGAGCTTGGGGTTTGTTGACAAATTAACTGTGAGCCGAATCCAAGGAACCGGTCTTCGTGCAAAAAAGAATACATCAAGCGACACTTCGCATGCAAAGCCGAAATAATGGATAACACCCTGACATCAGTTTGGTGGCGTCCCGCTTTCCCGAAGCCAAATCCTTCCGGAATTCCACGATGGGGGTTCAAGTTGGGCTAATCTTGTACACAATCAAAACCAATCATGGAAAGCTTTCGGAGTAAGAGGAATCACTGCGATTATCTCGTTACGCACCGCGCCATCGAATAAAAAGTTAAAAGCGTTAGAATAACGCGTTTAGTGTGAAAGGCACGCAAAATGGTGAATTTGGTTTGTAACGATGTCAATAAAGGAAATTTTCACGCGTTGCCCATAAGAAGTGTAGGCAATACCATCCAAATTTAACATGTGAATTCGCGCCAATATCATCACTAGATCAGAATTAGAAAAAGATGGAAACGATGGAATCACTAACAATTATTTGTCCGAATGGTCACTTGGGATTCGCGCCTCTAAAGGTCGGTAGCTTTAAGCTGGGCGTTGAGACCCGTCCGGACTATATCGCGGCTGATTCTGGCAGCGATGATATTGGGCCCGTACCATTGGGAACTGACACTTCGGCCAGCCCGAAGGCTTGGCAGCGTCACGACCTTGAACAAATGTTGCTTGCTGCGCGGGACATAAAAGTCCCGATGATTATCGGGAGCGCGGGCGACACAGGCACCAACAGTCGCGTAGATATGTATGTCGAGATGATAAAAGACATCGCGAAAGAACATAACCTACCTGCGTTCAAGCTTGGCTATTTCTATTCGGAAGTTGATAAAGAGATCGTTCGTGCGAAAATTTTGTCCGGTGACGAAATCACTGGTTTGGACGGTCGCGCATCACTGACCGTGGCCCAGCTTGATGCGACAGCCAACATTGTTGCAATGGCTGGTGTGCATCCTTTCCGAAAACTTCTCGAAGAAGGCGCGGATGTGATTATCGGTGGCCGCAGCAGCGACAGCGCAATTTTCGCCTCAGCTGCGCTGCATCATGGTTTCCCTGAAAGCCAATCTTACTATCTTGGAAAAGTATTGGAATGTGCGTCTTTTTGTGCCGAGCCTTATGGCGGCAAAGAAACCGTTTTGGGCGAAATCACGCAAGACTCCGTGAGTGTTACGGCCATGCATCCGGATCAGAAATGTACCGTGGCTTCGGTCGCTGGTCATGCCATGTATGAGCGCGCCAATCCGTTCCACGAGTATGTGGCGGGCGGTTTGCTTGAAATGACGAACTGCAACTACAAACAAATATCGGAGAAGACCACGCGGGTTACAGGTGCCAAGTTTGTGCCCTCGGACGGTATTCGGGTCAAACTTGAGGGCGCTGGGGTGTTGGGTCATCGGTTTGTTGGCATCGCCGGCATCCGTGATCCACAAACCATTGCGCGGGTCGATCAGGTGATGGAATGGGCCAAAACCCAAGTAAAAGAGCGGTTTGGCGAAGACGGGTATGAATTGTATTACAATGTCTATGGCCGCGATGGCATCATGGGGGCGATGGAGCCAAACCGAGATAAACCTGCACATGAGTTGTGTCTGGTCGTTCAGGGCGTCGCCCCGACCAAAGAAATGGCCGAAGAATTGACCCTAACCGCCACGCGTCAACTTTTTTATGCCCGCTTGCCCGATGTTAAGGGCACGGCTGGCGGCGTGTCATTCGTGTTTGATGAGGTGTTGCAAGCCAGCCCCGCATGCACATGGACAATCAACCATACGATGTCGGTTGCCGACGGTCTGGAACTTTTCCCGACTACATTAACAACCGCGGGGGTTTGAAGGGCATAATGACAACTAAAAAACTGGTGGATATAGCCAAGACGATCCGCAGCAAAAATGCCGGCGTCGACAAGATTACATTCGATATTATTTTCCGCACCGAAGCAGAATATGACTTGGTGTGTAAAAGCGGTGCCATTACACGCGCCACGATCAGCAAGCTGTATGGGTTGCGTCAGGATCGAATCACGGATTTTGAAGAATTTCATCCGGCTTTTGCCATAAAATTCAGCATATTGCGTGACCGCCCCAGCGGCAGTCCGGGTGATCCAGACATATTTGGGGCGCAACAATACGCCCCGCTCATGGATATCGAAATTCCCTTATAAATCTGTAGTTGTTCAAACACAAAGGAATGCAACATGATAGACCTGCTTATCAAAAACGGGCAACTGGTCGATGGAACAGGAGCGCCAGCAGTCAAAATGGACTTAGCTGTAAGCAATGGTAAAATTATCGATATTGCGCCTGAAATCGACTTGGATGCCGCGGAAATCATCGACGCCAGCGGCATGGTGGTGTGTCCGGGGTTTATTGATATCCACTCGCATACCGATGCAACAATTACGATAAATCCACGGGCCGAAAGCAAAATTCGTCAAGGCATTACAACCGAAGTGGTAGGAAACTGCGGCATGAGCGCGGCCCCGTTGACCAAAAACCATATGTCAGATTTGAAAGACCATCTGACAATCAACTCCGATTTTGGCGGCGCTTCAACGCTTGGAGAGTCTTGGCACACTTTTGCCGAGTATATTGATTATCTGAACGCATTGCCGTTGGGTATAAATATGATGCCATTGGTTGGATTTGGAACTTTGCGCTCTGCGGTTATGGGGCATAAAGACGGGGTGCCTACGGCGGAAGAAATGGCCGAAATGGAGGACCTGTTGGAACAAAGTCTGGATGCAGGCGCCGCAGGGCT
>Ga0209491_10009046_pt1 | contig 12360 bp, 11 predicted proteins | sample BON02_FD_187213 | JGI IMG/M metagenome (GOLD analysis project Ga0209491, IMG submission 187213) | Freshwater microbial communities from Lake Bonney liftoff mats and glacier meltwater in Antarctica - BON-02 (SPAdes) (version 2) | ecosystem: Environmental > Aquatic > Freshwater > Ice > Glacier... | reverse complement strand
CTGCTGTTTGTTTGCTCAGGATTTGCAGTGCAGCTTGTTTCTGCATCTTCTCAAAGGTTGCTGCTGTGACATCGGGGACTTTAGAACGCGTGCTTTGGGCAAGGTCACTGAGGGTCTGAATGCCTGCGGCATTCAGTTTACCCCTGAGATTTTTGCCTAGGCCAGCAACTAGAACCAGGTCTTGGGTTTCTTCGCGATCGTCGTTGCAGAGTTCTGGGTATTCACAGATTTCGCAGTCGCGGTTTCCGGCACAGTGCCAGGTGAAGCTCTCTAGTTGAGAAGCCGCGGGGGAGCCAGAGACTCTGGCTATTGCCTGCTCTAGTTCTTCTCTTGCGATTCTGGTGGCGGGGACTATTTCGCCCTCTAGAAAACTCATCATGGTTCGGTTGCCAAGAATCAGGCCGTGGCGGGCATTAGGGGCCTTTAGGCCGCGGGCATCTAGAGCTTCTATGTAGATGGCAACCTGGAGCGCGTATTCGGGTTTTGGGTGGGAGGAGTATTTGGCATCCCAAACTATGTATTTGGGTGGGCCAGGTATTTCTTGTTGAAGTCTTGCGGTGAGTAGGCCATTTACAAACTCTAGAATCCAGCCTTCTTTAACCAAGAAGTCCGGCTTGCCTTTGAACACCGAGTCGGGTGCTCTATGTTCAAGCCCACCCTGATAGATGACCGGCACACCTTGGTGCATGAGCTCCAGGGTCTGAGCTATATCGCCATCCTTCTCGGGTCTGGCGACTGAGCCCTGAGGTAGTGAAGTCGTTAGCTCTTCGGTGAGCTTGAGCTCGTAGGCATCGCCGTATTTTTGGGGGAGTGATTTGTCTTCGCCTTTAGCGCGCCGCTCTTTTTGTTTTTCGATGTATGGCGCGAGTTTGCCCTCAACCTCCGGTACTTGAAGTGCGTGGAAGATCGACAGTGAGGTGCAGTGCTCGCAAGTGGCTGCTCGCATCAGATCGCGAGTATTGAAAAACCATAAATCCCCATTTTTATGCATGGATAAAGTATTGCAGGAGAGTGTGACTCTTAGATCTCGTGGGAAATCCTTGGCCCAATGTTCGATTGCTGCTCTTACTAAAACGTCAGACCCCTAGTGCAGGCTTCTTCTCTAACTAGAGATGGAGGGGGACATGAATAAAAAGTCAAAAGCTAGTCTTAGAAAAAATCGAACTATCCACCTGATTGACATCGAGAACCTTTGCTTGAACAGCAACCCAACTATTGAGCAAGTCCAGCAGGTGAGGGCTGAATACTTTGAATTAGTGAAGCCGGGTCCTGGTGATCTGTTTTACGTCACAGTGAGTTCAAGACACAACTTGCAGTCTGCACTCTTTGGTTGGCCCAATGCTTGGCATGGTTGCAAGGAGGGTCATGATGGCGCGGATATCCTGCTGGCTAAAGCCATGCTGGAGGACGATTTAGAGACTCTTTTTGATGGCGTGGTTGTAGCCAGTGGTGACGGAGGACTGGCTCCCTTCGTGGAGAGCCTCGTTGGCAAAGTCAAATCAGTGGTGGTTGTTTCGCAACCAAGCTCAATTGCTCTTTTGATGTCCAAGTCTGGTGGCTCGATTCGGTACCTAAGTTCCCAATTTGCGCTCGCTGCATAGCAACCCGGATCTTACGACCAGGGTGCTCCAGTAGAAAATGCGGTCCTAACAAAAGTTAGGGCAAGCCGTGGGGCGAAAGCCTCTAATAAAGGAGGTTCCAATGTCCGAATCATTTCCACAAGACTGCTGGCTCTATAAGCCGGGCCACAAAACTCATTTCATCCAGCTCAACGTAATGAGAGACAAAGAAAGGTTTCCAGCAGAGGTCGAGTTAATAGACCTCGAGACCCTTGAGATCAAATACAACGGCCAGGTTGTGCAGCTGAAGACTCATGATGCAGTCGGGGTTAATTTTGACTGTCTACATGCGTTCGAGAACGAGATTAGCTTTGCCCCAGAGGCACGGCTCCTATACATAAACGTAGAGGGCCCTACGGAGCTAACCAAGGGCGCGTGGCGCCCGGTGTATCTGGCTCAGGAGGAATTGACGGATTGTGCCACCAGTGATTCTGACTCGGGCTACTTTCTCGTGGCGCCATAAAGGAGCTCAGCAATTTTTGCTTACGCCTGTCCTGCAAGCCAAGGCCCAAGGCTTGATGTTTACAGGTGCAAGCAAAAATTGTAAGAGTGGGGGGTTACTATTTATCAAAGCCAAAAAAAGGGGGAAAAATTGGAACTTGCCGCCAGGACTAAAGCGATCAAAGTAGCGAACGACCACTGGGAAGCCTCGTCAGGCGATGCTCGCAGAACAATGACGGTCGAATATCAGGGTCAACTGCGAGTGATCCCAGTACTTAATGTGAGCCCTTCGGTTGTCTTACTTAATCATGACAACTACCGGCTAGCAGCCCAGCTTGAAGATCTGCCCGGTCGAGAAAGCGTAATGCTGGATCCTCTTGCGCAAGAGTCCCAAGAGTTGCTGGCAAAACTTCTCTCCTCTACCGATGACTTCAAGAATCTAAAAATCCAACTCTCCGACCTGGGGCAAAAAGAGCCAGGATTGATCACCGCGGACGGCCTTTTGGTCAATGGAAACACTCGCACCGTAGCGTTGCGTGAACTTGGATCGGCCAATGTTATGGTTGGGCTTCTTCCTGATTCAGTAACAAGCGAAGATGTATTGAACTTGCAGGTCCAGTTGCAGATGATTTTACTTGTTCATCAGGACTACACGTTCACAAACGAGTTACTGCTGATTGGAAAGTTGAGATCAGCTACTGGGGTAGATGACGACGCGATAGCCAGGCAGCTCGGTTGGAAGGCAGGCCCCGCTTCTCGAAAAAAATTGGATCAAAAGAAGCGGTTATTAGGGATTATCAAGGAGATTCGCAATCTCCCAGACGGGTTTGTTCTGCCTTACTCTGATTTTGACTCTCGTGAAGAAATGCTCCTAGATCTTGACAAAGCATACGAGGCAAAGAAGCAGTCCGATTTTCATAATGCAGAGAAGCTTAAGTGGAGTCGGATCCTGGGAATGGCTTTTGGCCTGACAAAGGACCAAGTTCGAAGTATTAATGAAGACTTCTTGGATGATCACGTGGCTGATCAGATTCCCGAGAACCCGCTTTTGATACCGGAATCTCCAACATCTAGTTCGACCTTATTCGGTGCAGGAGGAGCTTCTGGTCGGCAACCTGAACAAATTATGAGAATTGTCAAAAAGGTCTATGAAGAGAAGTCCAGTTCAGCTGGAGAAGCACCAAAGGCTAATCCGGAGCACGCTGAGCTCGGCCAAGAAATCAAACTAGCTGCCGAAAATAAAATTAATGCAGAGCGTTTGGCCACAATGCTCCAGGATCCGATCAAGCAGTTACGGGATGCCAGAATAAAATTCGCTGACTTCGGTTCCCAGCTCTCCCAGCTGAAATCCGAGAAATCCTTTGATATCGTTGCCTTTAAGAACGAACTTCAGAAGGTTCAGGAGGAAATAAACAAAATTAGTCAAAATCTAACCGAGACAAAGTAAAGATTTTGATTTTGCCTGGCTTGCGAATCGATGCCGAAAACGACTTAGTAAAAATGCATTGGTCAGGAGCGCCAAATGACCAGAATTGGTCAGAGTTGAGAGATTTTTGGAATTCTTTTTCAGTTGATTCCAGAAGCGACTTGTCTATTCTGGTCTCCCTGGGAGAGTTTTACTCGAAAAGATTTTGGTTCCAAACCTACTGGCTAGATCGTGGGTTGTTGTTAGAGACTGGGCACGGGCTCGTCACCGCCGTGTCTCGCGCTGACGAAATGGTGGCGGAATTCGCGGAACTTTCTCGTAGTGGCTACCTTAACCCGGCCGCGGTGAAATTGGAAATTGACAACTTAGACTTTAAGCGATCTTTGACCCAGGCTCAGGTAGGAAATATTGCTTCGATGCTTCGTTCTGCGAATGGAGCTAATTTCAGTGTCCCGGGAGCCGGCAAAACAGCTACACAGCTGGCACTATACGCTCTCCTCAAGTCACGGAACGATCTTTCCAGGGTTCTGGTGATTTGCCCCAAATCTTCATTTGAGGCATGGCTAGAGGAACCAGTACTCATCTTTTTTAGCCCACCCAGTGTTGAAATATTCGACGGAGTGCTTCCTAATCCCAGCATCGAGATACTAATTACCAATTTCGAGAAACTTGAAAACGACAACAGGCTCTCAATGCTGAAAACTTGGCTATCACAAGACGGCGGTTCGGGGTTAGTTATTGACGAAGCCCACAGAATAAAAGGCGGACCACGCGGCGTCAGGTGGCGATCTTGTATGATGCTTTCGGCATACTCCAAGAGGGTGGACCTCTTAACCGGAACACCGATGCCTCAGGGTTATGAGGATCTCCGAAACCTCCTCTCAGTGTCCTGGAAAATTGTTCCTAGACATCAATTAGATGACGCGCGACTTTCTCGGCTGTCCCCAGGAGGTATTTTCGTAAGAACAACCAAGAGTCAACTCGGATTACCGGAAGTCAAGATAAAGAGGGTTACGCTTCCAATGGCGCCGATTCAAAAAGAGATCTACTCGGCCCTCGGCCGGAACTACGTCGGCACACTTGCCCTTGATTCTCGGGACCAAGCGAGTCTTGCTAAAAAAGGTAGAGCTATATTTTCCCTTATTGCCGCATCGACGAACCCTGCTCTTATTGGTTCATATTCTCGCGAAGAATTAGTGAAGGGCCTAGATTGGCCACCCAAGGAGCTATCGGACACCAGCTTGAGAAGCGCATTGAACAGCTATATGCAACACGAGATTCCCCCTAAGTATGAGTGGGTGACACGCTACCTAGCAAGGGCATCCTCGGAGGGCAGGAAGACCTTGGTGTGGTCCTCCTTTGTCGGCAACCTAGAGCTGATGAGCCAATATCTGCGTCCTCATAATCCAGCTGTCATACATGGAGCCACTTCAAGCGAAGATAGACAGCTGGAACTTGAAAGATTCCGCCTCGATCCGAATTGCTCGGTCCTGATAACGAATCCACAAACATTGGGCGAAGGAATTTCGCTTCACCAAACGGCTCATGAGGCAATCTTTGTAGACAGAACATACAACGCCGCCCAATATCTCCAGGCACTCGACAGGATCCACCGACTTGGGTTATCTCAGTCGGATGTAACAACCATTTATTTGCTTGAAACCAAGGGGTCGATTGACGAAAGAGTGGCTTGGAGGCTCGAGCAAAAGATTCAGACCTTGTCGGAGATGCTCAATGATGAAGGTCTGGTAAAAGCGAGCTTACCTTCCCTGGATGAACTGGAGGGAGTTGCGGATACGTTAGGCCTCGATGAGTCCGACCTAGATGATTTGCTAGCTCATCTTAGGAGGCTCTAGGAATGATAGTTACAAACGAGACTTTGATTCTCGCCGAGGAGGTCATTCTCGCGGCGATGGCCGAACATAAAGAATTGGATTTTGAGGCAGATTCCATGCTTCGGCCTTTACGGGCTGGCCGGGGACATGAAGATCGAATGAGGATGCTCAAGATGCTCCAGGCGCAAGGAGCCATCAGCAACAGTGAGGGAGTCCTAATCCTGAATAGATCTGACGTTCCAGACTGGATTCGCGGAGCAAGCAAGTTGGGCTTCGAGAAGGGATTCGTCTTGGCCAATCACTTCATATCATCGGAGGGGGCAGCGCTCAAATTTGATTTTCAATTACTAGCCGAGATTGGGTTAGACGGAGAGAGGGCTTGGATTTCACTTCTTGAGTCCGGGGTTCGGGGGTCGGCTAACATCACGCATGTTTCACTTTTCGATGATTCGGCCGGGTACGACATTCGTGCTGATTTTGACGACGGTACTTCTCGATTTTTTGAAGTTAAGACCTCATCGCGTCCCGCGCACAGGACTTTCGATTTTTTCGTCTCCAGGAACGAGGCCAGCAAAGCAAACTCTTTAACTGGCTGGGAATTGGTTTGCATTCATATTGAATCTGGTGTTGCAAAATACGTTGGATCACTGGACTGGACCCACTTCAAACCATCTTTGCCAACAGACAAGAGCGATTCGATTCAGTGGAGCACTGTCCGAGCGAAAATTCCACTCCTTGCGCTACTAGATCTCAACTCCGCGACCTCAGGCTAGCCAATCTTCGAAGGCACCGAGGTACGCAGGGAAAATGTTGAAGTCACTCGAGGCACTTCGAACCAAAACCACTGAGTCGAAACCTAGTTTTTGTAGATCCGAATAGGTGTATGGGATCTTCTGAGAGAACCGGTCAACGTAGTTTGAGATAGTCACATCAATCATCAGCAGAAGCCAACGACTCAGGTGGTAATTGGGCTTGGTCATTAGAGCCTTGCTTCCAGACTGACAGACTTTGGCACTTGTGATTTGACCGGATGGAAGGGTTAGCTGGAAAGACAAGTTTCTTTCTGGAAGAAAGCCGGGGGCCTGCCGATGAACAGTTTTTGGTATGGGGAAGTACGCCTCTCCGGGACTTCTTGCCCTTCCCCCGGCATTCCATTGATTAAGGCCCGACTTAGTCGGAATTTCTTTAAATCCCTTTTGAGTTGTGTACAGGGGTAAGACAACTAACTGGCCCTTTTTTAATTCTAGAGCGGTCCTGTTTTCATACATTTATGATCCAATTTTCGTCTCTGAGCCCTGCGGCGATTGTGAGAATTGACCTTTGCAGTAATTGCGAACTTGGTTCGCGCTCCGAAATCCCCTTCGAAGTCCGGTGTGTCATTGAAATCTCCAAAGCGCTTCGACTTATAAGGCCTTGAATTCTTGGCCGTAAGTTTGGATTGCCCTCTGGCCCAATCCTTTTTCTTAAATCATATTTAATGTTGCGAAAATCTGAAGATTCGCAAAACCCAAGAAATATAATAGAAAAATCTACAACTTCATCTTCCCCAATTCTTCGAGCATCTCGGCTGTTGGGTAAATACGTCTCAATCCTGTGGGTGACATCGAAACTACGAAGAGCAACTATCTGGAAATAGGATTTGGGTGAGTCAACCACAATCATGCACACGTGAAACTCCTTGCCACGCCAAGCAACCTCAAGGGCAATTTCCATTTTTGATAAATTACTCATGTCCCCCCCATGTGCTAGCGGTGTAACTTTAATGAAATTACGTTGAATGCTCCAAGTTATTGAATAGTGAGCTACTCAGATTCCTCGCAATTGCCTCAATAACTGGAACGACAACCGAATTGCCGGCCTGCTTGTAAAGTTTGGAATCAGGCTGCGCTTCAGGCAACATGATGTCAGGCATCCCCATGAGTTCGAAGCACTCCTTCGGAGTGAGTTTCCGAATTCCCTGTGAACTGAGAATCAAGGGTACATTGTGACCACCTAGTCCCATGTTTGCGGTAAGCGTTGGACATAAGTCTGATTTGTTCTTTCTGACGTACTGCCTTCTCCACTGATAGAAGACGCCGGCCTCGTCAATTTCAGTTTTAAGCTGGTTGTAAAAAGGCCGCTCGGATGTGTATATATATTTTTCATGGACTTGGATGTGAGACCCCCATTCTTTTCCAGATGCTCGATGGTGGCCGGTCGGGAATTCGAAACGTTCGGCCACTGCCTCATCCCGAAAGGCCAGTATATAAATGCGTTCTCTATTCTGAGGCACCCCGAAATCCTTGGCGTTTAGTATTGCGCTCTTAACTTTGTATGGTTTTTCCAGTCTCATACCGTTGGGCGCAGGGATTTTTCCCTCGAGGGCCTGAATAATAATTTCGAAAGTTCGACCCGCATCATGTTGCTTGAGGTTCTTTACATTCTCCAAGAAGACGACCTCCGGCTTGAGTTCCTGCACAAGCCTCAAGATGTCCCAGAAGACATTTCCCCTTTCGTCCTCAAAACCTTTCCGGTGACCCGCAACGGAAAAAGGTTGGCAAGGGAAACCGCCAGTGAGGATTTGCCCTTGGATGTCATCGACCGCCCAACTCGAACCACTATGAATGCCGAGCGCTTCTAGAATTTTGACTGCAGTTACGTTTGCGACGTCATCTACAACAAGAGGAGTAGGGTGGTTTAGAGAATACGTTTGCCCTACCACTGAGTCTATTTCATTGCCGATCAGTGTTGAGAAGCCGGCTTTCTCCATGCCCGCTTCAATCCCACCGACTCCTGAGAACAGATTAATAGTCTTTAGCGAATTTTGCATCTAAGTAGAATAAGGCCAATGTCTGACAAAGATGGCTTTGGGGGTCTAAATGAGGAAGCTTCAGTATTCCAACATCGATATCGAAACGTATGAGAGGTACTTGAAACCCTTGGGTTCTCTTACGGGACTCTTTAGTGATAGCCGAAGACCACTCCTGCATCCCAGGAGCGTGGAAAGATTATTTGTGTTGCTGACTAGAGCAGACGACCTAGCCCGGAGGGACAACTCCTTTGACGCCAAGTTGGATAAAAGCGGTGTGGGAGTCAAGACTTTCACGTCCGCGAGCTTGAAATCAGTCTCCTTGCAGAAGATAGCAGAATTCAGCAACTCCATCGACCGAAGGGAGTGCCTAAATCTTTCTCCTAGAGATCTCGCAAAGACAGTTTCTGCTAAGAGGAATTTTAGGCTAGCGGCCAACTGCACTCAGTTCGACATCGATATTCGAACGAGTTTTTATCATTGCGTCGTGCGTGTTCCAGGGGGGATTGTCATTCATGAAGAGCCGATGCGTACGATCTCCACATCTCATCTGTACCCCACTGATGCACGGGGAAAAAGGCTTTCAGTGTGGCCGAGGAAGTTTGAAAGGAACGCGTCTCTTCACTTCACCGATGGAATAGATAATTACAGTTTTCACTTAGGAAAAAGTGTTCTGCTAAAAAAATTCGCCCTGGATACACATGAAACCTCTAGGCTCATCAAAGTTCGGCCAATCGGCAATATTTTTGAATTTCTATTATCGCTAACCAAGCCTCTCAAGGACGACGCAAGCGGTTTTCGGCCTTCTGGATTTAGCGAAACAAGCGATACTTGGCAGGGAGGTCAATCAGCGGTCCTTCCTCTGTACTCGACTCGCACTGGAAAAGTGCCGGATCGCTCTGGTTTGAATCAATGGCTAGCCCTGGGAAGAGAGCGTACTTTTGGGGAGGCGTACCTGGCTATTCCATCAAAAGTTAGAGAGATAAACCCCAATTTTTTCCCACCTATTGGATCTTTGCTTACTTTGAAGTTGCCAAACGGACGAGAAATCCAGGTCAAGGTTTGTCAGGAGGGTGGAAAGGCTTTGATGAGTAGACCCAATTCTCTTCTTGGCCAATGGCTTTTAAGCTCCCTCGACGGTTCAATCGAAGCGGCGCAGAAGAGGTTCACTCAAAAAATTCCTTACGAGTCATCAGACCTTGACATTGCTGGAGTCGATGGATTGCTCTTTGAGCGAATGGAAAAAGATGACGTCTACTCGGTCTCTCTCGCGCCAATTGGGAGCTATGAAGAATTTTTACTATCAAACCTCTAGTGAAGGTCAATCCCAATCGGGCCCGACATGGTGATTTATGAAGTAAGCAAGTAGGCGACAAACCAACAACCCAATAACAACCAACTCGAACCCCTAGGGGTTCAAGAAGATGGCTGAACACAAAGGCTTCTCGCCTTCAGCGTGCAACCTGCCGACCATCGGCGAAGGTGCAAAGGGAAATGAGTAGGTCAAGAAATTGACAAAAGTAGATGGGCCAGATGGCGTTGAGCGCTTAGCCAAGGTGGGTTGGACTCGACTAATTTGGGCAAGGATCGCGTATCGAGGCTCTAAGTGTTAAGGTGACAGCGCTTGCGTCCCCAAGCTTTGGCAGCCCTCGATTGAAATAGGTGCAGTCTGAGTGCGCAAAATGTCTGACCCCTAGTGCAAGCTTTTTCTCTAACTAGAGATGGAGGGGGACATGAATAAAAAGTCAGAAGCTAGTCTCAGGAAAAACCGAACTATCCACCTGATTGACATCGAGAACCTTTGTATGAATAGCAATCCAACTCTTGATCAAGTCAGTCAAGTTAGGGCCGAGTACTTTGAACTAGTGAAGCCTGGTCCCAGTGATTTGTTCTATGTGACCGTCAGCTCAAGAAAAAACCTAGAGGCTGCAGTATTTGGTTGGCCAAACTCATGGCATGGTTGCCGCGAGGGTCACGATGGCGCAGACATATTGCTAGCTAAAGCCATGCTGGAGGATGCTTTGGAGGCCCGTTTTGATGGGATGGTTGTAGCCAGTGGTGACGGAGGGCTGGCTCCCTTCGTGGAGAGCCTCGTTGGCAAAATCAAATCAGTGGTGGTTGTTTCGCAACCAAGCTCAATTGCTCTTTTGATGTCCAAGTCTGGTGGCTCGATTCGGTACCTCAGTTCCCGATTTGCACTCGCTGCATAGAGACTTGAGCTGTCTAAGGTAGGGAGAGAAAGCCATGAGAGCAGTAGACGGTTTTTGGCAGGTTAGCAGCCGAGATGTTTGGCATGCATTTAAATGCGAGCACTGCACAAAACTGGCAATGGCAGTGGCTGAGAAAATCCCCGAGGTTCTGGAAGTTGTGGAACCTTATAGGGAGGATCTAAGCGGAAAACTACCCATAATTCAGGGGGTCGAGTTTGAGTCGATGCTGCTTGCAGAGCTCTCAAGAAACATTGGCGACAAGTTCCTCGAACTTGATAACTTTTCGAGCTTGGATGAGACCAAGGTCGCGATTGCATCAAGTATTCCTGTAGTTGCTCAGGCAAGGCTTGAGGCTAAGTTTGGATCCGTTCTTCTAGTTGGGTTCGCAGATCTTTTGGTTCGCGATGACTATGAGATTGTCGACCTTGAAGACGGTTCACTTTCCGCCAGGAAGGTTCGGGAGAGCTTCAGTGGCTATACCGTTTGGGACGTAAAGCACTCAGTCAGGATAAAGGACAACTACAAGCTTCAAGTGGGCGGATATCTCTTGGGTCTTAGGGAACTTGGAGTGGCTTCTCAGCAACACTCTGGAATTTTAGGAGGAGACCGGACGCTGCATGGCTTTGACCCTGATGATCTCGTGAGCATGTTTCACGAGACCAGGGAAAAGTTATTTGGTTTTCTAGAAGCAAACCCTCCTGGAAGCTTTGGCCTCGAAAAGTCTTTTGAATATATGTGCTCAAAGCCGTCAATCTGCAAAGAAATCTATTGCTCATACCCAAAGCTTTGTGCGGCTACTCGCATAGAGGGGAACCTGCTGACTCAGCTCTACAGGCTAAATCACTTCCACGCGGATTACTTTCGAGAGGCTGGAGTGCTGACTATCGAACAGCTGGCTAATGGCCCCGTAATCTCTGATGTCCCGAGGCTCAAGCAGGAAATTTATGAGGAATATCAACGCTGGGCAAAGGTGATTCAGAAGGGTCGAGTATCCGAAGGACCTGAGTTTCAGCTTTTAGTGCCGGCCGGCGAAGTAGCAAGTCTTTTGCCTGAGCCCAGCCAAAAAGATATGTTTTTTGATCTTGAGTGGTTTACTGGTACCGGTGAAAGCGAAGATCTTCACTATGTGTTTGGAGTGAGCGATCGCGCTGAGGGGTTTGAGAAGTTTGTTTCGGAGGATTTTGACCAAGAGAAAGTTCAGTTTGAGAAGTTTGTCGAATACACCCTCGACAAGCTAGAGCATTATCCGGAAGCTTCTATCTATCATTACAGCGACCCGGAGCCAAAACGGCTAGCTCTTATGTCTAAGCGGCATGGGGCGTTGGCGAAGGAGGTCGAGCAGGTTATTGGAAGAATGTTTGACATCTTGCCGGTGGTTCGAAAAAGCATGATTACATCGCTGGGCTCTCTGGGTATAAAGACTTTGGAGAAGTACTTCGACAGCCCGCATGCCGAGTTAGAGGATGGCGAGGGTCAGGTTGAAGGTGGGCTCGACAGCATGCTGTTTTTCCATAACTACCAAAAGGCAATCGCCGCTGGGCGCCAAGATGAGGCGTCAAAAATTCTTGACAAAATTATTCAATACAACCGGGCCGATTGTGTTGCTACTTCCAGGCTTTACGACTGGTTGAAGTTTGGGCTCGGGCGATAACCTAGAGCCACTTCACCCATCGACCCTTTAGCTCAAAGTGCAGATTTTAGATGGTTAGAGCCCGGCGGATCATGTCAATCCAGGATGTTGTCGCTCAGGTTGGACTCAAAAAGCGTTACCCAAACAACCCAGACATCACACCAGACCAACCCTGACGAATATCGTCAAGCTTTAGATCTGCAATGTCTTTGATTTCAACTAGTCCTGAGGTCGCATCGGTGACACCGATGCGAAGACAAGGTACTCCTCTTGCTTCACACAGAGCTTGGAACTTCACGTCGTCTTCTCTGCCAACGGTTACTAGCACTCTGGTTTGAGACTCTGAGAACAAGGCGGCCGTTTGATCTATGTCGTCGCGATCAAGAATGTCACCGAGCCAGATTCTGGCAC
>Ga0209491_10009043_pt1 | contig 12362 bp, 15 predicted proteins | sample BON02_FD_187213 | JGI IMG/M metagenome (GOLD analysis project Ga0209491, IMG submission 187213) | Freshwater microbial communities from Lake Bonney liftoff mats and glacier meltwater in Antarctica - BON-02 (SPAdes) (version 2) | ecosystem: Environmental > Aquatic > Freshwater > Ice > Glacier... | reverse complement strand
CAGCCGCATGACAGACCCGATCGCGCTGACGTCGGATCCGCGACCCGCAAGTCGGAATCGGGCCCGCCTTGCGGCACGCAGGTTCCTCGAAGAGGAACCTGCAAGGGTGTATGCCCTCCCACCACCCTGCCACACGACATGCCTGACCCGACCTCCGACGACACACGATCTGGCGAGGCGGACCGCCCCAAACACCGACCGGACCGCACACGACCGGCCCTCACAGCGCAAGACCCCAGACAGGCACCGCACAACGCTCTAACAACCCGCCGACCGCAGCCTGAACGAACCTGATCCCTCAGCGCTGGTCGGGCGATCTCCGACGCACCACCAAAGCGGTCATGAACGAGCCGACCATGCCCGCTGAGACCACGCACCCAGCCTCCCTGAAACGACAAAGCGGAACCCGATACGCCCACAACGGACCACTCAGCCAAGAAGTGGTCGACCTCGAAGTGATTCAGACGATCGAACGCCCTGTCGGTAATCCAGCGCTGGGCCCCGACACCAGATGCCAGGTCTACGAGGTCGAATTCAGTGCGGCCGGGATGCGGTTTCATTGTCCGGGCGAATCGGCGAGCCAGCAGCGTCGCTGACGACCCGATGGACTCCGACCTCACTTCCTCGACGTTCCGGTTGCTCAATCGCCGCTGATCATCGGCCGGAGCTGAGATCAGACCTATGTGCAGGGCGGAAGGATTTAGTGCGTCGTCCATGCATGTGTAAAGGCAGGGAAACACTCGGAACGCGACAGCGGTCCCGCGCTGGCGTCAGCTACATCGGCGACCTCGAGTCAGACGCAGTCGTAAACGGCCGACCGAAATCCACCGGGGCGGCATTAAAAGCATTCCCCTCAAATCGCTCCCGGAAGGAGCCGGGGAGATCGTGCGCTGGATGGCCTACCGCTTTGGGGGCTCGCGTGAGAACTCGACACTTGAACGACGAGGACCGAACTGAGATCTCCACCGTCAGGTGTACCTCGCAAAAGAGACCCACAAAAAGACGGGGTGATCATTCCCGACGTGACTGCTCTGGTCAAGCGCCGCGTTGGGGTTCGTCCAGCCCGGCCTACAGAGACGATCGGATGCCGACTCGGTGACGCTGCCCGCCGCTGGCAGCGCTTTCGGCATTGCGGCTGTGGACACGTGCGTTACGAGCGCCGAACGGATCTGCTGCCGCCACAGCAAGGTGTCGAGGAAAGTCAGTCGCAACGGTGGCCGGTGCAAGCAACGCGCGCCGTCCGCGACCATCGGGCGTGCGAAGCGGCTTGTTGCGCAGATGAGCAACGCGCGACAGCTGCTTGCTCAGTCGATCACTGCAGCCCGCGCGCTGCACCACCATCGACCGGGATGGCGGCACCGGTGATGAACTTCGCCGCATCGGAACAGAGGAATGCGGCGACCGCGCCGAAATCAGCTGGATCGCCGACCGTTCCCGTCGGCACGGTGTCGGCAAGCACGGACAAGTCCTCGCCGTAGACCGAATGCAAGCGGTCCGTCGCGTGCAATCCGGGTTGCAACGAGTTGATCGTCACGCCGTCACCGGCAACCTCGCGTGCCACCGTCTTGAGAAACCCGGTCACCCCAGCGCGGGCCGTGTTGGACAGAATCAACTGTGCAATCGGTTCACGAACCGAGATCGACGTCACCGCAACGACCCGACCCCACCCTCGCGCCTGCATCGCTGGGACAACCGCCTTGCACATCGCCACGTTGGAGAGCAGATTCAGGCGCAACGCCGGCTCGTACTCAGCGAGATCGGTCGATGCGAAGTCGCCGGGTGGCGGGCCGCCGGCGTTTGCGATCAAGATGTCAATACCTCCGAGCGCCTGCTCAGCATGAGCGATCATCTCCTCGACCGCCTCGGTCGTCGAGACGTCAGCGCTGATCCGAATCCGCTGGAGGCGCCAGTGATGAGGGCGCGACGCCCGCTGAGGCGCAAGTCCACCGTCAGCCCTCTACGGCGTACTGCACCGCAGCGCGAGCAGCGACACGCCCGGCGATGAAATCGCGGATGAGGTCGGTGTGGGCCGGAGCTTCGCAATACGTCACGTAGTCCTCGGCAGACCCGAAATCACCGACCACCACGTAGTCGTAGTTACCGTCGTTCATCCCGGCATCGGGGCCGTGGTGGTAGGCAACAATTTCGGGAATGGCCTCGGGGAGCCGGTCCAGCGCAGATGAAATTGCTGCGATGTGAGCATCATCGACGACATCGGACCATGTGAACATCACGACGTGACGAAACATATCACCTGCTTTCCAACCGGCTTCGGGGTCATACAGGGCCTTCGGGTGTTCACTCGAGCGCGTGCGCTCGCTCGTACGTGAGCACCTCAGCAGCCAAGTTCCCAACCTTCTCACCGGGTATCCGGCGGCGCTCCGGCCACGGAGCACTGAGGTCAACACATTCGCCGCGGCTGATCACGGCAGCAAGATTGGCACGATCCTGCAGCACGGTGACATCCGTAGATGGGTCAGCGTTGACGATGAGCACGTCGGCGCGATAGCCAGACGCCACCACTCCCAACTCCCCCTCCATCCGCATCGCGATTGCATTCTGCTTCGTCGCACAGGAGATCGCCTCGACCGGGCTGAGGCCGAGTTCGTTGACGAACACTTCCATTTCGCGGGCGTGCCAATGGCCGTAGGGCGTCAGCGCGAACCCACTTTCAGACCCACACAGGATCGGCACACCCGCGTCGTACGCATTGCGGATCATTGCTGCTGTGGCCTGGATCTCGCCACGGAATACGTTCTGCATGCCGCCAGCTCCGACCCGGTCGCCGTAGTCGGCCAGATTCGCCAGGAAAGTAAAGGTCGGGCAGACAGCTGCGCCGTGTTCGACGATCGCTTCGAGACCTTCGTCGTCCATGAACGACGCATGCAGGATCAGATCGACTCCAGCCTTGGCAGCCTCGGTCGTCGACGACGCGTTTCGGCAGTGGGCCGTGACCGGGACGCCAAAGGCATGCGCTGTGTCGCACACTGCCTTCATCTCGTCGAGCGTCCAGACCTGGAGTTCACCCTGGTGGGTTGGAATCGACCCTGTGGCGTGTACCTTGATCCAGTCGGCACCGTTCTTGATCTGCCGGCGGGTTTCGGTGACCATCTCGTCGATTGTGTTGACAATCGCCGCATACCCGACTGCACCTTCGTTGGGGATGAGCCGCCCGGCTGCGCCGCCGACAGAGGCGACGAGCGCTTGGACTCCGGTCTTAATCCGCGGGCCAGGGAACGCGCCGGATCGCACCACTTCGCGGACCTCAGGCCCGATGCCCATGATCGTGTCGGGGTCCATGATCGACGTGACACCCGAGAGCAACAGCTTCGGCAGATTGAACAGCGTGACCATCGCCGCCGTAGTCGGCGGCCGGTGAAAGAACAGCTCGTCGTTGGACTGAACATCATCGAAGGTGATGTGGCAGTGCGCGTCGATCAGCCCCGGCATGATGGTCGCACCGGTCGCGTCGATCACCGTTGCTTCGGCTGGCACGTAATCATCGACCGTTCCAGTGGGGCCGACCGCGGTGATCGTGTCGCCGGCTATGACAACGTCGGTGTTCGCCTCGGGCGCCCGGCCAGACCCGTCGATGAGTGTCCCGTTCCTGATGTGTAGTGGGTTGGCCACCGATGGACCTCCTGGGTTGTGGGCAGATCTGCACCGCAGAGCGTACGTCGTTATAACTCTAGCGACGCCACTCGACTTCGTCGAGCCCGACGTGGGATGCTCATGCCATGCAGCGAATCCTCATCACCGGAGCGGGGTCGGGAATCGGCGCGGCATGTGCGTCGACATGCGAGCGAGAAGGGTGGGAGGTCATCAGGGCCGACGTAACCGGCGGGCCTGATGTGCGCCAGCTCGACGTGACCGACGAGACGGCATGGAGCGTTCTGATGAGCGAGTTGCAAGACGGTGGAAAAACACTCGACGGCCTCATCACCTCTGCGGGAATCAGAACTCGCAGCATGATCGTCGACACGACCCTCGACGAGTGGGAACGTCACCTCAAGGTCAACCTCACGGGCACATGGCTGGCGATCAGAGCCTTCCTGCGAGCAATTCCCCACGGTGACGAGTCGCCGCGATCGATTGTCACCATCGCCTCGGTGAACGCAACCATTGCGGTGCCCGGCCAGGCGCACTACGTCGCGTCGAAGGGGGCAATCGCCTCGCTCACTCGAGCGACCGCGCTGGAAGGCGCACCACTCGGAGTTCGTGCGAATTCGATCGCTCCAGGTCCGATCCGAACGCCGATGGCTGGCGAACGGCTCGACGACCCCGAACAGCTCCGCTGGCTGACCGGACGCGTCCCACTCGGCCGCATTGGCGACGCCGCGGAGATCGCCGAGGTCGCCGAATTTCTACTGTCCAAGCGTGCGTCGTACATCTCCGGCGAAATCATCTACGCCGACGGTGGTTGGGCAGCCAACGCGGTCTGAGGTCGGCCGGTCAGACGACCCGGACGGCACCCCCCGTTCAGAGTCAGACTTGTGGGCCCGGGACGTCGGCCGGTCGCGGGATGAGTGTCATCAGTGACTCGGTCACGCCACCATCAACGTAAATAACCTGCCCCGTGACGTACGCCGATTCCGGACCCGCCAGGAACCCAACAACGTTGGCGACGTCGACCGGCTCGCCGAGGCGACGCAACGGGACCACCGAAGCCCGGATAGCTCGCACCCGATCATCATCGTAGACGTCACCTGTGCCTGGCGTCGGCACGAATCCTGGCCCGACTGCGTTCGCTCGCACTCCGCGTGGCCCCCACTCGACAGCGGTCTGGCGGGTGAACGCAAGCACGGCGGTCTTCGACGGCGAGTAGGAGCCGACCGAAGGATTCGGTGAATGCGCGGCGATCGATACCACGTTCAAAATGCTGCCACCGCGGTCAAGCATCGTGGCGCCGAAGGCTTGGGTGCAGTTGAACGTGCCGCCGAGGTTGACGGCAAGCACCCGAGTAAAATCGTCCGGGTCGGCTGACTCGATTGGCCCAAACTTCCAGATGCCAGCATTGTTGACAAGGGCATCGACGGGGCCAATATCGGCGGCGACGCGACGCACCGCTGCATGATCGGATACGTCGCAGGCAATGACATCGTCGCCTGCTTCGAGGTCGAGCCGCACCACGTCGAAGCCGTCACTCGCGAGACGCGTCGCAATGGCGGCACCGATTCCTCGGCTGGCTCCGGTCACAACAGCGGTGGGCATTATGGTTTCTTTCTGATGGCGTACAAGGTGAGTCTCGACAGCGACGAATGCATGAGTGCGGGGCGGTGCATCGCCTCGGCACCGGGGTTCTTCGTTTTCGACGACGACGAGATCGCCACGATCGATCCGTCGGGCACCCAACCCGACGATGCAGAGTTACTCAAGATCGCACGGACATGCCCGAGCGGAGCGATCAAGCTGTTCGACGGTGCCCACGAAGTCGACATCTGACTCCTCATTTGTCGAGTCGAAGGAGGCGACGGGCATTGTCGTCGTAGGCGTCCACGAACGGGATCTGGTCCGGCTCTGTGGGTGCGTCCCAGCCTGCGAGATTTGTACCGACGACCAGACGGTCACGTCCGACCTTGCGCTCAAGGAGCCACAGTGAATCGTTGTCGTGCACGTGGTTGTCGAACCACATCTTCTGCATCGAGCCTTGAAAGTCGACCGGCCGCTCCCGGGCCCACGGACGAGTTCGGCCCTGATGCTCGAGCCGCCCGAGCATGTACGCGCAGGCGCCACCACCGTGCGACAAGCAGATATCGAGGCCGGGATGCCTGTCGAGAACACCGCCGTAGACCAGGCATGCCATGGCGATCGTTTCTTCGAACATGAATCCCACCGAGAGGTCGAGGTCGTACTTGCGAATCCGTTCGTCGCGCAACGGGCCATCGATCCCCCACGGCGCCGGGTGGATGAACACCGGCACGTCCAGTTCGACGGCGGCCGCCCAGAACGGGTCGAGTCGCTCGTCGTCGAAGTCGGTACCGAAGTCGGTGCCGATGTAGGCGCCCACCAGTCCGAGATCGGTCACGGCACGGCGAAGCTCGGCCACCGACGCATCGATGTCTTGCATCGGGAGCTGTGCGAATCCTCGCAACCGATCAGGGTGTGCACCCACGACTTTCGCCATCTCGTCGTTGTGCCACCGACAGAAGTTCGCTGCGACATTGGTTTCGATGTGATTGAAGTAGGTGATCGGGTTCGGTGAGAGCACCTGCAGATCGATACCAAGATGGTCGTTGAGTGCAAGACGCACGTCGACGTCCATGAATGGCGTTCCGGTGTAGTCGACGCCGTCGAGGATGTAGTTACCAGCCCGAAAGCGTGGGCGCCCCTCGGGGCCGACGCCGAGTTCTGGGCCGTACTCACCGGCACATCCCATCACCCCCGGGAGGACTGCGTGGGCGTGAACATCGATCATGGGCACTCCTTGGTGCATAATATTGACGTGTGCAGTGGTCGGGTCGCCTTATTCTCGCGGCTGGGTCGATGCTCGACCAGCCCGCTACAACACTGATCGCCACAGCCGCTGCTGCGGGCTTCGATGGCGTCGACTTGCGCCTGTCGGCAGAGCACGGAGCCGTGCCGTTGGCCGAGCTTCGACACCACGCTGAGCGTGCCGGCATCGCGATCTTCGGCGCAGAGGTCTACCGCATCTCGACCGACGCCTCGAATCCAGAACCGCTGCTCGATGCTGCTGCGGCAGTCGGGGCAGAAACCGTGCTGGTCGTATCTGACCATCCGAGCCGCACGGCGACGATGAGGGCGTTGGCGGCGCTCGCCGACGAATGTGCTGCGAGGCAGTTGCGCCTCGGCCTCGAATACATGGCTTGGACCGTTCCGAGCGCCCCCCTCGATGCAATCAACATGGCCAACGAGGTCGGCTGCGAACTGCTGGTTGACGTACTGCATCACGTTCGAGTGGGTGCCGGAGTCGACGAACTCGACGCAATCGTCGAGTCGGGGCGTCTCGGTTGGGTCCAAATCTGTGACGCTCCGCACGCCGCGCCTGGCGGGACCGAGCACGCCGCACTGGTCCACGAAGCCCGCAACGGCCGCATGCTCCCGGGACACGGCGAACTCCCAGTGCGCGAACTCGTCGGACGACTGCCAGCCGACGTGACGATCAGTGTCGAGGTCCAGAGCCACTCGCTGCTTGAGACTCCACCGATCGAACGCGCTCGACTGTTGCATGACGCTGCTCGGTTGATCCTGAGTCAGTCGCCGAGCAATACGGGATAGCGCCCGAAGTACGGCCGTGTCGTCGATGCGTCCATTTCGGGCGGGGCGTCGGGGTCGGGGCGGACGTGATGATCGAACATGATCTGCACCGCCTCGGGGACAAGTCCAAAGAGGTGGGTCTCCAGAGTGGAGCCTTCATCGAACACTAGGCCGGCAGCCAGATCTTGGCCGATACAGGCATGCATGCCGAGGCCAAACGAAAGTCCGTAGGCCGGCACGCGTTCGGCCAGCGTGCGGTGTGGGTTGAAATCGGCTGCGTCAGAGCCGAAGACCAATTCGTCGCGGTTGACGGCAGCGAGATCGATGACGACCTTCGCCCCCTTCGGGATGAGCGTTCCGGTCTTCAGCTCAATGTCTTCGAGTGCCCAACGAGCGGCGGTCGGCGACGAGGGCTGAAGACGAACCGTCTCGTGAGTGCAACGCTGCGCGAACAAGCGGTCGTTGCGCACGAGCTCGGCGTCTTCGGGGTGGTCCTGCAGCCAGGTGAAGATGTAGTGCAAGACACGGGTGAACGCAGTGGCCGAAGTGTGGGCACCGGCCAGCAGGTAAAACGCCACTTCGCGCACGATCACGTCGTGAGGCAAATGCAGCGAATCCTCGTTTGCCAACAGGACCGACAACACATCCTTGGGAAGTTCTTCGGCAGCATCCATGAGTGCCTGACGACGCTCAAGTGACGGCGTCACGAACTCTTCATCAAAGCGATGCAGGTCATCGCTGATCTCGGCTGCCTTGGCCTCACGGTCACCCGTGTAGAACCCGAGTGTCGCCCCCTCAATAAACAACATCAGATATTTGTAGAGGTCCCGCGTCTCGTCCGGGGTGCCGAGCGGTCGGTCGACGCCGGCGGTCAGTGCAGCGAGATTCATCATCATCCGGTGACCAAGGTCCACCAGCTCGCCCTGACCGGCCGCGATCTCGGGTCGCAACGTCTCCGTAATGATCGGCGGAAAGAGCTCGCGTTCGTACAGCTCGAACGTCTCACGCCGGAACAGGCGATTCTCCAGCCGGCGCCGATCGCGATGCTCTGAAGCGTGCAGGTTGACGAGCACGTCGGCCATAATCACTTCCCCAGCATCGTAGAGCGCTTGCCTCAACGCCTTCTGCCGGTATACCTCGCGCGCTTCGTCGTACGTCGTGATCGTGATCACTATCGGCTGGGTCTCGTCGATCATGTCAGTCATATGAGGTCTCCTTCGGAGATTTGCTGCTGGTGGGATGTGAGATTCGTGCTGCCTCAGGCATTGGTGACGCCCAAACCAAGCCCGCCATCAACGGTCATCACGGCACCGGTTGTCCACTCGGCGCGGGCAAGGTATTCGACCGCTTCGGCGATCTCGGCGCTGGTGCCGAGCCGGCCGAGCGCATGCGCCGGAGCCAACCCTTCAAGTCGGTCGCGTGCGATAGCGTCGTCGAAAAGACCTGCCCGCTGGTTGAGCTCGGTGAACACCCCACCCGGTCGGACGCACGAAACGCGGACACCCTGTGGGCCGAGTTCGGCAGCAAGAACGGCAGTCAGGGTCTCGACAGCTCCCTTCGTTGCAGCGTACGGCGACGCCCCCGGGAACGCCCGCTGGGAGTGCACCGAGCCCATGAACACGACACATCCCGCTGACGCGACCAAATGCGGAAGGGCCGCCTGGGTCAGCATCATGGCACCGATCACGTTCGAGCGGAACACCTCGATGAGTGCCTGTTCCTGTAACTCGGCAAGCGGTCCGCGGTACATGTTGCCAGCGTTGTTGACGAGTACATCGAGCCGACCGTTGCCGTGCTCGACGGCAGCGGCAACCATGGCGGACCGACCGGCCGGATCGGTGACATCGCTCACGACCGCCCGACAACTCTCCCCGATCGACGCGGCAACGGCTTCGATCTTGTCGCGTCGTCGGCCTGAGATCGTCACGCGCGCGCCAACAGCACAGAAGTGACGGGCAATTCCCTCACCGAGTCCGGAGCCGCCTCCGGTCACCAGCACCGACATGTTGTTGATTGGTCGCATCACCCTGCCTCCAGAGTCCAGTTCAGTCCTTGGACGAGCAGCCGAGCATGATCCGGATGTTGTATCGAGACGGGGTCATGGCCGAACGCGTCGACGACGACACGGCCGGAACCAAAGCGATGGGTCCAGACGACAGGTTGGTCCACGTCGCCGTCATGGCGGCGGGCGACAGCGAGCACCTCGACGTCGCCGCACATCTTCAGATCGCCGTACACCTCATCGTGCAGGTCGATCGTTGTCGGCAACCCGGCAACGATCGGATGGTCGGTCACGACGCGCGCCGATACCGGCCCGACCGGCGGATGCGACGACGCTCCCCATTGCCAAGCGCCACCCAGTACATCGCCCCACGCAGGCCAATCGTCGAAGCAAATCACGGTCGTGTGCACCGCGAGGAGCCCACCGCCAGAGCGCACGTACTCAACGAGTGCCGACCGAGTCGCGTCCGAAGGCGAGTAGGCGTAGTCCGGCCTCCAGGTGTCGTACGCCTCACCACCCATCAACCACCAGAGTCCGTCAACGACCAGTGCGTCTGGGTGCGACGCCAGCGCTTCCGCAGCCAGATCAGGATCGCCGAAGAGGCGCACGGCGTGACCGTCATCGGTGAAGAGTTCGGCGAGGGCAGCACCCGTTGCGGCGAAATCGTGCGCGTGCGGAGATCCGCCAGCAAGCAGCAGGACGTGACTCATCGAGCGTGCCCGACAGAGTCGATAGCTGCTGGCCGCGGCAGATGTTGGATAACCGAGCCAGTGACGCCGCCGTCGACCACGATATTCTGACCGTGAATGTATGACGCTCTCTCTGAGGCGAGGAAAAGCACGACATCGGAGATGTCTGACGCGTCGCCGAGACGACCGAGGGGCACCTTGGATTCGCGGGCCGTGCGAGTCTCCTCGTCGGCATAGATCGGTAATGACATACCGGCGTCAATAAGACCCGGCGCGATTGCGTTTACCCGAATGCCGTTGCTGCCCCATTCGAGCGCCATCTGCATCGTCAGTAGCGCGACGCCAGCCTTCGAGGCGCCGTACGCCCCCGCGTTGGGACCCGCTGCCACGCCGTTCATCGAGGTGATATTAACGATACAGCCGGGGCGTTGGCCGGCGATCCAGCGCTTTGCAACGGCACTGGCGACGATGAACGTGCCGACCAGGTTGACGTCGAGCACGGCTCGAAAGTCGGCGACATCGAGCTCCGCGAGCGGCCCAAAACGGACAATCCCTGCGTTGTTGACCACGACATCTGGGACACCAAAGTCGTCGATCACTGCCTCGACGTCGTCGGGATCCGACACCGATGCCTGGTACGGCGATATATCGAGAGACGCATCTTTCGGCATGGGTTCGACATCGAGTGCAGCGACTCGGTACCCGTCGGCGGCAGCCGCGCGAGCAATCCACGCGCCCAGTCCGTGGGCTGCCCCCGTGACGATCATCGACCGTTGAGGCATGTCTGCATGTTCCATCACGAGCTACCCTAGTCGTAAGGCTTCTAACGACTCCCAGTGCTACGTTCCTGAAAGGCCACATTTCCACCACCCCCCCCAGGCCCAGGATTCTCCTTGCCATGATCGAACTGACCAATTACGACGACGCACGTGCCGGACTTCGCAATCGCGATCTTCGCCAAGCCCTGTATGACGAGGGGCATCGGCTGATGACTGGCGTGATCGTCAACCTGCACGGTGGTCAGCATCTTGCCCGGAGGCGACTCGAGAATCGATTGTTTCGCCGGGACACTTTCGCCTGGTACGAACGGGAATGGATTCCGTCGATCATCGACTCAGTGCTCGCACCCACCATCGACGCCGGCCGCGGAGACCTCCTGCCGATGGCCCGCCGCACTATGATGCGCTTGTCCGTCGACGTTGCCGGTGTCGACCTACCCGAGGACTCGTTCGAGCAGTTCTACGGGCTGATGGATCGGCTCGCCAAAGCGTCAACGGTTGCGCACGCACTCGGCGACCGCAATGAAATCGTCGCCGACGGCGACGCCGCACTCACGGTCTTTCGAGACGAGTTCTACCGCCCGTCATACGAACGACGTGCTGCAATCGTCGATCGTTTGACGCGGGACGAAGTCACTGCGGCCGACCTGCCGCGGGACGTGTTGACGACGTTGCTCTGCAATCAGGACCGTCTCGACCTCCCAGACGAAACGATGCTGCGCGAGATCGCATACTTCCCATGGGTTGGGTCGCATTCCACCTCGGCCCAACTCGTCCACGCAATGCACCACATCTTCGAGTGGATCGCCATGCACCCCGACGACCGTGAGCGCCTCACCACCGATCACAAGCTGCGCCAACACTTCGTCCACGAGTCGATGCGCCTTCACCCCGCAAGCCCGGTCGCTCAGCGCATTGCGGTCACTCACACCATCCTCAAGTCAGGTGTTACCCTCAACGCCGGCGACTGCGTGACGATCAACATCGAGTCGGCCAACCGAGACCCGCTGGCAGTCGGAGCCAACCCAAGCAACTTCGATCCTTATCGCTCCCTCGCCGACGGCGTCGCTCCGTGGGGCCTCACTTTTGGCACCGGCTCACACGCCTGCTTGGGCCAAGAACTCGCCAGCGGACTCGAGTATGACGAGTCGTTGGAGCACCACTTACTGGGAACCGTTGCGCTGATGACTGGCGCCATGCTCGCTACCGGGGCTCGGCCCGATCCAGATGATCCACCCGAACTCGACACGAGCACGTCTCGGGCTGTGTGGGGTCGCTATCCCGTGCTCTTGACCGGTTCAGCATGACCCCAAGAGCGCGCACGGCTACGGTCGCACCAATGCCGAGTGAACACGCCCTAGGTGGCTGGTGTCGAACGGGGGTTGCGGGCGGTGATCGTGGGGCTGTGAGGTGAGGTGCCCGGCGCATTGTTGGTGATGGAACCGTCGGCGTCCGGGCCGTGTGTCGGTGACCGGCTGGTGCGGGTGGTCTGGCGACGGTTCTCGACGGTTTCGGCTGTTCAGTGGGCCCATCCGGTGGGTGTGGAGTGGACACCGAGGATGGCGAGGCGTGCGAGGTTGGCGGCTGCTGCGAGGAGGTTGAAGTCGGCATCGATTTTGGTGTTGCCGCGCATGCGGGCGCGTCGTCCGCCGTGGCGGTGGCGCATCAGGTGCCCGA
>Ga0209491_10009041_pt1 | contig 12364 bp, 12 predicted proteins | sample BON02_FD_187213 | JGI IMG/M metagenome (GOLD analysis project Ga0209491, IMG submission 187213) | Freshwater microbial communities from Lake Bonney liftoff mats and glacier meltwater in Antarctica - BON-02 (SPAdes) (version 2) | ecosystem: Environmental > Aquatic > Freshwater > Ice > Glacier... | reverse complement strand
TGACGCGGCTGCGACTGAGGCGACGACGTCTGCGGCTGTTCACGCGAAAGAACACCCAAAGCTGCTGGCGAAAATTCAGGAACTTCAGGGAAAAGCTGACGGACTTGTTCGTGACGCTGAACTATCCCAAAAGCGTTCTGAGCAGCAAACCGACGCTGTTGAAAAGTTGCGGGAATTATGTCCCGAACACGTCAGTGAAAAAGTGAAGGCGGATGTTCAGTCGGTCAAAAATTCCATCGGACGTGAGATTTCCGACGCCGAGACTCGGGCACACGAAATCGAATGTTGCCTGGATCCGGGCAGGTATCCCGACGAACCCACCTGGCTGGAAATGCTCGAGCGAAGTTGCCGCCTCGCCGTCGATCGAATTGGCTCGCCGATCGAACGGCATCTGTCAGCAGCCTGGCCAGCGATTCGTGCCGATATGGAAAAAGAACTTTCTGAACTCAATACGAAGTTATCGGACCTGCGACCACAGTACGAAATCGCACTTGAATTGGCACGAAAACCGTTGAATTATTACGCGGGTTGATTGAAGGCATTGCAAAACGCGACGTTCTTTGCTGGTGGCATTTCATAGGAATGCCGCACTCAGCGATCGGCCGAAAGACTGAGGGACGAAGCGACGGGCCCGCCATCGGTGCCGTGTTTTCTTGCGTGGGGTCGATGGCGGGTTTTTTCTATGTACTAGAGCAAAAACGGTTGCTCAGGATCGCTTGTACGGGCTTTCGATAGGTCTGGGCGATACTTTACTCGCGTCGGCAGATGAAATCAGAAGAGACGACTACACAAAAAATTGTGGAGTCTCGTAGTGAATCTGAGACATCGCACAAGACCGCAGAACTATTCAACAGAACGTGGCTGTACCGGATGCTGAAAAGTTTACAGCAGTGGGTGGCACTTATTGCGGTAGTCGCGACTACCGTTTGGGGGTCAAATAGTCGCTTTGGGGTCAATGCTGGTTTGTTCTGAGAATCGTTTGAGCAATTAAAACGCTGGAAACGCTGCGATTAGTAGAATTTACCATCAATCTGAAAGTGTGTTGCGACATACCACGGCCACGCGACTGGAAGAGAAGTACGGCTGGCTGCGAGAGTATCGCAAGGATCTGGCTCTGTGGTCCGAATATCAGAGTTTGCTGGAAGAGTCGGTCGATGAAATCCGTCGCAATGGCTATTCGCGTTCAGCCACATTTCAGGTGGCTTTGCGTGTGCAGCGACATGTGCAGACCATTGCCGGTCGTGAACTGAAAGATGAGTTGTTGACATTCATCGCGGACGAAACCAGATCACTGGCTGCGGACGAACGCCTTCCCGGGAGCAGCGAGGTTCTGGAATCGTCGCTGGGAAAACTGAAGTCCTTCGAAGGTGATTTCGACAAAAGTGGTTTTACGAGTCTGCTTCCGGCCTTCGGTGCGCTCGTGGGGAAACTGACTCCCGATACAATCTACGATGCGTTGGTCTCCGTCCCCGGCAAAAACGTAAAGCACTGGGTCAAGCAGCACCTCGGGCAAACCTTCCTCTCGAAACGCCGACTCGCTCTACAGAACTAGCGCAACCTTTCCCATGTGAACTACAAAGAACGGCTATTCCAAATTTCCAACAGCCTAGTCGCAGACCGTGCGGCCCCGAGTCGCCCACAACGATGCGACTCGTATCACGGCCGCCTTGCAGCTGCGTTGCGCCCCGGCAAAGAATGTCTGAGAAACCAACGCCCACAACGTAATGGCGGGCGTATAGACAACACCTTCCTCGTCGCCGAAATCGACACCGTGTTTTTCAAACGCCCGAGCAAATCGATCGCTGTCCACGACCTCTGTCAGCGGCAGCTCGTCGTTCTGCGATCGCGGAGACACCGTTCGCATGGTTGAAGGCCGTACTGGGTCTGCGCCAATTTCGTCGCGTGGGTCTGGAAAACGTCGAGACCGAATGGCGTTGGGCCTGCCTGACGTTGAACCTGAAAAAGATCCTATCGGTGCTGTCACCACTGCGTCCCCAGGCGCTGGACGCGTTGTTCAACGCCGGGCCGCTGATCGCCGAAATCGGCCTGGCAGTGTGACTCGCGAGAATTCACAGGCCTGATCGAACTCCGACGATTCGATACATACGTCCAGCGGCCTTCGGCCCGCCACTCGCCCATCCGACACATCGCAGCCGCCCGTCCCCGAATCCAGTCGCTCCAGAAATTCCAGTCACCGTCGCGGCGATCCATAATAACAGTGTCATACTTCAACGAGCCCCCAAGCTGGTTATGGCGTTTGTCGCAGACCATTGGCAGGCAGCGAAGATGGTCCCGGTTGACGGCCGCATGCTTTCCTTGGAATGGAAGGAATTGCCGTCGGATGCACCTTTGGCAAAGCAGTTCGGGCTGCGGATGGGAACTCTGTGGGAGGCAACCGAACCGGGCAGTCAGATGACATTCCCGTTCCGTGGTTCGTCGGCAAAGCTGTATGACCTGCTCGGCCCGGACGGCGGTCAGGTAATGATTACAGTGGACGGAAAGCAGCGTCATCAGCCGGTTCCTCGTTTCGACAGCTACTGTACCTATCACCGCATCGCCACGCTTTCAATTGCCGACGAGTTAGACCCGAATGAGCTTCACACTGTGATCATCGACGTCCACCCGGATCAGCCCGACCGCCACAGCGTCGCATTTCGCCTGAAGGATCCCGACGTCGAATTGAAATCGCCGAAGTATCAGGGCACCAGCATTCGTGTCGGGCAGATTCTGGTACTGGGGGATGTAGTTGAGCAGCTAACTGGCTGGAATCGAAAACGCTATCTGGAATTGTGGCAACACGGTATTGGCCACCACAGCGTGCCACCGAAATTCGGTAGTCAGTTCCACACGTAGTATTTTCCCATTTGAAGCCGCAAGCAAAATTGCGGCTTTTGTACTCGCTAATGAACGTGTGTTGCTATTGATCACTGAGCATCAGATTCAGGATTATCTTTGCAGGCGAACTCGACGATGCAGTTCTTTCCTTGGTATCACCGAAGCAATCCGGGGGGAACTTCTGCGGACCAGGAGAATTGGACGCCATTGCAGTGGAAGTCTCGAATGCACAATCGCTACTCTGTCAAGGTTTGAGGTCCCGATCAGGAAAAAAACACGACGTCTTAGAAGTTTTCAGAACCTACAATTCACCGAGATGTTATGACTGACGATACTCATCAGGTTGGACCAGAGCAATTAAGCCTCACTTCCCGGCCGCCCCATCAGTACCAAGAATTGTTATGACGCCAGTTGCTGTACAAAAGCTGAAAGTTCGCCAGAAACTCGGCAAATATCGTATAGAGCGTCGTTTGGGAGAGGGAGGATTCGCTTCTGTGTTTCAGGCCATGGACACGGTGATTGGAACTCGAGTAGCGTTGAAAATTCCTCACGCACCTCTGGTCAACGAAGAGATGCTTTCCAACTTTCGTCGGGAAGCCAAGCTGATTTCGACGCTGGATCATCCATCGATTCTTCAGTTCAAAGACGCCAGCGTCATTGACGGTCGTTTGGTTATCTCATTTCCGCTTGGAAATGAAACGCTGTACGAGCGACTGACTCGGCGAATGTCGTTCGAAACGATCTTGTCCATAATGGATCAATTGCTCAGTGCCGTTGCGATGGCTCATGAACAGAAAGTGATCCATTGTGACATCAAGCCCGAGAACGTAATCATGTTCGATTACGGAGTGGCTAAACTTGCCGATTTCGGAATTGCAAAAGTGGCGAGGAGTACCGTGCGTGGCTGCGGTACCGGAACGGTGGGTTACATGGCTCCCGAGCAGGCCATGGGCCGACCATCATGCAGATCAGACGTGTTTTCGCTGGGGCTATTGTTCTATCGAATGCTTTCCGGTGAATGGCCTGAATGGCCATACCAATGGCCTCTGGCCGGCCACGAAAAGCTGAAGGGGCGTGTGCCTCCCACAATGATCACATGGTTGCGGAAGGCAATTGCCATGGATCCACGACATCGATTCGAAGACGCCGGGAAGATGCGAAACTCATTTCTACGGTTGCGGACGAAAGCTCTGAGTTTTGCGAAGAATAAGCGTTCCAAGTCCCGCAAGAGTCGCTCTGATACATCAAAGCCACGCGGGCGAACTCGACGAAGCATTTGATATCCCGCGACCCTGGAATTCGGACATTGTCGTGCAGCAATTTGCATCGCGACACGCGTGTTTGTGCTGCGTGTCTTCGGTTTTCCCCAAGTCCAAGTGGTTGCTTTCGCTTGTCTGGCGTGTTTCGACGAACCTTGAGTCGACTGATCCGACAATAAGTTAATAGCCTTTGTTCGCGGAATGTACCAGGCCATGAGGGCGCCGCACCAGATCGATCCATTGCTGATTGGACATTGCCTCGCGGCAGATGAATCAATGCTGACTTGTCGAAGTTGTTGTCGGGCACGAGTCCTGCTCCAGCAAAACGATTTGATCTGGCGTAACTCGATTCACGTAAACGATTTGCCCGCAACTTGCGGAAGTGATAATCGTCGGCAAAACGTTCCCCAACGCAAGCATTTCAACAGCTGACTGTTTGACAATGACCAGTCATTGTCGGTAAAACAGTATATGTGGGAAGACGTTCCTTTCTTCCCGGGTTATGCCGATTGCGGCAACGATGGCGAAGTTCCAGTGAGAACTGGTTTGTGATCGTGACCTCTTTACTCGCTAGTTTGGGCCCGGGGGCCAACGATGAAATTTCTACTCGCGGTTATCGTGTCAGCAGTCGTCGCGTCGCCGGCTTCTGCATGCTGCCTGTTCCCATTCTTTCCAACGTATTCCGCTGGCTATTCTGGATGGTCCGCGGCTCCGGCGTATTCTGTTGGCTACGCCCCGATGCAGTATGGCGGCGGTTATGGGTATTCGGCCAGTTACGGTGGATTCAGCAGCGGCAATGGATGCTGTGCTACGTCGTGCTGCCCCACTTCTTGTTGTGACAATTTATGCGGAAGAGGTTCGTGTACCAGTGGTTCCTGTGGAAGCTGCAGTTCATCCAATTGCATTTCTTCTGGTGTAAGAAAAGAACCGATTCCTGACCCAATGTCTAATAACATGGATCCAGTCGACAGCAATTCAAGTAAACAGGATCTTGATCGACGTAGATACGACGATCCCGTGCGTGATCCCATGGACGAATTCAGCCGTCCTAACACAGGTGGATCATCAGACAGTGACCTGAATTCAAATGCCAACCGATGGACACCGCCCGGCACGGGGACTCGACGCGAAGATTCCGGTTCGTCGCTGGACGGTGCAAGCGATTCACTCAACGGTCGCACCTACCGAAGCACTCCTGGCACAGAGACTCCACTGTTTGGTGCCGATCCTGAATCCGATTTCCGAACAAACCCGGCAGATTCAACCGATCGTGGTGCTAATAAGCCTCCGATGAGTCTGCCAATCGACGAGGCGCCGACGCCAGCGGCCGAGGAAAATCTCGGTACTGAAGCCAAGCCGGACGATTTTTCACAACCGGAAACAGACGCAAGCAATGGCCCGGGCAGCAGCTCGTTCCTGTCTGACTCACAGCTTCGCAGTAGTCACTTGGACGTGTTGTCGATGCAGCGATTGGCTGGACGAACAAACTCAAAAAGCATTCAGGCAACACAGGTGTCCAGCAGTCAGAAAGTACAACGTCCAGCTCAGTGGATCTCAATTCCGCTGCCAGAAGGACGAGTTCGTCTGTAAGCTAACTTAGACACTAAGCCAGAGCATCAAATGGGCGGCCTAAAACGGGCCGCCCATTTTCGTTGCTCCGACTGACTTCGCGGCGATTGCGCAAAGAAAACCAGGAAGTTTGTGGTTTCTGCCCGTGGCTGCTTCTTTGCGAAGCTGTCAGTTACTTTATCTGGAACCGGGCATTTTTGATGTGTTGCGGCAAAACCTGTATGTTAAAGTTTCGCCCCTCAGGACATCGAACCACAACGTCCATATCAGACAACTCAAGTTGGGAAGTTGTTTCGGGACGGTTTCTATGTGTTGTTGACAAGCAGTCGCTTAGCTATCTTCCGGCAACTGGCGTTCGCGGTTCTGCAATGGACGGCGTTCGTTTTCACTTCAAACAACTATTCAACAGATTCGTTTAGGATCAGGGACGCACGGAATAATGCCAGAACGCATCACGATTATTGGATCCGGACCAGCTGGTTGGACAGCAGCCATTTATGCAGCACGAGCCAATCTTGAGCCAATCGTTTATGAAGGCGCGTTTACTGAAGAAAACAGACAGAAGGGAACACTGCCGCTGGGTCAGCTGTCTCTAACAACGGAAGTTGAAAACTTTCCCGGCTTTCCGTCCGGCGATCTGACGACTTTTCTGGACACGTCGATCGATGAAAAAAAACGCAAGTACATGGCTCCACATATGAAGCATGGCGTTTCCGGTCCGGAGTTGATGGAACTGATGCGACAGCAGGCCATCAATTTTGGGGCACGCATAAAAACGGACGACATCGTGGACATCGGCCTTTCAGGTTCACCGTTTAAACTCAAGAGTCTGGCAGGCGACGAGTTCGAAAGCCACGCCGTAATTATCGCAACGGGTGCTCGAGCCAACTATCTGGGGCTCGAATCAGAAGACCGTTTTAAGAACATGGGTGTATCCGCCTGTGCAGTTTGCGATGGTGCGATGCCGCGTTATCGCAACAACCAGCTGGTTGTCGTTGGCGGCGGCGACAGTGCTATGGAAGAAGCCAATTTTCTGACTAAGTACGCTTCGAAGGTTTACATTGTGCACCGTCGCGCTGAATTTAGAGCCAGTAAGATTATGGCCGATCGAGCTCTGGCGAACCGCAAAATCGAAGTGAAATGGAATTCGGAAATTGATGAAGTATTGGGTGACGAAACGAACGGAGTCACGGGGGTCCGCATTCGCAGCACCGTTGATTCGGACGTGACAGAAGAACTTCAGGCCACTGGCTACTTTGCAGCCATTGGTCATACTCCAAATACTGACTTTTTAAAGGGTCAGTTGGAAACAAACGACAAAGGCTACGTGATCTGGCCTGTTTCACATCGCACCAACACCAGCGTTGACGGAGTCTTCGCTGCTGGCGACGTGGCTGACGACCACTACAAGCAGGCCGTCACCGCCGCCGGCACAGGCTGTGCCGCAGCTCTGGATGCCGAACACTGGTTGTCGGCTCGCGGTTTGGAATAGCATGACAGGGACGAATCGATCGTAACACGAACAGAGCCTGTGTTCTTTAACGCAGGCTCTGTTTCTTTCGGCTCATATCGTCTGCCGCCACGCATCAGTAGCATGGCGGGCATTGGCCGTTGCTGATTTTCACTCTGCCAGTCCGTTCACTGCAAACGCTAGAATTCTAGCCGCATGTCCTTTGCTGGCATTGTTGTGGGTCTCTGCCACAGTAACAGTGAGCGTATGCTTTCCCGCTGGCAGGTCTCGAGCCAGCATCACCGTTTGAGGATAATGCAGCCCTTTGCTGAACCGGTGAAAAAGATCTGATGTCTTTGTTTCACCGTCATCGATTTCATACTTTAACTGACCGGCATCAGGGCCGGCGACCACATAGAGGCCTACTGCAGTACCGGTAAATTTCAATGTGAATTTTGCACCCGGCTGAGTCGCATGAAGTAACGGAATTTTGAGAAACCTCTCACGCTTGCTACCTGCAATTGAATTCCAATCCGGTTCCGAAAAAGTCCAGCCTTTCAATGCCAAGGCTCGTTCAGCCGGCAGCAATGTTCCGTTAACAAACGATGTTTCCAGCAGCGCATTTGCGGGTAAATCGTGCGGCGTTGGTTGCAGTTGTTCGGCGTGCAGGCCCCGCCAACCAGCTTCTAAAATGGAGGTCGCCAGATCAGCCGCCAGCTGATTGCCGATTGGGCCGGGATGCGTTCCACCGAACTGTTCCCATGTCAAAGTACCGTCGTCAATGCGGTCTGCCACTTCCCGCGATAGATACACAGAAGAAACGTTGTAGTGTCGCGCCACACCTTCGTGTTCAGTAGCGCTTAGAATCGGGTTTCCCGCCTTGAGCGTTTGAAGCATGCCTGGATTCACGAAATGCGTCATCACAATATCGGCGTTGGGGTTGAACATTCTGACCTGACGAATGATGCCTTCCATTCCCTGCACGCAGGCGTCGTTGGCATGAAACGCGTCCTGATCATCGTTCACCGCGAATTCAACAAACAGCAAATCAACGTCACCCTGAGACAACACGTCCTGCTTCAGGCGGAATGCTCCCGTGTTGGAACACGTCGACGCAATACCTGCATTCGTAAACGTAAATTCCGTTTGTGGAAACCGCTGTTGTAGCCATGCGGCGACTCGAGGCCGGTAGCCATCCATTTCTGTGATAGATCCACCCAAAAAAGCGACGTGCCCTTTTTTTTGCACCTCAAGCTTTTGGAAGCTGTTTTCGAAGTTCCCGCGTACAGAGACGTTGTCGGAATCAACAACCCGAACAGTGGCCTCACCATCCAGCCATCCCAACGACTTCAAAAACTTATCCAGTTGAAGCCACGTTCGATTGCGCCACTGGCTGCCTCGGTCTTTCAATTCAGCGTTGTTATGTCTGGATGCGTTAAAAAAACCATGCGGAGCGTCAGAAAAGCCGTTCAATTCGCAACGGTTGCCAACAGCGACCATCCGCCGTGTGAATTCATCTACGGTGGCATACGGCACGGTTGAATCTGCTTTGCCATGGAAAATAACTGTCGGTGGCATGCCAGATCGTACATGATGAATTGGCGAAATCTGTTCTGGCTCAACTCCGGTTCGTGATGCGATGTCGTCGTATTTGCCATCGTCAATTCCCGTCACAGCGAAATCCGGTAATCGGGCGATCAAAACGGCCGGGTTGAACAGCGCCAACGCGTTTGGAACCGAAGACACGGACAGATCTTCACCTGCCGCCTCAAAGCCTTCGATCAAAGCTGTGCAACAGGCCGTGTGGCCTCCTGCGGAACCGCCAGCGGCACAAATTCTTTGCGGGTCGATACCCAGCGGGCCGCTCTTACTTCTTAGCCAACGAACAGCCGACTTGCAGTCTTCCACGCACGCGGCCGCCTTTACGTTATGCCGCGACGCAACTCGGTAATCTGCCGTCACCGCCACCATGCCTCGTGATGCCAAGTATCGACAATGATCTTCAAACTGCCCCGGATTACCGGCCCTCCAGCCACCGCCGAAAAAAAACACGATTGCTGGCCGAGCATCTGTTTCAGGATTGTGTCCGTCGGGAACAAACATCCACAGTTTCAGCTCCACATCACCCACCGTTTTGTAGACAGCCGATTTGCTGCCTTGAAACTCAGGTGGATAAGACGCCTGCGCAAACAGCAGATTCGCCGCCAGCAAATTCACGCTGATCACTAATATTCGCAGCAACATCGGTTCGCCTTTTCAGAGTACTTGATGATTTATTCACGTGCAATTCTATGGCCCGTGCCGTGCGTTTGGAAGAAACTATGAATTTCGCACATTTGAATTTCGCCCGGTGCTTAGCGGAGGTAATACCGTCAGACTATGATGAATGGGGTCCATGAGAATACATTTCAGCTTCTGCAGTCGGGTTTTACTAAGTCCCGATTCTATTTGATCCTACACAACAATCACTTCGCCACATCGCCACATCCGCTTTACAGATCAGCCGTTTCACGTGATGACGAAACCGATCGGCCCCATCTGCAATCTGGATTGCACCTATTGCTACTACCTTCATAAAGAAGACCTGTATCCGAAGGGCAACAAATGGAAGATGGCCGACGATTGCCTCGAATCGTACATTCGACAATACGTTGCCGCTCAGCCTGCCGGCACCAGTGAAGTGACGTTTGCGTGGCAGGGAGGCGAACCAACTCTACTGGGCCTTGAATTCTTTCGGCGATGCATTGAGATCCAGGACAAATACGCTCGCGTCGGAATGCGGATTGCAAACACTCTGCAAACCAACGGCATTCTGCTGGATGACGAATGGTGCCGCTTCTTTTTGAAAAACCGTTTTCTTGTTGGACTATCCATCGATGGGCCCGCAGAACTGCACGATGCTTTTCGAATTGATCATCAGGGGCACGGAAGTCATAGCAAAGTAATTGCAGCGCTGCGGAAGCTCAAGAAATTCGGCGTGGAATTCAATGCGCTTGTCGTCGTGAATCGAGAAAACGGAAACCATGGTGCTCGAATTTATCGCTACCTGCGTGATGCGGGCTGCCAGTTCATACAGTTCATTCCAATTGTGGAACAGGTTGGAATCGGTCGCCACGCAGAAGGCGATGCTTTTGCTGCACCAAGTCAAACTCCGTTTTCGCAGGCGGCCGCAGCAGTTTCCAGTCGCAGTGTGCTGCCGGATCAGTTCGGCCGGTTTCTCGTGAGTGTTTTTGACGAATGGATTAAGCAGGACGTTGGTCGAGTATTCGTGCAGATCTTTGATCAGGCGCTGAGTTCGTGGCTGGGAATCGAACCTTCGCTGTGTGTGTTCCGCAAAACGTGCGGCCGAGCATTGGCGATGGAACACAATGGAGATGTTTACAGCTGCGATCATTTTGTGGAACAGGATTATCTTCTGGGCAATCTGAACCTAGTGCCGCTGGAAGAGCTGGTCAATTCCGGTCGCCAGCAGGCGTTCGGCGATGCAAAACGAGACTCTCTGCCGCAGTATTGTGTCCGATGCGAAGTCCTTGACGCATGCAATGGCGAATGTCCGAAAAATCGATTCCTGCAAACTCCCGATGGCGAAGACGGATTGAACTACCTCTGCGCGGGATACCGACAGTTCTTCAATCATATCGGTCCGTCGATGGCTGCGATGGCGTCTCTGGTCAAACGCGGACAACCTCCGGCGCTAGTCATGAACAGCGGTTCAACGGCAGAGCGAACCCAACCGGCTGACGCATCGGTTCGCTCTGCGGCCGTGCGCGAAACTAAACAGCCCGTCGAAACACACAGAAACGCAGCCTGCCCCTGTGGATCCGGTCGCAAATACAAGTCGTGTTGTCTGAAACGCCGGCCTTCCTGAACTTTGCTAAGAAGCTACAGGCCCCAGACGGAACGAAACCGTATTCTGCAGCGTTCACTGATTTATCAGCAATTCCCGGTCACTGAACCGACACACATCGTATTTAGCCCGAGCTAACGTGCAGCCGCTGGAAGTCAACGATTGTTGAGCGTCGACGGGTGGCAAGGGGTTCAATTCGTCGACTAAACTTGGCGAAGGGCGGCTGGTTTCGCACCTGCGCACGGACCGTGTCCGCAGCGCTGGACCAGCGGCTCAAAATCAGCGGGATTTCGGTGGGCGTCGCCGCGGATCTACGACGAATTCCGCAACACCGGCTGCTGTCGGACGATGCCGCGCACCACAGACGTGAACAACTCCGTCATCGAGTCGAACACGAACTCCTCAAAACGGCTGCGCAGCATCTCCCACAGATTCCGCTTCGACCCCTGCTTTTTCCAGGCGGCCTAGAACACCGGACAGCTCAGTTGCCGCGTCTGGTCCACAAGGAAGGCCAGCATCATGATCAGCCTGAGGACCACGGATAGATTCTGTTAGCCGTGACCGTAGTCGCGTTCCAGATTGTCGCCCTGATTTTTCCAGCGTGCCCGCCGCGCATGATGGTGTCCACATTGTCCGGCGTCAGCACGGAGAGAATAACGGGACATTCTACAAAGTAGAATGTCCCGTTATTGCCTTACTTCCGCACGACTTCACCAAGACACGCGGTTACGGTGGCTTTAGCAACCGTCACTGCCAGCGATACGTGGACACATGTCGTGAACTTCAACAGCCGAGTGGACTCAGCGAAGGGGCCGAACTTTATATGGTGGACGCCGCCGACGTCTCATGCGGCAGGCCGTGTCCCACCTGCGGCAATAAGCTGGAATTAATCGAACGAGTTCACCGCACCAGTTGGCGAGACATCTTTTACAGCTCGGCCTGCCCGCAGTGGTACACCTTCCGAGAGCGTCCCGGATGAGTTCGTTCCACGACAACATCAACCTCTGTTGCTTCGATGACTGGACTTCGTCTAAGCCTTGGCCGCTGCGCGACGCCCACCGTAACGCGTTCAAAAGTGAGCTCACGATTGGCAACATTCGGATGAATCGAGAAACGGGAAACATCGGCAAAGCACATCGGCCCCCTCGGGAATGACAACCAGGCGTCCTCAGGCTAAACTGAACCCAGACAGGATTCCATGACGTCATTTATTCCGCAAGGGCCAACCGACGTCCGGATACACTGTCAACAATGAGACCTGACCCCTTTGATACTCTCTGTGGTGTGGTGCAGTTTTGGGATTATGCACCTGCTGAAGATACGTGAACTGGTCAGTATTCACGGCACAACAATCAGGCACCATCCCTGGAACCAGACCGTGGGGTTGGCAGTTGGCTTGTTCGG
>Ga0209491_10009033_pt1 | contig 12375 bp, 10 predicted proteins | sample BON02_FD_187213 | JGI IMG/M metagenome (GOLD analysis project Ga0209491, IMG submission 187213) | Freshwater microbial communities from Lake Bonney liftoff mats and glacier meltwater in Antarctica - BON-02 (SPAdes) (version 2) | ecosystem: Environmental > Aquatic > Freshwater > Ice > Glacier... | reverse complement strand
TGACGAATAACAAGTATATTTTCCGTTACTCAACTCCAAACTTATTCCGCAAAATTTATAGATATTTATTAGGTTACGTGGCGCGCAATTGCGCACAACGTCCCGCATCTTCACGCCAGTTGCGGAAATTTAAGACTTAACACAAAAAAATAAACTAAACTTTAAATTAAAAAGCAATGACTGAAAATAAAAACGAAAGTCCGCAATTGCGTGAAAATGCTGTTAGCAGTAGTAATTTAATTGCAAATGTGCCTAATAAATTCGCTGACTGTGTAAAAAAATATCACAAAGATTTTAATGTGAAACTAAAGAGCGTTAAGGAATATCACCACCAATGGAAAACAGTTCATGTTGTTGGAAAAATGTCAGACTTAATTTTGTTAAATGCTAAATGCAAAAAAGAAACTTATGGTAATTTAGACGATGTTGATTATTACTGCTAACGTCCCGCCGCTTCGCGTCAGTTGCGAACTTCGGAACTGATTATTTTCTGTTAAAGATAAAAATTATTGCGAAACGTAAACGTGATTTTACCACAAAATTCGCAATTGCGTGAAACGGCTGTTGCAAGATGCCTTTTTGTAGACTGGATTTTCATTTTAGGATTATTCATTTTGCCTTTTCTTTTGTTTATTGTCAAATATGTTAATTCTATTTTATAGAAGGCATAAATACTTTTGCATTAGCTTTATCCATTTTGGCAGGAACAATTAACGCTTTTACATAAGCCAAAAAACTCTTTGGCAGAAGACAACAATTCTTTTACATTACGTTTTACTACTACTTCATAAAGTTTAAATATTGGTGTACTAAAAATTATAATTTATAGATAAAATTCATCAAGAAATATCTATGTAATAAATTATTTTGAATTGTTGTTTTGGAAAAATCAGTAACTTGGAATTGGCTAAATGTTCTTTCATTAAATAAGTTTTTTAATGAAAAATTGAATTCGTACTTTTTATTATCTGGCAAAAATGAAAAATCGAAATCTACTAATAAATAATTTATATTATTAATTAAAGATGGGCGAAAATAATCAGCTTTAAATACAATTTGTTTGTCTTTTGTAATTTTATATTTCGTTTTGAAAGTGTTTATTATTGAAGTGTTTCTAAATTCTGAATTGCTATTTCTATTACTTGTTAGTGTGTAATTAATTGAGTTCTCAAAATTTATTTTAGTTCTAAATGCTGTATTGATTAATAAATCGGTTGATAAATTTGAACTTTGATTTAATCTTATGTCTGATGAATTTAGATAATTGTAATATTCAAAAAGACTAAAATTTGATTTTAATTTTATTGTTGATGAAATTAATGACAAAAATTTAACTGAATTTAATTCAAAACTATGTGTTTTATTTGAATTATTTGAAAAAGCATTATTGATTACTGTAGTATTTTCTGTTATATTAAATTGGGATAAAAAGTTGCCTTCATTGGTAATAAAATTATAACCAATTTCAAATAGTAATTTTCTGTAAACATTGTTGTTACTAAAAAAAAGGTTTAAGCAAGTATTTTTTTGTAATGATAAATTGTTGATATTTTCTGTTGTAATACGATTACTTAAAATAACTGGAGCTTCAAATAAGTAGTTATTTAATAGTGTATTTCTGCTTTGATAAAATTTAGTAGATAGAAATGTTGTTTTATCTATTTTATATTTAAAAGATAATGTTGGTTCAATAAATGTAAAGTTTTCATAGGTGTTTTTATTTGAAATTTCTTGATAAATATTTTTGATAATAATAGAAGATGAAATTGTCCAATTATTATTTTGATAAGTTAAAAAGGTTGATTGGGAAGTTATTTTGGAAATATATTTATTATCGTTTTCTTTAAAATTTGAATTATTTGTTTCTAAATCAAGGTCTTCCAATAAATAATCAAAATGAAAAGAAAATTTAAAATAATTTTTTTTTCCTAATAAAGAAATTTTTCCACTAAATGTGTTTTTATCAAAATCTACATTCTGCACTTGATTAGCATCTTGTGTTCTTAAATTTAAGTTTTGGGGTGTTTTACTTATCGAATTAATTAAGTTACTTTGAAAAACATAACTTGAATTAATTTTTTTTGTTAAAGTTAAATGGTGAAAAAATGTTAATTTTTCAGTTTGTAAGTTATTTGTAATTGGAGTAATTTTGTTTTGTAAAACATTAGAATTAGTTATTATTTTATCAGAATTCAATTTGATTTTATATTCTAATAATGATTTTTTTGAAGCATTATAAGATAAATCAATTTCACTATTAAAAACTTGTGGTTTTTTAGTTGAAAACAGTTGATCAGAGGTAGCAATAACATTATTATTAATAAAATTAGTGGCTTCTATGTTTTGAAAATAATTGATATGGTCTTTTAAAAACAATAGATTTGCTTTAATATTTAAACGATTATTAATTTTAAAAAGATTATTATAGGTTGCGTAAAATAAATTATTACTATTAATTCTTTCATTGTCAATAAAACTTGAAAACAAAACGTCTGGAATCAATTTATTTGCTTCAAAAATATTATTCTTCATTTCATTTATACTTAAATTACCCGAAAAAAAATCATACGGTGAATTATTTTCACCAATATCATTATAATTTATAAGCGTTATTGCTTTATAAGTTTTTGATATTTGTAAAATATTTGTGTCAGTTTTAGTAAGTGTACTTTTGTCATTATTAAGACCCAAACCTATGCCAATTTCTCCGGAAAAATCTGTAATTCCTTTCTTTAGTTTTAAATTTAACGACACTTTATCGCTGTTTTCAATGCCTCTCAAAAGTGCATTTTCAGAATAATTATCAATTGCTTGTACTTGGTCTATTAAATCTACTGAAATATTTTTTGTGCCTAAACTATAATTGTTGCCAAACATATTGTCTCCATCAAGCGTAACGGTTTCTATAGATTTCCCTTTATATTTTATTTCTCCTGTTTTTTCATTTACCGTAATACCAGGCATTTTTTTAAGTACATCTTCAATTTTTCGTTCTGTCCCATCTCTATATTTTGACACATTGTATTTTAATGTATCTTCTTTCGCAATAATGTCTTTTTTTTCAGAAATGACAATTACTTCATTTAATTTAATTTCTGTTTCTTCAGTTAAAGTTATAAAAACTTGATTTGTAGATTTTAAGTTATTTAAAGTAATTGTTTCTGGATTGTAACCACTTGAGGTAGTTTCAATCAGTAATGTGGTGTAATTTTTAGTTAATTGATAACTAAAAATACCTTTTTCTACCAATAAAAATTCTTTTGTTATATTATCTGATGCTTCTTTAAATTCAATATAACAATTTTCAACAAAATCACCATTTTTGTTTTTAATAGTTCCTTTAATTGATTGAGAATATGAAAATTTGCAAAAAATAATTATGCTAAATATTAGTAATTTTTTCATTAAATTACTTTCTTTTTTCAATGAAATCTATGTTTTCATACAATGGAAATGTATCCGGTTCAATATCATTTGCTTGGACTCCTTCCAATTGCGATAATTTAAAAATCATTTCTTCTCGATTTTGTTTGACGGATTTTTTAACATATTGTTCAAAAGTTGAAGTTTCCTTAAAAGCAGGTTTTGAGATTTTTTTTGTTTTATAATCATATTCAATTTTTAAAAGTTTAAAAGTGTAGGTCGATGTGTTTTCCGTAGCTTCCACAATTACACCGGGTAATCCAACTAATTTCCATGGTGAAATATTTTCTTTTAAATCTTTTGTAAAATATACAGTCCATAATCTATCGCTAATGGTTGCAGTTGCTTTTTGAGTTTTATATCCTGAAATTTCTTTGTATTCATTCTTAATTTCCCATTTAGGATATTCTAATTTACTTTCAATTAAAGATTTACTTTTACAATTTACATTATATAGTAATTGAACTAATTTTCTTTCTCTGAAATCAAAATAATACTCTTTTGGGTCTGTACAAATAGATGTAGAGCCAACCACAACAACTGTGTCATTTTCTTTTTTGTCAAATATTTTTTTCCCATTCTTCAATAAGTTATCATATTGATTTAACTCGAAAAGTGATGTTTTATTCAGATTATCAACATAGGTCTTACATTTTGCTGTAAAGCTGTAGTCATTTTTACTGCGGTTCAGTTCATATGTTGCGGTTGTTATTTTATTTTGTGAAAAAGAAATGTTTATAAAAAATATGATGATTAATAAGTTTTTCATTGATAAAGACTTTAAGTTAAAAAAATAAGAATTATAAAAATCAACGCTCAATTAATTGAGCGTTGAAAAAAGCTATTATTCAACTGCTTTTAAAATAATAACTTTTGGACAAGGTACTCGTACCAAATACTGAGTACCAAAATCATCAACTGCTCTACGGTAACATATAGTTACAGCACTTTCGCTATTAGTTTCGATTTTTGTTTCAGTTGTTTCATTTGCAAATGCAATTGAAGTTCCAGCTAACATCATTAGCCCAAATAAAAAATTTTTCATACTATTTATAGTATTTTGCTTGAATCTTTGCAAGTGCTTCTGACACCCTTTTAGGCAGTCAAAGATTTTCTGCTGTTGTTTTTCCAATATGGAGTTCTGCCCGTTACAAGTATTTTATTTTCTTCTGTTAGGTGTTATTTCGTTTTTTTTTAAGCCATTTCGTAGGCTGAACGTTGAAATTTTACACGAACGTTGGTCATAAGGTTTCTTGCAACTAGTTTATACTCGCTACAAAGTAGCGTATATGCACCCAAAAGAAGGTGTTTTGTCGCTATTTGGTAACGTATTGTCTGCAAATATAAATAAAAAGTTGTAATTACAAATCATCAAACGGACTTTTTATTTGTTGCAAACTTTTCATACTAAGCCCTATGGAGTTTACCTAATTTTTACCATAACATAACAAGTAATTTTTTAAATTTCATATATTTGGTATTCAATATTTAAGATATGAGTACAAAATTACTTTTACTTCTTTTATTTATAAGTACTATAAATTTTGCCCAAGAAGATGCGTGGGTTTACTTTAAAGATAAACCAAGTGCAGCATCTTATTTAGCAACGCCATTAAACATGCTTTCGCAAAGCGCTTTAGATAGAAGAACAGCACAAGGAATTTCTTTGGATTATATAGATGTTCCTGTGGAGCAAACGTATGTTGACCAAATCGCAAATTCTACAGGTATTACTGTTATGGCAAAGTCAAAATGGCTTAATGCACTACATATTAGAGGGTCTCAAACAAATATTCAAGCATTAGCTGCATTGGGGTTTGTGGAAAGTATAGATTTTGCTAACCATTCTTTAAATCCTGGAGGAAGAGTTTCTAATTCCAATAGAATTTCAAATGTAAATAAGCAATTAGAATTAGCGGCCACATTTAATTATGGAAATTCGGCTAATCAAATTGAAATGCTAAACGGACATTTGTTACACCAACAAGATTTTACAGGTCAAGGAAAAAGGATAGCAATATTAGATGCGGGTTTTCCGGGAGTAAATACTGTGGCTCCTTTCCAAAGATTAAGAGATAATAATTTAATTTTAGGAGGTTATAATTTTCCAGATAGAAATACAAATATATATACAAGAAACGGTCATGGAACAAACGTTCTTTCTACAATGGGCGGTTTTGTAAACGGAGAATTGATAGGTACTGCTCCAGATTCTGAATATTATTTATTTATTACCGAAGACATAAATTCTGAAAATCCAGTGGAAGAATCTTATTGGGTAGAAGCTGCTGAAATGGCAGATAGTTTGGGTGTAGATGTAATTAATTCGTCTCTTGGTTATACAGATTATGATAATCCAAATTATAGCTATTCGTATGCGCAACGAAACGGTTTAGTAAGTTTTGCATCAAGAGGTGCAGATATTGCTTTTACACGTGGAATAGTTTGTGTAATTAGTGCAGGTAATTCGGGAAGTACATCAGAGCCGCACATGGGAACTCCCGGTGATGCAATTAATGTTTTAACCGTTGGTGCCGTAACAAGTACAGAAGCTTATGCATCCTTTAGTTCTATAGGTCCGTCCGCTGATGGAAGAATAAAACCAGATGTTTGTGCAAAAGGACAAAGTGCAACGGTAAGTAACACTTCTGGCGGAGTTACAACTTCTAGCGGAACTTCATTTTCTAGCCCTATATTAGCAGGAATGGTAGCCACATTTTGGTCGGCAGTTCCTAATTTAACCGCTACACAGATAATAGAATTTGTACGTCAATCAGCAGATCAATATACTACGCCAGATGCTCTTAAGGGTTATGGTGTGCCTGATTTTCAGTTAGCATTAAATAATGCATTATCTATTCAAAATTTTAATGCAGATAATGTATTAATTTACCCAAATCCTTCAAACGAATATTTTTTCTTAAAATTACCTTCAAGTATTTCAAAAGGGGAAATAGTTTTGTACACTAATTTAGGGCGAAAAGTTATCCAACAGCAAATTTTTCAAAAAGAACAACAAATTCTGGTTTCTGGTTTAGCTTCTGGAGTATATATGTTTGAATTTACTTCTAATAATACTACCTTTCGAGGGAAAATAATGAAGCAATAAAATGAATAAAATCACACAATTATTTAAAATAAAATATCCAATTATTCAAGGCGGAATGATTTGGAATTCGGGTTATAAATTAGCAAGTGCAGTCAGTAATGCTGGCGGACTTGGTTTAATTGGCGCGGGTTCTATGTATCCTGAAGTTTTAAGAGAACATATTCAAAAGTGTAAAAAAGCTACCAATAAGCCTTTTGGTGTAAATGTGCCAATGTTGTATCCTAATATAGAGGAAATTATGCAAATTTTGGTACAAGAAGAAGTTAAAATTGTATTTACATCAGCGGGTAACCCAAAAACATGGACTTCTTTTTTAAAAGAAAAAGGCATAACAGTTGTACATGTGGTTAGTAGCACAAAATTTGCTTTAAAAGCACAAGATGCTGGTGTGGATGCTATTGTAGCAGAAGGATTTGAAGCTGGCGGACATAATGGAAGAGACGAAACTACAACTTTAACCTTAATTCCTATGGTTAGAGAAAAAGTAGCAATTCCGTTAATTGCAGCTGGTGGTATTGCAACTGGTCGTGGAATGCTGGCTGTAATGACTCTTGGTGCAGATGGTGTGCAAATGGGAAGCCGTTTTGCTGCTTCTACAGAGTCTAGTGCGCATACTAATTTTAAAAGTACAATTATAGAAACTAAGGAAGGCGATACTTTATTAACCTTAAAAGAACTGGCACCGGTTCGATTGATTAAAAATAAGTTTTTTAACGATTTACAAGAATTTTATAAAAAATGCCCTTCACCAGAAGAATTAAAGACATTTCTTGGTAGAGCAAGAGCAAAAAAAGGAATGTTTGAAGGCGATTTAGACGAAGGCGAATTAGAAATAGGTCAAATTGCAGGATTAATTCACGATATTTTACCCGTAGAAACAATTGTGAATAATGTTATGCAGGAATTTAACCAAGCAAAGGTTGAAATGACTAATTTTGATTTTTAAATTTTAAGAAAATAAACTTTACAGTAATGAAAAGCATTAAATACTTATTTCTATTGTTATTCTTCTCTATAACAGTAGCACAAGCACAACAATATCGTTTTGAAACTTCCGGATTTATGATTTCCCAAAAATCGAATAAAGGGAAGTGGGGAGAATGGTCTAAATTTAATAAGACTAAAATGGTAGTTTTACTAGATGCTGATAAAAATCGAATTATAGTATATTCTGAAGCAATACAGCTTTTTACAATATTAAAATATTATGACCAAAAAGATTCAGAAAATGGTAACGTAGTTTCTTTTCAATGTTTAGACAATAGCGGCGTTAATTGTGAGGTGTCTATTTTTACAAGAAAAGACAAAGGAAATTTAAAACAACTATACATATATTATAACGATAGAATTATTGCGTATAATTTAAAGTTATTGAAAGATAAAAAATAAATAAAAAGAGCTTTAATGAAGCTCTTTTTTGTAGTGTATAGTAATGATTTGTTAATCTGTTTTTAATAAAAATTTTTTATTTTTACATAATAAATAAAAAAAATGAAAAAAATAATCTTGTTTTTGGTTTTTAGTTTTACAATAATGTCGCAAGCACAACAAAAACCAAAATTGGTAGTAGGAATTGTTGTAGATCAAATGAAAGCAGAATATTTAAATCGTTTTTATGCTGATTTTTCAGAAAACGGATTTAAAAAGTTAATGGAGAAAGGATATTCTTTTCAAAATACACATTTCAATTTCATGCCCACCTATACTGGACCAGGACATGCTTCAATTTATACAGGCACCACCCCATCAATTCATGGAATTGTAGGTAATGAGTGGTTTAATAGAAGTTTGCAAAAAGAAATGTACTGTACTGATGATGCAAGTGTAACAACATTAGGCGATGGTTTAGAAAGTGAAGGTAAAATGTCTCCTAGAAACTTACAAAGCACTACTATTACCGATGAATTGAAATTGTCAACAAACTTTAAAGGTAAAGTTATAGGAATTAGCTTAAAAGATAGAGGCGCAATATTGCCAGCAGGGCATTTTGCAGATTGGGCTTTTTGGTACAGTAAAACAGGTGCTTTTATTTCTAGTACTTTTTATGGAAACCAACTTCCTTCTTGGGTTACAACTTTCAATAATGAAAAACATTACTTACCCTATTTAGAAAAAGATTGGACGTTACTTAAAGATAAAAGTGTTTATAACGAAAGTTTAAACGATAATAATCCTTATGAAGGTAAATTGTTTAAGAAAACACCTTTTTTTCCTTATAATATGAAGGAAATGTATGCAAATAATGATGCAGGTATTTTAAAATCGACTCCTTTTGGAAATAATCTTGTTGCTGATTTTGCTAAAATAGCAATTGAAAAAGAAAGCTTAGGATCCGATGAAATTACTGATTTTTTAGCAATTAGTTTTTCTTCGACAGATTATATAGGACATATTCTAGGACCAAGATCTATCGAATTACAAGATACTTATTTGCGTTTAGACGAAACAATTGCAGATTTGCTAATCTATTTAGATAAAACAGTAGGTAAAGATAATTACTTATTATTCTTAACGGCAGATCATGCTGGAGCAGAAAATGTTACTTATTTAAAAGATAATAAATATGAAGTAGACAATATCAATACTAAAAATTTTGAAAAAGATTTAAGTACATTTTCAATTAAAACGTATGGAGTAGATGTTATAAAAAACTATTCTAATTTCAATTTATTTTTTGATAAAGACAGTTTGAAACTTAGTAATTTAGACATGTTAGAAGTAAAAAAAACCTTTAAAAGTTTTCTATATACTCAAAATTTTATTAAAAAAGTTTACACGGAAGAAGAGATTTTGGCTGCATCAGGTGTTGATTTTTATTTAAATTTTATTGCAAAAGGATATGATCCAATACAAAACGGAGATATCGTCATTCTTGAAAAACCCGCTTTTATGGAATATGGGTCTACAGGAACTACACATGGTTCTCCTTATGCTTATGATACACATGTCCCTTTGATTTTTTATGGTAACGGAATTAAAAAAGGAGAATCTTTTGATAAAAAAGACATTACGCAAATTGCACCAACCTTAGCTTTAAAATTAAAAATAACGCTTCCTAATGGAACTGAAGCAGAAGTTTTAGAAGAAATTTTAAATAAGAAATAATAAAATTAAAAGCACCAATTTCATAAATTAGCTATAATTAGTAAAATTGGTGTTTAATAATTTATTGCTCCATTAAACGGTTACTTCAACTTGATTTCTTAAAATATCTTCAAAAGTTTCTCTTTGTCTAATTAAATGTGCTTTGTTGTTTAACCAAAGTACTTCTGCTGGTTTTACTCGTGAATTATAATTGGAAGCCATTGAAAAACAATAAGCACCAGCATTTCTAAAACAAAGAATATCTTCTTCACGTATTTCATTAATTCGTCTATTATTGGCAAACGTATCTGTTTCGCATATATAGCCAACAACTGTGTAAAAACGCTCTTTTCCTTTAAGATTTGAAATATTATCTATTTGATGTTGTGCACCATATAACATTGGTCTTATTAAATGATTAAACCCAGAATTGATGCCTGCAAAAACAGTAGAAGTAGTTTGTTTTACCACATTTACACTAGCTAAAAACACACCAGCTTCGCTAACTAAAAACTTTCCAGGTTCAAAAGCCAAAGTAAGTGGTCTTCCATATTCTTTTTCGAAATTTAAAAATCGTTTTGTAAGTTTTTTTCCAAATTCCTCCACATCGGTTTCAATATCACCTTTTTTATAAGGAACTTTAAAACCGCTTCCAAAATCAATAAAATCCAATTCTTTAAAGTTTTTTGCAGTTTCAAATAATATTTCGGCAGCATATAAAAAAACTTCTACATCTAAAATATCAGAACCAGTATGCATGTGAATACCGTTAATGTGCATTTTAGTGTTTTCTATAACTCTTAATATATGTGGCAATTGATGTATGGAAATTCCAAATTTACTATCTATATGTCCAACCGATATATTTGCATTTCCGCCAGCCATAACATGCGGATTTATTCTAATACATACTGGAATGGAGGGGTTTCTTGTGCCAAATTGTTCTAAAATAGATAAATTATCAATATTAATTTGAACACCAAGTTTTGCAACCATTTCAATTTCTTGAAGTGAAACACCATTAGGCGTAAATATAATTTCGTGCGGTGCAAAGCCAGCGTGTAAACCCAATTGCACTTCTTCAATGGAAACAGTATCTAAACCTGTACCTACTTTTTTTAATAATTTTAAAATGGAAATATTAGAAAGTGCTTTTACAGCATAATATATTTTAAAACTTTCAATTTTGTGAAATGCTTTATTTAATCTATTAAATTGACTTTCAATAGTAGCTCCGTTATAGACATATACAGGACTTCCGTATTCCTCTACAATTCTAATTAATTCTTGATTTTCCATTTTTTTTACAAACCTATTATTTTTAAATCCAAAATTAAAATTAATCTCAAATTAAAACAAATAATAACAAAATGTTTTATTTACAACAAAAGTATGTTTCGTAAAATAATATTTGACTGTAATAAATAAATTAAATTAGGCCAATGCTTTTAAATAATAATAGAAATGTTAGTCCAATAAGAAATAGTTTGTTATTTTTGTGACACTTTTAATTAAAAGATAAACGTATTATAATTATGAATTTACACGAATATCAAGGTAAAGAAATATTAGCAAGTCACGGTGTGCGTATTCAGCGTGGTTATATTGCTAACAATGCAGAAGAAGCTGTAGCTAGAGCAAAACAATTAACTGCAGAAACTGGTACAGGTTGGCATGTTATTAAAGCTCAAATTCACGCAGGTGGAAGAGGAAAAGGTGGAGGAGTTAAGTTAGCAAAAAATTTAGACCAAGTTGCAGAAATTGCTGGACAAATTATTGGTATGGATTTGATTACACCTCAAACGCCACCACAAGGAAAAAGAGTACACAATGTTTTAGTTGCTGAGGACGTTTATTACCCAGGAGAAAGTGAAACTTCAGAATTTTATATGTCTGTTTTATTAAACAGAGCTACAGGAAGAAACATGATTATGTATTCTACTGAAGGAGGAATGGATATTGAAGAAGTTGCAGAACATACACCACATTTAATTTTTACGGAAGAAATTGATCCTGCAGTAGGATTAAGAGGTTTTCAAGCAAGAAGAATTGCTTTTAACTTTGGTTTAGAAGGAAATGCTTTTAAAGAAATGACAAAATTTGTAGTTTCTTTATACAATGCTTATATCGCTTCTGATGCTTCAATGTTTGAAATTAATCCAGTTTTAAAAACATCAGACAACAAAATTATGGCAGTAGACGCTAAAGTTAATATAGACGATAATGCTCTATATAGACAATCTGCAATTGCTGATATGCGTGATGTTAGAGAAGAGAACCCAATCGAAGTAGAAGCTAAAGAAGTTGGCTTAAACTACGTAGATTTAGATGGTACTGTTGGATGTATGGTAAATGGTGCAGGTCTTGCAATGGCAACTATGGATTTAATTAAGTATGCAGGTTTCGAGCCAGCTAACTTTTTAGACGTAGGTGGTACTGCTGATGCAAAACGTGTAGAAGCAGCTTTCCGTATTATCTTAAAAGATCCAAACGTAAAAGCAATTTTGATTAACATTTTTGGTGGTATCGTTAGATGCGACCGTGTTGCTCAAGGTGTTGTAGATGCTTACAAAAATATGGGAGACGCTATTAAAGTGCCTATTATTGTACGTTTACAAGGAACAAATGCAGAAATAGCAAAAGAATTAATTGACAACTCAGGAATGCCTATTTTATCTGCGGTACAGTTTCAAGAAGCTGCAGATCAAGTAAAAGCTGCTTTATCTAAATAATTTTTTATTGTCCCGTCCTAAATAATC
>Ga0209491_10009032_pt1 | contig 12376 bp, 7 predicted proteins | sample BON02_FD_187213 | JGI IMG/M metagenome (GOLD analysis project Ga0209491, IMG submission 187213) | Freshwater microbial communities from Lake Bonney liftoff mats and glacier meltwater in Antarctica - BON-02 (SPAdes) (version 2) | ecosystem: Environmental > Aquatic > Freshwater > Ice > Glacier... | reverse complement strand
AGGCCGAACTCGGTTTTGGAACACCGAATTCGGTTTTGGCAGATTATTTCATGCGAGATTCAATCGCATCAGGAATTTTTTCCAATACTTTGCGAATGGTGTCATCAGTAACAACCGCGCCAACCGCATCCGTCATCTTGGCTATTTGTACTGCTGCTCCGCGCTCTTGATGATTAATTTTAGCGTGCCCGCACAGTGCCGCAATGATAGCCAACAAGGTGTTGCGCTCGGTTGTTGTCATCTGCCTTTCAACCATTGCCCGCAATGATTTACACTCCCCAAAAAGAGCATCGCGCTCTGTTCTGATTTCCCTTGCCAAAATTTCTACCTTTTCTATTCTTGCAGCTTTTGCATCGCGGTCAGCTTGTAAAGCGAGGAACGTATCGGCATTTATTGCCGCGTGGGTAGTCCGCTCCACTTCATCGAAAAGAAACTTTGGTTTTTGGTCAGGGTAGTGCTTCGCCATCCATGCCTTTAGATCGGCATGCCGGATGGTCAGCCTCTCTTTTGCAACGTGGTCGCCGGCGCTTACGGTACGCCCATCGCGCCCATGCGGTAGATCTTCATTCAGGATAGCGTCATATATTTTTTCGGCATTAGCGCGAAGACAAGGCCACTGAGGAAAAACACCAATGCCGGGAAAAAGTGCAGTACCTGTTGATCCTAAAATAAGTCCTTCATGCTGAATTAAATTGCACCAGCGTAAGGCAGCTTCTATTGGCTTGTAATAAGACTTTTCCAGCGCACTGCAACTTTTCTTGTTGTATCCGTCATCCATACATACTCCCTACAGTGTTTTTCTCAAATAGAACTTACGCCAGCCAAGTAACCATGACGCGGCTGGCCCTTTGCTGATGCCGGATCATTTGGATTATGCCGGACATTACAGTACATTACAGCATATCTGCACTAGATCACCCAAGGGATTGAAGGCACATGGCCGGAACCAAGGTAACAACACTGACAACACGCATCAATCTGGCCATCATATATGGGCAGGCTGAATGAAATTCGTTCGCAATGCAGGCGCAGACCGCACAATTGACCTTCTCCGCCCTTGGCTAAAATCACATCACGAAATGGATATGGCGACTTCTTCGCTGTCCCTGTTTGCTTATGCGGAACTGCATAACGAACTGACCAGCTTATCCAAAGCGCGGATCATCCTGCCGCAAGCTGATAATGACTTGCTGTTACTGGGTACAGAGAATGACCGTGCTGCCCGTAACCGTCTGCAGTCGCGCTGGTTAGCAAAGCAACTGGCCGAATGGATTCATGGCAAAGTCGAGCTACGCACTGGAACCGGCACTGTTCCACAAGGTGCCGTTGTGTTGCGTGATGCCAATGCTCAACCCAAACAAGCCGTCTTGGGTTCGTTTGCTTTCAGCACCGACGGGCTGGGAATTTCACCCAGCAACCCACTCAATCTGATTCAAGCCTCTGAAACTGCCGACGAATGTGCGCAACTCAGCCAATGGTTCGATACCCAATGGAGCGCGTTGAAAAATCAGCCTGAAATAAAGGCAGCATTACTGGAATCGCTCAAATCCCTTTCTGACCACCGAGACCCATACAGCATCTACGTGATGATGCTGCACCACATGTTCAGCGGCAGTGGTGAGGAGATGGATGAAGAGCGCATCATCAAATCCGCCACAGGTATTCGCGATTCACTCGTGTGGAAGAAGCTGTATAAATTCCAGCGTGATGGTGTGGTGGGTGCAATCGACAAGCTCAACCGCTTTGGTGGTTGCATCATTGCTGACAGCGTAGGCTTGGGTAAAACATTCGAGGCGTTGGCAATTATCAAATATCACGAGTTGCGCAATGACCGCGTGCTGGTGCTTTGCCCTAAACGGCTGCGCGACAACTGGACGCTCTACAAGACCAACGACAGGCGCAACAGCCTTGCCGCAGACCGGCTAAATTATGATGTACTGAACCATACTGACTTGTCCCGTGACGGGGGGCATTCCGGCGACATTGATCTTTCTCATGTGAATTGGGGCAACTACGACTTGGTGGTGATTGATGAGTCGCACAACTTTCGCAACAAAGCCACCCACAAGGACAAAGAGTCTCGTTACGACAGGCTAATGCGCCGCATCATCAAGGAAGGCGTGAAGACCCGTGTGCTTATGCTTTCTGCCACGCCGGTGAATAACCGCTTGGCCGACCTGCGCAACCAGATTGCGTTTATTACCGAGGGAGACGATACCGCGCTGCTAGATCACGGCATTGCCAGCATAAACAGCACCACGCGTTTGGCGCAGAAGCAGTTCAACCGTTGGCTGGATATGGATGAAGCCGAGAAGACCCCTTCCAAGCTAATAGAGATGCTGGGCTTCGACTATTTCACGCTGCTCGACCACCTGACCATCGCACGCTCAAGGCGACATATCGAACGCTATTACGGCATTGCCGAAACAGGGCGTTTCCCGGATCGTTTGCCACCCATCAACATCAAGGCAGATGTGGACAGGTTAGGAGAATTCCGCTCCATCCGCGACATCAATCTTGAAATACGTCGCCTCAACCTCGCCAGCTATGCGCCGCTGCGCTATGTGCTGCCGCACAAGCAGGCCGCTTACGATGCCAAATACAGCACGCAGATTCGCGGAGGCGAGAGTTTCTTTCGCCAGGTTGATCGTGAAGAAAGTTTGATACACCTGCTGCGCATCAATGTGCTCAAACGTATGGAAAGTGCTGTCTCATCTTTCCGGCTCACTATTCAGCGCCAACTCAAGGATGTGGAATCCACATTGGAACGCATTGAAGCTCATGCCGTAGATTTTGAGGAATTGGACATCACCGACGTGGACATTGAAGACCCGACCTTCGAGGCTTTGCTGGTGGGCAGAAAGGTTAAGGTGCTGCTCGGTGATGTTGACCTGATACGCTGGAAGCAAGAACTCATCGAAGACCGCAACCGTCTCGCTACCTTGCTGGCTGCCGCCATGCAGGTTGATCCTGATCGCGATGCCAAACTTTGTGCCTTGCGTGAAATGATTGCCAACAAATGCCGTAATCCGATCAACGACGGCAACCGCAAAATGATCGTATTCACCGCCTTTAGCGACACGGCGCAATACCTCTACGAGCAAATCTCAAGCTGGGCAAAGAGCGAACTCGGCATAGCAATTGCTTTGGTGACAGGCTCAGGGCGCAACCAGACCACCGTGCCCGGCTTGCGTAGGGACTTGGCTACCATCCTGACCGCCTTTTCGCCTCGTTCCAAAGAGCGACCAGAAGACTTGGCACATGAAGGCGACATTGAATTGCTCATTGCCACCGACTGCATATCCGAAGGCCAGAACCTGCAAGACTGCGACTGGCTCGTCAACTACGACATCCACTGGAATCCGGTGCGCATCATTCAACGCTTTGGTCGGATAGACCGCATTGGCTCGCCCAATCAGCGCATTCAATTGGTAAACTTCTGGCCGAACATGGAGCTGGATGAATACATCAATCTGGAACAGCGTGTCAGCGGGCGCATGGTGCTGCTGGACATATCCGCAACCGGTGAAGAAAATCTCATTGAGCAGCAATCCGGCAACCAGATGAATGATCTGGAATACCGCCGCAAGCAACTGCTCAAGCTGCAAGAGACCGTGATCGATATGGAAGACCTTTCCACCGGCGTTTCCATCACCGACCTCACGCTCACCGACTTCCGCATCGACTTAGCTCAGTATTTTAAAGCGCACCCCGGCAAGTTGGAATCCATGCCACTTGGCGCAAGCGCCGTGACCACCAGCGAAGATGCCGACATCCCGCCCGGCATAGTGTTCTGCCTGCGCGCCGAAGGTGCCGCTGCGGAAAAAACGGTAGATGCAAGCTACCCGCTTGCCCCGTATTACCTTGTGCATGTAGGCGAAGACGGCACCGTGCTATTGCCCTACACCCAAGCCAAACGCATTCTGGATCGCTTGAAGCGTATCAGCCTGGGGCGTGACCTGCCGGATGCCACCGCCTGCGCACGCTTCGATAAACAGACCACGCAGGGAGAGGACATGCGCCAAGCCCAGCAACTACTTGCTGCCGCCGTTTCCTCGGTCGTGGGCAAGAGTGAAGAACGTGCCGTCGCCAGCCTGTTTACACCCGGCGGAACCCATGCCATCAAAGGCGAGTTTGCAGGCAGTAATGATTTTGAAGTGGTGGCGTTTTTAGTCGTGCTGCCAAAGGGTGCCGCATGACCCATCAGGAAGTATTTGCCACACTCGAACTCCCCACCAGTGCCCTCGTCAACCAGCGCGTGCCGAAGAAGCTGCTGGTGGAAAACGGTGCACCTACCACTGGTGACAAGCGCATAATCAACGAAGGCATTGAAGAAATTCAATGGCTGGCAGCGTTAAAACCCAGCACCATCGGCGTACCGGAGTATCGGGATCAAGAGCGGGAGTATCTGGAAATCGCCGTAATGCACATCGCCTTGCGCCCCGATGCCAAAGCCTCGCGCATTGCTGAACTGGCGCACCGTGCCGTGCCTTATCCGCTGGTGTTGCTGCTAACGGCTAATCAACAATTGACACTTTCGCTGGCACATATACGCTGGGCGCAAAATGAAGCGGGTAAAATTGTGCTGGATGGCGAAACGGTGCAAGCCGCGCTGGACACACAAACAGCGGCACCGGAGATAAGCAGTGCTTTTCTGAATGCTTTATCCATCACGCGACAGCCACGGGTCAATTTGCGGGCGCTTTATCAGGGCTGGCTTAATACACTATCGGCATACCAAGCATCACACCTGACCGGCAGGTTTGGCCAAAGCGAAACGGATGAACAGGCAGCAGCGCGGCGCACCAGCCTCCATCTATGTAGGGACATTGAACTGCAAATAGCCACGTTAAGAACCGCAGCAACGAAGGAAAAACAGATTGCCCGTCAAGTGGCACTGAATATTGAAATCAAACAGCTTCAAGCCAAGCAACAGCAAGAATTAGAACTGCTTTGACACGACAAGGGAAACAAGATGCACAAAATCACCGCACAAGACACCGAAGCCCAATCTGCCGATATTGTGGCGGGTAACATTGAGCAACTCAAAGCACTGTTCCCGGGACTCATCACCGAGAGCAAGGATGGCGTGGCGGTCAATGTGGATGTGCTTAAAGCGCTAGTGGGCGACAAGACTGTCGCAGATACCGAAGAAAAATACGGACTGAATTGGCACGGCAAACACCGCGCACGGCAGATGGCGCTCACGCCTTCCAACGGCACACTGCGCCCCTGCCCGGAAGACAGCGTGGACTGGGATACCACGCAGAACCTGATGATTGAGGGTGATAACCTTGAAGTGTTGAAGCTGTTACAAAAGAGCTACGCGGACAAGGTCAAGCTCATCTACATTGACCCGCCTTACAACACCGGCAAGGACTTTGTGTACCCGGATAATTTTCAGGACAACATCAAGAATTATTTGGAACTGACGGGGCAGGTGGAAGGCGGCGCGAAGATCAGCAGCAACACCGAATCCAGCGGGCGGTTTCATACCGACTGGCTGAACATGATGTATCCGAGGTTGAAGTTGGCGCGGAACCTCATGTCTCCGCTGGGTGCGATCTTCATCTCGATCGACGACAACGAACTCGTAAACTTGAAGGCAATATGCGATGACATATTTGGCCTGGAGTGCTACGCGGGATGTGTTGCCCGGGTAACGGGAACGCCCACGGGTGGCGGATTTCGGGCGCTAGTGAATGAGACGGATAATATTCTGATTTATCTGAAACAACCTGACGTGGAGATAAGCGGAGTTGGCTTTACGGAAGACAATGCGGCTATCTATGACAAAGAGGACGCTAATGGTAAGTACCTTATTCGTTCATTGCGTCGTACTGGTGGAGAGGATCGCCGAGAGGATCGGCCTAGCATGTATTACGAAGTAAATGCACCTGACGGAGAAAAAATCTACCCAATAGCTCCTGCTGGGTATGAGAGTCGATGGATATGTGGAAAAAATCGGTACGACGAAATGATGGCGGAAGGACTCATCGAGTGGCGGCAGGTAACGAAGGACGGGAAAACAAGCTGGCAGGTATATCAAAAGTTCTATCTTGAAGGGCGTTTAAAGCAGCCATCAAACCTCTGGTCAGGACTTGAGGGAAATAAGAAAGCCACCAGAGACCTGAAAGCACTGTTCGACGGAGAAAAAGTTTTCAGCTTTCCAAAACCCGTCGGCTTGCTGCGTCACATTCTTGAGATGGCAGCAACTGACAAGACATCGGTCATTCTGGATTTCTTCGCAGGTTCTGGCACTACCGCGCATGCTGTGATGGCACAAAACGCTGTTGATTCGAGGAGCCGTCGCTATGTCCTCGTTCAGCTTCCTGAACCGCTCGATTCAGAAAACAAGGATCAAAAAACCGCCGCCGATTTCTGCGACCAACTCGGCAAGCCGCGAACCATCGCTGAGCTAACCAAAGAACGCCTGAGACGTGCCTCTAAAAAAATTAAGGATGAGAATCCCATGTTCGCGGGCGACACGGGCTTCCGCGTCTTCAAACTAGACACCTCCAACATCCGTGCATGGAACCCTGATCGCGACAACCTGGAACAAACCCTGCTCGACCACGAAGAACACATCCTATCCGGACGCACCGAAACGGACGTAGTGTATGAGCTGCTGCTGAAACTGGGCTTGGATCTGTGCGTACCGATTGAGTCGCGCAACATTGCAGGTAAGGCAGTAAGTGCAATTGGCGGCGGTGTGCTGATGACCTGCCTTGCCGAGAAGATTAGCCGTGACGATGTGGAGACACTGGCACTGGGCATCGTGGCATGGCGCAAAGAACTCGCCCCAGCAGGCGACACCACCTGCGTATTCCGCGACAGTGCCTTTGTTGATGATGTAGCCAAGAGTAACCTTGCTGCCATTCTGGAACAGCACGGCATCAGCAACGTGCGCAGCTTGTAAGGAGGTGACGATATGAGCAAAGACCTAACCAATTCCGCTGTTGACCGGCAAAACATCCTCAACAACCCATACGCGATTGCAGAGATTGAAAAGGCGGCGGGGATTCAGGGGATTACCTTTGAGGGCAAGACAATAGTGCTTAAAGAGCAGGTGGCGGCGTTCTTTGAGGTGACACCCCGTACCATCGAGAACTATCTTGAACAGAATGCTGCGGAACTATCCCAAAACGGCTATGAGGTGTTAAAGGGTAACCGCTTGAAATTATTCAAGGAAGTCATTATGGGGCTGGATGTTACCGAAATTAATTTCGGTAACATCGCAAAGACCCCCCAATTGGGTATTTTTGACTTCCGGGCATTCCTCAATCTGGCTATGTTGGTATCAGAAAGCGATAGAGCGAAGCTATTGCGCCAAGCGATTCTCGACATCGTGATTGACACGATTAACCGTCGCACAGGTGGCGGGACGAAGTATATCAACCAGCGTGATGAGGACTTCCTGCATTCCGCATTTGTCGAGGAGAACTACCGCAAGCAGTTTACCGATGCTTTGAGGGATTGCGTTGCGATGGGGAATTTCAAATACCCTGTTTATACAGATAAGATTTACGTCAGTATTTTCCGTGAAGAAGCGCATGAATACCGAAAAATACTGAGGCTCGAAAACAAAGACAGTGTGCGAGCAACCTTTTATTCTGAAGTGCTCGACCTGATCTCTGCTTATGAGTGTGGTTTCGGTGACATGCTCCAGCAAGAAGCAAAGATGCAGGGGTGCAAACTCACCCCATTAGAAGTCGATGCCCTATTCAAAACATTTGAAGCGCAGGCGCATTGGAAACCACTGATCGAGAAAGCGCGATTGAAAATGGCCAGCCGCGACTTGGCGTTTCGTGATGCGCTACACCTCCAGCTTAAGGAGTATGTCGCCCCAGTACAGCGTGCAGACTATGAGCGCTTTTTAGGTGAGAAGAGTAAAGAGTTGTCTGATCGCCTGGAAGATGCCAAGGATGTGATGAAGCGCCTGAAGGAGCGCGAATAGTGGCGTTGACCTACCTTACCATGGAACAAGTAATCGACATCCACGCAAAGACGGTAGAAGTGAGTGGCGGCGGCACATTGGGGCACTTGGATCTTGGAAAACTGGAGAGCGTGCTTCAGCACATCCAGAACGATGACTACTATCCGACGTTTGAAGGAAAGCTGACGCATTTATTTTTCTGCGCCTGCAAGTTTCATAGTTTTCAGGATGGAAATAAGCGGATAGCCATTACCCTCAGCGCGCAGATGTTGTTGTTCAATGGGTACATATATTGCGTCAGCAGTTTTCTGAGAGAGATGGAAAATATCAGTTACCACGTCGCTGCCGGAAACATCGACAAGGAACTGCTTCAAGAGATCATCACTGCGCACCTGATGAAAGAGGAAGACAACGAATCACTAAAGCTAAAGATACTGAATGCTATATCAGGACAAACACCATGAAGCTGCACTTTGAAGCAAACCTAGACTACCAATTGTCCGCCATTGAAGCAGTGTGCGACTTGTTTCGCGGGCAGGAAATATGCCGTTCGGAATTCACCGTGACCATGCGCTCGCCTGCCGCACCCGTTGACGATGATCTGTTCCCCGGCACAGTGACGCAGCAGATGACGTTAGGTGTGGCGGAATCCGACTTGGGTGTCGGCAACCGGCTCACTTTACTGGACGATGAGATTAACGACAATCTGCATGGCATCCAGTTGCGGGGCGGCTTGCCGCCTTCCGGCACGCTGGCTTCCGGCGATTTCACCGTGGAGATGGAAACTGGCACAGGCAAGACCTACGTTTATCTGCGCAGCATTTTCGAGTTGAACAAGCGCTATGGTTATACCAAGTTCGTGATAGTGGTGCCGTCGGTGGCGATCAAGGAAGGGGTTTATAAGACTCTGCAAATTACCGAGAAGCATTTCAAGGGTTTGTATGCAGGTGTACCGTTTGATTACTTTATTTACGATTCGTCCAAGCTGGGGCAGGTGCGCAATTTTGCAACCAGTTCAAACATCCAGATCATGGTGGTGACGGTAGGCGCAATCAACAAAAAGGATGTAAACAACCTTTACAAAGATAGCGAGAAGACCGGCGGTGAGAAGCCGATTGATCTAATTAAGGCGACCTGCCCAATCATCATCGTGGACGAGCCACAAAGCGTAGATGGTGGGCTGGAAGGACGTGGCAAGGAAGCGCTGGATGCGATGAATCCGCTTTGCACCCTGCGCTATTCGGCAACGCATGTGAACAAGCATCACATGGTGTATCGCCTTGATGCGGTGGATGCCTATGAGAAGAAGCTGGTGAAGCAGATTGAGGTGGCGGCGGCAACAGTGCATGGTGGAAACAACAAACCATTTGTGCGATTAGTGTCAGTCAGCAACAAGCGCGGGGTGATTGCCGCCACTGTAGAGCTGGACGTTGAAACAGCCGTTGGGGTCAGGCGACAAGAAGTTGTGAACGTGCAAGATGGCGATGATCTGGAGCAGACCACGAAGCGTGCGCTTTATGCCGACTTCCGCATTGGCACGATCAAGACTGCCAAGGGTGATGAGTTCATGGAGCTGCGCTATCCCGGTGGTGAGAAATATCTGCAACTCGGCGAGGCACATGGTGACGTAGAACCTTTGGCTATCCAGCGCGAAATGATCCGCCGCACCATCAAGGAGCATCTCGATAAAGAAAAGCGCTTACGCCCCCAAGGTATCAAAGTGCTTTCCCTGTTCTTTATTGACGCAGTGGATAAATACCGCCAATACGATGCCGACGGCAACACGGTGAAAGGGGCATATGCGACGATTTTCGAGGAAGAATATCGGCGGTATGCCAAGCATCCAGATTACCAGAGCCTATTTGCCGAGGTGGATTTGAGTAGTTCTGTTGAAGATGTGCATAACGGTTATTTCTCTATAGACAAAAAAGGCGGCTGGACGAATACGGATGAGAACAACCAGTCCAACCGCGATAACGCAGAGCGCGCCTACAACCTCATCATGAAAGAAAAGGAAAAGCTGCTTTCCTTCGATACGCCGTTGAAATTCATTTTCTCGCATTCGGCGCTACAAGAGGGCTGGGATAACCCGAATGTGTTCCAGATATGCACACTGCGTGATATTAAGACTGAGCGCAAGCGCCGCCAAACCATCGGGCGCGGCTTGCGTCTTTGCGTGAACCAGGAAGGGCAGCGAGTGCGCGGCTTCGATGTGAACACGCTAACCGTTATCGCTACCGAGAGCTACGAGCAGTTTGCCGAAAATTTACAAAAGGAAATCGAGGCAGATACTGGCATCCGCTTTGGCATCGTGCAGGATCACCAGTTTGCCTCCGTTGCAATCAAAGATGCGGATGGCAAGGAATCGCCATTAGGGTTTGATAAATCAGAGGCACTGTGGGAACACTTGAAGACAGAGGGATATATTGACGCCAAGGGCAAGGTGCAAGATAAACTCAAACTGGCATTGAAGGATGGCACGCTAAAAGTGCCCGCTGAATTAGAAGCGCAACGAGGGCAGATTGCCGAGGTTCTGCGCAAGCTATCCGGTAAGCTGGAAATCAAGAATGCGGATGATCGCCAGCAGGTAAGAACGCGCCAGGCTGTGCTGCATAGCCCGGAGTTCAAAGAGCTGTGGAATCGCATCAAACACAAGACTACCTACCGTGTGCAGTTCGACAATGAGAAGCTGATAGAAAGTTGCATCAACGCGCTGCACGATGCGCCACCGATTGCCAAGACTCGCTTGCAATGGCGCAAGGCTGAATTATCCATAGGCAAAGGTGGCATTGGCACTAACGAAAAGGCAGGTGCCGACCTGGTAACGCTAAATGAGGACGACATCGAGCTGCCGGACTTGCTAACTGACCTGCAAGACCGCACCCAACTGATCCGCAAGACCATCACCCAAATCCTGATAGGCAGTGAGCGCCTCAATGATTTCAAGCGCAACCCGCAGCAGTTCATCGAGATTGCCGCCGATGCAATCAACCGCTGCAAACGCATGGCACTGGTGGACGGTATCAAGTATCAACGGCTAGGCGACGAGCAATTCTTTGCACAGGAATTATTCGAGCAGGAAGAACTCACCGGCTATTTGAAAAACATGCTGATGGATGCCACCAAGTCGATCTATGAGCATGTGGTGTATGACTCGAACACCGAGCGGGATTTTGCTGATGAGTTGGAAAAAAATAGCGCCATCAAGGTGTATGCCAAATTACCTGGCTGGTTTAAGGTGCCGACCCCGCTGGGCAGCTATAACCCCGACTGGGCGGTGCTGGTTGAACAGGACGGCGCAGAACGTCTGTATTTCGTGGTGGAAACCAAGAGCAGCCTGTTCACCGATGATCTGCGCGATAAGGAAAGTGCCAAGATTAAATGCGGCAAGGCACACTTCAAAACACTGACAATAGGCGACAATCTGGCACATTATGAGGTGGCACGTTCAGTTGATGATTTGCTTATTTTCGCCAATCAGAACCAATACACATAAGGCTAAAACCTGTCACGCTTTCTTATGCATCGGTATCACGTCCGCCCCAGCCTTGAGCTTGTCCAGATAGTCAGCCCACTGCTGCATCATCTTCCGGCGCTCGCCGAGATGTGCGGTGCGGTTGTAGGCGCGCCCGTTCGGGTCACGCACGGCATGGGCAAGCTGGTGTTCTATGTAGTCAGGGCGCACCTGTAGCACTTCATCAAGAATCGTGCGCGCCATTGCCCGGAAGCCGTGGCCGCTCATTTCATCTTTGGCAAAGCCCATGCGCCGCAATGCTGCCAGTATGGCGTTATCACTCATCGGCCTGCCATTGGTGCGCGCCCCCGGAAACACATAGCGCCCGTCGCCAGTGAGTGCGTGAAGTTCACGCAGAACTTCTACCGCTTGAGTAGATAAGGGGACAAGATGCGGTTCGCGCATTTTCATCCGTTCGGCGGGTATGTTCCATTCCGCTTTGTCGAGGTCAATTTCCGCCCATTCCGCCTTGCGCAGTTCGCCGGGGCGCACGAATACCAGTGGGGCGATGCGCAAGGCACTCTTGGTCACGAAGTAACCTTGATAGCCGTCTATGGCGCGCAGCAGTCCGCCTACGGCCTTAGGTTCAATAATCGCGGCATGGTGTTCTACCTTTTTGCTAGGCATGTATTCGCACAAACGCGCGGTAGGATCGCCTTGCGAGTAACCCTTCTTGGCGGCGTATCCGAATATCCGGCCACAATTCCACAGGACGCGCCGAGCAATATCCAATGCACCCCTGTCCACAATGCGTTGGACAGTTACGTCAATTTCTGGCGTGGTGATTTCATTTATCGGACGTCTTCCCAGCCAAGGAAAAATATCCTTTTCCATCCACCCGATAATTCTTTGCGTTTGCTTTTCAGATCGCTTGCTCGTTGGGACAGTCGCCCATTCACGCGCGACATCCTCAAAAGAACCGGAGG
>Ga0209491_10009031_pt1 | contig 12377 bp, 9 predicted proteins | sample BON02_FD_187213 | JGI IMG/M metagenome (GOLD analysis project Ga0209491, IMG submission 187213) | Freshwater microbial communities from Lake Bonney liftoff mats and glacier meltwater in Antarctica - BON-02 (SPAdes) (version 2) | ecosystem: Environmental > Aquatic > Freshwater > Ice > Glacier... | reverse complement strand
TATATATAGCTGCGCATTGATGAGGTGGTGCGCGAGCTACAGACGCTGCAGCAAGTGCGTTTGTGCGTGTGTATGTTGCGTACGTGATGCGTGCGTGTTTGTGTGTGCGTGTGTGGGTGTATGCCAAGGGTGGCTGCGAGTGAGGTGTGCATGCCACACGTTACGTGCCATGGCGCGGCGGGCGCGCGGATTCTGTCTCCCTCTCTGACAGGCGCGCATACACTCACTTTCTTAGTCTCAGTCGCTGTCTCTGTATCACGCGCGCTCCTCTTTTTTTTATAGCACACACACACACACACACACACACAGGAGATCGAGAAGCAGCAACAAGACCACGCAGCGCTGGAGGGCGAGCACGCTGCTCTTGGCGTGGAGCACACACAACTGATGCGCAAAGATGACGAATTGCGCTGTGACTTGACCCAGCTCCAACAATCTCACGCTGATTTGCAGCTTGCGCAAGAGGAGCTGCAACAAGAGCAATTGGCCCTACAACACAAGATCAGCCTGGCAGATGTGCAGTGCAGTGTGCTCCAGGAGGCCAAGGACATGATGGAGGAGGAGCTGGTGAATGTCAAGGCAGAGGGCCAGACCCTTGAACAAGACCACGCCAAACGTCAAGCTGAGGGCCAAACGCTGCAACAGCAGCTGCAAACGCTGCAACAGCAATTGATGCAGGAAGATCAAGGCAGGGCCATGCTTGAAGCGCACATGACGCAAATTCAAGACGACAAGGCCAAACTCCAAGTTCAGATAACTCAGGTTGAAGAGGACAAGGGCCAGCTGATGGCTCAGCGCGACTCGCAATCTCATGCTACCACTCAGCTTTCTACTCAAATTGCCGTCTTGAAATCGCAGGTGGAAGGACTGCGGCTTGAGCGGATTTCAGAGGCGCTGGCTCGCGAGACCGAGCGCCAAGGGTCCATGCAAATTCAACTCGAGAAACAGATGCTGGCATCGCGATTGGAAGAGTTGCAAATACGCGCCGACAAGGCGGAGGATCGCGCGCGCTCCGAGCTAGCGTCGGCCAACAACGTTCAGCACCAGGCTGAAACGCGCATGGCAGATCTCAACATGCAGCTGCAGTTATCCTTAGTGGCAGTGTCGTCGGCGAAAGACGATGCCAGGAGTATGGCCGACAAAATCGAGGCAATGCAGCAGGCGAAGTACGAGGCCACTGAAAAATTAGCAGTGCTCAACGCTGAATATACTACATTCAAGGCCATGAGTCAGAATCCAACACAGATTGCTGATCAGCTGCGGCAGGTGTTGGACTTTGAAAAGACTAAGGCGGCGGCACAGTGCCGTGTTGAGGCGGCGCAGGAAGACGCCCAGGAGAACAAGGAGCTCTTGTCCCGGCTCCGCGAGCAGGTGTGCGAACTCGAGGCCAAGCTCGTCGTGGCCGAGAATGTGCGCCGCTCTCTCCATAACCAGATGCAAGAACTCAAGGGCAACATTCGCATCTTCACGCGCGTGCGCCCCGGCGCTGAACCTGCCATGCTGCTAGGCTCGGACGGGGAGGTGGAAATGAGTCTCAACGATGCGACGCACAAATTCAAGTTTGACCTTGCCTTTGCGCAATCCTCCTCGCAGGAAGACGTGTTTGGTGAAGTGTCGCAGTTTGTACAGAGCGCCGTCGATGGCTATAACGTGTCCCTATTTGCCTACGGTCAAACAGGCAGTGGCAAAACGCACACAATGTTTGGCAGCGGCAGCGACGTTGGCATTATACCTCGGTCAATGGATCAGATCCTGGTGGCTGTAGCACATCAGCAAGAGCAAGGCTGGACCTATGAGCTGCATGCGTCGTTTATCGAAGTGTACCAGGAGAGCGTGCGGTGCTTGTTGACGGCCGAAAAGGACCGCGAGGGCAAAAACTACAGGATAGTGGCTGCGGCGCACGGGCGACACATCGTGACCGACGTGGAGGAAATGAGCATCAGTTCGCGGCAAGATCTAGATGAGCTGATTGAAATCGCCAACTCGAACAAGACGGTGGCAAAAACAGACATGAACTCGAGAAGTTCGCGTTCTCACACTGTGTTTACCTTGAGTATCTGCGGCGTGAAAAAGGGCATCGAGCGCTCGCAGCAGACGTATGGCACGCTGCACTTGGTCGACTTGGCTGGCTCTGAACGCCTCGACAAGAGCAATGCTGTAGGCGTGCAGCTCAAGGAGGCGCAGGCCATCAACAAGTCGCTGTCGGCACTCTCTGATGTTTTCGTAGCGCTGTCAAAAAAGAGCGCGCACGTGCCGTACCGCAACTCGAAGCTCACCTTCTTGTTGCAGCCGTGTCTTTCGGGAGACGGCAAGGCGCTCGTCATCGCCAATCTCGCGCCCGAGTCTAGTTCAGCGCACGAGTCTCTGTGCACCCTTCGCTTTGCTTCCATGGTGAGCTCTTGCGAATTGGGCAAGGCCGTCAAACACACATCCATCTCCTCCGTCACTTCCTCGGCACCTGCCGCCACTCGTTCTGTCTGCAGCGCCGACGACATGGACAGTGATGAGGGCCAACGGCTGGTAGCAACGCCCCGCAATGGCAAAGGTCCCCCCGCGAGCTCCACGCCCTGCAAAACTTCTGCTGCCACTCCCACGAAGAAGATGGGCACTCCCGCCAAAACCTCTGGCGGGGGTTTGAGACGGCTATCAAGGTCGTGTGACGATATAGCCACTCTTGCCGCGACCCCAGTGGCCACGCCTTCGCGCACCGCCAGGCCCAATACTCCTGGCGCCGCTGGCACGCCGCGATTGCCACCGTCGGGCCTCAAAATGCCGGCTTTGTCACGCACTCCATCGGCACGCGCGAGTAGTCAGGGTAGCCGTATTCCTCCCCCGGCCAAAAGATGAGACAGGCGTCGCGCGTTTCAGGAATGATTGTTTGGTTCAAATTTGCTTTCTTTGCGATGACGCTGTTTACGAGAAGGAGGGAAGGAGGGGTGTGCAAAGAACGAGTGCGATAGAGTATGTGTGTGTTTGTGTGCAAGAGAGTGTGCGAGAGAGTGTGGGGGTGAAGAGATAATGAGTGTGTGTGAGTGAGAGAGCCAATGAGAAACCGTGACTTTTCTGAGGTGGCCAGTCTGAGCATCGGACGAGCGCGGTGCATCCAATTGGAATGTGTGTGTGTGTGTGTGGATGTATGTGTGTGAATAGATGGAGGAAGAGTGAGAGAGAGAGAGAAAGAGAGAGAGATGATACTCGCACAAGTTGCTGGGAATGTAGCCCAGGCCAAATCCCTCTCACCAAAACGAAAAGACATGATCCGAATGGCAACCCTCTGCGACGTCATGTGCTGGAGCCTACAGTTTCCTGGCATTCGTGATTCGTTACTAATTAGGGGTCCGAGTCCCCCACCCCCCCCGCCACCCAAGACAATAACATTTCTGGTGAATCCAATCTGACGTTAGGGAGATTGTACGGATTTTCGTTCTCATCGACACACAGATTTACAGCCTACAGCACCAAGTTTAGATTATGATTTTTTTTTTGTGAAATAAGACCCATTCCAAGTCTTTTGGGTTTGAAAAAATTGTGTGTGAAACATTGCGTGAACGGCTGGCAACTTGACCGTGACTGTGATGTGGGGTCATGGTGCAGCATATATTGATAAGTGTGATATTACTCGTGGAGTCACGCTGCATGCCATGCACATCCACGGTAGAGGCTGTGTGTACGTGTGAGTGTGAGTGACTGTGACTCCACATCACAGCCATGGTCGAGTTGCTTACCGGTGGACATGGAGCACAAACCACGGGACCTCAGCGAGGGTAGGAAGGGTAGACTCGGAAATCATGCCAGTGACAATGTGGCTACGACATACACAGACACGCAACAGGAATGCAAAACTTGGATACATTTACGCTCAAATGTAGCTTTCGAATAGCATTGCGGTCCTTCTTCACAGAACGCTGCGGCATCTATGGTCTGACACCCGGGCACTCCCTTCCGAGTCAGCAGACACGTGCCCCGAATAGAAAACAGATAGAGCGATGAAGCGGGAGCGTTGTCAAGAGATGAGGTCAACATCAAGACCATCTTATGCCCTGAAATACACCCCTCGGGGTCTCTCCCGACGCAAGGGCGCCACGCCGCACAGCCAGCATGCCAGCACACAAGACCATCGTGCACCTTACGACACACCCCTAGGGGTCTCAGACTGGCTCTCCCAACGCATCGGTTCCTTAAGGGACGCACACCAAGTCACGCGCTTTGTATCAAATAATAGATTTGAATCATCGCAAATCGCTTTACGGTCGTCGACCGTCAAGTTAATCGCACACGCAATCAAATTTCACTTTTTTTTTCACACGAGAGGGTGTAGCGTGTTGTAACGTGTTGCAGTGCCTTGCAGTGAATCGGTTTTTAAACCTAGTTTCTTCTCAAGCTACTTTGCAACCACGCAGTCACAGTACAGACAATTAAGCGTCACTCTCAACTGACTTTCGACAACTGACTTTCGACAACTGACTTCCAAAAAGAACTGTGACTAGCGTCTTATGTCACTATGGGGTGGCTACAGTTAGTAGGATCGATTAAATTACAGGTCTCTTTTGCAGAATATCGTCTCTTTTATAGGGCTCTTTTGCAAAAGAGACCTATAATTTTATTGATCCTACTAACCGAAGCCACCCCATATCAAAGTCCATCTTTTCACATACAATCGGCGTGTGTGTGTATGTATGTGTATACATATATAGGTCGTCACGCGATGCGACGGGGCTCTTGCTCCTCCTCGCCGATCCCACAGACGTGCGGACATCAGCCACTACCTCCACCATGAGAGTTATGATAGTACGTACACCGCAGTTTCCTGATTTTGTGCCGCTTTCCTGTTTTGTCCTCCACTCCATGTGCAATTTAAAAGGACCATCTTAGACCCATGACTCAGCAACCCAGAAGTAGATGAGGAAAATCAGGGAAAACCGGCAGTTTATCAGTCACGGTGGAACTGGAAAAATATTTGTTTGTTTCAGCGTCAGACAAGTGTACACCATTTATTTTGTTACGTGACAGTGTCAAAATTTGAAAAATGGAAACTCGAACGAGAGTTACTTCGCGAGTCATAGGTGCCTTACACAAGTTACTACTGAGTACAGTTTTTTGACACAAGTTAGTACTGGCTGTTGCGAAAAGCCGCGGCAAAAGTTCTCTTGTCCAAAATAAATCTTGATGCGAAAAGCACAAGTGCTCCAAGAAAGATTCAAAAACAAGAACAAAAGAACGCTGCGGCATGCGTTACCATCCTGTATAAAAACATGCCCAGTCTGACCACTCGATTTTTTCCCCCAATAAGAGCTTTTCAATTTAAAAAAATATTTAAAAATGGTTGCATCTCGGGTCTGCTCAAATTTCTCAGATGAATATCTCTTCGGTACTGCTACTCTCTACCGGAGCAGCCTGGACAAATCTTCATGACGTTTTTTCGATGCACCTGTTTTAGGTTATCTGGATGTTTTGTGCAGGTTCTTCGGAGGTGATTTCGAAAACGTGTCGAAAGTAAGTGTGGGGATTGCGGACTCGGAGAGGAGCCTCGTCTCTCTTGTCAATCGCACTGGCAGTTGTGCTGCAACATGATAATGTGCGTGGCCCGGGCATGACTCGTCGTTCATATGAATGACATCACATTTTCAACTTTTTCAAAGAAGCGAATTTGTTCGATAAAGAATAGAACGTTTTAGTCTATCTGTTTTCATTCACAGATTTAACCCATGTTCTCTGAACTTTTCCAAATATAGTAAAAGACTCAGGCTGACGTGTCTTTACTTTAAATGAGCAACCTGTTCAGGTTGCCTGAGTATTTTGCATTTGAATTAAATATATTGTATTCAAATGCAATGAACTCAAGTCTTCCAAATCCTTGTCTGCTCGTGTCCGAACTTCATACAGTTTTTTGAGGGGTATTGCGTCGGGCGGTGGAGAGACAAGCGAGTTTCTGTTGTTGTACTCGCGACGAGTGGCCGCGCCTGGTGTGTTCCATAGGTTTGGTAAACCTCTCGTAAGACGCGTGTCCTCTGCAAATCCTCTGCAAAGTGTGTCCTCTGGAATTAATCGCAGACACCGAGTCATCCGAGTCCGTGCGAGAGTTGGAGGCCACTGCCCATGCCCTACGCTCTGAAGACTTGATACACTCAGGCGAATGCGCATTGGACTTTCGGGGTGGTATCGAAGCCATCAGGGGGGGGGCAGAAAGGCGCAGGCGAAACAGCGACTCTGAGTAAACTCTCTAATATTGCGGCGGCATGAATGTGTCTTTACTGCGCAAGGCATATGAAGAGGGAATAGGGATGAGGAACAGAGAGGCAACCCATGGATCTTGGAGGAATGCCAGCTGGGGCGAGGGGTGGTGGTCTTAAAAGCTTCACCGCGCTTGTTGACTGGTGGAACCTTTCAGTATCTGCGGGGAGGAAGTGGTGAGGGGTGGAGCACTGGCAGGTGGACATCTTCTTTTCCTCCGGGCGTGCAAGTGAGGAAAGTGCCAGGGGCTTGAAGGTCAAGCCGTTGTGGGCTCGCGGCACGCACGAGAATTCTTTTACCTTCGACCAAAACGGAATTTCCAAGACGCCGAAACCCAGATTTTCAATTTTTCCGAGTCTCCCAATTTTTCTAACTCTCTCATATTTCCGTCTCAAACCCCCAAATGCACCCTCTCCGATATTCCCCGCCCTGGCCTCTTAGGGCTGCTCCCGGAAGTGAACCGACATACAATACACAACCCTGCGTGGCGTGGCGCCACGCCGGCAGCTTCGCCTCGCTGGCGCCCACCCCAAGAGGGCTGGAAATTTACCAATTCCATTTGCCATGTTTTATTTGTGTTGTTCTGCTAGTATCGTCGCATTCTCAAGAACATGGCCTTCTTGAGACTCGACCTTCTAGCGACTTCACCTCATCTGCAATTGCAAAAAAATATCGGCAGCGACAACATGGCTGTCACCTTCTGCTGCTTTCAGCGACACAATTTGGCCGTAGAGGCGGCCGTTTGGTGTGGCAGTTCTTGATGGTACGTTGATGTTGCCTTGGCCATCTACAAAATCTGAGCCACGCGATCCGAGTACCATGCCGAGGGGCTGGGAGGCGCAACTCCTGAGCCGCCCGGGCACTGTGTCTCGCTGCCACCGACACAGTTGTGGGGGGCCGGGGCGTTGTTGTACCTGAACAGATCATGCGGGAAGGGAAAATTGGGAGAGCTGTATCACACACACAACACACATGTATGGTGCGCACCAAAAAGAGGGCTGCCCGCCAGCACTCTCATGAACATGCGCATCAAAACCAAAACTGCACATGCTCACGACGACACCCAACATACGTGTACACACAGCCACACTAGATGTAGATTGAAATATTCAATCTACAGCACAAACAATGGAACTGAAAATGAATCCACAGTCATGCTGCAGTGGATATGAAATGGCTGTTTTTGCACGTAAACACATCACACAGCGAAGCACCCGCATGCACAATTTACCCAGGACATGCACACTGGACACACCAACCCACCCATCACACACACATATAAACACATACACACACAGCACCACATATGCCAGACAAAAGGCACATAAACCGGTTACAGTCACCCACAACCCCACCCCTATAATCCCACACAAGTACACACCACTCAGCGCCGGGCTCCACCTTGGTTCCCCAGTACTTCTGCGGAACGCCCACGTTCACGGTGCCCGCGAGAGAATTGAGCGGTACCACGGCGAACAACTGACAGAAGGCAGCAAAGTCAGAAGAAACAAGGAACAAGACAAGGCGATGTAATGTCAGTATCCGCGAGTAGAGTATTAAAGTGCAAAGGCAACACATTTAAATGTAAAAAGAAATGCAAAAGGCGGATAGGGTCATGCAAAAATGAGTTTTGCCATGCTGTGCGACTCTTGGCAAGACAGCGCGTTGCCACAATTTGTGGCACAAAAGACGCCCGACAAAATCAATCATGCATTTTCCCCTACAGGTAAATAGATTCGAGAAATTATTTTACTTATCGTTCTACACAAATATTTAAAGTTCTTTTCCCGGAAATTTAATTCTCCAGAATATGATCCTCCGCACAAGATTATGCGGTCCTTTGTATATTACTCAACCCAGTTGTGTTTTACAGTGGGAAATTATTTGTATTGGCGGCCGGCGGGAGGGTACCGGGACTCCCTATTAGAGACTGCACAAGAAAGAGGCTATAACAATTGTGACCAATCGCGACCAATAATGAGCTCGACAAATGTGACAGCAAATACATTATTTGAGCGTTTGTATTTGGTTCCAGGATTGCGTAAAATTGCGCCTTCTGTCCCTATGCACCCACAACTCCGACCGTTCAAGTTATGACTATTTCTCGATTTTGTAAAAAAAAATTCCCCGAATGGCCCCTCATTTTTTTGGTCATCACAATTCACCAAGTAATCTTCCAAGTCCCGGTACCCTCGCCGGCGGCCCAAGAATGGAGTAATTGCACTGTGGCCGAACACCCGTGTAGTAAAATGTAAATATTATGTTTCACAAAAACAAAATGGGTTCAATAATAAGACCTACTGGTAAGGTGTTTTACTCACTTTTATATATACCTCTGAAAGTCCTTACTTACGCTTTGTCAGCTCTTTTTGTTTGAAAAGACAAGACAAAGTACTAGAAGCAGTGGTACGGGGGCAAGTTGCGTCAGACCATGGTTGACTATTAATGTTGTCTACACCGGGTCGTTCCGGAGGGGATAAGCCAGGTTTCGAGGCGATCAGAGGTCGGGAACACTAAAAGGCGCTCTCTCAACACCCGGCTATCTTCTGGCACTTCTGCGGGAACTTTCGCAGTGTCCGCGGGCCCTTACAGAAATTATCATGCCGAAGCAGGTATGAAAAACGAACCTTGACATGTTTTTGGTACCACTTCAAAAAAAAGTGTTGGAAAATCGATCATCACATTTCGACCCTAAGAACTCGTGGCTTTCTTTTTCAAGGGGTTCAGGTCCACCTTCAAATATTTTACATAATTCATAGGGGCGGGCGGCTCAGGCCTTTGTGGTATACCACAAAGCAACCGATGTTTTTGCTTGTAGTATTTTTGTGGTATTTTATACCACAAGCACTTTTTGCAATTGCAGAACCCAAGTGGTTTTTTGTATTTTGAGCTTGTGGGAAATTCAGCACAACCCCGAGCAAAATGAGGGGCTCGAATGCCGCATTTTTGTGTGTAGATATATATTTATGTATGTATATATATATATATATATGTATACATACATACATTTGTATATATATGTATGTTTATATATATATGTATGTATATATATATATATATATATATATATATATATATATATATATATATATATGTTTATATATATATATATATATATATATATATATATATATATATATATATATATATATTTATATATATATATATATATATATATATATATATATACATACATATATTTATGCACTTGTATGTACACGAATGCATGTATGGATACATGTATATGTATAGGGGTTAGATGTGCGGCCAGGTGTTGTAATGTATGCATTTACACACAAATTTCGTGTGCATGTTACACAAGAGTACATAGTAGACACAGATAGATGTGTATGTCTACACGCGAGTGTACCAGCGAGACATAACAGTTGCAGTTGTACCTTCACCCACATCATTGCCTTTGTCAGCACTGCTAGCAATCACTGACATGTTGCCAAGCCCTCTTGTTGTACGCACAGTGGGTCAGCTCTGGCAACATGTCAGCCACCTGCTTGCTGCCGCACACGCCCATCATGTAGCACCAACTTAATGTTCAACGCAACCCATAGCACGCACGTGCACCTGTCTGCAACGTGAAGAGAACGACCAGCTTGTTGACGCTCCAGCGTGAATTGCGGATGTTCCAGCAGCGAGCGGACAAAGCGCACTGATGCCCTGAAGAACCCGCAGCCTAGTAGCTCGACAACGCAAGATTGAAATAGAGGAAGACGCAGTCAGTGCGTGCGCGCATCTGTACTAAGCGCCAAGACCCACCACAGCGCGCAGGAGAGGAAGGAAGAGAGAGACAGAGAGAGAGTGACAGAGAGAGAGAGCGAGCGAGAAAGAAGTAAACCACTGTCTGTATCACTGGAACCCAAAAGGTGGGTGCACCGTGCCATCATGAACCAACATGCGCAGGCGTGTGAGCACATGTCAAGCGGCTGCACACGACAGCATGCAGCTGCACGCAGTTGCAGCGCGCCTCTCCACCGCTGTCCATCATTACGCTTTTGCTTACCTGTGTAGGAAACGAAATTCCTTCTGGGATTGGAGCCTGCTATTGGAAAGCGTGCCTGCGGTTTCACACATTAGTCAGCATCAGAGTGCATTAGCATAATGTGATTGCACCCAAAATGTGTGTGTGTGTATGAGAGAGAGAGAGAGAGATAGAGAGAGAGAGAGAGAAAAAAAAAGAAGGAGTGAGCGAGCGAGAGAGCAAGAAAGCAAGCGAGCGAGAGAGAAAACGAGATTGAGTGCGACAGAGAAAGAGCACGCGAGCATGCAAGAGAGAGAAAGCACAATGTGGCTTGTGCAGATGCTTTGCTTGTCAATAAATAATGCAGGCAGCCACAGGTGAGAGCACGGAGCGCTGCAACAAATTTCTTTCGCTTGCATATCTCGAATTCTCCCCTGTTGGTTTTTTTGGTATCTTGTACTGTGTTTGATTCATACATCCAGTACGTGATCCATATGGTTTATGTTTAGTTTTGCTTTGTTGTCAGGAGGCCGCTTTTTCTAACTACCAAATTGTTCATGGGTTGCCCCCCCCCCCTTTCTCTCACCCTGACTCCCTTGAGTGATGGTGCTTAAGGCACGAGACTGCCTTGAGTGTTAGTGCTCAGGGGGATCAGACGTGGGGGATCTCGGGACCCTATTTGGTGGCTGAGGATGCGACTCGCGTGGGGCTTGCGTAAGTCCAGGGATGCGAGCCAACCCGTCAACTTGTGGAGTGTTAACCTCAATTGGCACGTAGAGTATCTCCGGGTGGTGGTGTACGTTTGGTAGGACCGCAGGAAGAGTGGGCGCGTGGCAAGCGGAGGGGCTTTCGCCCCGGAGCCGCCACACATCACAGAAGTCAGACCACAGTCCCTACGGATCTCCATTCCATGTTTTTGGTCTATATTTTTGGTAAATTTTGAACTCGGACGTCTCCAGCGCGTTATTTCCCCAAAAATCTGAGATCAGACATAGTTCGCGGCCCGAGTACATACACTCCCATGGGTTTTACTTCAAACCCAGGGTGGCAGGTGAAGTAAGGATTTTCGGGTTTTATAACAACAAACAAAGAAAAAAGAAGAAAAAAGGAGACTTGTGCCTTGAATAATGTGTATGTGTCATTGAGTGCTATCGTTTTTGTTATTAGCGCGTTGGCGGTGATTTTTCATGACTTTGCGAGACAATCTCCTTGCGCATCTCGATATCTGTATTCCACTCATTTCTCTTTGATTCGTACATTGTATGCGTTGTCGATGTTATCGAGTGCGAGCTTCTCTGCCAGTAGTCCAGCGACTGTACTTTCTCTTGGATTTGCGGGGCACACTCTTTCCGCATTTGGCTATTTGCGTTTACTCTGTTGCCCTTCGGTTTATGCGTTGGATACTGTGCCTAAGTTATCGAGCGCAAGTTTCCTTGACAAGAACCTGGTGACTGAGATTTCCCTTGACTGTGCGGGAGAAAAGTCCTCTCTCGCAATGCGCTTTGATTCTGGTTATACTCTTGACTCCGCGCGCTGCCTTTCTCCCTGCTCACTCGATGGATTCAAAATGTTCCCATTGTCATCTGTCACTGTCCCCTGTCTCTCCCGCTCCTATAACACTGACAATCAACCTTCTTTACTCTGTTTGTCTGTTGTTATTGCAACAGATTTTGGCGCATCAGAACTTCTCTAGGATCTGTACCACCTTCCTTCTCCACCACTTCCATGCCTCGCCAGGCTGACTTAGACTTCTTAGACAATTGAACCGTGGTCGTAAGCGCGTACATACACTTAATTTGGAGTTGATCCAACACACCCATTTATAGAGACTAGAACTTCTCCGCACACTCAGCCACTTTCTTCTGGTCCTCCAGACCCCAACAGTCGGCCCCCTCCTTCCAACCCTTCTCAGCAGTCCCACGCACAGTCTGGACCCTTACGACAATCGTCTCTGCCCACATCTGCACTTGGTAAACGGCCAATTCCAGTATCTAGCAATGTTGATAGTAACAAAAAACAAAAAACCCAATCTTTCGCTTCCTCCCCCTTTATTCGATCTCTTCACGGTCTCACTCTCAACATTCGTGGTATGACTCCCGAAAAATGGGATTCTATTCAGGATCTCGACATCTTTCCGTCTCTCGACTTCATCATCTTGACTGAACATCAATTG
>Ga0209491_10009021_pt1 | contig 12386 bp, 8 predicted proteins | sample BON02_FD_187213 | JGI IMG/M metagenome (GOLD analysis project Ga0209491, IMG submission 187213) | Freshwater microbial communities from Lake Bonney liftoff mats and glacier meltwater in Antarctica - BON-02 (SPAdes) (version 2) | ecosystem: Environmental > Aquatic > Freshwater > Ice > Glacier... | reverse complement strand
GGCCGGAGGACTACCGAGACGATCAAACGCTCGCATACGCTGTCAACAGATGCTTGGCCAACGTCGGCCGATGTCTGAATATTAATTTTAGCCCATTTAATGCAAAGTAATTTGTCTCTAGTACTTAGGCAAAATTAACTTACACTAAAAAAGTTTTTTGAAATGTTGACAGAATATTGGTTGCAACTACCCATTCGGGCCAAAAGTAAAATAGGAATTTAAAAAATGGTATCTAATTTTTTTGAACTGACCAATACCCGCTTACAGATTCCTTTTTTGCCCCATTGCTTCCAGGTAGCGGTAAACCGTTGAGCGGCCTACGCCAATGATGCTGGCAATTTCTTCGGCGGTCTTCTTTTCCTTGTACAGCATCACTGCGGTTTCTGCTTTCTTGATGGCTTCCGGGCTTAGCCCCTTCTTTTTTCCGCCCATTCGGCCGCGGGCGCGGGCAGCGGAAAGACCGGCTTTTGTACGTTCCCGAATGATATCCCGTTCAAATTCAGCCAGTGAAGCAAAGATGTTAAGAAAGAAACGGCCCTGGGCGGTTGAAGTATCAATAGCATCTTTTAAGGAAATGAACTCTATTTTCCTTTCCTCCAGCTGGGCAATCAGGTTAACCAGCTCCCGCAATGACCTTCCGAGCCGGTCAAGCTTGTAGACCACTACCGTATCGCCTTCGCGGAGCATTTCCAGCATCTTTAAAAGCTGCGGCCGCTCTTTGCCCGATGATACCTTTTCCTGAAATATCTGCTGGCACCTGGCAAGCTTCAACTCGTCAATTTGCAAATCCAACACCTGGTCCTGGGTCGAAACCCTTGCATATCCTATTTTCATTCTTTAACGGTCTGGTAATCTCACTAATCAGGTGAATTTTCAAAAATAGGGTTTTATTTCATGGGATGACAATTCGGCATTGGTATTTGATACGAATACGATACTTTTCACACTCAGTTCAAAATCCCGTAGAACGAACGTTTTATGGGACGCCCGTTAACCGGTTTCTTCATCGCACATGAGCAGAATAAAATTACTGCAGTCCTCAGAGGTCAAGGTATTTGATGCCCCACCTGTTTTTACCCATGAGCACCGGATACAATTCTTTGGCGCTGACGAGCTGATACAAACCGAACTCAGCAAACTCCGTACTCCTTTTTCAAAACTGGGGTTTTTGCTTCAGGTGGGGTATTTCAAATGGACGGGCCGGTTCTTTGAAATTGGCCATTTCCGCGGGCAGGATATTGGATACCTGATTGAAAAATTAAATTTGCCGCTCACTTCGTCTGACTTCCAAACTCAGTACAGCAAGCAACTTGCCTATTATCACAGGGAGCAAATTTTAGAAATATGTCAATGGCAACCTTTTGATGAGACCATTTTCCGGAATCAGATCAAAAGGTTGGTCGAAAGGCAGCTGATGCCCCGTAAGGTTCTGTTCGAAATCCGGGCCTACCTTTTTCGCATACGGATGGAAGCGCCTGCCTACGACAAATACTTGCGCACCATTAATGAGATCATGCTTGAAGTGGGAAAGGACATCAGCAGAGCCTTGCAGGATCAACTCAACGACGGGCACCAAAAAATACTGGATGAATTCCTAAGCCAGAAGGCAGCCCATTTGAACGCGGATCTGATCCGATACAGATCCATTAGTCAATCCATGCGCCCTAAGGACGTCGAAAACAGTTTGGAGCAATTCAACACCTTGAAATCGAGGTTGGAATTGTTAAATGTTCCCGTGCAGGCCTTGCGTTTATCGGATGCCGTTATTGACTACCACGCCTATTGGGCGTCAATTGCCAAAATAGACAAAGTGCAGGCTTACTCCGATAAATACCTGTTTCTGCTTTGTTTTCTTATTCATCAGGTTCGCAAACGTCATGATTTTTTTATCGATATTCTGCTGCAAAATGTCAAGGCCGCAGAGAATTTCACCAAGCGACTGCAAAAGGAAGACTATTTCCAGAACCACAAGCAACGAGCAGCTGCAACGCGACTCTTGATAGAATCCCGCATGAACTACCGTCAGCAGCTGCATGCAGTAAAGGCAATTGTCAGCAGTCCGTTAGGTGACCGTCAAAAAGTAACGGCGTTAGAGGAGCTATTGCAAATAGACATCGAGCTACCTGTTGAACAGCAACAGCAAGTGGTCATTTTGGAAAACGAGGTGAACCGGGACCAACAGAGCCAATTTTACAGGATTTTGGAAAAACGCAGCACCTGGCTTTCAAACCGGGTCGGAGCAATTCTAAGAAGCCTGGTGTTTTCACTGGAAAACTCAGATCAGGCACTACTGGCAGCCGTAGAACAATACAGCGCTAAAAACGGACGCATAAAGGCTCCGGCGACCGGCTTGACCTGGCTGGAAGATCAGCAGCAGGATGTAATATATGTTTTGGATGAAACTGGAAAGGATAAATTCCGGGCCGGGCTGTATAAAATGTTCTTGTTTGCAGCCGTAGAAAATGCAATAAAATCCGGAACAGTCAATTTCCGACACTCCTACCGATACCGCTTTTTGGAGGAATACCTTATTGATAGAAATGAATGGGTTTTGCATAAAAAAAGGCTTCTGGAAGACGCGGGCTTAACCCATTTTTCGGAAGGCAAAACCGTGACTGAAGGATTGAAAGTACACCTGGGAGACCTTTATCAGCACACCAATGAGAATATAAAAGCCGGAAGAAATGGTCATATGAGCTTTAACCGCGATAAAAAGCCAATCATTGCCACACCGGCGGTTGAAAAACCCGACCTGGAAAAGGTGTCTGCTTACTTTCGTCCGGCACGTTATGTGTCAATACTTTCGTTGTTATCTGACGTAGAGAAATCGGCCCCATTCCTGCATCTTTTTGGCCACCAAAGCAAAACCGACGAGAAGAAGCGCCCCAATGCTGAGACCTTTTTTGCTGCTATCCTGGCCTTGGGATGTAATATTGGAGTAGACCGTATGGGGAGAATATCGAAAGGTGTGCAACTCACCAACCTCAAACATACCGCAGACTGGTACTTGACCGAGCAGGCGTTGCAGGATGCCAATGATGCGCTGATCATCGTTAAAAACAATTTGGCTTTACCAGAGATACACAGGAAAGATCCCGGCCAGTTGCATACGGCCAGTGATGGCCAAAAGATCCTGCTCAAAAAAGACTCCTTGAATGCCACTTATTCGGCTAAATATCCCGGATTTCACAAAGCATCCAGCATTAATACGGCTATCGACGAACGCTTTGCCACCTATTATTCGGCGGTCATCACTGCTGCTGACAGGGAGGCCGGCAATGTGCCTGACATGCACCTGGGCAACCCGGTCATAAAAAGCACAGTACACTCTACGGACACACATGGTGGAACCGAGGTGATATTCGGGATGATGCATTTTTTAGAAATCTTCTTTGCTCCTCGCATCAAAGACCTGGGCACGTTGGACCTGCATAGTTTTCTTCCCAGAAAACATTACCTGGCCCTGAACTATGATCTGTTACCGGATCACTATATCAATGAAAAACTGATTCATGATCATTGGGATGACATGCTTCGGCTAATGGTATCGTTGAAACTGGGAAAGACAACGGCCTTTCAGGTGCTTAAAAGGATGAATCGCACAGGCGACCCTGTCCTATGTCAAGCAGAATCCTTTGCAAAAAGCATTCAAAGAGTTTGGGAAGATCATACGCACCAGTTTTATTCTCCGCTATTACGACGATCTTGAATTAAGGCAATCCGTGGAAAAACAGCTCAGCCATATTGAAATGATGAACCGGTTTGCCAAATCGGTATTTTTCGGGAATAATCAGGAGTTTACTGTCGCGACCAAACCTGAGCAGGAGAAGATTATTCTATGCAGACGGTTTATACAGAATGCCATTGTCTTGTGGAATTATCTGTATTTATCAGACTTGTTAACAAAGGTAGAATCTGTAGACGCTATGGAGGAAATGATAAGCGTCATCCGTAATGGTACTGCTGTGGCATGGCAGCACGTGAACATGCTTGGAGAGTATGATTTTGATAAACTCCTCACCGACAGGAATCTAAGATTCAACCTGCAAAAAATATTTGATTGGAAGTACAAACCGGCCGCATAAGCACCATAATAATAATTTGCTCTGGATCAATTGATTATGGCTACTATTTTACTTTTGGCCCGAATGGGTAGTTGCAACCGTAGAGGCATCTGACATACTCGGAGTATGGAAGTATCATAGCTTCATCAGCAAGGATATTCCCGTTTCGGAGACGAGTATGGAGCAACTGCTGCGGATGGTGCTAGTGTTAAAAAAGAAGTCAGGTAAATGAAGGTTTAGGTGCCGTTTGGGGGGATTCGGCACGATTAAGAAAGGCCGGAACCGATAGGTAGAAGGGGGTAGCTACCACTTGACGGAAGTAGTCCGTTTGTTGGAAATTCTTGGTGGGTCAGGAAGCAGTAGCCCGAAACCGGAAAAGTAATAGGCTTAGTAGTGGATATAAATAAATCAAAGTAAATACTACATTTTTGTAAAAAAAGATAACTTATTCAGCGACTTTACTAACAAAGTACCGTTTCAGATGAAACAATTATACACTTGGGCCTTATGCCTTCTGATCCCGATAGGTAGTGTTAGTGCACAAACAACCGGTGATACTTTACAACTGGACGAGGTAGTGGTATCGGCCTCCAAGTTCGGTGAGTTGAAGTACCGGGTACCCTACCAGATTGAACAGATTAAGGCCAAGGATATTGCCTTCCGGAATTCGCAGACTTCGGCCGATCTCTTGACTCAAAGCGGACAGGTGTTCGTTCAGAAGAGTCAGGCGGGGGGTGGAAGTCCTATTTTACGGGGCTTTGAAGCTAATCGGATTTTGTTGGTTATTGATGGAGTACGGATGAATAACGCTATTTTCCGGGGAGGACACCTACAAAACGTACTTCGGATTGATCAGAACATACTGGATCAGGTGGAGATTTTATACGGCCCTAGTTCGGTGGTGTACGGAAGTGATGCACTTGGTGGGGTCATGCATTTTAGAACAAAGCTCCCCACGCTGTCCGAAGGGGATGCTGCTTTGATAAAGAGTTCAATGCTAACGCGCTACGCTTCGGGTAATAACGAGTTGACTACCAACGCAACAATTAATATTGGTACCCAGAAATGGGGTACCCTGACGAGCGTAACCTTTTCAGATTTTGGTGATGTACGGCAGGGAGCCAATCGTCGGGCTGCTTACCCTGATTTTGGCAAGCGGCTTGATTACGTGGCTCGTGAAAACGACAAAGACGTCATTAAAACAAACGCCAATCCTAACGTTCAGGTAGGCACCGGGTATAATCAGTACGATCTGTTTCAGAAGTTTTTGTATAAACCCTCCGAGCAAACGCAGCACGTGGTGAATATTCAATATTCTGGTTCGTCGGATGTGCCCCGCTACGACCGATTGACGCAGATCCGAAACGGTAAGCTTCGCTACGGAGATTGGTACTACGGCCCAGAAAAGCGGTTTATGGGTTCGTATCAGCTACAAATGAAGGGTGATAAGTACTACGATGAATTAATGGTAACGGGTGGCTATCAGGCGATTCAGGAAAGCCGTAACTCGCGTTCATTGAATAGTAGTAATCTGAAAAGTCAGGTTGAAGATGTTGACGTGTACAGCTTGAACATGGATGCCCAAAAGCTGCTGGGAGCCCATACCCTGCGGTACGGCATGGAGTACGTGTTTAATGAAGTGAACTCGAAGGCAACTTTTACAAATAGCACGACCCGCCAAACTACTTCGGCGGATACGCGCTATCCCGACGGCGGAAGTACCATGAACTGGCTGGCGGTGTACGCGACCAATCAGTGGAGCCTGGCAGAGCGTTGGATCCTGAACGGGGGGGCAAGGTTGAATCAGGTCGGCCTGAAATCAATGTTTGTCTCCAAGGAGTTTTATCCATTTCCGTTTGATAACGCTGCGCAAAGTACCACGGCACTGACCGGAAATATGGGGCTCGTGTGGCTACCTACCCGGCAGGCCAAGTTTTCACTACTTAGCTCCACCGGTTTTCGCGCTCCCAACGTGGACGATATGGGGAAAGTGTTCGACTCACAGCCGGGTTTATTGGTAGTACCTAATCCTGATTTGAAGCCGGAGTATTCGTACAACCTGGAATTTTCGGCAGAGAAAAGAATCGGTAAAGTGTTAAAGCTGAACGGTACGGTTTTTAACTCGTGGCTGCGGGATGCGTTGGTGTTAGCGCCCTACACCCTAAATGGACAAAGCAGCATTCAGTTTGAAGGTCAGACGAGTATCATTACCGCCAACCAGAATCAGCAAAAAGCGTACGTACGAGGTATTAATCTTGAAGCGAATGCCTACCTGTCGGGTGGGTGGCGCTTGCAAGGTACCTACACCAATACCATCGGATGCATCGTAGAAGAAAACGGGACCACCTCGCCGCTTGACCACATACCGCCCGTGTACGGAAAACTGAGCGCTCAATGGAAATATAAGCACTTACAAACGGAGTTTTTTAGCCTGTATAATGGCTGGAAGCGGATTAAGGACTATCGCCTGAATGCCGAAGACAACGAATCAGGAGCGACTCCGGAAGGGATGCCCGCCTGGTATACGCTTAACCTACGCACATCGTACGCTTTGAATAAGTACCTGATGGTTCAGGTAGCGGCTGAAAACCTGTTGGATACCAACTACCGGACGTTTGCCAGTGGTGTTAGCGCTCCCAGTCGGAATTTTATTATCGCCATACGAGGTAGTTTTTAAACCTTACTAGGTCAGGATGTCCGGAATGACAGTACCATGAACGTCGGTGAGTCGGTAACGACGGCCTTGCGCCTTGAATGTCAAGCGCTCATGGTCAATTCCTGTTAGGTGCATGAGAGTAGCGTGGAAGTCATGTACATGTACCGGATTTTGGACGATATTATAGCTAAAATCGTCGGTCTCGCCGAATGTAAACCCCTTCTTGACGCCGGCTCCGGCCATCCACATCGTAAAACAGCGCGGGTGGTGATCGCGGCCGTAGTCGTCGGCGGTTAGTTTACCCTGGGAGTACACCGTACGCCCAAATTCTCCACCCCATATCACAAGGGTATCATCAAGTAAGCCTCGTTGTTTGAGATCTTTAATGAGAGCCGCGGTGGGTTGATCAATCTGCTTGCATTGGTTGACGATACCACGGGGCAGACCCCCGTGCATGTCCCATCCTTGGTGGTAGAGTTGCACAAACTTTACGTCTTTTTCCAGAAGTTTGCGAGCAAGTAGGCAATTGGCTGCGTAGGTGCCCGCGTCCCGGCTGTCGGGGCCATACATCTCAAAGGTAGCATCTGATTCATCGGACGTATCCATCACCTCGGGTACGGAGGTCTGCATGCGAAAGGCCATTTCGTACTGAGCAATCCGGGCGTCTACTTCGGGATCGCTGATAGCCTGGTTTTGCAGGTAATTTAAATTCGTCAGGTAATCTAGCATTTGCTTCCGGTCGGCGCCATCGTATCCTTCGGGATTATTGAGGTACAAAACGGGGTCTTTCCCGGCCCGAAACTGTACCCCCTGGTGTTCCGTTGGCAAAAAGCCGTTGCCCCAAAGGCGGGCGTACAGAGGCTGGTCTCTTCCCCCATTTTTGGAAACCATCACGATGAAGGCAGGCAGGTTTTGGTTGTCAGACCCTAGGCCATAGCTCAGCCACGAACCAATGGAGGGGCGGCCGGGTAGTTGATGGCCGGTTTGAAAAAAGGTAATGGCCGGGTCGTGGTTGATATGCTCCGTGTAGACCGATTTGACGATACATAACTCATCTATAACCTGAGCCGTAAAGGGCAGCAAGTCGCTGACCCAGGTTTTGTTTTCACCGTATTGTTTAAAGCCGAAGAGGGAGGGAGCAATGGGTAGTGAGCTTTGGTTAGCGCTCATTCCGGTAAGACGCTGACCGCCCCGAACCGACTCGGGTAGGTCTTTACCCATCATGTCGACAAGCTTGGGTTTGTAATCAAAAGTCTCAAATTGAGAGGGCCCACCGCTCATAAACAAATACACAATTCGCTTTGCTTTGGGGGCAAAGTGAGGTAAGGCATCGAGTATTTGTTGCTGTATATCGGAATCTGACAAGGCGGAAGCTGGGGGCGCTACTTTCTGAGAACGGGCAATGTCCATTCCAAACAACGAACCAAGGGCCAGTGACCCAAGTCCAAGCGAGGTTTTGCTCAGGAAATGCCGACGATCAAACTTCTTGTGAAGGCTTTGAAAGTCGGGAGTATTGATCCGAAAATCGTCTTCATGGTGGTGTCCCATACTAGCTTATCGTTTGGTAATTGTTGCGTCCGAATTTAGAATTACTGATGCCACAACGGCGTATGAGGCTACTTGGGTGGGGTCCAATGCGGGGTCTACCTTGTATTGGCCGGCTTGTAGCCACCCCCGCATTTTATCGGGGCTCTGTTTGAATTTTTCCTTTTCTTTTGCCTGAATATCAACCAGCATGCTCAACTCTTTTTTCTGAGGGTACCGACCCGTTAGTTTCCGATAGGTACGTAAAATAGATTTTGACGAAGCATCCCCACGCGCCATTTGTTCTCCCAATACGATACAAGGCTCTACGTAGGTGGGGTCGTTGAGCGTTACGAGTGCCTGCAAGGGAGTGTTGGTTTCCTGGCGCCTGATCATACAATAGCTTCGGGAAGGAGCGTCGAACGTGCCGAGGGTTGGATTGGGTACTGAGCGTTTGATAATCGTATACAAGCTACGACGATACATAGCTTCGCCGCTGTCGGGTTTATACTTTGTGTTGTTGATTTCCCATAGTCCGGGGGGCTGGTACGGTTTTACGCTTTTGCCTCCGATGGAGTCTACGAGTAGTCCAGAGGCCACGAGAGCATTATCCCGAAGCATCTCGGCGGTAAGGCGGTTGACCGGGCCGCGGGCCAGCAGACTATTTTCGGGATCCCGATTGATTCTATTTTTATCCGCGTAAGAGCTTTGCCGGTAGGTAGCTGACATCACCATTTCTCTCATGATTTTTTTGATATTCCAACCAGATTTCATGAAGCTTACCGCGAGATAATCAAGTAGTTCAGGATGCGAGGGCATCTCACCTTGATTACCAAAGTCTTCGGATGTTTTTACCAGTCCGGTTCCGAATAAGTTTTGCCAAAGCCGGTTGACCACCACCCGCGAGGTCAATGGGTGGTCGGGGTGGGTAAGCCATTGGGCTAATCCGTAGCGGTTTTTGGGCAAGTTTTTTGGAAACGCCAGCAGCGCCTCTGGCGTTGAAGGGTATACTTTTTCACCGGGGGCGTCATAATTACCCCTTTTTAGTAAATGGCTCTGCTTCGGGATGAGAGATTCTTGCATGATCATCAGTTGAGGAACTGAGGCGGAGCTATCCATCAGAGTTTTGCGCAAAGTATGAAGCTTTGCCAACTGCTTTTGGGTGGCGGTATATTCTGCTGAAAAATAGTACGCTCTCAATACCTCTTTATCCGCTTCGGTCAGCTCCTTGGGGGGCTTTGCCGCGATGCTCTGCCAGGATTTGACCGAAGCCAGTACTCCAACTTCGTAGGCGGTCAGGGTTCGGTTGTGCACCGTAATATCGTCGATCAGTCCATTTTTAAAACCATTGCCGCGGTACCAGGCGCCGATTTGTAGCCCAGGCTGTGTATCTCTTTTAAATAGGGTACCCAAGGTCAATTGGTCTACCTCCGTGATCATTGCTACCTCCTGACCATTGAGGTAGAGCTTCATGCCTCCGGCTCGGGACGAACCGTCGTAAGTCATGGTAAGGTGAATCCACTTATTGCGGGGTACTTTTAGTTTACTCACTTTCGCAATGGCATTGGAAGGAGCGGTATGGGCCATATTCATTTCTAAGGTACCGTCTTTTCGCAAGTACACGTGGTAGCCCCGGTAGTTGTAGAGGCGCTCAGCCTCACTTTTATGAAAGAGTACGCCCTCGCTCATCTCAGATGGTATCGTAACCCAGATTCCGATCGTGAAGGGCTCGGAGTTGTGAAACACCCCGATTTGATCCAGATCTAGCCAGGCGTCACCATTTAGTTTCAGGCCATTTCCGTGCTTCCCCTCCCCTACTATTTCTTTTTCTTTCTGACCAAATTCCCGGGTGACGAAGGCCTTTTCTTTTGGATTAGCCTGATTGATAAGACTGCCTTTTTCAAAAGGGAAATACGCTATCAGGCCCTTTTGAGGCAAGGTTTGGGAAGAAAGACTCCGGTAAGTGGTTGACTTTATCCAGTTGTCGAATGGAGTAGTACCTTCCTTCTGAATTTGCACTAAGGCATCCTGCTCTTCCTGGATCGATGTTTTTAAGAAGGTAAGTACCTTTTGCTGTTCCTCGGAAGGGAGCATCATGGTGGGTGTGGGTAGGGCATCATCCCAGGATATTTGTCCAGCCTCCCGAACGTTGTTGAAAAAGCTGAATATTTCGTAGTAATTCTTCTGTGATATCGGATCGTACTTATGATCGTGACACTTCGCACATCCTACTGATATCCCCAGAAAGGCATCTCCAAAGGTATTGGCCCGATCGACCACATACTCGGCCTGAAACTCTTCTTCAATAATACCGCCTTCCATATTCTGCTGGTGATTGCGGTTAAAAGCCGTCGCAATCCTCATGTCTTTGGTGGGATTTGGCATAAGATCCCCCGCTAGTTGCCAATGGACAAAGGTGTCATACGGCTGGTTTTCGTTGAAAGCCTTGATGACCCAGTCGCGATAAGGCGACATATCGCGCAAACGATCGACGGTATAGCCATGTGAATCGGCAAACCGAGCGAGGTCTAACCAATCGACGGCCATTCTTTCGCCATAGTGAGGTGATTGTAGCAAGCGGTCTACCTCCTTTTCGTAGGCGTTAGGACTTTTATCTTGGAGGTGTCGATCTATTTCAGCCAATGTTGGAGGTAGCCCGGTGAGGTCAAAGCTGAGGCGTCTTAGTAAGGTTTCTTTATCAGCTTCCTGAGCAGGCGCTAATTGGTTTGTCTCTAACTTGCTTGCTATGAAATAATCAATGGGAGTAATGGCCCAGCTCTTGTTCTGAATCGTTGGAATCGCCGATAGTTCGGGTTTTACGAAGGCCCAATGAGGCTTGTATTCAGCCCCATCTTTGATCCATTTGATCAACACTGCTTTTTCGTAGGCGGATAACGTAAGGTGTGAATCAGGTGTAGGCATTACTACCTCAGGATCGGTGGAGAGGATACGCCGAAAAACTTCACTACCCCGCAGACTCCCGGGGTCGATGGCTACTTTTCCGGGCGACTCGGTCAAGGAAGCAAAAGCGTTTTCGGATTTATCGAGCCGTAGCCCTGCTTTCTGCTTCTTTTGGTCAGGTCCGTGGCAGGCAAAGCATTTATCAGACAGGATGGGCTTTACGTGTTGATTATAGTCTACCGTGGGCGGGAGTAGTTCCATAGCAAAGCTGATATCCTCCGGCAATTGGGGTTGACAAGCAAAGAATGAAGTACTTATAAGTAGCAGAAAGATAATTCTGGCGAGCATAGGCCAATGACATTTCTCAGGTGATTACCCCCACATGAAGGTGGGGTAAATATATCGAGAAAAGCTGATCCAAACGGCTCTCTACTCGCTTGGTCACTGGTAATATAGTTAATTCGATTTATTAAAAGCTAATGCAGATTTTATGGGTATCCTATTCGAAAAGTAGTTCATCATCTGGTGAGAGCTGCTTCAATCGCTGAATGAGTTGCTGATTTTCTAGCACGTATCTTTGGACCTGACCTTTGAGGTAAGCATTCTCTGAAAGCAGAGCTGAGATCATTTTTTCGGTCTCATCGTAGGGAACAATCCCTTCGGAGTTCTTGGCCTGATTGGCATACCCCCGGCAGGTAGAAGAGCAGTATTTGGCGGTAGATCGGCTGGCGAAGTACACAGTACCACACCATAAACAGGTTTTCTCAAATACTTTGGCATTATATTTGAATTCGGATCGATCTAATTTAGGCATAGCAGTATTATTAAATGAATATTGATGCAAAGATATAAAGTTCAGATTTAAAACGTAATAAAAACGTTTAAATTCTGAAAAATTATATTTATCCCAACCTCTTATTTCTGACTAATTCGCTTTTCTAAATTACTTTTTATCGGTACCATTCCCTTTTTATGCTCACTTACCAAGTGCTCTATCTCCTGTATAATTTCGGGATGTTTTTCAGCTAAATCAAATCGCTCCGATGGATCATGCTGAACATGAAATAGTTGCACACTTTCCAGCTTTTCCATTTTCTCAGGATAACCAGCCGGATACTCTACCCTACTATTTTTAGGTTCTGATAATGAGATAGTTGCTTTCTTACCCATCGAAACAGGCACATAATTTTAAAAATAAGGTCAGACCTGGCTGTTGTCTGATCGCGACTGATTTCACGGAT
>Ga0209491_10009012_pt1 | contig 12393 bp, 10 predicted proteins | sample BON02_FD_187213 | JGI IMG/M metagenome (GOLD analysis project Ga0209491, IMG submission 187213) | Freshwater microbial communities from Lake Bonney liftoff mats and glacier meltwater in Antarctica - BON-02 (SPAdes) (version 2) | ecosystem: Environmental > Aquatic > Freshwater > Ice > Glacier... | reverse complement strand
CGCACTCGCCGAAGGCCTCGGCATCGGCGACGCGCTCGGCATCGATCTAAAAATGCTGTGTAACATCTTCAGCCAAACCGGAGCCAACTCCCGCGTGCTGGAAACCGACGCCGAAGACATGATCATCCGCGACCACGATTGCTATTTCTCCGCATCGCATGCCGCCAAAGACTCTGGCATCGCGCTCGGCCTAGCGGCAACGCAAGGCATCAACGCACCTCTGGCACAAGCGACTTTCGATCAATACACCAAGCTCACTGACATGGGCAAAGGCGAACTCGACAAGTCCGGCATCGCAGAACTCACCTTCCAAGGCCGCAGCTAAATACCAGTGAACCAAACAATTAAAAACTCTCTCGGCGAAAAACTCGACTACAGCTTCGCGTCTGCTGCCGCCGGCTCTGAAAAGCCGGACTGGATTGTCGTGCTCGGCCACGGTGTGACGGGTAACAAAGACCGGCCAGTGGTCGCCGATCCAGCTGCCGCACTCAATGCCGCAGGCTTTGATACGCTGCGCTTTTCTTTCGCGGGCAACGGCGATTCCGAGGGCGACTTCCGTGATGCCACCATCTCCAAAGAGGTAGACGACTTAAATGCCGTACTCGATGCGGTTTCCAGCGTATATCCAAAAATTGCCTACATCGGCCACAGTATGGGCGGCGCCGTTGGTGTCATTCAAGCCAGCACCGATGTTCGTATCCGTGCGCTGATCTCAATAGCCGGCATGATCAATACCAAAGCTTTTGCCGAAACTGAATTCGGCGAAGAAACACCGGATCAAGGCCTGATGTGGGAAGAAGCAAGCTGCCCACTCTCTTCGGCATTCATGACTGATCTGTGTCACACTCACATCAGCCTCGAAAATAAAGTTGAGACAATCACCGCACCTTGGCTACTGCTCCACGGAACCGCCGACGATGTGGTCCTCCCGAAAGACAGCGAGACGGTTCGCCGTGTGAAAGGCGACAATGTCACCATCGTGACTGTCGAGGGGGCCGACCATAGTTTTAATCAGCCAGCACCCAAGGCTGAGCTGATCGACAATATCGTCGCATGGCTCAGTGCTCAGGCCTAACATCACTCAATGGAAGCTAACTGCTGACAACACTAGCGAGGAATTACCGAACCATCCCATGGTGAAAAAATGGTGGGCCTACATGGCAGATATCATGGAAACCAATCCAGACAACTCACCAGTCGTGCTGCCTTTAAGTGAAGTCTTCCATATGGACTAAACTCAATTGGCATACGTGGATTTGAAGCTGTGATGGATGACTAATCGAGGGTCGCCCCCCCCTTCTAGCCCAAAAGAAGCGAGTAACAAGACACCCGCCTCCTACAATCTCCCTTATATCTAATTTTGGGCTCTCGCATCTTTATTCTGGATACGAGAAAAAAGTTTTGCACAAAACTATCGGATTTATTTCAGGAAGTCTGAGGGTTCAAAAGATTTCGTGCGTTTAAGAGAGTCAGCATGTTTTAGCGAGTTAGCTCTGCCAGAATTGTAGAGCACAGAGATCGAAGTGCTCATCACCGAGAACTTCGCCAGCTAGGCAGCAGGCAGCCACACACCGCAATGTCGGTCGGGCCAGCCTTCGCTAAAGCGACGCCTTGACAAGCGCTTCGACCGAGCGCGGAGCGGCGACTGTCTCACCTTTGACTGAGAACGGCGCTAATAGCACCGTTCCGATACTCCACTCGCGGCTCAAATTTTGCTGCCGCAACAACTCAAAGCACATTTCGATTTCCTTCTCTGGCGAGTAACCCACTCCACTCATTTTCAGTCCTAGACACAAGGGCGATTCCGCACTGGCACAGGACACACTCACCTGCCCCGGAACCTGCACACCGATGGAAGCCAGTGACTGAGCCACTTGATCGCCACGCTCGTGACACACACACGCATAGGCCGTGATGACAGACTGCTTTTTAAGGAACGACTGGCATGCGAGCGTGTCGCGCTTACCGATCTGCAAGGTTTGATCATACAGGTCCTCACGAACAAGCAGCCCGGACTCTTGCATCGCGCGACGATAACCACGGAAATATGTGCGATTCAACTCTGATGTATACCCAGGCCATGCAAACGGTGCAATTTGCTGATGCCCGACGTCAATCAGATCACAAGTCAATTGATAGAACGCCATTTCGTAGTCCGAAGCGACGCAAGGCGCACTGCGGTGATCCGGTTCGCGCCAGAAAACCAGCGGGATACGATCTTCATCGAGCCCTTCAATATCACCACGGGCAAACGGCACTAGCGAAACGATTCCCTTGACGTTCTTGTCGAACACGCCGCCGACACGGTTCAGCTCGTTCCAATCTTGGTCTTCAGCCGCATACACCACACGCGTCTGATAATTGCGCTCCGCCGCAAATTTCATAAAGCGATGCACGAGCATCTGCTCAAAGCCCAAATGCTCCAACTCGCGCTCATTCTTTGGATTTGAGTGCAGCACGATCCCCATCACCCCGAGCGGCTGCCCCCTCGGCGTGATCGATTCCAGAAAAATCCCCGAACGATTTGCCTGCCGCACATAGCCCTCGGCCCCAAGTTGATCGATCGCCTGCTGGACAGGCATACGGCTCACCTTGCATTGATTCGCCATCGTCATCATGCTGGGCAATTTTTCGCCAATTGCCCAGCGTCCTGCATGAATCTCTTCACACAAAATATCATGAATCTGATCAGCCAATACTATCTGACTGGAACGAACGATCGGGTGGCCTAGTAGTTTCGGAGTATCCATTACCCGAAATCTGTCATGTCAAATCTGTCATATCAATGACAAAAAAGTGCTAACTATTGCTGCGTCACTACTTTAAACGCATCAGTGCGGAACGGTGCAAGCGGCAGATCGGCTCCGTTAAAAAGGTTCACTTCTTCTGGGGCGATCCAGTTGGACCAGTGATAGCGAACCGCGACGGGAGTGCTCACTTCAGCACTACGGACCACCAGTTGTTCGCCTTTCAATTGCGCAATGGCTGGCACAAACACTCCATCCGCTCCGGCAATCGTGAATCCATGAATGACCTCGCCTTTTTGAACGAGCCCTTCGGCGTCCTTCAATACCACCATCGCTTTGCCAGCGCTAAACTGAACCGAATTCAGCGACGGCCCTGCAAATTGGATATCGTGACCATACACCTGCCCCAAGGCATAGCGGGCAATCCGCGAGCCCACCGGGCGCTTATCCTTCGGATGGATATCCATCTTATCACCTAGCTCCGGAATCGGAATCACACCGACATCCGGATCTTGGTTCGCTACAAAGGTCTGCGAATCGCGCACGACTGCCCAGATCGGACGCTCGGTATTGCCGCCACCGAAGCCGGGCAGTTGAACCACTAGAAACGGCAGGTTGGGGTCGTTGAAATCGCGACGCCAGTTCGCAATCAGCGTTTCGAGCACACTGCGATAATCATAAGCGTGCCACGCATTGCCTTCTCCCTGATACCAGAGCACACCCCGCACCGAATACGGTAGGAACGGTGCAATCATCGTGCCATAGAGTCCACCAGCACGTTTCGCAAAATAGGGCCCTCTGGGCTCCACGGGATTCTCCGTGCTCTCTCCCTGTCGGAAGGCCAGCAGGTCTTCGCGGTATCGAACGTAAGCCGCCCTGTAGTCCTCAAAGTTTGCAAACTTTGCGCGATACGCTCGATCGATTGAATCCGCATAATCGGTAAACGGCTTGCAGTCGGCGGCAAAGGTTGGGTCCATCCAAGCTTCCGCAGGCGTTCCGCCGCGGGCAGACATGATCAGGCCTACCGGCACATCGCCCAGAGCGGCTTTTAAATCGCGTCCGAAATACCAGGCCACTGCGGAGAAGGCGCCCGAGTTTCCCCTAGTGCAGGCCTGCCACCCTTTGATCGGTAGATCCGCATCCAACTCATTGATGATTTCCGGCATCGTAAAGAGCCGCAGGCCGGGAATGTCCGCGCCTCCCGACTGAAACAATTCCCCTGCGCCGTCACTCGACCAGAGCTTAAAACGCATATTGGATTGACCACCCGCGAACCAGACCTCGCCCACGAGGATATTGGAAAGCTGAAAGCTGGAACCTGAGGCCTGAGAACGAAACCTCATCTCCTGAGGTTCAGAAGAGGCGGGCATGGGATCGAGGGTGACCTGCCAATGCTTTGCAGCATCGGTGACCGCGGACTTTTCCTGCCCCGCAAACCGCACACTGATTGTTTCGCCCGGATCGGCGGTGCCCCAAATCACCACAGGCTTGTCGCGTTGCAGCACCATATTGTCGGTGAACAGTGGTCCGGTGGTGAGTGCGGCCTGCGCGCTCAAGGCGCACATCAGCAAGGCAGTGAACAGGAATTTTCTGAGCATAAATGATGGTTGGTTTGAATCGTTATTTACCCGTAAGAGGATTCATTAAAGTATGATCACTGCTTATTTTAGATTGCAATTTAAAACTATCATAAAAATACCAACTGGATTTTCAGGTGGCCGGCGTGCTCGGTTGAGCTTGCCTGTCCCGAGCATGTCGAGGTGGTCGAAACCCTTAGCCCGCGTCCCATCAGCACTGCGCCCACACGACTGCAAACTGCGGCTGAAGCACCCTTGAAGGGCATACACACGCAAGCTACGGCTCATACGCAGCGATAATGGCATCCAAGGCGTGCTCGGCTTCTCTGGCACTGCGACATAAGATTACTATATCGTCGGTATCGCGTGACTGCAATCCAACCGATCCGAAACCCCAAATCGAACATACTATACTACGTTTTATATAAAATAAATGGCTTAACACGTATTTTAATGCACATTGACAGATTTAAATCCTTTGTCATCGTAATATCACAATGAACGAAACGGAGAGTCTAAATGAGTTGGGTAAGCGCATCGCCCAAGAGCGCATTCACGCCGAACTGACGCAGCAAGCCTTAGCCGATAAAGCAGCGATCAGCCTCGCCACACTCTCCAAGGCAGAACGCGGCTACCCCATAACCACTTCCACCCTCTTTCGGATTATGGATGCGCTCGGCCAAAGCTCTAAATTACCGGATCTCTTCCCCGCACCAGTGATCAATCCGATCGCGCTACGAAAGCTCCAACGACCACGTGAGCGCGTTCGCTAATGGCAACTGAATTTGCAGACATCACCTATCAAGATCAACACGTTTGTGAGATCTACTGGGACGCCACTCGACAGAGTTGCGCGCTCGCTTACACCAGCGACTATTTAAACTCTGGCCACGAACTCTCCCCCATTCATCTCCAGCGCAGGCGAGCCCCCTATCAGTTCAATAATCTGGATGCATCCTTTACAGGACTCCCTGGGATGCTGGCCGACTGCTTGCCCGATACCTACGGCAATGCATTGATCGACATCTGGTTACGCTCGCAAAACCGTGATCCAGACAGCTTCACCCCAGTCGAACGACTTTGCTACATGGGCGCTCGTGCAATGGGCGCTCTCGAATTTCGGCCCAGCATGCGCACCAAACCCAGAGGTGCGCAACAAATAGAAGTCGAGCGCCTCATCGAACTGGCCTCACAAGCACTACAGACCAAGCAAAGCTTATACGGCAAACTAGAAGATCAAGCCGACCTAGAGGACATCATACAGGTCGGCACGAGTGCAGGCGGCGCACGCGCCAAAGCCGTAATAGCATGGCACCCTGAAACCAATGAGGTGCGTTCCGGTCAAAGCGATGCCCCGAAGGGCTTCGAGCATTGGCTACTCAAACTCGATGGCGTGGATGCATCTTTCGAAGGAATCAAAGACCCCAAAGGTTATGGCCGTATCGAATACGCCTACTCTCTCATGGCACACGAGGCCGGCATATACATGGCACCCTGTCGACTACTCGAAGAAGGCTCCCGCGCCCACTTCATGACTCAGCGATTTGACCGGATCGGCACAACAAAGAAGCTTCACTATGCCTCCCTATTCGGCATCAACCACATGGCGTATGCCGCACCCGGCAGCCACAATCACAGCTACGAAGATTACTTCCATGTCATTGATCAGCTCAATATCAAGATCGCGTCAAAGCGTGAAGCCTTTGCGCGCATGTGCTTCAACGTCCTCGCGTTCAACAAAGACGACCACGTTAAAAACTTTGGCTTCCTCATGAGCCACGATGGCGATTGGAATATCTCCCCCGCATTCGATCTTTCCTACGCACATAACACCGCCTTTGGCGCATGGACACGCAGCCAGCAAATGTCCGTCAACGGCAAGCGCGAAGGCATCACCACCAACGACCTGATTGCCTGCGGCAGAAACTGCAACGTTGGCACAGTACCCAGATTAAAATCCATCCTCAATCAAGTCAGTGAAGCAATCACGCAATGGCCCACCCATGCCGAAGCCGCAAGTGTGCCTTCACAACGAATCGATGCCATTCAAGCCGTGCTGAAGCGCGACCAATGAACATAGATTCGGCCATTGAACCGAGCGACGACGCCTTTATCCTACTCCAGCGTCGATATTTTCATCATCACGGATTGTCTTTAGGGTTTGAATAAAATAGTCCGTCGGCGTACCATACAAGGCAGAGGCCGCCCCCGGATAAACCACGGTGCACTCGACCCCGAGCTCATGGCAGCGCTCCTGGAATTTGACGCCGAAATTTGCACTGTGCGTTGGGTCCTGTTGCTCTTCGCCGAGCGCCGGGGGAGCCTTGTAAAACAGACAGGACGGCGGCGCATCGGAACTTAGCAAACCATACGGTGAATACTCCTCAATCCACGGAAGAATTTCATCCCTGTTTGCCAGAAATCCAGGGAAGCTCCTTTTTACGGGCATCCCAAATGCGTGTGCACCGTACCAATTGTTCGGGATCCATGCTTTCATTTGCAGCGGATCGAGAGAGGTCTGCGGAAACATCAGCCGGTGAATAGGATTTTTCTTAGCATAATTGATTGTTCGTTCAGATTCTATTTCGCGACCGGCGCTTCGTATTTATACGGCGGTTCGCTATAATCGTATTTCTCCAAGGCATCCTTCAGTAAGCCCTGCATCTGCTTCAGTTTGAGTGCCGTCTCTGGCGAGTGAATCAGGTTCTTCATCTCATGCGGGTCCTTGCTCATATGATACAACTCATCGAAATTGCCTTCGTCAGCCGATTCATACGGGTAGCTGATATACTTCCAATCCTCTGTGCGGATGGAAAGCATCGTCGGAATCGCAGGCGCATATTTTTCCTGATAATACGCATAAAGGAACGGCTCCGTGCGGCCTACCTGCTTCCCTTCCATCACTGGCACGAAAGACTCGCCTTGAATCGTATCGGAAATCGGTGCGCCGGCCAGCTCGAGGAAAGTGGGAGCGAGATCAATATTGGCAACCATGCCTCCAATGCGCGTGCCGCCCTTCAGCTTGGCAGGATAACGGATCGCAAAGGGCACACGGATCGATTCCTCATACGCGAGACGCTTGTCCCCCATACGGTGCTCGCCCATGAAGTAGCCATTGTCGGCCATAAAAATAATGACGGTGTTATCCAAGCGCCCCTGTTGTTCCAATAGATCGAATACACGCCCCAGGCCTTCATCGACTGCGAGCAAGCAGCGCAACATATCTAAGCGCTTCGGATTTTTCTTACGCCAAGGTTTGGTTGGAACCGAATCCGGAACCAACTTGCCCTCACTATCGACCCAATTCTGGTAGTGTGGTCCATAAATTTTAGCCCGTCGCTGCCAGAGTGGACGATCCGCAAAATCAATCGACCAGCTTTCTGGCTCCTCAAACGTCGCATCCGCAAACGCATCCTTGTGGCGCTCGGCTGGTGTAAAGGGCCCATGACACGCCTTATGCCACAGCAACACGCAGAAGGGATCTTCGGTATTGTCATTCAAAAAATCGATCGTCTTATCCGTCAGAATATCGGTGATGTAACCCGCCACTTTGACTTCATCGCCGTTAATGTTCAGCTCGGGGTCGTTATAAACCCCCTGCCCTTTAAAGCTCAGCCAATAATCAAATCCGGGACGTGGCCGCGCGTGGTGCGCCATGTGCCACTTACCGATCATGGCTGTGGTATAGCCGACTTTTTGCAAGGCCTGCGGGAATTGCTCCAAATGTGGCTCGGGATCCTGAATCTCATTGTAGCGCACCCCATGCACATGCGAATAGGTGCCGGTCAGAATCGAGGCCCGACTTGGCGAGCACAACGAGGTGGTGACCACCATGTTATCAAACACCGCACCTTCATCGGCAAGGCGCTGGAAGTTGGGTGTCTTTAAAAATTCAAAGCGGTCATCAAAGATGGCGTCGGGCGCCATGTCATCGATCATCACGAATAAAAAGTTCGGCCTGTCCTGAGCTTGCCGAAGAGGCTTCTCATCGGCGGCAGTCGCCGGTCCAGCCAAACCCAAAAATGCAAGGGCGACGGCTCCAATCTGTTTCTTTAATAGTTTCATTTTCATAGGTTCTGTATTCAAAAATTAATTACTTTTTCTTGGTTAAAAGGATCTGAGTTACTTCGCCCTGACCTCGCCCGGACTCGGCGGTATCGGCAACCGCCAAGGAAATCGAAATCGTGCCTGCGGGCAGCATTGTGGCGCTAAAGGTGAGTTGTGTCGCGCTGCGTGTTTCAACCGCAACTGGCTTGCCATCGATGAGCAGATTGATCGCTGCGCATTGATCCAAGCCTTTGCCATCGACGACGAAGCTCACTGTCAGCGGCTGCTGCACTTCGACCGCATAGTCCGCACGATCGCCGGGATTGCGGAAGCCTTTGATGCCTCCACCAAAATCCGGTGCGTGCATCTCACCGCTCAGGCCGAGCGGTTGCAGCACAGGGATGAACCAGCTCTTACGCGCACGATCGGCATTATTGATTCGAAGCTGACGCATCGAAAAGGTGCGATCGCGCTCGGCGATCGCGTCCCACTGCGCTCGGCAGCGCGTCGCCATGGCGGCCGTGCGTTCTGGCATTTGTTGACTCAAGTCATTCGTCTCAGCCGGGTCGGCTGCCATATCGTAAAGTCGAGACACACCGCCCGGCAGCTGATGAAACTTGTATTTCCCACTGCGTAAAATGGTATGCAGTGTGCCGTAATCGATCCCGCTCACTTCAACCACGTCGCCGCCAGCATACGGCGTGCCCGGGCCACCACTGGCCAAACGAAAAATGTCGCGCTCATCGGTATCACTCGCATTTGCCAACGAATTAGTGAAGCTTGTTCCCGCGAATGGGAAATGCTTAGGCCACTGATTTTCTGGAATCTGTGCAAGCTGTAGTAATGTCGGTAAGATATCCTCCACGCCGACCACATGTTGGCGAATCCCTGATTTGATTTTTGCAGGCCAACGAACCAGCAATGGGCTGCGGATACCATTATCCCATACTTCTCCCTTACGACCAATCAAGTTATCAGGATTGCGATACTGCCAATCATCCGAATGCGCCCGCTTCTTAGCCGAGTTTTCCCACACGCCGACCTCGCGGTTACCCACCGCATCCAGCGAGCCGTTGTCACTCATAAAGATCACGATGGTATTCTCCGCCTGCCCCAACTCATCGAGCGCCTCCAACAAGCGCCCAATCTGGTCATCCATTTGTTTGATCGATCCGTAGCACTGAGCCAGCGATTCCGAGTAGCCCTGATTGCGAAAGATATCCGCATAAGCATCCGGGCACTCCCAGAACAAATGCGGGATGATATAATTCATGTGCAACATCCACGGCTCATCACCCTCTGTGCGGATCTTCTCGATCGCCTTATCCGTCAAGAGTTCAGCGGTCCACCCCTCACGCGGCTCACGCAGTCCCGGCGCCACGATCGTGGGATTCCGTTGAATATACCCTCCCCCTGTCGCGACACAAAACCAGTCAAACCCGCGATCCAAAGGCCCCATCTCCATCATAGTGAGCCCGCCATCCATCTTTCCGATCACCCAAGTCTGATAGCCAGCAGGCGTAAAAAAGCGCGGCATCAGCACCTCATCGCGCCGCACTCGACCGCGCGAACCCACGCCCCACACTCCTGTATCCAAATGATGGCGACCGGTATACAGCGATGCACGGGTTGGTGTGCAAGCAGGACCGACCACGAAGTGCGGATAGAACGCACTCTCTTTCGATAGTGCATCCAGCGTCGGCGTCTGCACCACCGAGTTGCCGGTAAACCCGAAATCACCATAGCCCTGGTCATCGGAAAGAATGATCAGAATATTAGGCTGCTCCGCTTGCGCGTGTAACAGCGAATTCGCAATCAGTAGCAGTGCGAGCGATACACGACGGAATGGATTGAGGTTAAATGGTAACATAGTCAGTGGTGTTAATAGGACTGCGCAATCCCCTTCTCGCGAATGGCTCTGGCTCGTTGACGGAGCACTTTTTGAGGCCAATCGGCGACTGGCTTCACGTTCTTGCGCTCATCCTCGAGACGATCCAACTCTGAACGCATCCGCTTCGGTACAGGTGCATACTCCGGATCATAAGCCAAGTTGCGCGACTCATTGGGGTCCGAGCACAGATCAAACAATTGCTCCACTCCAGTATCATGAGTCACATGACAAGGCGGGATCCCATCAAAATCTTCCTTTATGATATACTCGCGCACGTATTTAATCTTACCGTCGGTTGCTAAGTGCATCGACGCATTCACTTCCACATAGGCCATCTCACGCCAAGGCGTATCGCGTCCCTCAAACAAGGGGCGCAGACTCATGCCTTGCGGAAAGACCGAACCATTGGCGCCCGCATAATCACACAAGGTGCGCGCGAGATCGACGCCGGAAATTAAATGCTCATCGTCCTTTATGTCTTTCGGCACCTTAACTTTAAGATCACCCAGTGAGGCGACAATAAAAGGCACGCGGCAGACCTCATCATAAGGGGTTGCTTTCGCGACGGTCTGATGGCGCGCCATGCCATCGCCATGATCCGAAGAGAATATGATCAGCGTGTCGTCCGCATATTTAGTCTGCGCCAGTGCATCGAGGAGTTGTTCAATTTGAAGATCCACCATCTCTGTAAAGCGATGATAATTGTAACGATAGATAGAGCTTGTCCCAAAAAGGGCAAATTCAGTCTCAGTTCTGACTCTAATTAATAACGCTTTTTAGGTAATTTCACTTAGTTTGAGGTTTTTTCTATTTTTCGAGCGTATTAGTGCTAAAAAACCCAATTTTTCAGTAAGGGTATGCACGGCGAAGCAGTCGACTTGCTGTGATAAGTCGAATAATTAAGATTTTCGTGACTCGGGCCTCTAAGCGCTCTTTTTGAGCGCTTCCTTTTTCTGCTCGCGCACGGTGCGAGCAACCCACTCGAGATTGTGCGCTAGCACGCTCCAGCCGACAGCGACTTTTCGACGCTTCAGTCCTTTGGCTCTCCAAACACGCGATCCTGTGTGATTTTTGAAAATCGCAATACGTGCTTCAGTCGCACCGCGCCGAGTCTGTAGCTCGCGAAACAGCGGCTCATTTAGTCGCTCCGCCAGGCGAGCTGGAGATTTTGGGCAAACCATTGAAGTGATGCCCTTCTTATCTAAAAAATCGTTATGTTTCTTACCATCAAAGCCGCGATCAGTCACCACGTATTTCAGCTCTGGAGCCAGCTCAAGTTCCGCGATACGCTCGACACTCTCTTGCATCTTTAATCCTTCGCTTGGAGCGCCCTTGCCGTAGAGCTTATAATCGATGATGATGCCAGCGGCATTTTCGGCGATAAATAACTCATTGCCAAACTCGACTCGCGCACCCGCTTTGCCACGAACGATGATATCGATCTCGCGCTCATGAGCGCTCAAGATTTTATCTTCGCTTTTAACAGGCCGCTCCCCAATGATACGTTCGTGAGCCTGTTCAATAACCTTAGGCAATAGCTCTAGTTTTTGATCGATACGAGCAACGATGCGAGTGGCCTGAGCCTGACTGAGCTTAGTTTGCCCGACGTTCATCTCCAGTTTATCGCGGTGACGTAGGGCATGTTCTCCGATGGTCTTGAGGAGACGCTTCATTTTGCGCAAGACGTTTTTACGCAGCTTCTTTGCTCCAGTTTTACCGTAGCAATGTGTCATCTCGATACTCAGTTTGTTCATGTCGCGAATAAACTTTTCAGGCCCGTCAGGCATCCGGCAGAGAAGTCCCTCCTTGCGAATGAGCGTCACCGCCTTGAGCAAAGTCAATGAAACATCACGTAACAATACCCAGTCCACTGGAAAATGAATGTTCGCCTCTAAGCAGGTCGAATCGATCAGACAAACTGACATGTCCTGCGCCGTCTCCAAGCCCAATGGAGATTCGCTAAATTGGCCTCCTAGGGTCTGCACTAACAGCGTATTGAACTCCCGCAATTGCTCGTCGCTGTAAAATGTAGAAGCTCGGTGAAGTGTGCTTTTCGATGTCCAGCGAATGCCATCAAGACTGCGACAGCCGCAAAAATCACTGAATAAATCGCTCGAGGACAACGTCACTG
>Ga0209491_10009010_pt1 | contig 12394 bp, 1 predicted proteins | sample BON02_FD_187213 | JGI IMG/M metagenome (GOLD analysis project Ga0209491, IMG submission 187213) | Freshwater microbial communities from Lake Bonney liftoff mats and glacier meltwater in Antarctica - BON-02 (SPAdes) (version 2) | ecosystem: Environmental > Aquatic > Freshwater > Ice > Glacier... | reverse complement strand
GTGTCGATTTACAAGGGATCCAAGTACAACCATTCGTGTGCTCCGAATCTCGAGGCACACCTGCGGCTCGCAGAATCAAGCGATTGTGGGCGTTCACCCGACACAAACGCTACGCAAGACCCAAAAGAGCTGTGGACAACGACGCTGCGTGCGATTGATGCTGGTGAAGAGGTAACTGTGAGCTACCTGAGCACAAGGGCGCTCGGTCAGGATGTTTTGCGCAGGCGCGATAAGCTGCTGCGCATGTGGGGTTTCGTGTGCAATTGCTCACAATGCAAGCTTGACATGCTGACTGTGAATATGAAACTTACGTTGGGATCGCCAGCGGCTTCGAAACGGGCCAAGGAACGGAAACAAGAGGAGGAAGCGCAGATAAGTGAGCAAAACGAAGCGCGTCGCCAAAATGAAGCAAGGAGCAATCGGCTGCAAAAAAATTCGTGGCAGCGGGGTGGCTACGTCGACAAAGACCCCGCAGCGCCAAGCGAGACAGCAGCGACCACCACACACCACTCATTTGATAACAGTGCGCTGAGGTGGCTATCAGAAGAAGCAGAAAAACAAGAAAGGGCGGATGAAGCCCAGAGTGACCCAATGCAGTTGCAGAGTCTACTTGCACATGTAACATCCAAGCCGAGTGCCAAGCAGCAGCGTGAGACGTCTGAGCAAACATCGGACGCAAATGAAACATCGCTTACTTCGGTTCCCGCTGATGCTGGTGATGTCTCTTGTGAACAAGCGGTGCAATCTCTTTCTTCTCTGAAGGAGGGGTCCAGCACCACTCTGCTTGAGTTTGGGCCATCAGATATGTCGACGTCAGCGCTTTCATCGACTGTGACAAAGTCGCCTCCTCCACCTCCTCCGCCCCTAAAGGGCCCCGCCCACAAGGGGCCCCCTTGTGGGGGAGAGGCGGCACCGGCACCTGCGTTGTCGATTGCCACGCCGGCAGTGCCATCCTCAGCAGAAACACCACGACAGAAATCAAAAAGAGAACGGCAAGAATTGAACGACACACTAATGGAGAAACACGGAACACGGAAGGATCCCATTGCCGCGATCGAGATTGGTCGCGACTCTGGGGGGTCCAGGTTCACTGATGCCAACGGCGTGCCAATTATTTGGAAGGGCAAACTGTGGCGTGATTTGAGCACGGAAGAAGCCATCTATCGATGGAAACTGCGCGATTTTATGAAATATTGCCATTCAGACTCGATGCGCACCAAGTACACACAGGAAAGAACACCTCTGACGCTGGTAGCAATTCTGTGCCGATTGGTACAACACATCGACCAGTATCTCGTATTGAAGGGAAGCATCAAAAGTAACAAAATTTTGGAAGTCGAGGTGGAAAAATTTGCTTCAAACTTCTTCAAAATATTCCTCGGGGTGATGAACCAAACGCATGCGAAAGAGGCTGGTGCAAGCTTGTCTACGGCGCTGCCAGGCCGAGACACCGTTGCACAGATACGACAACTTCTGTTCAGTGACGTATTCACGACGCAAGCCGTTCGCGACTTTGCTTTGTTTGCGACCAACGAAATCCCTGAATTGCACTTTACTGGTAGCATGCGTATTGTGCACGATCTGGAATGGTGGCATGTCAACCTGCAGGAACAATTGAACCGATACTCGTCGAACGACTTCCCCGACACCGAAAAAGCATCGAAAAACACAAACAATTTCTCTCTGTTGTATATGCTGCTCTCGTCAACACTGAATCCACTCGTACACCAAGCAGCGTCAATAGCATTTGCCGCACAAGCCGGGCCAGGACAAGTGACACAAAGCACAGCACTTGATTCTTGATTTCTACACCACTGTAAGAGTCAGTTTTGCAGATGGCCCGATTTAGACATTTTGGAGTCCTGATTGATGGCCATTGGTATATAATGAATACGAATGAATCCTGTTTGAACACAAATCTTCTGCACCATACACACGTCATGGACCCACACGCCATTTACGGACCATTTCGTATGAAAGCGCACAGTGTGTTGAATAATCCAGCCGAACAGTGCAACGTTTTCATCGAATGCGCGGGCATCCGACTGTGTCGCGCTAGGGAGACAATGGTGATTAACAACACCACTGATATAATCGAGCGAGTACTTGTGTTTCCACTGGCCGAATGTCACGAAGGCCAGCTGGTTCACATTAAACTCGTCGATATTCTGAACGTCGGATCAGCTGCACACGAATGGCCCAAAGACAAAATGGTGATTACAGCGAAAAGAACAACTGATGGTGTGGAACAAGGTATAGAGGAGCGCGAAATCTCCGGGCATGAACACACGTTGTCGAGTTTGTACGTTCGTGGTGCAGAAGTGATCACCATTCAGTGCAAGTTCTCTGGAGACGCAATGCCCAAAAACACAATTGTCCATGTGGATCTCAGGCTGTGCAAAACTGGAAATGCGAGAATAATCACTGCTGGCGGCGGTGGCGCCCCTCCCCCACAAGGGGGCCCCTTGTGGGCGGGGCCCTTCAGTGGCGGCGGTGGTGACGGTGGTGGTGGAAAGGGAAAAGAAGCTAATAGCGAATGGGGAGACGAGAAAAGTGCAATGAGTGGAGGGTCGAAAAGATCCAGCAGATATCCGGTTGATGTAGAAATGCTGAAAAGAGGGCCTGGGTACGACAGGGATCATCGTAATAGAGAAAAGGGGCCAAACTGCTCAGATGCAGTTCCAGACGATGAGGAAATGAATCAAGTCCTGGTTGCACTAGCAAGGTCACAACAAGAAAAAGCCCAATATGACATCTCCCGTCTGCCTTGTCCAGTGTGCAAGGAGGAAGCCGAGAAACGAAAGTGTTGTGTGTGTTTTATTAATGACACCCGCGTGATTTTCAAGCCGTGTCACCACATTGTCTGTTGCAGAGAATGTGCAAACAAACCAGCCATGAAAACGTGTCCTGTATGTCGAACATTCATCACAGAACGTGCTGTCGCGTTTGGAAATGTATGATGCCAAACGGTGTCTATTTTCTACCCATGATCACTGCAAAAAACATCGGAACTAATCACAAAACTGCAATACCGCATATACTCGTTTTTATTTCTGAAAAATAAATACAATACACCCAACTGCTTCTGCCTTTAGTAATCTATTGCGCACAGCGGGGATCGCTCACCAGTGCATTTCATGCGCGCCAGGCTGTAGGACAAATGTGTCAAAGTGTGTGTGTTGTGTGTCTTTTTCCGGCAATTCAACTTGTTTGCAGTGTTGCACACAACAATATGCTATGGCTATGATGGCCAGAATGACAACACCGGTGATAATAGCGATGAGATAGGTTGGAAGTGAGTTGCTGGTGTTTTCTGTGTTGCTGTCAAAGACAGTCTCTCCCGACATGTCCACTGCCACATTGAGTTGCACTGTGTCGTCACCTGGATTACCCGACCCCGTTGTAGGCACCTGCAGTTCCAGTGTAACACCTGTGTCAGCAGAGGATCGGGCACACATGTGGTTGTCGTCTGATGTATCCATGCTGACATGTTTAGTGGGTTGTCCTGCTGTACGGATGGTGGCGCAAATTGACAGTTTGGTTCCAGCGACCGCTGTTAAGCGCTTCAGCTGAGAAAACCCAGTGTCCAGCAAAATGTCAAGATTGACATAATAGTTGTCACTTGCTCTCGTCACGTATGTGATGTGGATGATCTCAGTGCGCAGCAGTCGACGTGTTGCTGGAGACCGACACTTGTGATACGAACCGGGTCTCGTAATGGATGTGATGACAATGTTCAATAGCGAAGACGAGCCCGCACCCAAGAGCTCCTCGCGAATGATAGCGGCCGTAACCTGCATGAAAGTAGCATCGCGGAGGCAGAAATCTGCGATTGACACCTCTTTTTGCACCGAGAGCATGTCACATGTGTTACCATGGATTTTTTCACCACACAACAGCTCTGTAATCTGCTGGTTGTTGTTGATTGAAGTAATTTCTCGCTCGCTTTGCATCGACTCCTGTGGTACATCTGGTTCTTCGTCGGTCTCTGGCGTCCCGGCGGTAGACAGCAGGACGCGTTTCGCACCAATTTTCGAGCGTCTTGCTGCTGGATGTCTCGCAAGTGCACCCGTATAGACCTTCTCGGAGGCAGTGGGCGTGTGTGTTTTCAGAGTGCTGACTTGTGTCATAAAGTGCTGTCCGCCGTGTCTTTTGCGTCCATGCTGTGTCAACGGATGCACTCGCTGAACAGAACTTGAACGCGTCTGTCGGGGCCATGCCCCTGCATCTTGATGCACCGCCAAAAGACGACGAACATCAGATACGGTCGCGTTGACACCAAAACACACCATATCTGCCGATGTAAATATATTGACAGCTGCCCCGGCGAGCGCAGGAATTCGCACTGGAGTATCTACGCCAGACTGCAGCGAGTACGTGTGTCCAGTAAATACCGTGTGGTTTGTGTAGTCGCTGTCGATCACAGCCGCGTCCAATATGTAGAACGTCATGATCAGTGCCGTCTCGGCACTGGGATGGAAAACGTACATGTAATACGTCCACTTGATGTCTATGGCCGATCTCCATCTACATGGCATGACGTCGTGTTGACACAGACTGTTGACACATCCTGTACAAAACTCAAAGTCCGTGACACGCTGTTTGCCAAACAAATCGGTTGGCAACTGGAACACCAATTGCTCTGCAGATGTCGTATTGTCGACGGGAATGCACGCAGACGCCATTGAAAACGGCGGATCAGACGGGAAAAACGCGTTGACACTTGTGCCTTCGAACAATGTGAGCGGATGCGTGCCATCAGGGTTGGTAGAGCGGTCGGCAAATTTGTATGCGTCCAACGCAAAAGCAGCTTCGTCACAGTTGTACAATTTGCAGGCCAGCGACTCGCCAACCATAAACATTGTATACAACCAATACTCCTGTTGTCCGCCGGGGATGGGCGCAATCTTGGGCTTCCACTGGATTGTTCCCTTGATGTTGTCGTACTCGCCTGAGGACGGACACCGTGCAGCACATGCGCCCACTGCGTCCTTACCCCCAAACAACAAATCACCCATCTCCCACATGTAAGGGTCGTTGGGAATATTGTAGTTGTGATCCCATCTAATCGTTGGGGACGGATATCGCATATGTTCGATCTGCCAATCATATTGGAATCTTGAGCTGCTGCAATGTGTGCTGCTGACTTTGTCACATCCTCGAGCAAACCCGGAGAACAGTACAATGATCCATCCGCGTTTTTTTACGTAGACCTTGTCAAAAATCGAAATCCTGAAGAGAAGGTCAACCTTGGATGGGTATGAAAATACATGCTTCTGATCATAAGAATAGGCGTTACAGGGATATGTGTTCTGGTCCTTCTCTGGTGACCAATTTTTCCCACCCGCCTTTGAGTATTCCATGTCTCTGCACGTGGGGAAAAAGTGTTGCATGTGGTCAGGAACGGTACTCCACAGCTCTGACACCGCCGGTGATGGTGATTGGAATACATGGAAGGGGGTTTTCCCTGCACGCCGTGCCCAATTCTGGTAGTTATCGTCATCCCAGCCCTCAACATAGGCGACACGTGATTTCCCGTTGGCGTTTGGGTCCTTCAGTCTGATAACTCGGGCGTGGGGGCGAATAAAGTTGCAGCAGTCTGGTAATGGCTGGTCGACATTTTGCGTTTTGCCAAGAGGAACGACTATGCCGTCAAGAACGTAAGGGTTTTGCGCATTCATGGAGCCTGTATTGTCCGGGTCAGTTTGCTCTTTGCAAACGTCGTATTGGGCTGGCATCGATGGTGTGGTTGCGTGCATATCCGCCGCACTGGGATTCGATGAAAAATAAATGCGCGGCAGTAATGTAGTGATGTCGCGGTCTGTGGTCATGACGCCAATTGATAGCACATCTCCACTGGCTACGGCCGCGTCGCCCAACTCGGTGATGAAGCCATGTGTTGGCAACGTCTTTTGATGTGCAGCTTCACTTTTCTTTTTCGTCGAAGGGATGACTCGCACGAATGTTTCGACCCAAACGTTCTCTGGAGTCACGGCGAATGTCTTTGTGATAATTCCGCAAACACAGTCCTGTATCATTGACAGATTGCCGCGCTCCCCCATATTTCTCGGAACATTACATGCAATGTCGGGCCGAAGCATTGTTGTGTCTGTGTGACTTCGCTGCGGTGAATTGTTGTACTCCGGATGGCAAACATAAAAACCGTCATTGGTATCCTCGGACGGGGCAATTTTCCGTGTCAACTTGTTGTTTCCGGCTCGTATGTTTGGATATTGTAACGATTCGCTGTGTACATCTAAGAATTGTGCCTGTGTTATTTGATATTTTGCTATAACATCGCCCAACGTGTACATGCATGGCATTTTCTGGTGTTTCAGCGAGGTTGTGATGTCGCACCGAGAGTATCCTGCTTTCACAGCTGAATTGCCTGGGCCTGGGAATTCCAGTTGTCCAAGCCGACAAGGGGTGTTCTCAGGTCTTCGGACTTCCAGGTTCCAGTCACCATGTGGAAATGCAGCGATGGGAGATTGTGCCGAGTAACCAAATTTGTCATAAGTTTCGTCCCAGCATACTGGTGGGTCCGGCAAGAACCCGCCTTGCGACGACCACACGTTTATGCTGGCGAAAGCAGTGAACCATGAAATACCACCCTGTTGGATTGTGAATGCCGACATTAGTGGCAGGGTCGTGGTGAGAAATAACGGCGGGTACGACACAGGGTTCTGCGTCATGGCCCCACATGTGATCCAGTCCCAGTCGGTGCTGCCTCTCGAGACATTCAACTTCTTGGAGGAAATAAAGACAGACATGTGCACCGGAGTGCCCTCGGCGTAGTTATGGTACATTTCACTGCGCTTGTCGTCCAGGAAGGGTCGCTTGGAATCGCTGGGATATCGCACATTGATGCCAACCTGCGGCATAATATGGATCGACAGGTCACTTTTCCAGTCGTCACCAGGAAGTATCTGCTGCACAAATCCGGCCCCGCCTGCACCAAAGAAACTTTCCTCTGTCTGTATGTCCAGTGCCCTCCATCTGTTTTGATCGTTGGTGTGTTTTGTATGCAGTGTGGCGCCAGGACCGACGTTTCCGTCTCCAGGTATGTTGAAGTTCACCAAGCGCGGGTCTTCCAGATACGAGGTGTCCTTGTAAAGCAGACCAACGCCAGACAGCGGGGAAAACTGATTCACCACCACGGCACGATTGATATCCGAGTGGACAAAGTCGCCCGTGCGTTGCAAGATGTCTGGATGCGTGTAGTTGCTGAAAAATGGCAACACAATGGTGGGAGGTTTTGGTTGAATAATAAACAGGTGATCGTGGTGGCGTATACGCTCGTTTCTGGTGCCCTGTACCATGTGCGTATATTCGGCTGCGAGGTCGCTGTCGCCTGGTCCCATGACCACATTGGAGCGTATAATTGCCCGCAGAGAGACGTTGAGTGCCATGCCGAAAGCGTCCGTGTAGCCACGCACTTGTTCGCACGGACACAGCGTGTCAATCATAGTGTATTCCATAGACAGCGCGCAAAAGAGCCCCGGGCGCAAGAAGAGCGACGGCACCGAAGGCAATGTCACTTTCACTGGCACAATGCTCACTGGAAACGATACTTTGGAATTGCTGTAGTAGAAGAAGAAAGTCAGGTTAGCAAACGAGGTAAAACTGACTGGCACCGTGATGGATGTGGTCCGCGCCGCAAGATCTACTTGCGCAAAGTCACAGCCGTGATATCCGCCGTCATCGTCAGCGTCGCTGCAGGGCGTCTTGGTCAGCCCCTGGTGTGCAATATACACGGGCGTTGATGCGAATTCACCATCCGACCAGTCAATGACGGTCACAACGCCCTGCTGGACGATGATGGGCTCCGGACTGTCAAAATCGACAATGTTGTCGGCAATGAGAGCACTGTGTCGAGAGCCGTATACTGTCGACCTGCCTAGCACATACCGTGAATGCCTGCCATCGTACGCATGTGACAGAACGCTGTCATTGTGATGGCACTCAGACTTCCCAATATTATGCGAATCCTTCGAATATGACGAGAATGTGTGGAACACGCGCTCAAAAACCATACCCCGCACCGTGGCGTCATACGCTGCGTCGTTACAGCGGCACATCTGGTCGCTGGTGTGCCACACATTTGCAGTAGCAATTTGCACACCCTCCGTGACTTGAGGGAGAATTGGGAGCGGGTTTATCGCCTGGACAAACTGACAGCACCCAACACAGAAATGCAAACAAATAATCGGCACAACTCGTAGACAGGGCGGGCTGGTCGGGTACTCTAAAAGCACTATTCTGATGAACCGCGCGCGCACTGGACCGTCCTCGAATCGCATTTCAATGGCGCTGTGCCCGCTGCTCATCCTCGACAGATCCACGTCCTGCCATCGAGTGCCCAGAAAATGTGGCTCGATGTCGTAATAGACCCGTGCGCTGCCAAATTCTGGCGAGCCGACGACGTGCATAAACGCCAGACTGGTAACTGCGGATATTTTCTTCAGGTCCATATCCATCGACATTTGTGGCAAGTCCAGCCACCGCCGCCGAGAAAACATTGTTGTGCTGGGGTGAAAGCACAGACCCTTGCCCGTGGCCCAGGGCTGGTCAATTGTCACATCTGGTAGCACCTCTGAGGCCCAGCTCCAAGCGCTCTTGTTCCTGTCACTCACACTGCGGTCAAAATACCACTTCTGGCGTTTCGCCTCAATGCGCCTGATTGGAATCGAATGATGTGTGTTGCAATGCTGCTGGGCGTCATCACATAGTGGGAATTTGATAAAAACGTAGCGGCCCCGCACATGTGGAAGCTTGTGCTCGAGTTTCACGATGTGATCTTGCGATCCCAGCCAGGGTGCATACTGCATCACACTTCTTCCGGGACCCGGAGTGGCCCACGGAATTGTTGACTGCAAAGGGAGAGTGGCTACGCCGGTGGCCGAAATCGACCCTATCAATTCGGTTTGTCGGGTAAAAATCTCTTGCTCCTCCAGTAGTGTGAGCTGCCGTTGGTAGATTCGCAGCTCGTCTAATTGACCGGAATAGCAATCAAGCACACTGTGAAACGGGTACTGGCAATATCGGGCACCTTCTACATTCATGTGCGTGCTGAAGGAAAGCGGAGCAACATCGCCCGAGAACCCATGCACCTGGTATATTTCACCGTCGACTGCCTGTTGTCCGTCTCGCATTTCAAAACACTCACCATTGAGACAGATCTTGGCGGTGCCCTCTTTGCTGCCGACGCTCAACAAATAATGGTTCCACTGCCCCACATGCAGTGTACCAGCCCGGTTCCAGATCATATGAGAGAGATCTGTATCTGTTCGGTTGCTGCTGAGCAGTGCGTGCTTGCCGTTGCTTTTGACAAAAGTCGAGACACCCAAGGGATGTCGCCAGCTTTGCTCAACGCGCACATAGTTTTGCGCTCCTTCGGTGGACAGGTGTATGATGGTGTGTTCATGGTCTTGGGAGTAATCCATCCCGACAAACCAGAAGGACAGAGTGAAATCGCTTGCGGGTCGCACAGTAAAGGGCCGTATCCTCAGAAAATGGAAATTGTTCAGCAATAGACTGCCCCAGAACGGGCCGTGTGTGCTGTTCAGAGGTAGCGTTCCTGGAACTTCGTATTCCACAAGTTTGTCTACGACGGGTTCTGCTGCCGAGTTCCTGGGCGAAGTCGCGATGTGGGCATGTTGCTTGAAATTCGAACTGTCTTTGCCAATAAACGTTGGGTCGTCGAACTGCAACCACATCAGTAGATCAGGGTCGACGCTCACGAGCTCTGACTGACAATTTCTGCACGCGCTGGTACTGTCATTGCTAGCTGTGTACCGGACATACGTAGGATTCGCATCGATGGCATCCTCTGTACCCACTTGGATTTCATAATGTTTCAATGCATCCCAGGTGGTACTGCCATTCTCCAATTCCACCACAACTTCGGCAATGTGTGTTATGTACTGCAGATCCAGACGGACCCAAGGTGCTAGCAGGCCTGGATCCGACTGACGTTTCAACTCGAGTAGGTTACGGTCTGAAGTGGCGTCCATAGCACCAGCAGACTTGTTGTGCGCGGGCACAGCGGTATGCAGCGCAGTACGCCTGTTTTCAGTGGCTTCGGCGAGGGGCGCATGCAACAAGTTGTCCAGATTACAGAAGCCGGTGGTGAGGTCTTGCAATTTGAACCCCTTTAAAAGTGCGTGTGGATTTTCGTATTGCTGTTCGATATAGAGAGCCAGACCAATGTTTGCTGCACCCTCGGTGTAGATTTCCAAAGTCTGTCCGGCACGGGTGTATTTCGTGACATTGACCTCACCCTGCCCGGACAGGGCGACACCGACAACATATGTATCAATTGCAACGAGAACCCTCCCCGACTCCCCAGTATTTGCAAATCGCACCATAAGTTTGTTGTAGCCAGCCCTTGTCTTGTAACGCAGGAAAGCGCGGAAACTCAAGGGTGAATCCGAGTTGTAACCGCGTCCATCGCCGCTCCAGACCCCGCCATCACGAATGAAGTCGATATATTGGGTAAAATGCGCCGTCAACACCGCATAATTCCGCCAGGACTGAATGGTGGTGTTGGCACTGGCCCCGAAATCGAAGATGACAGGGGATTTACGTGAAACTTCTTCTGCCACCGGAGGAATGTAGCCGGAGACAGCACCGGCCACCAGTGCTGGCGTCACATAATGCCCCGCATAGCTGTACAGATGTGTCGGTGCAGTCTCGTACGGGATCCGGAATTTGCCGATTCCGGCAGCGTTGCCTGGCGTCAAGTAGACAGTGCCGTTGGCGGCCAGCACTGCACCCACAAACTTGGGAGTGCGAGCGGTGCTGGTGGTTGCGCTGTTCCCGGGCAGGTGGTGCACTCTGAAAGTCTGAGTGAATATGTCCAGCTCGCCAATTGTGTTGCTGTAGTGTGGTGCAAAGTATATTTTTCCGTTGGGACCGAGCACCCCACCAATGTACTTTCCCCCCGCCTCTCCGTGTTTGACCGTGTGTTCGATACTGATGGTGCGCATAACGTGGGTCTCGATGTTGAAGATGGCAATGACATTGGCGTTGAACGGAACCATGTAAAGTTCATTGTTCAGATACACCAGGCTTCGGTATGTATCTCCACTTGACAAGAAAGTACCTGAAAGGGTGGAAAACAGACGAGCCGTCTCTTTGCTGACGGTGTCGAACACTGTCATGGTGGCTTGATGGAGCAAAAACAAACTTCCATAACTTGGCAGCAAGTAAATGTTGCCATTTGTGGCCAGATAGCCTGCCGCCCACTTTCCACCAATCTCGAGGGGCACATGGTGTCGCAGCAAAACGCCCGTGGATGGATCGAATTCGCCGATTGCGATCTCCAAGTCCCAAGCCGGGAGGAAATAGATATTACCGCTCGGGGCCAAGATGCCCTGCGAGTATTTTTTTCCAACCATCAGTGGAATCGAGATGGTGGTGAAGGTGGCAGTGGACGGGTCGAACACGCCCACGTTGTTCGCGTCGAACGGCACGCAATAGATTTTGCCGTTTTGGCCATATACTGCCCCAGAGTACTTCGAGTCAGTCGCAATCTGCGCTGAGATGTCGACCGCTGTAAAAATATCGGTGGCCACATCGAGCACACCAAAGTTGTCGGCGTTGTACGGAATAAAGTACACCTGCCATCCATCTGCGCTCACAAGACTGCTACTGTACTTGTTTGAGAATGTGGGGGCCACAAACGAGGCGACACTGGTAGTATCGAGGACTAAATCTACGGCGGGTATCATGCTGGCGCCCAAATACTGGCGTGTGACTGCCATCACAGCATCGCGTCCTGTCTCTTGCGAGGCACCAACCACGAGCACGCAGTCAGACCCACCGCCAACTACACTCGGATACCGACCCGGCAGAAGCGTGGCGCTAGGACTGTGCATCTTGTCAAAACCTTGGAATTCCGGCGTGCACGGCCCGTCGCGCTTGAGCAAACCGGCCAGTTCTCGATATTGCTGTTGCTGGTCGTCCATTGATACCAGCTGTCGCAGAATGTTGTCGCATGATCGGTTTGTCGTCACATGGCGCAGATGTCGCCACAGGTCCTCCTCGCCGCGCAGTGCAGAATCGTACAGTAGGACCTTGTTGACAGTGTTGCTGGACAACTCTGCAGCAGACAACAAGAGCGCAGCAGATGCGTCACCCGATCGCATGATCTCTTGAAAGTGTCCAGACACGCGGGTCACGACGTTGAAACCAAACGCAAAATTCGTCCTGGACACTGTGCTAACGTACGTGGCATAGATGTCGGATGTACCAATCTCGCGAAAATACGACACCTGTCGCACAGTAGTGCCGAATTGCTGTGTGAGGGAACAGGGCAGCTGTCTCTCAATGGTGTTTGTGCTTCGCGGTTCTACGGTGTCACTGGGGTTCCAGTCGGGCGATACACTACAAG